>Ga0310332_10086_pt1 | contig 25121 bp, 24 predicted proteins | sample LakMicSRFLOrngD5_FD_195546 | JGI IMG/M metagenome (GOLD analysis project Ga0310332, IMG submission 195546) | Enriched freshwater cyanobacterial communities from Lake Michigan, Michigan, United States - MI23.SRFL.Orng.D5 (v2) (version 2) | ecosystem: Environmental > Aquatic > Freshwater > Lake...
TCAAGTCGACAAAAGCCAATGGAATGCAATTACACTTTCGGTTAATCCGCCAACTGGCGATTCCACAAGTAATACAAGTCAAGGAGTCTATTTTAATATCAATGTTACCAGCCCTACCGGTGCAAAAACTGACTTCCCTCTGGTTGTTTTAGAGAATGTAGGCCGTACACAAAGTGGCAGCCGTTTTGGTTACTTCAGTTACGATTTTCTTGACTTAAAAAATACAGGACTTGCTTTTACTGCCTTAGGTATTAATAATCTCAGGCTTTTTGGTAGCCTGCCAGATCCATCAAAGCTTCTTGATGATGACGATAAGACTCCTCTGAATCCAACTATATTTCCACAGAAGAATAGAAAAGGCGACAAGTACACATATTATTCTCCCGATGGTTTCAATATGGATTATGATATACAGAATTATGCTTCCACTATTCAAAATCCTCAAAAAGATAAATCTTTTTATTCTCGCTATTATTTCAATACTTCCAATATTTCGATTTCTGATATGCCACCTGGGTGGTCTTCGGTAGATAATCTTCAACAATATACTTCTAACGTATCTCTGGAATTTGATTCAAGAACTCTTGGCTGGTATTGGCAGCCTGTGATTAAGGTCTTGCCGAATCTAGAGGACAATTACAATCCTGACCTTCAGTCAATTGATTTTGATCAATCCAGGCTATGGATTAAAAATGCTTTAGAGGCAAAATGGGAATACACAAGTTTTGCTGATCTTTCTTTCAACACTAAGGCTTATAGCAACTCCAAGAGAGCTACAACTTTTTACTACAGTGCTTTAGACGGCCAAGGTGATCTAGAAATCAAGCGAAGGAGTGATGAAATTCAACAGTTAGATTTGCTTGCTAGCTTTTTGCCAGACATCCGGAGTTTGGATCAAAGATTAATTCGTGATGATCGTAGTCGAATTTATGCATTAGGCCAGGTCCTGTCAGTCCAAAGTATTCCTAGTGCCCAAGCGGAAGGTAGCCCTAGGAATGGATTGCGTCTCGTTTTTAATTCGGTTGATGCACAAGATCAAGAAACTACTGTTGATCTCTTTCTTTATTCGAAAGATGGTGTCGTAAAGGCTAACTACTATGACCCCATCAAGCGTCTTGAGGCCGAAACAGTAATGGCGAGGATTTCACGCCTTACTTCTCTTCCGGATTTTGACCAGCATATTTTTATTGATCAAAGGCAGTTTACGAGAGCTTATCTAGGAGGGGATTCTAGATATGCCTACTCAGTGGGTTCCGAACTGACTTCTGTTGATGATATTGAAGGTATTAATTTTATTGGTGATCCGGCTCAGGTGGGTTCTTCTATAGAAGTTATCTACCGAAGGGACAATCAACGTTATTTAACGGTTGTTTCTCAGCATCAAAAACAAGTAATCCTTGGCGCTCCGCCAGACAATAATCTCTACTGGGTTTCGGCATACCAAGGTCCTATTATTAATGCAGCAACTCTTTCTGCTAGTGGTAATTTCTTTGATCGGCCCATTAATGATTCGCTGAAACTGGAAATCGGTTCAAATTCTCCTATTCAGGTATCCAGGCTGTCTATCGCATCGGATTCATACCCCCCTGATCTTCTACCTTGGATAGAGCAAACTCTTCCAGGCATTGTTCAAGCTGATTACTTAAACTACGTCTCTTGATATTGCCCGCATCGGTGGTGATCCATCACCTCCAGCAGCGGCTCCGCCAACTGCTCCTCAGTGGGCAACTCCTGCTCCTTTGGCTCATAGGGAGTCTGCATTTCAATCAGCTTGTCAAGGCCCGCCAAGCCCACCACCTTCCCCAGGCGCTTATAGGCCTTGCAAGCCTCTAACTGCTCAGGCTTCCAGCTAGTGGTCGCTGCTGAGGCCAGCTGGACATCTGTGGTGCGGGTTGCGCTAGGTGTCCTTCGCTTCAGTTCTGTTGTGTTGCGCTCACAAGTCTTTTCCGCGGCACTCGGCCATGGTTCGGTTGAGGCGTTGCTGTTTGCGGGTGCCGTCAAGATGTGGCAAGGTTCCACGAAGTCAGATGGAGCCTATGTGCTGCTGGACCGTGACACGGATCATTCATTGATCTGACCACCGTGGTAAACATGATGGGCCTAACACCCGGCCAGCGCATCAAACTTGCGAGCCTGGTGGCAGCCGATCGGACGCTAGGCGGGCTTAGCAGCGATGGGACCCTTCCATTAGATACAGCACTGAAGTTCTGCCACGCCGCAAAGAATCGCTGATGCTCTCCCTTGAATACATCAACTTCCTGGAGTCACTGCCCTGCAACAGGCACGCCCGACGCCGGTCCCGTCCACTTGGTCAATGGTTGGAAGGTTGGGTGCCAGAGCCGAAGAACAAGGACTTCTGCGAGCCGATGCAGCAGGCGTTCATTCAGAGGGATGCGCCTGATGGAGTGATGGCAAAGCTCAATTAGTGTCAGAAGCTAGTATCGTTCACCATGGTCACAGGAGCAGTGGCAGACGTTGAGGGTGGTGCTCAGCCTGACGGAGGAAAAGGCCTAAGAAGGCAAGGAGACGTAGTGGTTGTAGCCGTGTTGAGGCGTGGGCTTAGAACGTGACCCGCTGAGATGTCGCAACCTGATTGCAAGCATGCGAGCCGCTAGTGGAACCAGGTGGCATCCAGGCTCTCCTGACTCTCTCTTTATGGCCTTCTAAGGAGGGGCGATTCCGTGGACCTGACCGGATCACATTGTTTGCAGTCAAATCAGCAGAGCAGTAACGGCTGATGAATTCAGGGTAGTTGTCAAAATATCTTCGGTTATTCATGTTCACGTATGAACAGGCTAAAGCACCATTTGCCTCGACAAGCACTTCCTCGTCAAATTCGAGGTGATAGTACTGAATGCATCCAGAAAACTCAGCCTCTGATGCCTGCGCGATATTGACATCATTCTCTAAAAAACTAGCATTCACCACTTTCCCATCAACCCAGATTCCGTGACAGCGGGAAACCAAGAGGTCATTGCAAGGGATTCCATCGCCAAGGGATCCAGCTTGAATCCTCACCGGCAAAGCTTTTTTGTACTCGCTTCTACTTGCCCTTTGCTTCCAAACGGTGCGTTTTGCAATCCATATAATGGGAAGCGGGCCTTTGGACGTTGCAATTCGGCCTCCAATTCTCAGCTCCTGGATAGGAACCTCAGACCCGTCTGCCATTCTGATCAGCGTTCCAATTAGAAAACAGACGGGTGCCGATGGGGATGGAAATGTGAATTCATAGGCGCCAATACTGGGTCTGCTGGAAGATCGGGTATAACCGCGTTGATCCAAGCCACTCACAGGGGCGCCATTACTTATAGCTGCATTACCAGCGTTAATAGCAACACTGTTGGCTAGAAGGGCTTGAGTTGGGGTGGGGCCACCGTTGTTTGCCAAGGTGCCGAGGTTAATTTCCGAGGACGTTTTTGTGGTAGCCCACGAAAAAGTTCCTTGGGATACAAGGTTGTTGGCTGCAGTCGACGGGGAGGTAACGTTTACGGTGCCGCTGCCGGCGAAATCTCCACCACTGGCGCTGTTGGCAATAATGGTGTTGGAGATGTTGAGGGTGGTCCCTCCATCTGCGTAAATGCCGCCGCCGCCGGCGTTAGCAGCATTGCCCGAGAAGGTGGAATTGTAGACGAAAACGGTGCCACCGTTGAAGATGCCGATGCCCCCACCTAACGCTAACGCAATATTGTCGAACAAAGTAGAGTTGGCGACAGTGGTAGTGCCCCCAGTAGCCGAAATGCCTGCAGAAAAGAGAGATCTATTTGATGCGACGGTGGAATTGGTGACGGTGACGATACCGCCAGAGTTGCGGATACCACCACCTGCAAAACCTGCCGTATTGCCAGAGATAATGGAATTATTGATGGTGAGGGTGCCGGCGTTAAAAAAGGCACCTCCTTCGCCAGGTACATTTGCCCCAGTAACAGTCACGCCGGAGATGCTTAGATTGCCACCAGAGGCGACAGAAAAAACACTAAAATTACCTGAGTTGGCGTTAATGGTAAGCGAAGAAGCCGCAGGCCCCGTAATAGTCAACGAACCTGCGCCTGAAGTTGCCGCAATGGCTTGGAAACCAGAAGCCAGAGTAATCGTCGTGTTGACGCCACCCAGAAAAACCGACGAATCGAAAACAATCTCGTCGTTCGCACTGGTTGCGTTTGCATCGAGAATCGCTTGCCTTAGGGAACCCGAGCCAGAATTTGCATTGGTTGTTACCGTATAGATCGTCATCTAACCTGAGCCGCGCAAATTTGATAACTCATAGCAGACCAAAGCATTTAGACAACTGAGTCCACCTCAGAGATGTACCGCAAAGCCCTTACCTTGAAAGGGTTTGGCGATCCTGGCTATCGACCAAGGTCGACTTGGATTCAAGACACTGCATCAGCCTCCAGAGCGCCCGCCAGAAGCATTGCTCCAGTCGTTCCTGAGCCGGATCAGCCGGTGAGCATCCACGGTCGCGACGTCGGGCCGCAGTGGTGAGTCAGCCCGCACCCTCCAGTAGGAAAGCGATCAGGTTGCTGAGGCTTCGACCCTCATAGGCCGCGCGCTCTTCAAGCCGGTGCACGAGGTGCCAAGGCAGCGTTGCTGTCACCCGCTGCGGTTTGCGGCGGAGTAGTTCCGATGCGGCCACAGCAGAGCCACGCCCCACCAGGGGCTGTTTGAATACAGTCATCATCCTGTTAACGCAGGGTGGTCACGAGGTCGGCTGTTGGTAGCAGCGCGGCCTCACCCAAATCTTAGACCCAGCGCTGCAGCGCATCCGTGCTGATTGCTGCAGATCTGCTGCACGGCCTCTGCAGGGTGCCCCCCGTTACTGCCGCTTCCACCCCGACGCGGGCCGTATTCCTTGGCGTTCGAGCCAATGCTGCTCTGGAGTCAGGCCAGATAGCCGCTGGTTGGCGATTGTGCGCAGCGCCGCCGCCAGGTACTGCAGGGATTGCGGCTTGTAGATGGCTACCAGCTCGCGAGCCAGCTCGTCCAGTGTGATGTCTTCCTCGAGGTGCATGAACGGCATGGTTGGGGCGCCAGTTTGATCAGGAGCGCTGGGCTGAGCGCTCAAAGCTGCGGATTTGCTGCGGCTTGCTCCCGCGCCCGTTTGAAAGCGGACGTCACTGACCGCTGGGTGCTTGTCCTATAGATCCTTCGATGGACCTCAGCGGTATGCCCCATCGCCATACTTGCATCGTCCGTATCGATGCCGAGGTTGGTGCATCTTGCGCTGTAGGTGTGTCGGAAGCTGTAAGGAACCAGTTCTTCGCCCAGCCGCGCCTTTTCCTGTACGAGGTGGCGCCACAGTGGGGTCCTCCGCAAGTTGCTGCCAAAGTTTTTCCCGCTGATCTTTACTGGGGCTCCGTCTTTGCCCTTTGGTAGTCGCAAATCCTGCTTTTTGATTCGCTCTAGGAGATCAAACTGCTCACCTGCAACAGGAATTGCCTCAAGGAACCGAGGCTCAGTGCTCCTCTTGACCCCCTTGCTGGTAAAGGTTTTCCCTTTGGTGCAGAATACACGCTCTTCCCCTTCCCAGTTCTTTTTCACCACGAGATGGTTCATCTCCCAGGGGCGAATCCCGAAGACCCGCATCACTCTGGCCACATCGATCCAGTCGGGCGCCTCTTGCGCTAATTCGGCGAATATTTTCAGGCACTCGTCGTCTTCCAGTACAGCCCTTCTCTGTGCTTTCTGCCGGGCTCCGCGCAGCTTCGCGTACTCGAAAGGATTGACCAACCAACTTTGCGGCTGATGGCAAACATGGACTGCGAACTCTGTAAGTTTCTTGATCGCCAACGCGCACTCTTGGCGGCTAGCCGGCTGGTCCTGCCATAGGGCTAGGGGTTCTCCGTGTTTCTTGCCTGGCTTTCGGTTGTACCGCTGGTGAATCAGTACTCGTTGGAGCAGGGTCTGGCCGTCGTTAGGTGGGGAGGATCCCTTGAGAAGTTCCAGTACTACTTCGAAATACCGGCCGTAACTCGCATGAAACGTTTTTTCCTTGATCTTGTTCCCGCTTTCGGTTACGTGCCGGTGGAATTGCTCCACGATCTGCGGCCAGTTCTCAGGGTCGTTTTGCTTGGCGTCGCTCTTGGCAATTACATCGCTGAGGGCAGCCTGGAGGGTTTTCTTGCCCTCGTGAACGTCGCGGTAGATCAGGTCGCATAGCCGCGTGACGGGACCTAACGACTCCGCTGCCCAGGGGAATGGCAGGGAGACTTGCTGTTTCGGCGGAAGTCCCTGGCCTTTGGGGTACTGGACGCGCAGTCGTACCTTGCCGCTGTGTTCTTGGACTCCCCAGTAGCGGAAACTGCCGTTGACCGTCGCCCTTAGCGCCGTTTCCCACCGCTGCTCGTCCTTTTTTGCCCTGGGCATCTTCGGGGCTAAAACTGGGGCTAAAAATACTCCCGCAGGCTCTCGATGATAACCATGGGCTTCCGCAAGCTACTGCCACGACTGGGTTCTTGGCGCCACGCTTGCACGGGACCACGTCGAATTATCCCTATTATCCAAATGACTCGACTCGTGTGGTCAGGAAGACCGCAGGGTTGAAATCCTGTTCGGTGGTGATCCGTTCTCCAGTTATCTGGTGAACTTCAAGCCCTCTGCCACCTTGATTGATTTGTGATCGGGTTCTGGTGACCGGGCCGACTGACTTCTGCGTTTTCTGTTGCCGCTCCAAGCTGTTGGCCCAGACCATTGCTGCCTGTTTGGCTTCCCCCGGAAGTGAAGGCAGATTGTTGCCCGGCGTCTTGAGGTCAGGCTGCAGCCCGGCGCCAGCGGCGGCCGATGGCACCGGTGACGGCGCCCAGGAGTCCGCCGGCGAGTCCGACCACCGTGCGGATCACCAGATCGGCCGTGACGAGCACCGCCACCCAGAACCCGAACAGAAAAGCCAGATCGGCCATGGCGAGAGTTTCAGACTGCAAGGACGCTAGCGGCGTCAGCCGTGGGTTCAACGCCGCGAGCGTCTCCAGCTCTGCACGGCCCGCGCAACCAGCCACAGCGCGCCCAGCACCACGGCGATGGCGATCAGCACCTTGATCAGATCGGCAAAGGGTTCGATCCAGCCCGCCACGCGCTGGTAGCCCTCGCCAAGGGCCGTGCCCATGACGGTGAGCAGCAGCACCCACAGCAGGCTGCCGGCTGTCGTCCAGAACAGAAACGTGCGCTGGGGCATCAGTTCGATGCCGGCGGGCACCGACACCAGGGTGCGGATGCCGGGGATCACCCGTCCCCAGAACACCACTGCCACCCCGTGACGGTTGAACCAGCGGCGGCTCTCGCTCAGGGCCCTGGGCTCGATGCCCAGCCAGCGGCCCCGACGGGTCAGCCAGCGCTCCAGCTGTTCTTCGTTGACCAGACGGCCGATGCCGTACCAGAACCAGGCCCCCAGCACCGTGCCCACCAGGCCTGCCAGCACGGCCGGGATCAGCTCGATCTTGCCCTGCTGCACCAGAAATCCAGCCAGGGGCATCACCACCTCAGACGGGATCGGTGGCACCACATTTTCCAGCAACATCACCAGGCCGATGGCCAGATACCCCAGCAGGGGATTGGCCTCGACCGCCTGAGCGATCAGACCCGGCAGGGCATCGATGAACGCAGTCAGTGCCATGAAAGGGAAGCAGGGGCGACGGGCTTGGCATCAGCTGGGGCTGGCCATCACCGGTTGTAGCCGCTCCAGCTCTTGAGTTCCTCGAGACTCTGTACCCCCGTGAGCCGCTCCTTGCCCTTGAGGTCCCAGGTCGGAAAGACCTTGATCAGGGCAGCTTCACAGCGCCCCCGGTCGCCGGGCACCCGATCACACTCCACGTAGGGCAGCTCCTTGGCGCCCTGCTCGCCGAACAGCGCCTTCTGGCGGGTGCAGGCGGGGCACCACCAGGCGCCATAGAACAGGGCGCCCACCCGCTTGAGGTGGCGGCTCAGGCCCAGCTGCTCATCGCTGGCGGCGGGGGCGGCGCTCGCCGTGGTGAGCACGCCCAGCAGCAGCACGGTCAAACCGATCAGAACGCCCGAGCGGGCTGGCGCAGCGTGCTGCATGGGTGCCTCAGACTGTGGCGAAAGTTACGGACTCCCTGCCGGGCCGTCGCGTTCCTGTGAGGAAAGGCAAGCGTTCGGGCTTCCGCCCCCTCGCGATACGGCAGCGAACCCCTCACTGCTGAGACACTGACCCCATGGCAGTCAACGGCTACCGCGATTACTTCCAGGTGCTGGGCGTCGATCGCAGTGCCGATGCCGAGGCGATCAAGCGCGCCTTCCGCAAGCTCGCGCGCCAGTACCACCCCGACGTCAACCCCGACAACAAGGACGCCGAGGCCAAGTTCAAGGAGATCAGTGAGGCCTATGAGGTCCTCTCCGATCCCCAGAAGCGGCGCCGGTACGAGCAATTCGGTCAGTACTGGAACCAGGCCGGCGGCGGTGCAGGTGGGGCCGGTTTCGATGTTGATTTCGGCCGCTACGGCAATTTCGACGACTTCATCAACGATCTGCTCGGCCGTTTCGGTGGACCCGCCGGGGGTGGTTTCGGTGCCGGGTTCCCTGGCGGCTTTGGCGCCGGGTTCGGCGCAGGGTTTCCCGGCGCAGGGCCCCAGGCCGCCCGGGCGGCTTCGGCCAACCTTGATGCCGAGGCCACCATCAGCCTCAGTTTTGCCGATGCCTTCCGCGGCTGTGAACGCACCCTGGCCGTCAACGAAGAGCGGGTTCAGGTGCGCATCCCCGCCGGGGTCAAGAACGGCAGCCGGCTGCGGCTCAAGGAGAAGGGCAACCTGCAGCCGGGCACCGGCCGCCGCGGTGACCTCTACCTGAACCTGAAACTGCAGGACCATCCCGTCTGGAGCCTTGATGGCGACCAGTTGCGGGCCGAGCTGCCCCTCAGCCTCGACGAACTTGCCCTGGGCGCCGAGGTGCAGGTGGCCACCCCCGACGGCGTCGCCACCGTTCAGGTGCCGGCGGGCATGACTCCGGGCCGCAGCCTGCGCCTCAAGGGCAAGGGCTGGCCCATCAAGGGCGGTCGCGGTGACCTGCTGCTCACCCCGCTGCTGCGGCTGCCGGAGCAGCTGTCGGCGCGGGAGCGGGAGCTGCTTGAGCAGCTGCGCCAGGCGCGCAGCGTCGATCCCAGGGCTGCCTGGCTGCAGGCCGCGCGCCTTTGACACCAGGGGCTGCTCCGTAGGATCCGCGCAGCCCTCAGGCCCCCATGGAGCTCACCTACCGTCCCCGCCGGCTGCGCCGCACCCCTGCCCTGCGGTCCCTGGTGCGGGAGACGGCGTTGGCCCCCACCGATTTCATCTACCCCCTGTTTGTGCACGAGGGGGCCGGCAACGAGCCGATCGGCGCCATGCCCGGCTCCCAGCGCTGGAGCCTGGAAGGCCTGGTCGATGAAGTCGGCCGCGCCTGGGATCTGGGCATCCGCTGCGTGGTGCTGTTTCCCAAAGTCGCCGATGGTCTCAAGACCGAGGACGGCGCCGAATGCTTCAACGAGCACGGCCTGATCCCGCGGGCGATCCGCCGGCTCAAGGAGGTGCACCCCGACATGGCGATCATGACCGACGTGGCCCTCGATCCCTACAGCTGCGACGGCCACGACGGCATCGTCAGCGACGAAGGCGTCGTGCTCAACGACGAGACCGTGGCGATCCTGTGCAAGCAGGCCCTGGCCCAGGCCCGGGCCGGTGCTGACCTGATCGGCCCCAGCGACATGATGGACGGCCGTGTCGGGGCGATCCGCGAAGCCCTGGATGAAGAGGGCTTCGAGCACGTCGGCATCATCAGTTACACGGCCAAGTACGCCAGCGCCTACTACGGCCCCTTCAGGGAGGCCCTGGATTCGGCCCCGCGCGCCGCGTCAGCCAAGCCGATTCCGAAGGACAAGAGCACGTATCAGATGGATCCGGCCAACGCCCGCGAAGCCATCACCGAAGCCCAGCTCGACGAGCAGGAGGGCTCCGACATCCTGATGGTCAAGCCAGGTCTGGCTTACCTCGACATCATTCACCGCCTGCGGGGCGAGACCGAGTTGCCGATTGCGGCCTACAACGTGAGCGGCGAGTACGCCATGGTCAAGGCAGCCGCCCAGAACGGCTGGATCGACGAGCGCGCCGTGGTGCTCGAGACCCTGCTCAGCTTCAGGCGTGCCGGTGCCGATCTGATTCTCACCTACCACGCCTGCGATGCGGCCCAGTGGCTGCGCCAGGGCTGAGCGGCGCTTGGCGCCGGTGCCGGTCGGTGCGATCCTCCACCCGTAGCCGTTGCGCGCTTGCCCACCCATGGCCAGGTTTCTGCTCCTCTGGGTCCATGGGCCGTGGATCGCCTCGTCGCTGATGGTGCTGCTGGCGTTTCGGTTGCTGCTGGCGGACGATTTCAGCCTGCATGGCCATGGCTGGGGCTTGCTGGGGAGCGCCGCGATCTGTTTCTCGATCGGGTGCGTCTGCAAGGTGTCGTGGGTGCTGGCCCAGCTCAACCGCCGCCGCGCCGCAGCCGAACAGCAGCTTGAGCATCTGGTCCTGCACTGAGCCCCATCGCTGAGAACCCGCCCCATGGGCCGCTCCTCTGTTCTTCTGTTGATCGGCCTGCCCTGGATCACCGCCGTGGCGGTGGCGCTGATGGTCACGAAGATCCATTCCTTTGGAGGTCGCGTGCACTGGGGTCTGCTGGGCAGTGCCTGCATCTGCTTCTCGATCGGCTGCCTGGCCCGCACCAGCGTGGGCCTGCACGACATGGCTCAGCGTGCCCAGCGCGAGCGGGCCTCAGACACCCATCGGCAGGCCCCGTGAGCGCCATGGCGACGACCCTGCGGCGTGCCCTGGCACTGGTGGCCCTGGCGCTGTCGCCTGCACCGGCGCTGGCGCTGCCCAGTAAGCCCCAGCCCGCCTCGCCCGCCTTGCTGCGTGCGCTGGCCGCCTTTGAGCGCGATCTGCAGGAGCTTGACGGCGCCCTGCGGGGCGCGCCGGCGGCCCAGCACCCCTTCAGCCTCGATGACCAGGCGTTCAAGGCCCCGGCGGCGGCGGCGCTGCCGGTCGATGTGACCGCCGCCCAGCAGCGTGAGCAGCGGCAGTTGAGTCTGGTGCAGGCCATGGCGGTGGCCGTTGCCAACAACCCCGAGCTGGCCGAGCGGCGTGCCCGCATCGCCGAGATGCGCGGACTCAGGCGCTCGGTGCAGGGGCGTTTCTGGCCCCGGGTGGGCCTGACGCTGGGCGGTGCCTTTGCCCAGCGTCAGGTGGGCAACCAGGTGCTCGATGGCAACAGGGGCCTCTATCCGGCCCCGCCCGCACCGGCGTCGGCTTTTCTGGTGGAGCAGGGGGGCTGGAACCGCATCCTGGCCAACCGGGGCGGGGGCTGGGGCAGCCTGGAGCTCGACTGGGACCTGATCAGCTTCGAGCGTGGGGCGGCCCTGGCTGAGCAGGACCAGCGTCTGCGCGCCAGCCTCAAAGACTATGGCGATGCCCTGCGGCTGCTGCAGCTGCAGGTCAGCGAGGCTTACTACGGCCTGCAGCTGGCCGATCAGCTGCAGCGCATCCGGGCGGCCGTGGTGCGCAACGACGCGTTGGTGCGCGATCAGGTCGCGGCGCTCAAGACCAGTGGGCTGGTGCCGCGTCTGGATCTGCTGCGGGCTGAAGCCACGCTGCAGCAGAGCCGCTTTCGGCTCGAGCAGGCCGAGGCCCAGCGCCTCAGTCGCCGCCAGGCCCTGACCAACCTGCTCAACGTGGCCTTTGGCACCCTGCTGCTGGCCCGCAACGATGTGACGCTGCAGCCGCCCTGGCCCCTGCCGCTCGACGCGACCCTGGTGGCAGGCCTGCGGGCCAACCCGTCGCTCGAGCGGCTGACGGCCGAGCGCCAGGCCCTGCTGCGCCAGGCTGACCGGCGCAGCGCCCAATTGCTGCCCAGCCTGCAGCTGTTTGCGGCCGGTGGCGGTGGCTCCGACCTGCTCACCAAGCCCGTGATCGAGCTCAGGGGCTGTTGCGCCGAGACCAACATCCGCCAGCTCGCGAGCCAGAGCGCCGACTGGGTGGCGGGCCTGCGGCTGCACTGGCGCCTGTTCGATGCCGGTGTCACCGGGGGCGAGGCCGAGGCCAGCCGGGCGGCGGCCGAGGCGGTGCTGCAGCGCCTGGCCCGTCAGCGCAACCAGATCCGCCAGGAGCTCGAAACGGCGTTCTACGACTACCGCGCCTCGCTCAGCCAGTTGAATGCGGCCGAGGCCTCGTACCGCGCCTCGCGGGAGGCCTTTCGCGATGCCCGCGCCCGCTACCAGCTGGGTCTGGCCGACTACACCGATGTGAGCGAGACGATCAGCCTGATGACCCGCGCCATGGAGGGCATCGCCGAATCCATGACCCTCGCCAACGTCAGTTATGCCCGCATGCTGCGCCAGTTGCTGCCGGTGCCCGAGCAGTCCGAGGTCCTGCCCGAGCTGCCGCTCACGCTTCCGGCTTCGGTGTCAGTGTCGGAGGCTCGGCAGCCCTAGCGGCCCGCAGCTGCAGGCGCTGGCGCAGGGCGAGGCTGCGCCAGACCAGCAGCACCAGCAGGGCGACAAACCAGAACCACACCTCGGGGGCATTGCTCTGCAGCAGCACCAGCAGGAACAGCACCTCGAGCACCACAAAGGGCCATTCCCGTTTCATGGCAGCGTGCCTCGCTGGCGCAGGTCGGGTTGATCCTGCTGCAGCTGCAGCCTGGGGGTGCGGTAGGTGCCGGTCAGGTCGCGCAGCACCGGCAGCAGGTAGCTGAACGGCGTGCGCCATTCGACGTAGGCGTGTGCCCGCAGCGTCAGACCTTCGCGGATCGGAAACACGCTGCTGCCCCCCGAAAGGGTCCAGCGGTAGCCATCGGCGCTGTGCCGACTGGGCACCAGGGCGATCTCGGTGCGAATCACCGGACCACTGGCCACCAGCGACTGGGCCAACGGCGGATTGCCCATCGTGGTGTCGATGTCTTCGGGGGTGGCGGGCAGCAGGCTGACCCTCTGCACCACGCCCTCGATCCCCCCGAAACGGCCGCGCTGCTGCCAGTCGGGCACCACTTCGATGCCCTGGCCGCTCTGCAACCGCCGGGCGTCGGCAGGCCTGAAGTAGGCGATGGCGCGCAGGCCGGTGGCGCTGGTCTGGGCCGTGGTGGATCGGGCGCCGATGGTGCCAAGGCGCTGGCCCGGTTTGACGGTCTGCCCCTTGATCACCTGAAGATCAAGGATGCTGCCGTCGCGCTTGGCGCTGAGGTTGCCGGCATACCGGAGCTGGGCCTCGGTGACGCGCAGTTCGCGCCGGGTGTTGTCGATGCGGAAGCGACGCTGTTGCTGCTCGGTGTCGATGTCGAGCTTGACCTTGGTGAAGGCGCTGATGACGTCCTTGTCGCGGATTCGCAGCTCATCGAGCTCCACCTGCAGCTGGGTGTTGCGGTCGGAGGTGGCCACCACCTCCTGGGCCAGGGGCGCCACCACCTGGCTGCGGGCCAGGTGGGCAAAGTCGGCCACCTTCTGGGCATAGACCTTCTGAAGCGCCAGCACCCGCCGCTGTTCGCGGGCCAGCTTGTGCAGGGCGGTGTCGCGCACATCACGGGCGGCGCGCAGTCGGATCGCGTCGCGGCGGTTGAGATCGTTGTTGATCTGCACCAGCTCGCGCAGGTCGCGCTGCTGGCGTTCCAGTTGCTTTTCGAGGGCCGGCTGGTCGAGCACCATCAGCACCTGCCCCTTGCGCACCGGGTCGCCGACCTTGACCCGCAGCTCGCGGATCTGCCCTTCGGCGCGGCTGTCGATCAGGGTGGCCCCCCCCGGCACGATCACCACACCGCGGCCGGTCACTTCGGTGGGCACAGGCCACAACAGCGCCCACAGCAGGGTGAGGCCGCCCACGCCGAGGAGGCTCAGCAACACCTGCCCTTCATCGTCGTGGGCCTGGCGCTGCAGCCAGCCCTTGACGGCCTCGAGGTTCACAGCAGCCGGGTTCATTAGCCCCATGATTCCTGAGCGGCCCCAGCCCTGCGTGTCAGCGTTGACAATGGAAGGATCCCGGATCCTGCCGATGTCCGCCAGCCACCGTCTCGGCCACGTTGCCCTGCGGGTGCAGGACATGGAACGTGCCAAGGCCTTCTACACCGCCCTCGGGCTGCGGCTCACGTGGGATGCACCCGACTGGGCCTACCTGCAATCGCCGCTCACCGGCGACGGCATTGCCCTGCTCAGCCCCGACTACCGCGCCGCCGGCCCCCACTTCGCCTTCCATTTCAGCGAGCGCGCCGCGGTTGATCGGATGCACGAGCAGCTGCAGCAGCAGGGCTACAGCTGCGGCCCGGTGCACGATCATCGCGACGGCACCGCTTCGTTCTACCTGCAGGATCCCGAAGGCAACTGGCTGGAGCTGCTCTATGAGCCGCCCGGTGGGATCCCCTCGAATGTGCCCGGTCAGCAGGCCATCGCTGCCCCCTTGAGCGCCGCCGGGTGATTCCAGAAGTCGAAACCCAGGAGCTGCTCGAGTGGCCGCGGTTGGCCGAGCAGCTGGCTGCGTTCGCCAGCACCGCTGCCGGTCGGGCCCGTTGCCTGGCTCTGCCGCTGGCGCCCGAGCTGGCCATCGGTCGGGCCTGGCTGGCCGAGACCGCTGAGCTGCTCGCCCTCGATGGTGTGCTCGACGGCGGACTCAGCTTCGACGGGGTGGTTGATCTCGCCCCGTTGGTGCAGCGCTGTGCCAAAGGGGGCACAGCCGCTGGCGAAGCCTTGCTCGACCTGGCCCTCACCCTGGCGGCGGCTCGGCGCCTGCGGCGCCAGATCGAGGACCCCGAGCTCAGGCCCTGCACCAGCGCTCTGGTGGCTGAGCTGCGCACCCTGCCTGAGCTCGAGCAGCGCCTGCGCTTCTGCCTCGAAGACGGGGGGCGTGTGGCCGACCGCGCCAGTGCGCCGCTCGAAGCGGTGCGCCGTCAGTTGCAGGCGGTGCGCGGCGAGCGGCGTGAGCGGTTGCAGGAGCTGCTGCGTCGCTACGCCCCGCTCCTGCAGGACACGATCATTGCCAGTCGCAGTGAGCGGCCGGTGCTGGCGGTCAAGGCCGGGGCCGCCGCCCAGGTGGCGGGTCTGGTGCATGACAGTTCTGCTTCGGGCAGCACGGTGTTCATCGAGCCCCAGGCGGTGATTCCCCTGGGCAACCGCATCCGCGATCTCGAAGGTCAGGAACGGCAGCTTGAGCAGGCCGTTCTGCACCAGCTCAGCACCCTGGTGGCCGATCAGGCTGAAGCGCTCGGCCAGCTGCACGCCGTGCTGGTGCAGCTCGATGCCGCCCTGGCCAGGGCCCGCTACAGCGCCTGGATCGGTGCGGTGCGCCCCGAACTGAGCGACGACCCCAACGGCCGCTTCGAGCTGCGCGAGCTGCGCCATCCGCTGCTGCTCTGGCAGCAGCGCCGCCAGGGCGGTCAGCCCGTGGTGCCGGTCACCATCACCGTCAGCGAGCAGCTGCGGGTGGTGGCCATCACCGGCCCCAACACCGGCGGCAAGACCGTCACCCTCAAAAGCCTGGGCCTGGCGGCGCTGATGGCCCGGGCCGGCCTGTTTTTGCCCTGCAGCGGCACCCCCCGGTTGCCCTGGTGCTCCCTGGTGCTGGCCGACATCGGCGACGAGCAGTCGCTGCAGCAGAGCCTCTCCACCTTCAGCGGCCATATCCGCCGCATCGCCCGCATCCTCGAGGCTCTGGCCCAGCCGCGGGTCGGTGCCTCCCTGGTGCTGCTCGACGAGGTCGGTGCCGGTACCGATCCCCAGGAGGGCTCGGCCCTGGCGGCGGCCCTGCTCCGCCATCTGGCCGACCAGGCCCGTCTCACCGTGGCCACCACCCATTTTGGCGAGCTCAAGGCGCTCAAGTACGGCGATGCCCGTTTCGAAAATGCCTCGGTGGGCTTCGATGTGGAGACCCTGCAGCCGACCTACCGGTTGCAGTGGGGCATCCCCGGCCGCAGCAACGCCCTCGCGATCGCAAGGCGGCTGGGCCTGCTCGAACCGGTGCTGCAGCAGGCCGAAGCCCAGCTCGCTCCCCTGGCGGCCGGCGATGTGAACCAGGTGATCGCCGGCCTTGAAGACGAACGCCAGCGCCAGCAGGATGCCGCCGAGGAGGCCGCTGCCCTGCTGGCCCGCACCGAGCTGCTGCACGAGGAGCTGCTGTCGCGCTGGGAGCAGCAGCAGCTCCAGAGCGCCGAGCTGCAGGAGCAGCGGCGACAGCAGCTTGAGCGCTCGATCCGCGATGGACAGAACGAGGTGCGCCGCATCATTCGCCGCTTGCGCCAGGGCCGTGGGAACGCGGCTCGCAGCACGGCCGAGCAGGGCGAGACCGCCCGCCAGGCGGGGCAGCGGCTGCGCCAGCTCGAGCAGCAGCACCGCCCGGCTCCCGAACGGCGCGAGCATCAGGGCTGGATGCCCGCGGTCGGCGAGCGCGTGCGGGTGCTGTCACTGGGCAAGGCCGGCGAGGTGCTGGCCCTGGCCGCCGACGGCCGCGAACTCACGGTGCGCTGCGGAGTCATGCGGCTCAATTTGGAGCTCTCGGCGATCGAGGGGTTGCAGGGTGAAAAGCCGTCGCCGCCGCCGGCGCCCCAGGTCACCGTGCAGGCCAACGGCAGCCAGCGGGGGCGAGGCCCGGCGGTGCGCACGGCCCGCAACACCATCGATGTGCGGGGGCTGCGGGTGCACGAGGCCGAGGCCATCGTCGAAGAGCATCTGCGCTCGGCTCCCGGGCCGGTGTGGGTGATCCACGGCATCGGCACCGGCAAGCTCAAGCGCGGGCTGCGCCAGTGGCTCACCACCGTGCCCTACGTCGAACGGGTCACCGATGCCGACCAGGGTGACGGCGGCCCCGGCTGCAGCGTCATTCACCTGCGATAAGGCCGCTCTGCCGGGCCCGCCCCGTTCAGAGCGGCGGCAGGCTGGGGCCGGTACCGGCCCTGTTGTCGCGAGGCCGGGGCAGGGCATTGCCGGCGGCGTCAAAGAAGCGCCAGCCCTGGCCGTCGACATCGAGGTGCACGTTGTCGCCGATGCTCACAGCCGTGGCAGGGCTGCAGCGCACCTGCACCAGATGGTCCCCCTCCTCGAGCCGGCAGGTCAGCAGCTGCTCGTTGCCCAGCGCTTCGCGGTGGCAGACCTGAGCAGCCAGGTTGCGGTTGGTGGCGGGGCCCAGCCGCAGGTGCTCGGGCCGCAGGCCGGCGGTCAGCTGCTGGGGTCCTTGCCACAGGTGCAGCACCTCGCCGATGGCGCCCTCGGGCACAAACCGGCGGCTGCCCAGCTGGATCTGCCCCGGGCCGCCCAGGCTCACCGGCAGCAGGTTCATCGCCGGGCTGCCGATGAACTGGGCCACAAACAGATTGGCGGGCCACTGGTAGAGCTCCATCGGCGTGCCCAGCTGCTGCAGCCGCCCGCCATTGAGCACGGCGATGCGATGGCCCATGGTCATCGCCTCGACCTGGTCATGGGTCACGTAGAGCGTCGTGGTGCCCAGACGCCGCTGCAGCTCCACGATCTGGGTGCGGGTGCCGGTGCGCAGCTTGGCGTCGAGGTTGCTGAGTGGTTCATCCATCAGGAACACCGCCGGCTCCCGCGCGATGGCGCGCCCCAGGGCCACCCGCTGCTTCTGCCCCCCCGAGAGCTCCTTGGGCCGGCGGGCCAGCAGGGGTTCGAGCTCCAGGGTCGCCGCCACTGCAGCGATGCGCTCGGCGATGCGTTCCTCTCGCACCGAGGGTACCCGCAGGGCGGCCGGCAGGGGGCGGCTCAGGCGGTGCAGGCTGTCCTGCAGCTGGGCCAGGGGCCCCCGGGGTGCACTGCGCCGCAGCCCGAAGCCGATGTTGTCGGCCACGCTCAGGTGGGGATACAGGGCGTAGCTCTGGAACACCATGGCCACGTTGCGGGCTGCCGGGCGCAGCCGGCTCACAGGCCGTCCGCCCACGAAGATCTCACCGGCGGTGGGTTGCTCCAGGCCTGCCAGCAGTCGCAGCAGGGTGCTTTTGCCGCACCCCGAGGGGCCCACCAGCACCAGGAACTCACCATCGTCGATGCTGAGGTCGAGCTCCTGCAGCACCGCCGTGGGCTGCTGACGCCCCGTGCCATTGGCCCGGGGCGGGTAGGCCTTGCTGACCTGTTGGAAGCGAACGTCAGCCAAAGCGGCGCCCCAACGGCTCTTCGGAGAGCGCGATCCTAGGTTTCATCATCATGCAATTCATCGATCAGGCAAGGATCGCCGTCAGGGCCGGCCGCGGCGGCGACGGCATCGTGGCGTTCCGCCGCGAAAAATATGTGCCGGCAGGCGGTCCCTCGGGCGGCGACGGCGGCCGCGGTGGCGACGTGGTGCTGCGGGCCGACGGCAATCTGCAGACCCTGCTCGACTTCAAGTACCGACGTCTGTTTGAAGCCGCCGACGGCCGCCGCGGCGGGCCCAACCGTTCCACCGGCGCCGGTGGCGACAGCCTGTGCATCAAGGTGCCATGCGGCACCGAGGTGCGCGATGCCCGCACCGGCATCCTGCTGGGCGATCTCACCGAGCCTGATCAGGAGCTGCCGGTCGCTTTTGGTGGCCGCGGTGGCCTGGGCAATGCCCACTACCTGAGCAACCGCAACCGGGCCCCCGAAAAATGCACCGAGGGGCGCGACGGTGAGGAATGGCTGCTGCAGCTGGAGCTCAAGCTGCTGGCCGAAGTGGGCATCATCGGCCTGCCCAATGCCGGCAAGAGCACGCTGATCGCCGTACTCTCGGCCGCCCGCCCCAAGATCGCCGACTATCCATTCACCACCTTGGTACCGAACCTCGGCGTGGTGCGCCGACCCAGCGGTGACGGCACGGTGTTTGCCGACATCCCCGGACTGATCGCCGGGGCGTCGCAGGGGGCAGGTCTGGGCCATGACTTTTTGCGCCACATCGAGCGCACGCGGCTGCTGATTCACCTGCTCGATGCGGGCAGCGAACAGGTGATCGCCGACTTTGAGACGGTGGAAGCAGAGCTGCAGGCCTATGGCCACGACCTCGGGTCACGCCCCCGGCTGGTGGTGCTCAACAAGGTCGAGCTGCGCGAGCCCGAGGAGCTCAAGACCCTGAAACAGCAGCTCGAGCAGGTGTCGGGCCGCCCGGTGCTGACCATCTCAGCGGCGGCATCCCAGGGGCTCGACATCCTGCTGGCTGCGGTCTGGCAGGAGCTGGGAATTCAGTCGTCGTAAACCAGGCACTCGGGGGCGTCGGGGTTCAGATCACAGAACACCTCCAGCGGGGTGGGGTCGTGGTTGTCGCCGGGGTGGTGGTCCTTGTACTCCTGCAGTCCCTTGAGCTCGCCTTCAAGGTGGCGCACCTTGCCCATGTCACCGGCGGCGCGGGCCGCTTCGATTTCGCTCTGATCCTGCTGGATGTGCTCGTCGATGGATTTCATGGATGAACGGCTCCGAAGGCCCTCATTTCAGCGCGCCCACCATACGGGTGCCCGAGGCTTGCGGGTGAGCTCTGTGACGGGCTGCTCATTGCCGTCGGCGTGGCTAAGCCGTGGGAAGGAGCTGCTCCAGGAGTCGCCATGCCAAGGATCCAGGCCCGCCGAGGGCGCCACTTCATCGATGAGACCGGGCGTCTCTTCTGGATCAACGGCCCCGAGGAACACTGCTATCTGTCGGAGCAGCGCCAGTGGCGCAACGGCCTGAGCTTTGACGATGTGTTGGATTGGAAACAATGTGCGCCCAGTGGCCTGGTCAGTCAGCGCTTCGGCTCGCTGCAGGCCGCCTGTGAGGCCTACGAGCACAACCAGATCAGCTGGTATCAGGACCTCTACCTGCGCCGCATGGGGGAGCAGATGCAGGCCCATCGCAGCGATGTGGACTACATGCCCACGGTCATGAAGCAGGCCGAGGCCCAGGGCGCCCGGCCCCGCCGCCAACCTTGGAAGCTGCCTGAACCCGCCGGGCCGGTCTGCGGTCTGCCGCCCCGCGCCGAGCCAATGGCTGCTGCTGAGGTGCTGCACCCGCGCCGCCGCCGCCGCCCTTCAGGCCGGCAGCTCGCTGAGCTCTAGCCAGCGTTCCTCACCCCGCTCGATGCGGGCGCTGAGCTCGGCCAGTTCCTGGCTCAGGGTTTCGATGCTGGTGTAGTCGCTCGCGCCGGCGCTGAGGCGCTGCTCCAGTTCGTGGCGGCGGGCTTCCAAGACGGGCAGCTCGCTCTCCAGCCGTTCCAGTTCGCGGCTCTCCTTGTAACTGCGCCGTCGGGGCTGGTCGCTTCTGGGTTTGCTCTGGCCTGGAGCGGCTGGCCTGGGGCGGGGCTCAACGCGCGCGTTGGCCCGGGTTTCCAGGTAGTCGCTGTAGTTGCCTTCAAAGCGCTTCAGTTCGCCGTCCTCGAAGCTGAACAGGCGGTCGACCGTGCGATCCAGGAAGTAGCGATCGTGGGAGACGATCACCACGCACCCCTGGAAGTCTTCGAGGAAGTCTTCGAGCACGCTCAGGGTCTGCACGTCGAGGTCGTTGGTGGGCTCGTCGAGCAGCAGCACATTGGGCGCCTCGATCAGCAGGCGGCAGAGGTGAAGGCGCCGCCGCTCGCCCCCCGAGAGCCTGGCCACGGGCTGGTGCTGCTGGGCCGGGGGAAACAGAAAGCGCTCCAGCAGCTGCGACGCCGAGAGGGTGCTGCCGCCCAGCTTCACCTGCTGGGCCGCTTCGCTGACCACGTCGATCAGTCGCCGTTCGCGGCCCGCCGGGTCGGTCTCGGCCAGCACCGTGTGACTGTGCTGGTCGAAGTAAGCCAGCCGCACGGTGCTGCCCAGCACCAGGCTGCCCTGCTGCAGTTCGCGCCTGCCGGCGATCAGATCCAGCAGGCTCGACTTGCCGCTGCCGTTGGGTCCGATGATGCCGACCCGGTCTTCCGGGTTGAAGGCATAGCTGAAGTTGCGCAGCAACGGGCGATCGGCCTCGGCCCAGATCGCGAGCGCTTCGGCCTCGATCACCTGCTTGCCGAGGCGTCGTCGCTCACTGGCCAGGACCAGTTCGCCCCGTTGCTGCCGCTTGGGTGCCTGCTGCAGCGCTTCGATGCGCTGAATGCGGGCCTTCTGCTTGGTGCTGCGGGCCTTGGGCCCCCGCCGCAGCCACTCGAGTTCCCGCCGCAGCACGCCCTTGAGTTTGGCTTCGGAGGCTGCGGCATCGGCTTCGGCCTCGGCCTTGCGGCCCAGATAGGAGGCGTAATTGCCCTCGTGGGTGCGGGCCTCACCCCGGTCGACCTCGACGATGCGTCGGGTCACCTGGTCGAGCACATAGCGGTCGTGGGTGATCAGCACCAGGGCGCCCGCAAAGCGCTGCAGGTAGTCCTGCAGCCACTGCACGCCATCGGCATCGAGGTGGTTGGTGGGCTCGTCGAGCAGCAGCACCTCGGGGTCGGCCACCAGGGCCGCCGCCAGGGCCACCCGTTTGCGGTAACCACCCGAGAGGTCGCCCACGGGTCTGTGAATGTCGGCGATACCCAGCCGCTGCAGCACCTCGCGGATCTGCTGCTCGAGCCCCCAGGCCTGGCTCTGGTCCATGCGGCTGTTGAGCGCGCCCAGCTCGGCCAGCAGCTGGCTGTCATCGCGGCCCTCGCGGTGGGCCAGCGCCAGGGCCTCGCTCACGGCGGTGAAGCGGCGCAGCAGCTCCATCTTTTCGCCGCTGGCGCTGAACACCTGTTCGAGCACGGTGCGCCCGGGGTCGAGCTGGGGCTCCTGGTCGACCAGCACGATGCGGGTGCGTGGCACACAGCGCCGTTGGCCGCTGCCCAGCGGTTCGACCCCTGCCAGGACCCGCATCAGCGTCGATTTGCCGGCGCCGTTGGGTCCGATCAGGCCGAGCCGATCGCCGGCCGCGATGTGCAGATCGAGACCTTCAAACAGGGTGCGCAGGCCGAAGTCCTTGCCGGCGCCCACCAGGCTGATCAGGCTCAACTGAGCTGCTCCCGGGCTTGCCGGTCCTGATCCAGGCCAGCCAGGTACGCAAACACGCTCTTGTCGCCCACGTCGGCGGCCGCCGGCATCGGAAATTTGCGCCCGCACAGCAGCAGGAGCAGGGCGCTCTCAATGGCCATCAGCCCTGCGCTGGTGGCTGGCTCCAACAGCCCCACCAGGTAGCCCAGCAGCGCCAGCGGCAGCAGCAGTGTCACCCCGATCGCCTCCACCCGCCTGAAGCAGAAGAACTCCTTGAACCCGATGCCGGCCAGGGCGGCAAACAGCGGTCCGATCGCCAGCAGCCACAGCCGTTGCTGCTCCAGTGCAGCGACCATCTGATCAGGCCCCACCCGCCAGGCCATCACCCCGGCGCCAAGGCAGCCCAGCAGCCACAGCGACTGCAGGGCCCGGTGCAGCGGTCTGAGATAGATATGGATCCAGCGCAGGGCCAGCCCCAGTCCGAGGGCGAGCAGCGCCAGCCAGGGCCAGAGACCCTGCGGTCCCAGCAGGCGCCATTGCAGCAGCAGGGCCGTCTGGGCGACCGCGGCCAACAGCAGGGCCAGGCGATAGCCCAGCACCTCGCGACGGTCGCGGGCGTCGATCACGTACGGCCCGTAAACCCCCTGCAGGATTGGTTCGCTCATGCCCGCTCCGGTCGGCCTTGCACCAGTGTGGCCAGTGGCGCGCCCGCAGGAACGATTCCTCCCGGGTTGAGCGGAAACAGGGCGCCGAAGTAGTCGCGCCGCCAGGCCTCGGGCCAGCAGCTGGCCGCCACCCCCTCGAGCGCATGGAAGCGCTGCCGCCAGCGCCACAGGCCATCGAGTTGCCAGAGGGGCACACGGCTGCAGCCAAACAGCGGCGCATAGACCAGCTCCAGCCTGATCAGGGTTGGAAACAGCACCACATCGGCCAGGCTCAGCTCCGGGCCGCTGAGCCACGCGCCGGGTTGCTGCGCCAGGGCTGCATCGGCCCTGAGCAGGGTGGCAAAGAGGGCGGCCTCCGCCCGGTCATAGGCCCCCTGGTTGCGGGCGAAGCCGCAGCGATAGACACCATCGTTGACGTTGTGCTGCAGATCGTCCCGCCATCGCTGGGTGGCCCCGTGCTGGCCCTGCGGCTCCAGATTCAGCGGTGCTGCAGTGGGGGGCTGGGGCCAGCGGTTCAGCCATTCGATCAGGCGGGCGCTTTCGTTCAGCACGATCCGGCCCTGGCTGCGGCTGTACAAGGCCGGCACGGTGGCCCGGGCCGCTGGGTCGGCACCGCTGCGCCGGTAGAGCTCGGTGAGGGTCCGGCAACCCGCAAACGGCTCGCTGAAACACCAGCGCCCCGCAGCCGGGTCGGGATCGGCCACCACCAGTGCGATCGCCGGGGCCAGCTGCCGCAGGGTCCACACCAGCCAGGCCCGATGGGCCCACGGGCAGCTGCGCCCCACGATCAGCACATGGGCATCGGCTGTGGTGGCATCAGTCGGAATCGGCGGCAGTTCGGCAAAGGCAGGGGCCGGGCGCTGGTAGTTGCCGTCGCCATCGGCGGGTCCCAGGCCATTCATCAGCTGCAGCCACTGCCAGGTCCACAGACAGCGGGCCGTGCGGACCAGGGTCGCCGGGGGAGCCATTGTTTGCCTCAGGTGCGTCAGGCTGTGCCCCAGTCATCCGCAGAGGCCGATGCCGGGGCCGCAGGCCGGTTCAATCCTGGTGGTGGGTGGGACCCATGGCAATGAGCCCAATGCCCCCTGGTTGCTGCAGCAGTGGCAGAGACAGCCCGATGGCCTGCAGCACCACGGCTTTGCGTTGCAGCTGGTGCTGGGCAATCCGGCGGCCCTGGCGGTCGGCCGCCGCTATATCGAACGCGATCTGAACCGCAGTTTTGCCGAAGCCCTGCTGGCCGATTCCCAGCAGCAGAGCCTGGAGGTGCAGCGTGCCCGTGCGCTGCTGCAGGCCCATGGGTCCCAGGGCGCCAGCCCTGCGCTGGTGGTCCTCGATCTGCACAGCACCACTGCGGCCATGGGCAACAGCCTCGTGGTCTATGGCCGTCGGCCCGCTGATCTGGCCCTGGCCGCCGGAATTCAGCAGCGTCTGGGCCTGCCGGTGTATCTGCACGAGGCCGACCAGGCCCAGCAGGGGTTTCTGGTCGAACGCTGGCCCTGTGGCCTGGTCATCGAGGTGGGGCCGGTGCCCCAGGGGCTGCTGCACGCTGGCATTGCCCGCCAGAGTCAGCTCGCCCTCGAAGCGGCGCTGGCGGTGCTCGACCAGGCCGCCGCCGGCAGCCTGCGCCTGCCCGCCGCGCTGGTGGTGCACCGGCACCTGGGCAGTGTTGACCTGCCCCGCCATGGCGACGGCACGCCGTCAGCTCTGCTGCACCCGCGGCTGCTGGGGCGTGACTGGGCGCCCGTGCGGCCGGCGGATCCGGTCTTCCTTTCCCAAGATGGCCATTCGATCGTGCTGGAAGCGGTGCTGCCTGCGCGGTTGCAGGGCGAGTCCTGCCTCTGGCCGGTGTTCATCAACGAGGCCGCCTATGGCGAGAAGGGAATCGCCTTCAGCCTCACCCGCCGCGAAACCTGGCCCCTGGCCGATCAGGCGCTGTCGGCGCTGGGCGCGGTGGCCCTGGGTCTGACCCGGCGCCGAGCCAACTAGCCGCAGGCCAGGGTCGACTGCTCCTTGGTGCAGGGCAGATCGCTGACACTGCCATCAGCCCAGTAGATGCGCAGCCGGTCGTCGGCGGTTCCGCTGCGGTAAGTGAGGGATCGGATCCTGCCCGCCGGGGCGTTGCCGACAGCTGCTCCCGTCGCAGCAGGATTGCGCCGGTTGAGCCGCTGCTCCAGCTGCTGGACCTGCAGTTCGAGCCGTTCCTGGCGCTGGATCAGTTCTCCCATGCCTGGCTGACGCTCGGCGTTGCAGCCGCTCAGGCTCAGCAGCAGAGCTGCCCCAGCGAGCACTCCCCGAATCCGGGGCGCCCAGTCGGTCTGCCGGGGACGGCGGGTGGCGGCAGTGCGGGGCATGGCCAGCTCGGCAGGCCTTGCCGTCTTAGCAGCGATCCCGGGGTTCAGCAGCGCTGATCACAGCGATCAGCAGAGCTCATGGGTCCGAGGCCGGCGGCGCCCGCCGAATGCGCAATCTTCCGTTACAGTCCTTCACGACGGTTCACCGTCTCTCGGGATTCCGTCCTTCTTACCTCTTTTTCCGTTCTCATGACCACCACTCTCCAGCAGCGCTCCGGCGCCAACAGCTGGCAGCAGTTCTGCGAGTGGGTCACCTCCACCAACAACCGCC
>Ga0310332_10092_pt1 | contig 23973 bp, 23 predicted proteins | sample LakMicSRFLOrngD5_FD_195546 | JGI IMG/M metagenome (GOLD analysis project Ga0310332, IMG submission 195546) | Enriched freshwater cyanobacterial communities from Lake Michigan, Michigan, United States - MI23.SRFL.Orng.D5 (v2) (version 2) | ecosystem: Environmental > Aquatic > Freshwater > Lake...
GCACCACACAGACCGCGAGGCTCAACAGAGGTCTCAGCAGCGGGCTCAGGGAACGCAGACGGTGCAGAACGGATGAGTTCACGGTCGTGCTCAACGCAGGGAATACAACGAGAGGAAGAAGGCGACCGCCAGGGCGAAGCCCCCGAAGATCAACACATTCTTCTGGCCGGGTGTGAGCCGGTTGACCCCGAGGCCGAAGTTGAGGTTCTCTTCAAAACCACTGGGTTTGTTGCGCGGGCCGATGTCCTTGAAGGCGCCGACCCTGCTGCGGCAGACCGGGCAGCGAAAGGTGGCGGCATCCAGCTCAAGGAACGGGGTCCCCGGTTCGATGCCGAGCTTCCTGACCCCTTCGCCCGGGTCGTAGACGAAGCCGCAACTGCGGCACTCGAAGCGGTGGCTGTCGAGATCCTCGGCCTCAGGTTCTGGAGCCTGCAGCGCAACCGCTGCATCGGGCTCGGCGGATTCCACCGGTGCCTGCTCAGGCGTTTCGGGCGTGAGGTCGGCCGATGGGAGATCGGCCTGGGTGTCGCTGCTCATCCCTACCGGGCCTGCGGTGGGCAGAACTCTATCCATGCGAAGCGGTGTAACAGCGTTGGCATTGATCGTTTGGTCGCCCCCAGCACCTGAGATGTCTCCCCCAGCTCGCCGTTTCAGCCGTCGAGACCACGGGCCCTCGCGCATCAGGTCATCTGCCCGCCTTTTGGTCTCAGGCGGTCAATCTGCTCAGCTTGCCGACGCTTGTTGGTGCCGCAGTGGATGCCGTGCCCTGCCCCTCGACCCACGACCGGGGCTGGGGGTGCCAGACTGCCGGCCACGCGGGCCTGATCCGGATGTTTGCGCTCTCGGGTTACGACGCCTTTCTCGGCTTCCTGCTGATCTCAGCAGCGGTGCCGATCCTGGCGCTCGTCACCAACAAGCTGCTCTCACCGAAGAGCCGCGCCGGTGAGCGCGAGCTCACCTATGAATCGGGAATGGAGCCGATCGGCGGCGCCTGGATTCAGTTCAACATCCGCTATTACATGTTTGCGCTGGTCTTCGTCATTTTCGACGTGGAGACCGTGTTCCTTTATCCCTGGGCTGTGGCCTTCCACCGCCTGGGACTGCTGGCCTTCATCGAGGCCCTCATCTTCATCGCCATCCTGGTGGTGGCCCTGGCCTATGCCTGGCGCAAGGGCGCCCTCGAGTGGAGCTGACGGACCTGACGCCATGACCCAGACCCCTTCACCCGGCATCAACGCCCTGCGCGACCTGCGTGAGGCCAGCTGCAGCCCCGTGGGTGCCCCCAAGGTCACTTCGGATCTCTCCGAGAACGTGATCCTCACCACGCTCGATGACCTGCACAACTGGGCCCGGCTGAGCAGCCTCTGGCCGCTGCTGTACGGCACGGCCTGCTGCTTCATCGAATTCGCAGCCCTGATCGGCTCACGCTTCGATTTTGACCGTTTTGGCCTGGTGCCCCGCTCAAGCCCACGCCAGGCCGACCTGCTGATCGTGGCCGGCACGGTCACCATGAAGATGGCGCCAGCTCTGGTGCGTCTTTACGAGCAGATGCCCGAGCCCAAATATGTGATCGCCATGGGCGCCTGCACGATCACCGGCGGCATGTTCAGCGCCGACTCGACCACCGCCGTGCGCGGCGTCGACAAGTTGATTCCGGTCGATCTCTATCTGCCCGGCTGCCCACCGCGCCCGGAGGCGATCTTCGATGCGGTGATCAAGCTGCGCAAAAAGGTGGGCAATGAGGCCCTGGCCGAGCGGGGCAACCTGTTGCCGACTCACCGCTACTGCACCGTGGCCCATCAGATGAAGGCCGTTGAGCCGATCGTGACCGGTGCCTACCTCGAGGCCGAAACCCAGCGCAAGGCCCTGGCCGCAGCCGCCGCCCTGCCACTGGGCAGCGCTGCTGAACCAGCTGCTGTGGCCATGGATGCCGCCCAAGCCTGACGCCGCCCAAGCCTGACGCCACTCACCGATCGCCATGCCAGAAGCCCAGGATCCCGCAGCGCAGCCAACAGCCGCGCAGCCAGCAGCCGCGCAGCCAGCAGCTGCCAACCAGCCCCAGGCTCCCCAGCCCGGCCCGGTGAGCCAGTGGCTCAGCAGCCAGGGCTTTGGCCATGCGGTGTTGCCCTTTGATCACCTGGGTGTCGAGGTGATTGGTGTGGAGCCGGTGTTTCTGCCGGTGATCGCCACGGCTCTCAAAGCCTGGGGTTTTGATTACCTGCAATGCCAGGGCGGCTACGACGAGGGGCCCGGCGGCAATCTGGTGAGCTTCTACCACCTGGTGAAACTGGCGGCCCTGGCCGACCGGGCCGCTGCAAACCAGACGATTCCGTCAGATCTGAAGCCCGAGGAGGTCCGCCTCAAGGTTTTCCTCCCCCGCGAGGGTGATCTGACGATTCCCAGCCTCTACGGGGTGTTTCGCGGTGCCGACTGGCAGGAGCGCGAGACCTTCGACATGTATGGCATCGTCTACGAAGGGCACCCCCACCCCAAGCGCCTGCTGATGCCCGAAGACTGGAAGGGCTACCCCCTGCGCAAGGACTATGTGCAGCCCGATTTCTACGAAATGCAGGATGCCTATTGAGTCGGGCGCACTGAACCAGGTCTCCTGGCTCGGGTTTACTGCGTTTTGAGCGTTTTTTTGTAGAACCGCAGGACTGCGATCGCCAGGCTGCGGGGGTCGTGGCGCAGGGTGGCCGTTGGCCGGGCCCCTTGCAGGGGGGCCTGCATGACCTCATAGCCCTGCCGGTTCAGTTCGCGGGCATCGCAGCTCACGGGTTCGGCCCCGGTCTGCCGGTAACGGGCCAGCAGGGGCGAGTCGCTGGGGCCCATGGGCTCCTGGGCCAGCACGGCGGTGAACAGACGCTGCTGCACCCCCAGGGTGGCCAGCTGGGCTTCGATGGCCCGCAGATGGCCGCTCACATCGAGACCGTCGGTCTCACCGGGTTGGGTCATCAGGTTGCAGATGTACAGCCGCGGCGCCTTGCTGCGGCTGATCGCCGTGACCAGCTCGGGCACCAGCAGGTTGGGCAGCAGCGAGGTGTACAGGCTCCCGGGTCCCAGGATGATCAGGTCGGCGTTGGCGATCGCTTCGATCGCCCGGGGCAGGGCCGGCGGGCGTTCGGGAATGCAGCCCAGCCGCACGATCGGGCTGGTGGCCCTGCCGATGGCCGACTCGCCTTCGATGCGGCTGCCGTTTTCGAGCTCGGCCCAGAGCCGCACATCGGCGGTGGTGGCGGGCACCACCTGGCCCTGCACCGCCAGCACCCGGCTGCTGGCGGTGATCGCCGATTCAAGATTGCCGGTGATGGCCGTCAGGGCCGAGAGAAACAAGTTGCCGAAGCTGTGCCCCTCGAGCCCGCTGCCGGCCTTGAAGCGGTACTGGAACAGGCGGGTGAGCAGGGGCTCTTCGCGGGCCAGGGCGGCCAGGCAGTTGCGGATGTCACCTGGGGGCTGCACCCCCAGCTCCCGGCGCAGCACGCCACTGCTGCCGCCGTCATCGGCCACGGTGACGATGGCCGTGAGGTTGGAGCTGTAGCGCTTGAGTCCGCTGAGCAGGGTCGAAAGTCCGGTGCCACCGCCGATCGCCACGATGCTGGGCCCCCGGTTCAGGCGTCCCTGGGCCAGCAGGGCATCGACCAGCAGCGTGTCTTTTTCAGGCGCCAGGGCTTGCTGAATCGAGCTGAAGCTGCGGCTCTGGCCCCACAGCACCAGACCGGCCCCGATCACGAGCACCAGAGGTCCGGTGATCCCGCGCGGCATCACCTGGGTGATCATGCCCAGCAGCCAGTCGATCGACTCGAGAATCCAGTAGATCGGTTTGAGGTCGGCCCAGACGGCCGCCCCCAGCAGGGCCATCACCAGCCCCAACCCGGAGGTGAGCACCCAGCGCTTGACCACCAGGCCGGGCCGCAACCAGCGGGCTGCCCGGCGTGAACGGCTCACCAGATCCCGTTGGCGAACAGCGCTGCGCTGCAGTCGGCGGCGCAGCGTCGGCCGGCGGGCAGAGTGGTTGGGACCGTTGCCGCTCAAAGGCCGTGCGTGGGACGCTGCAGATCTCGGCAGAACTGTACGGATGATTCGCCAGGCCGACCTGCCGCCCGTCGCCGAAATGGTCGACCTGACCATGCGCTGGGGATCGAAGCCCGTGCTCGATCAGGTCAACCTCACCATCCAGCCGGGTGAGCGGATCGTGGTGGTCGGCCCGTCGGGTGCCGGCAAATCAACGATCCTGCGGGTGCTGGCCGGGTTGCAGCTGCCCACCGGCGGCAACCTCAGGCTCCACGGTGTGCCCCAGACCTACCTGCGTCTGGACCAGCGGCACCCCCCCGACGTGCGCCTGGTGTTTCAGAACCCGGCGCTGCTGGGTTCGCTGACGGTGCGCGAAAACGTCGGCTTTTTGCTGTACCGCCACAGCCGCCTGCCTGAGGGCGAGATCCGCCAGCGGGTGTCCCAGGCCCTCGAGGCCGTTGGCCTGGCCGGCACCGACGAGCTCTTCCCCGGGCAGCTCAGCGGTGGCATGCAGAAGCGGGTCAGCTTCGCGCGGGCGCTGATCGACGATCCAGCCAAGCAGGACCACGAGGTGCCCTTGCTGTTGTTTGACGAGCCGACCGCCGGTCTGGATCCCGTGGCCTGCACCCGCATCGAGGATCTGATCGTGCGCACCACTGAAATGGCCCAGGGCAGCTCGGTCGTCGTCAGCCATGTGATGAGCACGATCGAGCGCTCGGGTGAGCGGCTGCTGCTGCTTTATGAAGGCAAATTTCGCTGGAGTGGCTCAGTCGACGCGTTCCACAGCTGCGACAACCCCTATGTGGTGCAGTTCCGAACAGGTAGTCTGCGCGGACCGATGCAGCCTGCTGAGCTCTAGACGATGCGCCGCAGTGTTCGTGAAGCATTGGTTGGTTTTTCGTTGCTGGCGGCCGTCGCCAGCGCCGTCGGCCTGTCGTTCTGGCTCCGGGGCATCACCATCTCCAGCCGCAACTGGCGTGTGCAGGCCCGCTTTGAAAATGCCGGCGGTCTGGCCGAGCGCTCACCGGTGGTGTTCCGCGGGGTGATGGTCGGCAGCGTCCAGAGCATCCGGGTCACACCCCAGGCGGTTCTGGCCGAACTGGAGATCACCGACCCCACCCTGATTTTGGCCCGGCCCACCTATGCCGAGGTGGGTCAGGCCTCGCTGCTGGGCGGCACGGCCCAGGTCTCCCTGGTGAGCCTGGGCAAGCCAGTGCCCACTGGCACCGCCGGTCCGCGCGACCCCAGGTGCAACAACGCTCTGGTGGTCTGCCCCCGCTCCCAGATCCTGGGGCAGGCCACGCCCAGTCTCGAGAGTGTGCTGGGCAGCATGCAGCGCCTTCTCGACGACGCCGAGCGCCAGAATCTCGTCACCGACATCGCCACCACCGTGCGCACCTTTGATCGCGCCGCCAAGGAGGCTTCGGTGTTCCTCAAAGACGGCCAGCTGCTGGTGCGCAACATCGACGGGTCGGTGCGCAGGGTCAATCCGATCCTGGCCAATCTCGATGCCACCAGCCTGCACATCCGCAACCTGACCGCCGCCCTCGACAATCCCAAGACCATCTCTGAGCTCCAGAGCACCGTCGCCAATGCCGAAAAGCTCACCGCCCGCTGGGATGCGGTCGGTGGCGACGTCAAGAAGCTGACCAGCGACGAGCAGTTCATGAACGGCCTGCGCAGCGTCGCTGTCGGGCTGGGCAAGTTCTTCGACGAGCTGTACCCGGGGCGGGCCGCGGCTAGACCCCGCTGATCGCCTCCATGGCGATCGCGGCGATGGCCTGATCGCTGGCTTTCGGCAGCTGTACGTATTTGCCACCGGCGGCTTCGGCCAGCTCCTTGCCCATGCCGCTGCCGATGAACTTGCGCTCGGTGTCGATCACCAGCAGCCTGATGCCCAGGGCGCGGTATCTACTGGCCACTTGCTTGACCTCCTCCTTGAGGTCGGGCGCCTGCTCGCCCTCAAGCTGCGGTTGTCCCAGGGAACGGCTCAGGGGCACGTTGCCGCGGCCGTCGGTGATCGCCACCACCACCACCTGACCCAGATCGCCGGTGGCCAGGGCGTTGGCCCCCACCCGGGCGGCCTGCGAGAGGCCGTGGGCCAGGGGTGAGCCGCCGCCGCAGGGCATCGATTCGAGGCGCCGGCGCGCCGCGGTGATCGAGCGCGTCGGCGGCAGCAGCACCTCGGCCTGCTCGCCCCTGAACGGGATCAGGGCCACTTCGTCGCGGTTCTCATAGGCCTCGGTGAGCAGGCGGATCACGGCGCCCTTGGCGCTCTGCATGCGGTTGAGCGCCATCGAGCCGCTGGCATCCACCAGAAAGATCACCAGGGCCCCGGCCTTGCGCTGCAGCTGCTTGGCGCGCAGATCGCCGTCTTCGACGATCACCGTGCGATGGGGCTGGCGCTCGCGTCGGCTCTTCTGATACGGCGCCGCCGCCCGCAGGGTGGCGTCGACCGCGATGCGCTTGACCGGACCGCGGGGCAGCATCGGCTTCACGTAGCGCCCCCGCGAGTCGCTGAACACCACGGCGCGGCTGCCGCTGCCGCCGGTCTTGGCCTTGGCGGCACCGAACAGCAGCAGATCGGGGTCGATCGCCACGGCCTCGGGGTCGAGCATGAACTCCTCGGGCACCTGGGGTGGTGCCTGGTCCTCGGGGGTCTCGGGCTCGTCCTGGTCTTGCTCGTCTTCGGGCTCCTCGAGCTCGTTGTCGGGTTGCTGGGGCTCTTCGGGTGGTTGCTCGCCCTGGGGCGGCGGTGGCGGCGGCGGTGGTTCGAGCGGCTGGTCGGGGTCGGGCGGTGGCAGCTGCAGGGCCCGCGGGGCGATCACCAGGCGCACGGCCACCTGCAGGTCCTCGGCTTCGACCCTGTCGCGGCCGCTCAGGGCGGCATGGGCGCGGGCCACCCGCACCGCATACAGCTCGCTGCGGTGCCCCTCGACCCCGCCGCGCAGGGCCTCGGTCACCAGATAGGCGATCTGCTCGCGGGCGATCTGCACATCCGGCAGCCACTGGCGCGCCAGCAGCAGCTGGGTGGCCAGGGCGTCGGTCTCCTCCTGCCAGCGGGCGCCAAAGGCCTGGCTCGACTCGGCATGACCCATGGCGCTGCGGGTGATCGCGACGCGCTGATCGAGCTCGAGCACCTGGTTGGCGCTCAGGCAGATCGCAAAGCGATCCAGCAGGTGATCGCGCACGGCCCCCTCCTCGGGGTTGTAGGTGGCGATCAGCAGGCAGCGGCAGGGGTGCGCGAGGCTCAGCCCCTCGCGCTCGATCCGGTTCTCGCCGCTGCCCACCGCGGCCAGCAGCAGGTTGGTGATGTTGTCGTCGAGCAGGTTGAGTTCATCGACGTACAGCACACCGCGGTGGGCCTCGGCCAGCAGGCCCGGTTGAAACACGGCCTGGCCGCTGGCCAGCGAGGCGGTCACATCGACCGAGCCCAGCAGCCGGTCTTCGGTGATGCCCAGCGGCACTTGCACAAACGGAGCCGCAATCACCCGGGTGGGCAGCAGGCCTCCCATGGCGCTGTCACCCGGGGTGGCGCCTGAGGGGTCGGCCCCGAGCGCGATCAGGCGGGTCTGGGTCGCCTCGTCCCACTCGTCTGGGCGTTGCGGGTCCAGGTTGAGGCCCACCGGCATGGTGGCTCCAGGCCCAGTGCTGCTGCCCAGATCGAGCACATCGATCGGCGGCAGCAGGGCATGCAGACCGCGCGCCAGCACCGACTTGCCGGTGCCGCGCCCGCCGGCGATCACCACGCCGCCCAGACCGGGGTCGACCGCGGCCAGCAACAGGGCCAGCTTGAGCGTGCCGTGACCGGTGATCGCTGCCAGCGGAAAGGCGCGGCTGGCTGCAGTACTGCCGCTTGCAACCATGGAGTCAGTGGCCCGGGCCCGTCGCAGTGCGCGTCAGTCTCGCTGATCAGGACGACAGGCAGCTGAACGGGCAGCTGAACGGGCAGCTGAGCTGCCTGGCAGCCGCTGTCGCCCAGGCCCTGCAGCGCCAGCACACCCTGGCGATCGCCCTGGGAGCCAACCTCCCCAGCCAAGCCGGGGAACCGGCCGACACCCTGCTCATGGTGCGTCCGCTGCTGGAGCAGGCAGTCCAAGACTGGTCGGGAGCCCCAACAGCGTTGCGCTTTCGCTGGTCACCGCTGCAGCAGACCGCACCGGTTGGCGGCCCTGCGGATCAGAACGACTACGTGAATGGGGCGCTCCTGGTGGAGCTCCCCTGCTCGGCATCGCCTGCCCAGCCATCTCCCGCTGCAGCACTGCAGCTTTTGCAGGGGTTGCAGCAGCTCGAGAGCCGCTTTGGACGCCCCCCAGTGACTGAGCGAGAGCACTGGGGACCGCGCAGCCTCGACCTGGACTGGCTGTGGTGGGGCCATCTGCAACTGGATCTGCCCGCCACCGCCGCAACCCCAGCCCTGCAGCTCCCGCATCCGCTGTGGCGCCAGCGGGGGTTTGTGGTGGAGCCCCTGGCTGCGATTGCCGGCTTGAGGACAACGCTCTAGCTGGAGTTCTCCCCCGCGTGATTGTGGGGATCACCAAAGGGGGCTGATTGCTTGCCCTTGCAGCGCCGGGTTGGCGCTTAGCAGCGTCATCCTTTCCACCTCGGCTTGGGCCAGCAACAGCGCGTCATGCAGCGCCAGTTGGGCCAGCGGGCCGCGGCAGGCCCGTTGCAGATGCTGGGGTTGCAGGTTCAAAAGCTGCAGGCCCTCATCCTCCAGATCGAGTTGCACGCGCGTCAGGGCAGTCTGCAGGGGCAGGTTGGCCGCGGTGCGGGCTATGGCGCTCAGCTCCATCAGGCTGATCGCACTCACCCAGATCGGCTGGGCGGGCTGTTTGAGCAGGCTGCGCACCAGCGGCGACAGCAGGCCCGGGCAGCACCACCACCACTGCAGCACGTGGGTGTCGAGCAGCACGGGCTGGCCGAGCAGCTCTTCGCCCAGTCCCGCAGGATCGCAGCCCCAGGGGTGGGCGGCCGTCTGTCGGGCCACCTGCTGCAGCAGGTCGGCTTTGTGCCGTTGTGGGATCAGCAGGTAGGGATCGAGATCCACGCCCGCCACGGCCCAGCGCGCGGCCAACCGCCGCTGTGCAACCTCGGCCGATTCCACAGGCGTCAGCCGTGCCCAGGGCCTGCCGTGCTTGGTGAGCGTCACCACCTCGCCGGCGTGGGCGGCATCGGCCAGCCGCGAGAGGGCATTGCGGGCCTGCTCCAACGGCACGCGTGTGTCAGGGGTGCTGTTCGTGTTGCGGCTCTTCCAGGGATGGTTCATGGGCTGGCTCGGACCCCTCAACAAGTCTTCCCTCATCGGGTCTCCTCTCTTGAAGATGTCCCGCACCATGTGTTCCCATCCCCCGCCCATCACGTCTTGGGCGATGCCGTTACAAAACACGCCAGACAACACGCCAGTTTTCTAATGCCGCTGCTTGCAGGCTTCTCCCCTTGGCGCAGTGCCTGGTCAGGCCCGCAGGATGGACACTCCGGCCAACACCCCAACTGACATCGTTGGGCAGGCCTTCCGCTTGCCACCCAAGCGTTTGCAGCTGGGTTTCGATGAACCTCTGCGCGATGCTGGGGGCACCTTTGCAAGCTGGCTGCAGGCCGGCCGTCGTCGATGGCGCCATTGCCCGCACCTGAGCCCGCGCGTCATCTCGAGACCCTGGCCAGCCTCGATGCCCGCAAGCTGCGCTTCGAGATCAACCGGGTCGAGCTGCCGATGGGTGTCGAGGGCAGCTTCGGGGTGATCAAGCATCCCGGAGCCTCGCTGGCGGTGCCGGTGCTCAATGACGGCCGCGTCGTGATTCTGCGGCAGTACCGCTTTGCCGTGGCGGCCCGCTTGCTCGAGTTTCCGGCGGGCACCCTCGATCCCGGGGAGACTCCGCTGGGCACCATGCAGCGCGAACTGCAGGAGGAGGCCGGCTACAGCGCCGCCCGTTGGGACAGCCTGGGCGCGATGCTGCCTTGCCCGGGCTATTCGGATGAGGTGATCCACCTCTTTCTGGCCAGGGAGCTCAGCGCGCTGAGCGAACGCCCCCCCGGTGACGACGACGAAGACCTTGAGGTGCTGCTGATGGAGCCCGGCGAGCTGGATGCTCTGTTGGCGAGCGGCGACGAGTATCTCGATGGCAAGAGCATCAGCGCCTGGTACCGCGCCAAACAGCTCCTGGGCCTTTGAGCGCGGCCGCTAATCACCAATGAGCACCGAGCGTTGGCTGTTCTGGCATCGCCGCGATCTGCGCCTGGCCGATAACCGCGGCCTCGCTGCTGCTGTGCGGGCAACCCCCGCTGTGACCGGGGTGTTTGCGCTCGATCCGGCCATTCTCGAGGCCGCGCAAGGGCATGGGCCGATGGCGCCGGCGCGGCTGTGGTTTCTGGCCGAAAGCCTGGTGGAGCTGGCAGCGCGTTGGCGTGCGGCTGGCAGCCGGCTGCTGATCCTGCAGGGGGATCCGGCCGCGCTGTTGCCCCGTCTGGCCCAGCAGCTGGGGGCGACGGTGGTGGCCTGGAACCGCGATGTCGAGCCGGCCGGCCGCGAGCGCGACCGCGCCGTGGCGCGTGCCCTGCAGGCCGTGGGTCGCAGGGTGCTGGTCGACTGGGACCAGCTGCTCGTTCCGCCCGAGGCGCTCAAAACCGGCGCCGGTGAGCCCTACCGGGTCTATGGGCCCTACTGGCGCAGCTGGCAACGGGTGGTGACCGGGACCCCGGGTGGGGTTGAGTCCCTGCCGGAACCGAGTTCCCTGATCGATCTGTCGGCCGAGCACTTGGCAGAACTCGATCTGGGCGCAGGCGAGCGCGCCCTGGAGGCGCTGCGGCGTGACCATGGCTTTGCCGGCGTCGACCTGTGCCCCTGCCGTCCAGGTGAGGCGGCGGCGGCAGAGCAGCTGTCGGCCTTCTGCTCTGGAGGCCGGCCACCGCTGTGGGGGTATGAGCCGGGCCGCAACCATCCGGCGGTGGCAGGCACATCAAGCCTCAGTGCGGCGCTCAAGTTCGGCACGCTCAGTCCGCGCCAGGCGTGGGCAGCAGCCCAGCAGGCCCGCACCGAGCTTTCCCAGTTGGGCGGCGCCGCCGAAGCCCTGGCGAGCATCGGCGTCTGGGAGCAGGAGCTGGCCTGGCGCGAGTTCTACCAGCAGGCGTTGTTTCACTTTCCAGAGCTGGCCGGCGGGCCCTACCGGTCCCAGTGGAAGCGCTTCCCCTGGGAAAACGACCCTGTGCGCCTCGAGGCCTGGCAGCAGGGCCTCACCGGCATGCCGATCGTCGATGCAGCCATGCGCCAGCTGGCATCCAGCGGCTGGATGCACAACCGCTGCCGCATGATCGTCGCCTCGTACCTGGTCAAGGACCTGATCTGCGACTGGCGCCTGGGCGAGGCCCATTTCATGCGTCATCTGGTCGACGGCGACCTGGCGGCCAACAACGGCGGCTGGCAGTGGAGCGCCAGCAGCGGCATGGACCCCAAGCCGCTGCGCATTTTCAATCCGGCGACCCAGGCGTCCAAGTTTGACCCCGAGGGCGAGTACATGCGCACCTGGCTGCCCGAACTGGCCCAGGTGGCAACGGCCGATCTGATCAGTGGCGACATCGGCGCCCTCGAGCGGCGCGGCTATCCCCAGCCGATCGTCAACCACAAGCAACAGCAGGCCCGCTTCAAGGCCCTGTATGCAGCCCTGCCGCGCTAGGCGGCGACGGGTTGTCCGGCGCCCACCAGCTGGTTGAGCACGCTGATCACGCGCTGCTGCTGCTCGTTGCTGAGCTCGGGGAAGATCGGCAGGCTCAGCACTTCGCTGCAGAGGCGCTCGGTCACGGGCAGGGAGCCGGTGCCGTAGCCCAGGTGGGCGTAGGCGGGCTGCCGGTGGATCGGGATCGGGTAATAGATGATCGTGTTGACACCCAGGTCGGCCAGCTGCTGTTTGAGCCAGTCGCGGCAGCAGGCCTCGGGCAGCCCGTGGGTGGCGCTGTCGCTCGAGGGGGTGCAGCTGCCGCTGCAGGCGGCAGCCCCGTTGGGGCAACTGGGGACCCGCAGCACGAACTGGTTCCAGCTGTGGCCCTCGGGGCCCGCTTCGGGCAGGGCGATCGCTCGTCGCGTTGCCGCCGCGCCGGGGGCGCCTGCCACCAGGGGTGCCAGCTGCTGGCGATAGCTGGCGGCGATGGCGCGGCGGCGCTCAACCCAGCGCGGCAGGTGCGGCAGCTTGATGTTGAGCACCGCGGCCTGCAGCGTGTCGAGGCGGCTGTTGTACCCCAGGGCCGTGTGCAGGTAGCGGCGGGGCATGCCGTGCACCGCCAGCTCCTTGATGGTCTGGGCCAGGGCGGGGTCGTGGCAGGTGACGGCGCCGCCGTCGCCGGCGCCGCCCAGGTTCTTGGTGGGGAAGAAGCTGAAACAGCCCGCATCGCCCCAGCTGCCCACGGGCTTGCCGTCCCAGCTGGCACCGGTGGCCTGGGCGCAGTCTTCGATCACCTTGAGGCCGCGTGAGCTGGCGATCGCACAGACCCGCGCCATGTCGACCGGGCGGCCGAACAGGTGCACCGGCAGCAGCGCTCTGGTGGCCGGCGTGATCGCGGCCTCCACCTGATCCAGATCGATCAGGTAACTGGCCGGATCCACATCGACAAACACCGGCGTGGCGCCCACGGCGCTGATCGCTTCGGCGGTGGCAAAGAAGCTGAAGCTGGCGGTGATCACCTCATCGCCGGGGCCGATGCCCAGGGCGCGCAGCGCCAGGATCAGGGCATCGGTGCCGCTGTTGCAGCCCAACGCGTGGGGCACGCCGCAGGCGGCGGCAAAGGCCTGCTCAAAGATGCCGATCGCTGGCCCGCCGATGTACTGGCCGCCGCGCAACACCTCGAGCACCGCCTGGTCGAGGGGATCACCGAGCTCCTTGAGCTGCTCGCTGAGGCTGAAGGGGGGCACCTGCATGGCGCCAACCTTAAGCCGCGCTGTTGATCGGCTTGTGTTCAGAGCTGACTGTCAGGCCGGATGCCATTTGATGTTGCAGCCGATCGAGGGGATCTGCTCGGCCGCCGGGGTTGCCCCCGCGAGCACGGCGGCGATGGCAGCGCGCAGGTCGCGGCCGTCGAGCGGTTGGTCGTTGCCGGGGCGGCTGCCATCCAGCTGGCCCCTGTAGGCCAGCAGGTGGCATCTCTGGGCGGCATCCCAGCCAAACAGGTAGGGATCCGGGGTGCAGGCGGCAGCAAAGGCGCGGGCCACCTGCTGGCTCTGGTCCAGCAGGTAGGGGAAGCGCCAGCCACAGCGTTCGGCCTGGGTGCGCAGTCCTTCGGGGCCGTCGGCGGGGTGGCTGCGCGTGCTGTTGCTCGCGATCGCCAGCATCGCCAGCCCGACCCCCGGGGCCGGTGCTGCGAACGCCTCAGCCAGCCGGGTGAGCTCCGGCTCGATGTGCTTCACGTAGGGGCAGTGGGCACAGATGAACAGCACCAGCACGGGCCTGCCGGCCAGGTCAGCCAGATTCAGCGGGCTACCGCTCACCTGCAGGAGATCCCCTGACGCCAGCTGGTTCTGCAGCAACTCCAGGGGCAGGGGGGTCCCCAGGGGAAGCATCGACGACGGGGTCAGGGCCATGGCCTGCGCAAAGCTGGGTTCAACTCTGGTCGGTTGCTGTCGGTGTTCAAGGCGTTGCCGCTGCTCAGGTTGTGGCTGCCCCGTGGGGGCCGGCCGGTGCTGGTGGGGCCGCAGTGGCTGGTCGCACCGCTGCTTGTGAGCCTGCTGGTCGCCTGCGTGCCGGCCCACCGCCGCCCCAGCTGGGTGATCTTTCCGCTGCAGCGGCGGGTGGCTAATGACGGCCTGGCGGTGGTGAGCCAGCCCGACGGCTACGGCCTGCACATCTGGGTCGACACCGACACCAGCACCGCGGGCGTGTGCCGACCGCGCTGGACCGTGGATCCGGCCCGGCTGTTCAACGGCAACGGCACGGCTCCGTTCAGCTCGGGGTTGGCGGGTCGCGACGAATTCTTTGCGGCTGTGGCCCGCGCCGATGTGCGCCGCGCCCTGCGGCGCCAGAGCGAGGCCCTGTGTCGCGAGAGGGCGCCGCGCAGCAGCTTCAGCTGGCTCGAACCGCCCCGCCGCGCCGGCGAGGTCAGGCCGCAACCGCTGCCGCCGCTCGAGGGCGAAGCGCTGCTGGGCGACCCCAACGAGGTGGAACGCCGCGAAAACGAACTGCTCAATCGCTGAACCGTCGCCAGACCAGGGGCTCGGCCCGACGCCAGTAGCGGCTGAAGCGGCCCAGGTCGGCAGGCTGCGGCGCCCCGGTCTCGAGCGCCACAAACGGCTCCACGGGCAGCACCGTGAGCGGCAGCCAGGCGGCGATCGCCTGGCCCAGTTGCTGGAACCGGGGATCCACCGCGGCGCTGGTCACCACGCCATCGGCCTGATGCCGCGCGGCGAAGGCCAGCACCTCGGCGGCCACGTCGCCGCGGCGGATCGTCACGGGCAGCTCCAGCAGGCACTCGTAGAGGAACCCCAGGCGCTTGAGGCTCAGCCCGCCGGCGGCGATCAGGGCGTCGTCAAACACGAACACCGCCGGCCGTCCCGGCCAGGCCAGCAGCGCCGGGTTGGCGGGCCCCAGCGCCTCGCCATGGATCCAAAGGACCGGATTCTTCAGGGCCATGGCAGGGGTCATCGGCGGCGCGGGGTGGGTGTGATGGCAAACAGCTGCTGCTCCAGAGCCTCGTAGCTGGCGTCAAAGGGGCAGCGGCGCGCAGCCGGGCAACCCTGGCAGTGGTGCCCGGCGCCAAAGCGCTCGAGGTTGGCCCGGTTGAAGATGTACGGCTTGTGGCTGAAGCTGCTGGCCACCCACTGCCAGCTCAGGTTGTTGCTGGCGGGGTCGCCATCGAGCAGGTGCTGCAGAAACCAGCGGGCCCCCGCCTGCCAGCGCACACGGCGCCAGTGCACCACGTAGGCCGCCAGCCACATGCGGGCGTGGTTGTGCAGCCAGCCGCTGGTCACCAGCGCATCGATGAAGGCATCCATGCAGGCCAGGCCGGTGCTGCCAGCGGCGATGTCGGCCGGCAGCTCAGCGCCGTAGCTGCTGGCGGGGTGGCCGGTCTTGAGGGGTTCCTGGTCCTCCCAGATGCCGTCGCCCAGCAGCACCCACAGCCGCTGCCAGTAGTCGCGCCAGCCCAGCTCGTTGATCAGCTTGTCGCCCTCAGGGCGGCGGGTGATGCGCCCCAGCACGGCATCGCGCACCGCCGCCAGGCCCAGCACCCCGTGGCGGATGTAGGGCGACAGATGCGTCACGGCGCCGGCCAGGTGGTTGCGGCTACGGCCGTAGGCACCCGGGTCGACCGCCGCCAACCGCTCCTGGGCGGCGGCCCACCCCCCGACGATCGGACTGAGCTCGCCGCTGGCCTGCGGGAAGAGCTGCTGCAATGCGCTTTGCAGCGCGGCTCGGCTGGCGAACTGGCGCGGCAGATCGGCCGGTGCCAGCTCTGGGAGAGAATCGCCCGATTGCATCAGCGCGTCAGACGGCGTGCCAGCCCCCATGCTCCTCGATCTGCGCGGCAAAAAGGCCCTGGTCACCGGCATCGCCAACAACAAGTCGATCGCCTGGGGCATCGCCCAGCAGCTGCACGCCGCCGGTGCTGAGCTGGGGGTCACCTACCTGCCCGACGACAAGGGCCGTTTTGAGGGCAAGGTGCGCGAGCTGACCGCTCCGCTGGCGCCCACCCTGTTTGAGCCCCTCAACGTGCAGGACCCGGCCCAGATCGAGGCCGTGTTTGACCGGGTCAAGCAGCAGTGGGGCTCGCTCGATGTGCTGGTGCACTGCCTGGCCTTTGCCGGCAAAGACGAGCTGATCGGCGATTACAGCGCCATTTCGCCAGAGGGCTTTGCCCGGGCGCTCGAGGTGAGCGCCTACTCGCTGGCGCCGTTGTGCCGCTATGCCAAGCCCCTGTTCAACGAGGGCGGCAGCGTGATCACCCTGAGCTATCTGGGCGCCGAGCGGGCCATCCCCAACTACAACGTGATGGGCGTGGCCAAGGCGGCGCTCGAGGCCTCGGTGCGTTACCTGGCGGCCGAGCTGGGCCCAGGCAAGCAGGTGCGCGTCAACGCCATCAGCGCCGGCCCGATCCGCACCCTGGCCAGCAGCGCCATCGGCGGCATTCTCGACATGATCCACAACGTTGAAGCCAAGGCCCCGCTGCAGCGCACCGTCACCCAGGAGGAGGTGGGCAGCACGGCCGCCTTCTTGGCGAGCCCCCTGGCTTCGGGCATCACCGGCCAGGTGATCTACGTGGATGCCGGCTATTGCATCACGGGGATGTGATTGCTGGGCTTGCCTCCACGGCCCCCATCCAGTCGATCTCACCGTTACCGAGGTGGTAATAGGCGCTCTCGATGTGCAAGTTGATCGGACGAATTTGCTCTTAAGCAGCCGAGATCCTCTCTACGAGGGGCGGATCTCTGGGTTCGGGCGGATGCAGCCGATGCGCGTGCTCAGGGGCTGGCAACGGTGCCCCCAGCATCGCGCAGAGGTTCATCCTGCGGGTCCGACCTGGTATGGCGCCACGTGGAGGGGAGAAGCCTGCAAGCCCGCATCAGAAAACTGGCGTGTTTTCTGGCGGGTTTTATCACTGCGGAAAGACTTGGTTCCTTGATCGAGGCGCCGTTCTTCGGGCCCGTGTTTTCACTTCTCATGAATCGGTCTATAAATCGGTCCATGAATCGGTCCATGAATCGCTTCGGCGCCACGATCACGAAGAACTTGTTGGACAATGGTCGGCGTGGTGCGCATGGCATCAAGATGCGTCACCTGAGGTACAGCTGGGCAGGGTCCAGCCGCCTTCGGCATGATCGGGTGAGCTGATCCCACCCGGTCCGCCGGTCAGAACCATGCGCACAGGCGAGATCCATCGCGTCACCGGCGAGACCGATGTGCGGGTCAGGCTCGACCTGGATGGCAGCGGCCAGTGTCAGGTGGGTACGGGTGTGCCGTTTCTCGATCACATGCTGCACCAGCTGGCCAGCCATGGTCTGCTGGATCTGGAGATCAGCGCTGTGGGCGACACCCACATCGACGACCACCACACCAACGAAGACGTGGGCATCGCCGTGGGTCAGGCCCTCGGGCAGGCCCTCGGCGATCGCCGCGGCATTCACCGCTTTGGCCACTTTGTGGCGCCCCTCGACGAGGCGCTGGTGCAGGTGGCGCTCGACTGCAGCGGCCGGCCGCACCTGAGCTACGGCCTGCAGATCCCGGCCCAGAAGATCGGCAGCTACGACACCGAGCTGGTCAAGGAGTTTTTTGTGGCGGTGGCCAACAACGCCGGCCTCACGCTGCACATTCGCCAGCTCGATGGGGTGAACAGCCACCACATCGTCGAGGCCTGCTTCAAGGCCTTTGCCCGCGCCCTGCGGCTGGCCGTTGAGGTGGACCCCCGCCGCGCCGGCGCGGTGCCGAGCAGCAAGGGCGTGCTGGAGCGGGCGGGGAGCTGAGCCATGGCCGTCACGCCCGCTCAGCGTCGGCTCTGGCAGCAGCGTCTGCAGGCCGAGGTGGCTGCGGTCACCCAGCGCCGCCAGGGGGCACGGCGGTTGGCGCTGGCGGCGGCGCAGCAGTTGCAGGTGCGTTGGCCAGAGCTGGTGGGTGTGTGGCTGTTCGGTTCGCTCAACAACGGTCGCTTCGGTCTGGCGTCGGATGTGGATCTGGCCCTGGAGGGCCTGCCCGAGACGGACCTGCTGCAGGCCATGGCGCTGCTTGAACCACTCCAGGGAGCCGATGATCCTGGTGGCATCGCCCTCGACCTGGTGCGGCTCGAGGATCTCGATCCCCATTGGCAGCAGCGCATCCGCCAACGGGCTGAGCAGTTGCTGAACCAGGCCGCATGAACCCCCAGACCCCGAGCCAGCAGGCCCTCGACGATCTGATCACCGATCTGCTGATCGAGCGTCGCAAGCTCGAGCAGCTCATGGCCAGCCTGGCAGGCCTGCTGCCGCTCTGGGACGAGACGCCAGGCCAGGCTGAGCGGGTCGATGCAGCTGCGCTGCGGTTGCAGAGCTATTACACCGGCATGGAGCGATGTTTCACCCAGATCGTGCGGGTGTTCAACGGCGCTCCACCTGAAGGCCATGACTGGCATCGCCGGCTGCTGGAGCGCATGGCGCTCGACACGCCACAGCGTCCGGCGCTGCTGGATCACGGCACGGCCGAGGCCATGGCAGAGCTGCTGCGCTTCCGACATGTGGTGCGTCATCTGTATGCCTACGAGCTCAGGCCGGAGCAGGTGCACCGGCTGGTGTCGCTGGCGGTGTCGAGCTGGCCCCAGCTTTCGAATCAGCTACTTGCGTTTGAGGCCTGGTGCCGGCAGATGCTCGCCTGAACCCGCAACCCACAGCTTCACAGACCGTTACGGGATGATGGGGGCCGTTGTCACCGGCTCCCATGACCGTCGCCCCCAGCGTTGCTCCCGGTTATGACCGGGCCGACTGGGCCAGCGCCTTTCGCAACGTGGGCGTGGAGCTCGACGGGGTCGAACTCGCAGCCAGCCGCGGCACGATTCCGCCCGAGCTGGGCGGCACCCTTTACCGCAATGGTCCGGGCCGGCTCGAGCGTGGCGGCCAGTGGGTGCACCACCCGTTTGACGGCGACGGCATGATCGCGGCGCTGCGCTTTGCCGGCGGCAAGGCCGTGCTGCGCAACCGCTTTGTGCGCACCGAAGGCTGGCTGGCCGAAGAGCAGGCGGGTCGGTTTGTGTACCGCGGCGTGTTCGGCACCCAGAAGCCCGGTGGGGTGGCCGCCAATGCCTTCGATCTGCGCCTCAAGAACATCGCCAACACCCACGTGGTGCGCCTGGGCGATCAGCTGCTGGCGTTGTGGGAGGCGGCCGAACCCCATGCCCTCGACCCCGATACCCTGGAGACCGAGGGCATCAGTCTGCTGGGCGGCGTGCTGAAGAAGGGCGAAGCCTTCAGCGCCCATCCGCGCTTTGACCCCGGCCACCACGGCGACGGCCGCATGGTGACCTTCGGCGTCAAAACGGGGCCCAGCAGCACCGTGCGGCTCATGGAGTTCTCGTGCGCCGATGGCCGCCTGCTCAGCGAGCGACGCGACAGCTTCAAGGGGTTCGCCTTTCTGCATGACTTTGCGATCACCCCCAATTGGGCGGTGTTTCTGCAGAACGCGGTGAGCTTCAACCCGTTGCCGTTTGTGCTGGGGCAGAAGGGTGCAGCCCAGTGCCTGGCCTCAAAGCCGGGTGAGGCGGGCCAGTTCTGGCTGGTGCCGCGCGGCGATGCCAAGGCCAAGCCCGTGCAGGTGCCGGCGCCCGAGGGCTTCGTGTTTCACCACCTCAACGCCTTCGACGATGAGGCCACCGGTGAGCTGGTGGTCGATTCGATCTTCTATGACGACTTCCCCTCAATCGGGCCTGAGACCGATTTCAGGGAGATCGATTTCGACACCATTCCGGCCGGGAGGCTGCAGCGCTGCCGCATCGACACCGCCACGGCGGCGGTTGCGGTCGAGGTGCTGGAGGAGCGCTGCTGCGAATTCGCCATGGTCAACCCCGCCCGCCAGGGGCTGGATGCCCGCTACGCCTGGATGGCCGTGGCTGGCCGCGAGCGCGGCAACGACCCCCTGCAGGCGATCGAGAAGCTCGATCTGCACACGGGCCAGCGTCACGTGTGGAGCGCCGCCCCACGGGGTTTTGTGAGCGAGCCGATCATGGTGCCGCGCCCCGCCAGTGGCGGGGCAGCCCCAGCCGAAGACGACGGCTGGGTGCTGGTACCGGTGTGGAACGGCGCCCGGTGCGCCAGCGACCTGGTGATTCTCAATGCCGCAGACCTGAGCGAGCAGGCCGTGCTTGAGCTGCCGTTGGCGATCCCCTATGGGTTGCACGGCAGCTGGGCATAGCAGAATCTGGTCTCCTGAGGCCTGGCCTCAGCCGATCCCGACGAGTTGCTGATCAACGCTGGGAACCGATAACGGACCATTGTTCTGCTGCCAGGGATCAAGCCATGGTGTTGAACTATTGCTGTCTTGCAAACCGTAGTTCGACACTGAATTCAGTGTTGCTGTGTCACTCAGCATGAGCGACGAAGCTGTCGGTGTGAACGATTGGTCGTTTGTTGCCTGGAGAGCTTGAGCCGTACCTTTGACTAAATTAGTGGTGATTGCGGTCGCAACGCCCGCGTTATTTTTGTAGACAAAAATAGCTGCATCCACAGATTGGCCTTGTTCGTTTTCCGTAAAGAACTGCACCAGCAAGCCTTCGCGGGTCTTGCCCTCAGCCCTTTGGCTGGAGGTTTGAACATCCTTAATTTGCTGAGGGAGCAAGAGGCGTTGACGAGCGTTTGCGATTTGCGATTGATCCAAATCCAGTAGGTTTGGCACAAATTCCTCAAAGCGCTTGAGCATATTGTCGACGGCTATTTTTTTGTTCATGATTTCATCTCCCTTGTCTGCGCTTGAATAGAACGTCTCGGCAAGAAGTGAATAACGGTAAGCCTTGAGATCGTAGGCGAATGATGAGTAGCTGAAAGCTTTCCAGCCTTGATCAGCTGTGTTGATCCAAAGTGATGATTTATTGGTGTCCAAATTAATGCTTTCGGCATCGCTAGCAAGCGCGTTAAGATCGTCGTCTGTAGGTTTTGATTTGATATCTAGAACTGGCTGCCAGTAATATCCGAGTGACCGCGTATCGAACTCAAGGGACACGTTGCTCGTCCAGGCGCGAAGGTTGCCATCAACGCTCCAAACTCCTTTCGGTTTGTTTTGTGGATCTGAAAGAGTGAAGTAGTATTTGAGATATCCAGCGGTGTTGTCTGCCTCTGGGCCAAAGAAGCTCATGTAGTTTGCCGAGTCGTATCGCATATCAAAGCCATCTGAACTCTTGTAGACGAATGGATTGTCAGATCCATCAGTTACAAAGAAGTTTTGTCGATCTCGCGGTACCGTCTGACCGTTTGCATCTTTGAGGGTCTTTGGCGCTGGAAGTGTTCCGAACAATGCAAAGTTGCTACCGCTCAGCGTCGTGAAATCTGTCGACGATGCTGTGGAATTGCCTTTGGCCTTCTTGAAGTCATAGCCTTTGTAGCCAAAGGATAGATTGGGTTTCCCAACATTTTCAAGGACAACCAAGGGAAATTCATCCCGACTCCCTGTGTCGCTATTGGCTATGGCCAGCATAAGATAAGCCCCATCGTCGGTGTTGATTGTCGAAGCATTTGTCGGATCTTGGACTGTCAGGGTTAACGATTTCCAGGCATTACTACTGAGAGCAGGAAGCATGATATTCACCTTTGCGCCAGGGTGCCAATCGTTGATAACAACGGCCTTTTTCCCTTTGTCAAGTCCTTCGATAATGTAAGAAGCTGTAATTTCTTTCTGCGGCGGCGTTGATTCTTTCGAGACGAATAGATTGATCAATCCTGAAACTGCGCTGACCACACTGATAGCGAGATCGAAAAAAGGAACAAACGTGCCAATTGTTCGCGCGAAAGTTGTTGACAACTTAATCCACTTTTTGGCTTCATCCATCTCCTTAGCCTTCTTTATGAAGTCTTGAGACATGCCTGTGGTGTTGGTGGCTGTCCAGCCCGTCACATAGTCTTGTTGGATCTTGTCTGCATTTTGTACTAATTTATTGGTCGCGTTCGCTAATCCACCCCAGGCTGCAGCCTCTTGATCAGCTCTGAGAGGGTTGCCGCCTTTACCCTTGGTTGCTTGTTGCGCAATAACCGTCTGAATGTAAGGCTCGGACTTGATTGTGAGATTGACGACAGATGAAAGGGGTGTACCTCTACTTGGATCAGTTGCATTGGCAAAAGCGGCACCGGCTCTTTCAATATCTCCTTTTTGGTAGATTTTGTCATGAGTTAGACTCAGGCGATAGGATTGATCGCCTTCGTAAAAAGCTCCATTGTTAGTGATATCGTCGATCACATTGCCAAGGTAGAAAGTATTGTTCCCCCGACCGCCGAGCATGGTTACAGTATCCCAGGCATGCTGAGCTGCTCTGACATATCCTTTTTTGTTATTGCTATCTTTGCCATCAGGTATTAGATTGTTTGTGGTAAGTGGGGTGCCGTCGTTCAGTAGGGTGCCGTCGTCCTTCACTTTGAGAGCTTTCGGGAACAGATCGCTCCACAGCTGTGGATCAAATCCATAAAAGATATTGTCTCCACCATTGGCTTTCAGTGTGACGCCACCGATCCTGTTGACGGGGTTGTAGGTTCGGACTGGATCGTTATCAGTTAAAATCTGGCCATTCAGGAAGGTCTGCTGCCAGTTGTTGTCTTTTTCATTATATGTACTGACAGTGTAGTAGTAGTTGTCGTCGTCGCGTCTTGGGTTAGCAGCAAAGTTCTTGGCTTTTGTGACGTAGGGATTCGAATAAATAGGACTCCCATCTTTGGGATTGAGTGTTGAGCTGTCCCAAGGCAATGGAGAGATCAAAGGACCTTGGTTTGGATCTCTTCGAATCCAATAGCTTTCGATTTCGTTTCTGTCCCAATAGTTTGGCGGGGAACTCACGATTGTAGTGGTCCAGCCACGGCGATACCCAGGGATCCAATCGATTGACCAATTAAAAGAGCCAAATGATGGAATAAAAACATTTTTGCCGCTACCGGCTTCGATGTTGCTAAAGCTGCTGTCGTAATAGACTAGGTTATCGCCATTTCCTAGCGAAAGATTATTTGTTCTGTAGTCTCCCACTGAGCTGGGATACAGAATTGTATCGATTGACCATTCTGCAAAGATTTTTCGATCACCACCCTTTTCTCTTGAATACCGATACATCCGGTGAAACGCAGGCGTCATCACAGGCGATGCTGCAACAATATTGTTGCCATTCCCCAGTTTGATGGTGTGATTGCTAAGGGGGCCAAGCACGGCAACCATGGGTGCCGTATCGTTGCTGTAATCGAATGTCGTGTTAAGGCCAGGGCCAATGTTGACATTGGCAATGGAATAATTCAATCCTTTCGATTGGTTTTTTTTTGAAAGTCCCTCAAAATCACGGGCCCAAGCTGAGCGAGGTACTCCGTAAAAGTTGTCGAGAACATCGTCTAGCGGGTCACTGTCCTCCATTGCGGCCGGCCGGTAATGAATGGTGTTAAATGTTGTTCCAAATTCCCTGGACACACTCTGGCCGTCCCATTCGACGTCCATGTCATGCGATTCGCTAACCAGAAATCCATTCGGGGCACCCGGGATCAGTGCGCTGAAAGGGCCTGAGTTGTTGACTGTATCGACCAAATGGTTGGTCACCGCGTTGGAAATTTGGCCAATACTTAAACGTGCATCGCCTCCCAGGATTGGATCTCTTGGGTAGTTGTTGCGTTTGATCTGCCCAGCGAAAGTTCTGTTGCGTACAAGATAATCTCTTTGCTTGCCCTCTCCGTAACCCAATTGATGCTCGCCGTTAATGCCAGCTGTGGGTTGAAAATAGTCGCTGATGCCATATGGATATGGTATGGGTGCGCCAGGTTTGCCTTTGACGACTGGATAGGCTGAGCGCTGCGAGTAATAAAATAAGTCGGGTTCGTAATAAAGTTCGTCACTTCCTAAAAGAATTGGGGAGCCGTAGATGACTCCCTTGGGACGGCTCGGGTTTTGGCTTCGTCCCCGTACATTGCCAATGGCTTCAAGGGGAGTTGTCCACCCCCTCGGGGTCCATGCCAGACGTTGTTGGTCGGTAGGTCCAAAGCCTGCCATGGTCTTTTGAGCAGATGTTCAGCAATTTTATTACGGGCTGTTGGGGGGGGAACCCCAGGGCTGACTGAAAGTCATTTCAGCCCGTCCCCGCAAGGCTGATCCCGACCCAGCCGAGCATTCGGCTTATGTCGTGTGCCACAGCCATAAGACCAGCACGGATTGATTTGAAACCGTTGCAGCGCAACAGGTTCAGAGCCAAGGTGCGCAGTAGAGCCAGCACCTGCACCCCATTGCGCTGGCTGTAGCGATGCGCGTCTTCGCCGAGCTGCGTGTCGCGTGGCCAGTGCCACTGGTTTTCGATCGCCCAGCG
>Ga0310332_10098_pt1 | contig 23189 bp, 23 predicted proteins | sample LakMicSRFLOrngD5_FD_195546 | JGI IMG/M metagenome (GOLD analysis project Ga0310332, IMG submission 195546) | Enriched freshwater cyanobacterial communities from Lake Michigan, Michigan, United States - MI23.SRFL.Orng.D5 (v2) (version 2) | ecosystem: Environmental > Aquatic > Freshwater > Lake...
GATCGGTGTGCCGATCCGAATGGATCTGTTATTAACAGCTATTGATCCCTTGGTGGATGCATTAGCTGCTAATTCAGAAGCTGGTGCTGCAGCTGCTACTGCGATCCTCACCACTGATTTAGTGGCAAAAAGCCATGCATTGGAGTTGCAAATAGGTACCCAGCTTTTGCGCCTTGGAGGTATTGCAAAAGGGTCGGGCATGATTCATCCAAATATGGCAACAATGCTTGCATTTATTAGTTGTGATGTGGCTGTTCCTGCACAGCAATGGCAGGCAATGCTGGGGCGGGCTGCTGATAATTCATTTAATTCAATCACTGTTGATGGCGACACCAGCACCAATGATTCATTGATTGCTTTTGCCGCTGGGCCCCAGCTAGAGGAACAATATTGGCCATTATTAGAAGCTGGTTTAAATCAAATGTGTGAATATTTAGCTCGGGCGATAACCCGTGATGGGGAAGGCGCTAGTTGTATCATTGAAGTGTTGGTGGAAGGCACTGAAACTAATAACCAGGCCCGCCAAATAGCTCGCACAATATGTGGCTCTTCCTTGTTTAAAACTGCAATCCATGGCCGTGATCCCAATTGGGGCAGGATCGTTGCAGCAGCGGGTAGGGCAGGGGTTTGTTTTGATCCAGAGGCCGTTGCCCTATGGCTTGGCCCCCATCAATTAATGGCTAATGGCGAACCGCTTAATTTTGATCGGCCGACAGCATCATTGTATTTACAAACAAAGGGATCTGGTAAATATCTAGAGAGCGATCAAGTTGATATTCATTTAGTGGTGGGATCTGGCTCTGGTGTTGGCCGGGCCTGGGGTTGCGATCTATCCGCTGAATATGTTCGCATCAACGCCGATTACACAACGTAGATTTTTAATTCTTTTTGTTTATAAATAAAAATCTCCTGGTGTGCATTGAGTCATCCATTGTTCTAAAACTTCAGCTGGTGTTTCCAAATCTTGATGTTCATCGATTAAATCCCAAATTTCCCAATAAATTTGTTCCACTTGCAATGGCAAGCCCTCATATCCCTCCAGGGGGTTTGCGTCACTTATTTTTTCATGAATTAATAGTAGTGATTTAAGCACCAGTCCAGTTTTGCCTTGGATCGTGGGCATTTGATCCCACCTTTTTTTGATTAAATAGGTCCATTCTTTAACGGCTTTAGTATTTTTTGTTTCGGGATTGCTGGAAACTGGCTGCAGTGTTGATTCTGGCAATATTGTAGTTTTATTTGGCTCACGCAAAATCCAAAGCAAGCTTTTTCTTAGTAGTTTTCTTAGCGGCAAGCTGCACCTAAGCTATTTGCGCACATTCTAGGCAGCTTATTCTGGTTTTGCGTTATTTATAGCAATATGCCCACAGCTTCGATATGAGCTTTTAAGCCGCCATGTTCAATGCTTTCCCAATGGATTATGTCTACTTTGTAAGGAGTAGCAAGTTCATCAAATGCTGTTGCCAGTTGAGTGCTGTAATCTATGGAGCTACTGAAGGCAATATCAATATCGGATCCCTGCTTTTCAAGCCCCAGAGCCCTTGAACCATATAATTTGAACCAGCGGATTTCTGGATATATTTGCTTTATGGATTGAATTTGTTCAATTGTTTGGCTTGGCAGGCCACCAATAACTGCCTTCACGGCCGTTTCTCCAGTTGAGCTGCAAGTTGCAGTAATTCAGGCGCAAATGTTTCTCGAATAAGCATTAAGGCCTGATTTGCCCTGGCTTGATCGTAGGTGTGGGCCATCAAATTGCGCTGCTCAAGCATATCAATCCACAACTGACCATTTTTAAGTAGCCCATAGCTAAACGCCTGCCTTAAAACCTCCCTTGGTAACTGGGCATCAATGCCCTCGTAGGAAAGCAAATCCTTCAAGGTTTTCCAGCTCAATTCAAAGCTGAATTCGTAGGCTTTAACAACAGCCATGCCAATCACCTCATCGTTGATGCAGGCGTTGTGGGCTTTTAGGGCAGCTTTGAGCTGGCCTAGGGCCCTTTGCAGGTTTTCTAGCCGTTGCCGCCAGCGTAGATCGGTGATTTTTCCTAGAGCAATGAATTTGCCCTGATTTTGCCTGATATCGGTGCTATTTGCCCCTTCCGCGTCAAAGGCTGCTATTGTGTAACAAATTCTAAAGCGATTGATGTTTCTTAGTTTCTTCGGCTTTTTATTTGCGGCACTTTCTTTTGTGCAGGTGCCCCAGTGGGATAACGATTGGACAAAATGTTCAGTCCATGTGCCCGACACCGCATGTCATTGGTATGTGGTTAACCCCGACAACACCTTTGGCAAGGGTTTTAGTTGGCTCACTGCCCCTGAATACGACGTGGCCGCCCTGCGTGACATCGGCTACCAACACGATCTAACCGTTGCCCAGGGTTATAAAACAACAGTTGAATTAATGAATGTTGATGCAGGTGTTAAATACGGTGATGATTATTAATTGTATATAGCTATATATAGTTTTTAATCACTTTTTAACTAATTTCCACAGCCACCAAACTGCCAAGGCAGCTAGCACCCAGGGTAGTAAAGCCCTAACAACAATCAGGGAAATTACTAATATCGTACCTGAAATAGCTAAGCGTTTTGCCAGCGCCTTTGATTCGTCTGTCATGTATTGCCAGCGGGGAACCAAGGCCATGCAGATTGGTTTTTCAATTTAGTTAAATCTGCCACACAGCTGCTTCCGATAGTTGTTAAGATTTGTAAAATTATTCATTTCCATGACCTCTAATTGGGACGCACTGTTTTCGGCCCTTCCCCCTGAAGAGCTAGATAAGGTTGCCTTGCTGCGCATGATCGAGTGCACCAACGGTGTAATCCAGCACCAATTCAGAGATGGTTCAGATGATGCTTTGAGTGTGGAAGAAACCAGGGCCGCCATGAAGTTTTCCATGGGCTGCATCAAAAATATGACTATTCCCCTGGGTGATGAACTCATTAGCTTTGCCCCTGCCACAGCTGAACTTGTTGGCAAATTGCGTGATTTGTATGTGAGTGGGGTTAAAAATGGCAATCAAATTGCCATGGCTGAATTCTTTATCGCTTCTGAAGCAAATCTCAGGGCCGTTGGGATGGAGCGTATCGAAGCTGCTAAACGTTTAATTTTTTACCACATATATGAACTTCCGCCCCACACCCTCGATTGGGGAATCGACTACATCCGTGGATTTGTTGGTGCAAATAGATAGTTCTATTCGCGATTAGCAAGCACCCAGAAACCAGTTGCTAAAACCGCTAGTAAAGCCATGCTGGCGGCCCAACTTGGGCTAAGCGCCCAGCTCAACATCAGTTGCCACACCACGCCAACTCCCGCCGCTAGGGCCACACTGCTAAGCACCAAAAGCACTTGGCGTTTTATTTCTGCCACCCCCGCAGCCTCTAATTCCGCCTCAAACCTCGCGATTGGGCCGCTTAAAGGCACATAAAAAGCCAGTGCCCATAAAGCGCTGCCGCTGAATAGCACACTTAAATCAGCATCAACCATGGGCAGAGCTAACCGTTGCAGGTGGAGCATCCTTAGCATCCGCAAACATTTTTGATTAGGCCGTGAAGGAACCCTGGAGCTTTCGCGGCCACCCCATTCACAGCCTTGAGCGCACCAGCAGCGCCGGGATACCAGTGCTCTTGGTGCATGGTTTTGGCGCTTCCACCTACCACTGGCGTTTCAATATCCCCGCCCTGGAGCAGCACCATCCAGTGCATGCCATTGATCTGCTCGGCTTTGGTGCCAGTGCAAAACCAGCTGGTGAGGCCTATGGCGGTGAACTGTGGCGTGATCAACTCTGCGCCTATGTGCACGAACGCATCGCTGAACCAACGGTGTTGGTGGGTAATTCCCTGGGCGGTTATGCAGCCCTAGCCGCCGGCGCCGCCCTCAAGGAGCAGTGCGCTGGTGTGGTGCTGCTGAATGCAGCCGGGCCTTTTAGTAGTGAACAAAAACCAGCCCAGGGTTTAGCTGCCATCGCCCGCCAAACCATTGCCGGTGCTTTGTTGCAAAGCCCTGTGCTGCAGCGCTTGATCTTTGAAAACCTGCGCCGTAGAGCCACGATCCGCCGCACCTTGAATCAGGTTTACGTGGATAAAACCAATGTGGATGAAGCCCTGGTGGAGGCCATCAGGACCCCATCTTTGGATCCAGGTGCCTTTGGGGTGTTTCGTACGGTTTTTGATTTCCCTAAAGGCGAACCGCTCGACCATTTGTTTGCTGAGTTGCAAGCCCCGTTGCTGTTGCTTTGGGGTATCCGCGATCCCTGGATAAATGCTGTTGGTCGCAGGGCCCTATTTCAAAGCCACGCCCCCGCTGCCACCACTGAAGTGGTTTTGGAAGCTGGCCATTGCCCCCACGACGAACAGCCGGCAGTTGTTAATGCAGAGCTGCTGCAATGGTTAAGCACGCTCGCTTAAATTCAACGGCTATGGCCCTGCAACAACAAACCAGCCCCTACCCCCATTGGCTATTCACTGATGCCAGCAGCGGTGATCAAATCCGTTTAGTGCCTGAACGGGGTGGCTTGCTCAGTGGTTGGTGTTGCGGTGGCAATGAAATCGTTTATCTAGATGAAGCCCGCTTTTTGGATCCAAGCCAGTCGATCAGGGGCGGAGCACCGGTGTTGTTTCCCATTTGCGGCAACCTGCCAAACGACCAGTTGCCCCTAGCTGATGGCCGCATCGCCACCCTTAAGCAGCACGGTTTTGCCCGCACCATGCCCTGGCAGATATCGGCCCTGGATGATGGCCGTGGGGTGCGTTTAGAGCTCAGTGATACCCCTGCCACCCTGCTGGATTTCCCCTTTGCTTTTTTGCTGCAGCTTGATTACCGCCTAGCCCCTGGCGCCCTTGAGGTAACTGCCACCCTCCACAACAGGGCAAGCCAGGCCCTGCCATTTAGCTTTGGCATCCACCCCTATTTCAATGTGAGTGGCCTTGGCGATCTCCAATTTGAAGGGATGCCTGAGGAATGTTTAAACCACAAGCTGATGGCCCCCGGTGCCACCAGTGAGCAATTGCAACAGCTAGGGCAGGGCATCGACCTGCTGGTGCGCCCCAGCGCTGATGTGGCCTTAGTTGATAAGGCAGCAGCAAGGCGCCTACGCATGGAACTGAGCAGCCCTTGGAACCTGGCGGTGTTATGGACTGATCCCCCCAGACCGATGGTTTGCATCGAACCCTGGACTGGTCCACGTCAAAGTTTGATCAGTGGCGATGGCAAGTTGGAGCTGGCCGCCGGTGAAAGCCAGGTGTTGCAGTGCCGTTATGTGGTGGAAAGCATTTAGTGCCGAGGTTTAACTACCGTCCTGACATCGATGCCATGCGTGGCATCGCCGTATTAGCGGTTTTTATTTATCACCTGAATGAGGCCTGGCTGCCCGGTGGCTTTACCGGTGTAGATGTTTTCTTTGTGATTTCCGGTTACGTGGTAACCGGATCATTGCTGGGTCATCAAGGGGAGGGGCCATGGCAGCAATTGGCTGGTTTTTATCTGCGCAGAATTCGGCGGCTACTGCCAAATCTTTTGGCATCTGTTGGTGTAACCAGCCTTGGCATAGCGCTGCTGGTGCCACCATCGGAAACCCGCAGCCTCTTTGGTGATGCGGTAAAAGCGCTCTATGGCTGGTCTAACAATCGCTTTGCGGCAAAAGCAACCGATTATTTCGGCCTTGATTCCAACCTCAACCCCCTATCCCACACCTGGTCTTTAGGGGTTGAGGAGCAGTTCTATCTGATCTTTCCGCTCTTGCTATTGCTGATCGGCGTGGGCCGCAGGCGGGCATTACCAATCCTGCTGGGCCTTTCACTTGCATCCCTCGGCCTCAGTTTGTGGTGGACCCAGGAAGCGCCGATATTGGCGTTCTTTTTGATGCCCAGCCGCTTTTGGGAATTAAGCGCCGGTTCCGTGCTGTTGCTTGCCCAATTAAGGGGCTTTGGCGGCCACTTAAACCGGCTTTGGTTGCGCCTTGGCGGCTATGGACTGATGTTGCTGGCCTTGCTTAAAACATCTTCTCTGCAATGGTTTCCAGCCCCTGGCGCCCTGGTGGCGGTGTTAGCAACTTTGTTGCTGTTGCAGGCGGGCTATGGGGCTACATCAGAACGGTTTTTGCCATGGCGAGGCCTTGAGCGCTTTTTAGTGGCTTGCGGTTTGATTTCCTATTCGCTCTACCTCTGGCATTGGCCAGTGCTCACCTTTTTGCGCTGGACCTACGGCATCGATCGCTTTTGGCTCTACAGCCTGGCGATTGGTTTGTCTTTTGGCTTGGCCTGGTTGGCCTATGTGCTGGTGGAGCAGCCGGTGCGGCGGCGGCCCCTATCAGCCCCCTTTCAATGGGGCCTTTCCTTGGCAGCCATGGCTGTTACCTGGACGGGCATCGACGCTCTAGCCCATCCCTACAGGGGCAAGTTTTTTCTTGGTAGTGGCGTAGATCCTGTGCCAAAACTCGAAAAGATTGCTGAACATCGGCCTGTGATTGCTGGCACTGATATCAGTGATGCCAGTTGCAGTGTTGCCAATTGGTTGCCTTACAACATTAAGAACAGAACCGATTTCAGCCGCTGCAGTAAAGCGGGGCGTGCCGGTGCCGGAGAAATATTTTTGCTTGGTGATTCCCATGCCCATCACCTGCTGCCAATGTTGGATCAAGTTACAAATAAAACTGGTCAAAGTATTAGTTTTACATTTAAAAGTAGTTGTTTAATCAGCCCTGATATAACAGTTAGCTTTGATAATAAACCCTATGAACCCTGTCGCTCATTTGCAGCTGGTGAAATCGACCGTGCCATTCAGCGGCTGAAGCCAAACGACATCGTTTTGGTTTCTACCTGGTTAAATAAACAATTGGCTGATATTGATGGTCGCGGCAGGCCAAATGATTTCCCGGTCTATGTGAATGGCAAACGCCTAACCCCAGCCCAGGTTCGCTCTGCCTACATTGCAAGTAGCCGCCGCATCGCCAAGCAATTAGCGGCAAAAGGCATTCAGTTGGTGTTGGTGCTTGACATCCCAACCCTGGCTAGGGAGCCCGTGGTTTGTGAAGCTTGGGGCAAATTATTAGCTAATCGAGAGGGGGGCACATTTTGCTCACCCACGGCTGGAATCACAGCCGAGATGCAAACCACCCTGCGCAACACCCTGGCCCAGGTGGCAAAGGGTTTGCCAAATGTGCATATCTTTGATCCCACCGATCAACTTTTATTTGCAGGTCGCGTGCAACATCGACGCCCAGATGGCACCTTGCAATATGCCGATAGCCATCACCTTAGCTATTCCGGCAGTAAGGGTTTAGCGGAAGGATTCCAGCGTTTTCTTAATAACCAAGGTTTAACAGGAGGCAACACCAGGTAGGCGGCCGCGGCAAAGTTGATTCAATGGGTCGAATTGTTTTTTAACAGCTTCTATTAAGGGCTTTGATTTTACATCGGCCCAGGCATCTAGCTTGCTGTTATTTGGGCTTTGTAGCACGGTTAGGTAGCCGCTGCGCCTTTCGCAGGCTCGCCTAAGGGCTTCCACCCTGTAGGGCGCCATCCCCTCGAAAGCAGCCTGGGCAAGGCCTAGGCCACTGGCTGCCCCCAATTGCAATTGCCAACCCTGGGCAACTGGATCTTGCATAAATTCAACTATTTTTACTGGCTCAAGGCCCAGCCGCAGCAACCATTGGCCAGCTTCCACGGTTGTTGAAGTTGTTGTTGAAGTTGTTGGTTGGGGGAGCTTTTCCAATTGGATATTTGGCGTTAATTGCAATTGCAGTTGTTGCTCTTGAGCAAGGTTGCATAGGCCCAGTTGCAGGCATGTTGCTGCCCCTGGCCCCTGGCGCCATTCAATAAATTCCAGCGCCATGGAGCTATGCAAAAGCAATTGTTGGCGCAGTTGTTGTAGGTCTTCCAGTGCACCTTTTAGCTGCACTATTTGCCGCCCCTTGGGCAATGGCATGGTGCGCAGGGTTAGTTCGCTGATCAGGCCAAGGCTGCCCCAGCTGCCACAAAACAAACGCATTAGGTCGTAGCCGGCCACATTTTTAACCACCTTGCCGCCGGCTTTTGCTGCGGTGCCATCACTGCGCAAGAGGCTGATTCCTAGCAATTGATCACGCAGGTCGCGGTAGCGGTGGCGCAGGCGGCCGCTTAAACCCCTTGCCACTAAACCGCCGATGCTGCTGGGGCCAGCCAGGGGTGGATCCAAGGGCAACCATTGATCCTGGGCGGCAAGAACCTCCTGCAGTTTGGCTAGGCCCAATCCGGCTTCCACCGTTACGGTGAAATCGGCTACGGCATGGTGAATAACGCGGTTGCAGCGGGCCATGCTCAGCACCATGCCTGCATCCGCCTGCAAGGCAGCACCCCAATGCAGGTGATTGCCAAGGCCGCTCGGTACCCATGGGCTGCCATCGGCATGGAGTTCAAGCACCAATTGGCTTAATTCCTCGCGCTCTGGCATTACAACTGGAGCGAGATCCGGCATGCCGGCAGATGGAGCACAACATCAAGATCATCGTCTTTGATGATGACCCCACAGGCTCACAAACCGTTCATGGTTGTTCTTTGTTGTTGAATTTCAGCAGCAGCAACCTGGCGGCGGGCCTTGCAGACCCCTCTGCCCTCTTGTTTTTAATCACCAATAGCCGTGCCTTAGAACCCGAACAGGTGCGGGATCAACTGCAGTTGATCTGCGCTCGGCTCAAGCCGCTTTTAGAAAATTATCAACGGCCTTGGCTGGTGGTTAGCCGCGGTGATTCCACCTTGAGGGGCCACACCCCCTTGGAGCAGGAGCTGATCAGCGCTGGCCTTGGGCCATTCCACGCCAACCTGTTGGTGCCAGCATTCCCCCAGGGGGGTCGCACCACTGAGGCGGGCAGCCATTTGCTCCATGGCAAACCGGTGCATCTGAGCGCCTTTGCCGCAGATCAGCGTTTTGGTTATCAAACCAGTGTGCTTAGCGATTGGTTGGCTACTAAAAGTGCTGGCCGCATAAATGCAGCCCAGGTGGCGATTTTAAAAGCAAATCAACCATTGGCTGATTTGGCGGTAGGCCAATGGGCGGTGATTGATGCCCACACACCAGAAGATTTAGATGAGTTAGCTAAAACCCTGCGGTTTGAATTGATTGATGGCGGTAGGCGTCACTTTTGCCAAAGCGCCGCCAGCTTGCTGAATGGTTTGGCTGAGCTCAAGCCCCGTTTACTTAGCAAAGCTGATCTACCCCCCTGCCGCGGCCCTGGCTTGGTGATAGTGGGATCCCATGTGCCCCTGGCGGATCAACAGTTGGAACTGCTGCTTGCTGAACCCGGCTGCAGGGGTGTGGAATATCCAGTTGATCAGCCAGCAGCAACAGATTTTGAGCCGTTGTTATTAACCAAGCTGCAATCAATCCGCAGCCAGGGGCTAACGCCAGTGCTGTTTAGCAGCCGCGGTGAACGGCGTGGCTTCAGCCCAGCCCAGCAGCAACAACTAGCCCTAAGGATGGCCAAATTAGCCCTAAGCCTGGGGCCACCTTTGGGTTTTGTGATCGCTAAGGGCGGCACCACCAGTTTTACTTTGTTGCACGCTGGCCTCGGTTTAGATCGCCTGCAACTTTTGGGCCAGTTGCTGCCGGGCCTTTCCCTGGTGCAGCCCCAACCCCACCATCCAATCTGGGGAGATCTGCCAATTGTTACCTTCCCCGGCAATCTCGGTGATGCCACCAGCCTGCGGCAGTGTTGGCAGCTGCTAGAAGCTTGGCGGCTGGATTGCTAGCTATTGCGATTAACCAAACTCCAATAAACCAGCGCTGCGGGCCAGTAATTCCATGGGATGGGCAACGGGTAAAGGCTTTTTTTGCTCGAGCATGTGTTGGCGTATCTGCAGGCTGCAACCGATGTTGGCGCTGGCCACCATTGCGGCACCGCTATTGATTAAATCTGCAGCTTTTATTGCACCCAATTCCGCTGCTTCCTCTGGTTGCACCAGGTTGTAGATGCCGGCGCTGCCGCAGCACACCCCCGCTTCCATCGCTTCTCGCAACTCCAGCCCTGGGATTGCCCTAAGCAATTGCCTTGGTTGCTGGCTAATGCCTTGGCCATGGATCATGTGGCAGGCATCGTGATAAACAACCAACGCTTCTTTTAATGGTTTAAGCCGCGCCTTAAAACTATCGCTTAACCCTAATTCATAGAGGAATTCATGCACATCTTTTACCACTGCCTTAAATCCTGGCTGCCCTGCTAAAAGCTGGGGATATTGCTTCAGTGTGTGGCCGCAACCGGAAGCGGCAACAAGGATTGCATCAAGAGGTTCGTTGGCGGCGGCTCGATTGAAGCTGCCCACTAAATCCATGGCGAGGGCTTGGGTTTGCTTTAGTTCCCCCTGGTGATGACTCACCGCCCCGCAACAGCCTTGACCCTCCGGCAGCAGCACTTCCACCCCATTGGCTGCAAGCACCGCCAAGGTGGCGGCGTTAACGCCAGGATCAAATACGCGCTGCACGCAGCCGAGCACTAAGCCAACCCTGGCGCGGCGCGGCCCTTCTGCAGGAATCAGCCCCACCGGATCTTTGGCCTGGGGTGGCAAGGGCGGCAGCAGCTGTTCCATGGCTGCGATTTCCGCGCCAAATAGGCGCGTTATGCCGCTGCTTCGAGCAAGTTGCTGCAGCGGCGTGCCGGCATAGGCCTGCAACGGCAGCATTAAGGCCCGCAACCGCTGGGGGTAGGGCAGAAGGGCAAGTAAAAGTCGCCGCAATTGCCGCTGCCAGGGGGTGCGCAAGCTGGGGTTGTTTAGTTGGGGCCGCACCTGCTCAAGCAGTTGGTCGTAGCGCACTCCGGCGGGGCAGGCGGTAACGCAGGCAAAGCAGCCAAGGCAGCTATCAAAATGACTAGCCACGGTGGCATCAAGCGTTAGTTCGCCGGCCTCGATCGCCTTGAGGCTATGGATGCGACCCCGGGGTGAATCCATCTCCGTGCCCAATACCCGGTAGCTGGCGCAGCTGGGCAGGCAGAAGCCGCAGTGCACGCAGGGGTCGAGCAGGGGTGGTTGCATTGGGTTATGCCTTGAAATGACGCACCACCGCTTCTGCAAAACCGGAACAGCTAAGCGGTTCCACCGGCGGTTCCAAGAGGCGGGCTAGGTCGTAGGTAACTTCAGCATTGGCAATGGCAGCGCTGAGGCCAGCAGTGATTAAGTTGGCCGCCTCTTGCCAGCCCATAAATTCCAACATCATCACACCGCTGAGAATCACCGAACCGGGATTAATGCGATCAAGGCCCGCATGTTTTGGTGCCGTGCCATGGGTGGCTTCAAAAATGGCAGCGCGATCGCCGATGTTGGCCCCTGGTGCCATGCCAAGGCCCCCCACCACCGCTGCAGCAGCATCGGAGATGTAGTCACCATTGAGATTAAGGGTTGCCAGCACCGAATATTCCTGGGGCCTGGTTTGAATTTGTTGAAAGATGCTATCGGCGATTCGATCATCTACCAGCACCATTTCACGCCATTTGCCATTGCCATGGCTGGCGCCAATAGTTGCTAAAACCAGCTCAACTTCAGCATCGATCGCCTCGCGTTTATCAGGGGTGAGATTGTTGTAACCCGGTTCGATCAAGCGGCCATTATCTGCAATTGAAAGCAGTGGATTCTTTTCTTGATTCGCCAGGATCCAGCTCTCCCTTTCGGTAACACAATCGGCACGAAATTCAGTGGTTGCTAATTCATAGCCCCAATCCCTAAAGCCACCTTCGGTAAATTTCATGATGTTGCCCTTATGCACCAGGGTTACGTGGCGGCGTTTGCCCTCAAGCCGCAGGGCATGCTGCATCGCCCGGCGGATGTGCCGTTGGGTGCCAGCTTTGCTAACGGGTTTGATACCAAGGGCGGAACCTTCGCGGATCCGTTTCTTACCTAATTGCGGGCTGGCGGGAATAACGGTGTTGTTCAAATGCTGCAGCAACTCTTGGCCCACGGGGTCGGTGGCGGCCCATTCAATGCCGATATAAATATCTTCTGTGTTTTCGCGGTAAACCACCACATCAAGGTCTTGGGGGCGTTTATGGGGGCTTGGGGTGCCGCTGTAATAACGGCAGGGCCTCACACAGGAATAGAGATCAAAGATTTGCCTAAGGGCCACATTTAAAGAGCGAATCCCACCGCCGATTGGTGTGGTGAGGGGCCCTTTGATGGCAACCCCATAGGTTTCGATTGCGGTGAGCGTGTCTTGGGGCAGGTATTGATAGGTGCCATAGAGCTCACAGGCTTCATCACCGGCATAAACCTTGAACCATTCAATGCTGCGTTCACCGCCATAGGCCTTAGCCACAGCAGCATCGAGCACCATTTGGGTGGCGGGCCAGATGTCAACACCGGTGCCATCGCCGCGAATAAAGGGAATGATCGGGTTGGCTGGCACCACAGGAAGGCCGTCCACAAATTTAATTGCGGCGCCACGGCTTGGGGCGGTGAGCTTTTCGTAGATAGCCATCTGGGCGTTAGCCGCAAAAGTTATGGGTTAGATGAGCCTAGTTTTGCGTGTTCTGCCGTTATCGATGCTGCCGAACTGGCCCAAGGGCTCGTAATCCTTCGCAACTTTTGCAGCCCTTACTAGCTATAGGGCGCCTACGCTCCAATCAAGATTGCCCGTGCACCTGGCCCCATGGCTGTTGCCCTCGATTCAAACGTTGCCCTCACTAGCGCTGATGCAGCTGTTCCCTTAGCCACCCAGCTGCGGGAGGGAACTAAAAAATCCCACACCATGGCAGAAAATACTGGCTTTGTTAGCTGCTTTCTAAAAGGGGTGGTAGACAAACTCAGCTATCGCAAGCTGGTAGCAAGTTTGTATTTCGTATATGCGGCAATGGAGGAGGAGATCGATCGCCTCCGGCAAAATCCAGTGCTGCAACCGATCGCCTTTGAGGCCTTAAACCGTCGCGGCGCCCTTGAAGCAGATCTGGTTTATTACTACGGCGAAAATTGGATCGAGCAAATCCAACCAACAGCAGCGGCTAAGGAATATGTAGCCCGCATCCATGAATTAGCAAATAGCGCCCCCGAACTACTGGTGGGTCACCACTACACCCGTTATTTGGGTGATCTATCCGGCGGCCAAATTCTGAAAACCATTGCCCAAAAAGCAATGAATATGCAGGGTGATGCTGGTTTGCAGTTTTATGTATTCCCTGCAATTGAGGATGAAAAGGCTTTTAAAAATACCTATAGGGCTGCATTGAATGCGTTAGTGATTGATCAGGTGATGGCTGATCGAATGGTGGAAGAAGCCAACCATGCTTTTCACCTTAATATGAAACTATTCCAAGAGCTCGAAGGCAATTTGGTGGCTGCCATTGGCAAGGTGTTGTTTGGTTTCCTCACCCGCCGTCAAATCACTGGCAGTACCGAAACTGTTAATAACTGAGTGAGTAGCCGCCCCCTGCGGTTTTTAGTACCGGGTACCAGCGCCCGTTTCCGCTGCGGTGGCTTGCTGGTGGAGCTGCAAAGTGCCCGCCTATGCGCTGAATTAGCGCCTTCGGTGGAGGTTGTTACCTATCGCCAAAGGGAACCGGGCCATCTGTTCCTTGCCGATCTATTGCAACAGGAAGCAACACCAGGGGAAGCCCTATGGATTGTGAGTTGGGGTTTTGATGTGCCCGCGTTATTGCGGCAGTTGCGCGGTAGACCCGTTGCTTACCACGCCCATAGCAGTGGTTATGGCTTCCAGCTACCCCCTGGGGTGCCGGTGCTGGCGGTGAGTAGAAATACGCTTGGCTATTGGGGTGATCGCGCCCCAAGGGCACCATTGCAACTGGTGCCCAATGCCTTGGATCCAGCTTTTGGCAACAACACAACTGCTGTTAGCAACACCAGAACCATTGATGTGTTGGTGCAGGCCCGTAAAACCAGCAGTTATGTGCTCGATTGCTTGGTGCCAGCCCTGCGCAAGCGGGGGGTGGCCGTTGAGGTGCAAAGCGGCTGGGTGGAGGATTTAGCAGACCTGTTTGGCAGCGCCAAGGTGTTGCTTTACGACTCCGCCGATTATTGGCGCAGTGTGGGCGTAACGGAGGGTTTTGGTTTGCCGCCCCTGGAGGCTCTCGCCAGTGGTTGCGTTTTATTTAGCAGCTTTAACCATGCCCTCGCCGATAGTTTGGATCCAGGCGTAAGCGCATGGCAGATCGGGTGCGGCAGCCTTGCCAATGATTTGGAGCAGATCACAGCAGCAGTTGCAAACCCGGATGCCTTTCGGCCAAAGCCTGAATTACTGGCGGCCCTGTTGGCGGCCCATTCAGAAAGCAAGGTGCAGCAGCGCTGGCAGCAGGCCCTAAACGCTGTTAATCAGCATTGGGATCAGTTGCTTGCTGGTGCACCGGCCTTAAAAAGTGTTCCCAGTTGGCGATTGCGCTGGGGCCGGCGCTTGAGCCGGTTGAAAAGACTGTTCTGAACCGCTTTGGCGCCATAGGGTTGCCAGCGTGACTGCCCATCAACCCCACCGGCCGTCCGTAGGCGGCATAGCGCCCATGGCGTGGTTGCGTAAACGCAGCCAAACCATCGACCAACTATCACGCTTAATTAGTTATTTGCCCCAGGAACGGCGCAAGGCCCTCTGGCAAATTTTGCCGATTTCAGTGCTGCCAGGGCTGCTGGATTTAGCGCTGGTGGCAGTGGGTGCAAGGTTAGTGGGGGCCCTAGTGGGCAACAACTTAGAAGATAAGTTGCCTGGGGTTCGTGTATTTGGCGGCAAACCACTTGATCAAACCCTTTGGTTGATTGCCCTGTTTATAGGCCTTGCCTGGTTTGCATCATTTTCAAAATTGTTTTTGCAATTAGTTCAGCAGAAATTAACCGCACGGATTTGGCGTGATCTATCAAATGAAATCCATGCGCGGGTGTTGCGCCAAAAATATGAATATCACCTCACCCGTTCAACAGCGGAATTAACCACTTCGATCCTTTCCAATATCCGCCAGGCAGCCAGTGGTGTGATCAATCCCACCTTGCGCATATTTAGTGCACTGGTATCAATCTTGCTTTTGTCTTTTGGCATTCTTTGGATCGGCCGCTTCCCTGCCTTTTTGCTTTTGATCACGGTGGTGCTGGCTTATTTAGGCCTTTCCACTTTTGTTACCCCATACCTGCGCCACGCCCGCCAACAAAATTTACGTTTAGAGGTGCGCTCTACCCATTTGCTATTGGAATCATTGGCTTCCGTGCGGGATATCACCCTCACTGGCACTGAAGCCCATTTCCAAAAGTCATTTAGTGTGGCAGGGGAAAGGGCCCGCCGTTATGCCTGGATGTCGGCGATGTTGCCGATAGTGCCGCGGCTTTTGATCGAACCATTGGGAATAACTTTGATATTTGTAATTGGTGCAGTGCCTGCATTGATGCAGGGTGAACCGCAAAAGGTATTGGGAATTTTGCCCTTCCTTTCGGCCCTTGCAATAGCAGCCCAGCGTCTAACACCACCCCTACAGGATTTATTCCATTCCCTCACTGAATTGCGGGGGGGGCTGCCCCAGGTGAGCCACACCGTTGAACTATTGGAACTACCTGTGGAGCGGCTCACCCTTGGCTGCCCTGGGGTGCCAAGCCCTGCCGGCATCTACCCGCAACATTCGATTCGCTTGCGGGATGCCTGGTATCGCTATCCAAATACTGAGGAATGGGTTTTGAAGGGTGTGAATCTCACGATTCCGCTTGGTTCTCGCATTGCTTTGGTGGGCAGCACCGGCAGTGGTAAAACCACCACCGCCCATCTATTGCTTGCCCTATTGCAACCGGAGCTGGGTAGTTTTGAGCTGGATGGCAATCCCTTAACGGCAGAAGAGGTGCCAGCTTGGCAGGCAAATTGTGCCCAGGTACCCCAATTTATTCAGCTTTTAGATGCAAGCGTGCGAGACAATGTGGCCTTTGGCATTGATAACAAGCGCATAGACGACGACCGGGTATGGGAAGCATTAGAAGCAGCCCAGCTTGAGGAATATGTGGCTGATTTGCCCTTTGGCCTGCTCACCCAAGTGGGTGAAAATGGCCATCAACTTTCCGGTGGCCAGCGGCAAAGGCTTGCATTGGCAAGAGCTTTTTATCGCAATTCAGGTTTTTTAGTGTTGGATGAAGCCACCAGTTCCCTTGATAACCGCACTGAAAACGAAGTTATTAATGCCCTTGAGGTGGTGGGTCGCCGCTGCACCACCGTTGTGATTGCCCACCGGCTCAGCACGATTGCCCGCTGCGATCGCATCTATGAATTTGAAAAGGGCGTAGTTAAAGCTTCAGGTAGTTTTGATGAACTGCGGCAGCGATCAGCCAGCTTCCAAGAATTAGCCAGCTTGGAGCGCTTTAGCTCAATTAATTAAGGCGATGCAAAAGCTTGTGCAGGAGGTGTTGTTGCAGGAGGCAGCAGCAATTGCCGCCGCCGCCCAGCGCTTGGATCCAGGCGAAGTAGATCGCGCCTTGGCTTTGCTCGAGGGCTGCCAGGGCTGCGGCGCTAAATTAGTGGTAACGGGCGTTGGTAAAAGCGGCATCGTTGCCCGCAAGATCGCAGCCACATTCACGTCGATTGGCCTGATGGCCATCTACCTAAATCCCCTTGATGCCCTCCATGGCGATTTAGGTGTTGTAGCGCCAAAAGATGTGGTGCTTTTGCTATCGCGCAGTGGCGTTAGCAGTGAATTATTGGCGATGCTGCCCCATTTACGCCGCCGCGGTAGCCGTTGCATTGCAATTACCGGTGGTTTGCAATCTCCATTAGCGCTTAGTTGTGAAGTGGTGCTTGATGGTGGTGTTGATCGGGAGGTGTGCCCCTTGAATTTGGCACCCACCGCCAGCACTGCGGTGGCGATGGCGATTGGTGATGGCCTGGCGGCCGTGTGGATGCAAAGGCGCGGCATCTCAGCCCAGGATTTTGCTTTAAACCATCCCGCTGGCGCCCTTGGTCGCCAGCTAACCCTCACCGCTGCTGATTTAATGCTGCCTGTGCAGCGCTGGCCGCCCCTTGCCGCCATGGCGCCATTGCCGGAGGTGTTGGCTGGCCTCACGGCCGCTGGCGTTGGCGCCGCCTGGGTGGCGGATCCCCAGCGGCCTGGCCGCCTGCAGGGTTTAATCACCGACGGTGATTTGCGCCGCACCTTGCAAAAAAAGCAGGCCCATCAATGGGCAGGGCTAACCGCCAGCCAGTTGATGACGGCAGATCCAATTACGGTGCAACCCCAGTTATTAGCGGTGGCGGCCTTGGAATTAATGGAACGCAACCGGCGTAAGGCGATCGCAGTTCTACCGGTGCAGGCGGAGGATGGTGAGTTGCTTGGCCTGTTGCGGCTCCATGATCTTGTGCAGGCGGGTTTTAGCTGATGGCCATTGATTTCCCCTTCACTTTGATCGCCGGGCCCTGTGTGATCGAAAGCCGTGAATTGGTGCTGGAGGTGGCAGCAGAACTAAAGGCAATCAGCGAGCGCTTGGCGATCAGGGTGATATTTAAAGCAAGCTTTGATAAGGCAAATCGCAGCGCTGGCGATAGTTTTCGTGGCCCTGGCCTAAACCGCGGGCTTGAAATTTTGGCTGAGGTGAAGCAGCGATTTGGCTTGCCGTTGCTTACCGATATCCACGAAAGTGAGCAGGCATTGCCCGTGGCGGCCGTGGTTGATGTGTTGCAGATACCAGCTTTTCTTTGCCGCCAAACCAGCCTTTTGCAGGCAGCAGCGGCGGCGGTTTTAACTGGCCGCGGCGCCTGGGCGGTGAATGTAAAAAAGGGTCAGTTTTTGGCGCCATGGGATATGGCGGCGGTGGTGGAGAAATTGCGGGCGGCGGGCTTAAGGGAGCCTGGCCAGCTTTGGCTAACGGAACGGGGCAGCAGCTTTGGCTACAACACTCTTGTGGTGGATTACCGCAGTTTGCCCCAGCTCCAGGCGTTGGCTTGCCCGGTGATATTTGATGCCACCCATGCGGTGCAACAACCGGGTGGGCTTGGCAAGAGCAGTGGCGGCCAACGGCAATTTGTGGCGCCCCTTGCCCGCGCTGCTGTGGCCGTGGGGGTTGATGGCTTGTTTATGGAAACCCACCCAAATCCTGAAATTGCCTGCAGTGATGGGCCAAATATGGTGCCGTTGCAGCGGCTGGAGCCATTGCTTAAACAACTGCTCGCAATTCGCGCCGTTAGCCAAGCTGAAGCTTTTGCGCCATCAAACCTATGAATTGGTTTGGCTTAAAACGGCGTTTAGCTGCCATTGAATTGTTGGTTTTAGATGTGGATGGGGTGCAAACGGATGGGGGCTTGATTTATAGCGATGATGGTGTGGTGCAACGCCGTTTTGATGCCCGCGACGGCCTTGGTTTGAAATTACTGCAGCAGGTGGGCCTGGAATTGGCATTTTTAAGTGGCGGCCGCGGAGAAGCAATCAAGCAACGGGCGCGGCATTTGGGGATTAAGCATTGCTTCACGGCAATAAGAGATAAGGCAGGGGTTTTGGCGGAATTGCAGGAGCGGTTGCAGATTTCAATTGCTGCCACTGCTTTTATTGGAGACGACGTTAATGATCTGCCGGTGCGCCCCAGCGTTGGCGTGTTAGTAACCCCCGCCAATGGCTGCATTGCCTTAAAACGCAAAGCTGATTTGGTGTTGAATCAACGTGGTGGTGATGGGGCTGTGCGGGAGCTGGTGGAGCAGATTTTGCGGGCTAAGGCCAATTGAGCTTCGGTATCAACCGATAGGGAGTCACCAGCCACCTCAAGGCCGTGGATGCTGATGCCGGCCTCCAGCAAACGCAACTGCTCTAGCTTTTCAGCCTGTTCCAGTGGCGATGGCGGCAGATTTGGCCATTGCGCTAATACCTCTGCCCGATAGGCGTAGATGCCCACATGGCCCCAGTAATTGGCATGGAGATGCCAGTTTTCAGGCTCCACATCACGCACATGGGGCAGGGCACTGCGGGAAAAGGTGAGGCATTGACCGTTGCTGGCAAGCAAACATTTCACTACGGCAGGGTTGTGGATTTTGTTTGCTGGTAGCCGATAAACGGGGGTGAGCACTTTGGCAGTGGTGCTTTTGCAGGCAGCAGCTAAAGCATCGATCACCGCTGGATCAAGGAAGGGTTGATCCCCTTGCACATTAAGGATCCAGCTGCTTTCAGTTGAATTGTTTTTAATTAAATTGTTATTTAAGGCGAGCAGTTCCGGCAGCACAGAGGCGATGCGTTCACTACCGCTACTGCATTCAGGGCTACTGAGTAGCACAGGCACCTGCTCAGCAAGGCCCCAGGCGTGGATAGCGGTTTTAATCTCTTGGCTATCGGTGGTGAGCACCACCTGTGGGGCTGTTTTAGCCAGTAGGCAACGCTCGATCACCCGGTGCAGCAAGGCCTTGCCGCCCACATCAGCCAGCAATTTGCGGGGTAGGCGCTTGGATTCAAGCCTGGCTGGGATAACTAGAAGGCAGCTCATGTGGGCTGCTGCCAGAGTTGGCATGCCCGATCTCGGGCGATAAACCATTCGGCTGAGTGGCTGCATTCTTGGCCTGCAAACCATGGTCCGCCGAGGGTGAAATGCAAAAGTTTTGCTTCTGGATCAGGGGTTTGCACATCAACCAGATGGTTCCATTGCTCGGGTAGGGCGCCAATTTTGTGATCTTCTAACCACTGGAAACGATGTAATTCAAGGCCGCTGGCACTGTTCACATAGGCAGCTGTTAAAGCCTCACATTGGGATGCATTAAACAGCATTAAAGAACTCCAGTTTTTGCGTGGGTAGGCACTTTGCGGCTCACCTAGGAACTTAGTTGTTTGATTTGGTTTATGGTTATGTTTAACGCACATCAAGGCATAGGTTTGATCACGCAGGGCCCATAGTTCGCTGATATCAGCGCGGCAGAGCATGTCGCAATCCATGAAAATACCCCAACCTTGAAAATTAAGCAGCTGGGGCACAAGAAAGCGAGTAAATGAAAAGGCGGTGCTTTGTTTTGGATCCTTAGGGCGCCAGTAGAGGTTTTGCTTTTGCAGCTGGGGTGTGATTAATGCTGTGATCGCAAGCGGCGCACTGCTATGGGCTAATAGTGAATCGATCAACACATTGGCAGCGGCCCGTTCGCGGGGATCAACGCCGATGAAGATGGGAATCGAAAGGCTGCTTTCCATCTTATAATGATAGCGGCATGGGCATTTGCTCGCCAGATGCAGGCGCGCCCTAATCTGCCCGAATGACCCAGGGCTTCCTCGCCGGACTCAACGACGCCCAACGCCAGGCGGTGGGACACCACTGCGGCCCATTGCTGGTGGTGGCGGGGGCAGGTAGCGGTAAAACCAAGGCGCTCACCCACCGCATCGCCCACCTAATCGGTCACCACGGCGTTGATCCAGCTGAATTATTAGCGGTTACCTTCACCAATAAGGCAGCCCGGGAGATGAAGGAAAGGCTGGAGCTGCTGCTCACCCAGCGGTTAGCCCAAAGCAGCTTTGGCCAACCGCTCACCAGCCTTGCAAGCCATGAGCAGCGCCAATTGCGCAGCCGCATCTATCGGGAGGTAACAAAGGAGCTATGGATCGGCACTTTCCATGCCTTGTTTGCAAGATTATTGCGCTTTGATATTGATAAATATACGGATCCAGATGGCCTCAGCTGGACCCGACAATTTTCGATTTATGATGAAGCCGATGCCCAAAGTTTAGTTAAAGAAATTACCGTTCAAGAGTTGCAATTAGATCCTAAACGGTTTGAACCTAAAAAGATGCGTTGGGCAATTAGCAATGCGAAAAACCATGGTTGGTTGCCCCAGCATTTAGAACAGCAGGAGCAGGGCCAGGGGCAAAGGGGCCGCCTGTTGGTGGAAACCTATCGCCGTTACCGCCGCGCCTTAGCCGCTAATAATGCCCTGGATTTTGATGATTTATTACTGCTGCCAGTGCAACTATTGCAGCAGAATAGCCAGGTGCGCTCCTATTGGCATCGCCGCTTTAGGCATCTTTTAGTTGATGAATATCAAGACACAAACCGCACCCAATACGATCTGTTAAAGTTAATCGTAACCGATGGTGTGGATCCGGCTCAATTCAAGAGCTGGGAAAACCGCTCAGTTTTTGTTGTGGGTGATGCAGATCAAAGTATCTATAGCTTTCGCGCTGCTGATTTCACAATCTTGATGGGTTTCCAGGGTGATTTTGGTGATGGTGTGGCAGATGGCAGCACCCAAACGATGGTGAAATTAGAAGAAAACTATCGCTCCACGGCAACTATTTTAGAGGCGGCGAATACCTTGATCTCCCGTAATACGGAACGGATTGATAAGGTGCTGCGCCCCACCCGTGGGGCCGGTGAATTAATCAGGCTAAGCCGTTGTGATGATGAGATTGCGGAAGCGGAAACAGTGGTGCAACGCATGCGTGAATTGCAGGCGGCCCACCCTGAATTGCGCTATGGCGATATGGCAGTTCTTTATCGCACCAATGCCCAATCCCGCGCCATTGAGGAGAGTTTGGTGCGCTGGCGGGTGCCATATACGGTGGTTGGTGGTTTGCGCTTTTATGATCGCCGCGAGATCAAAGATGTGCTTGCTTATCTGCGCCTATTGGTTAATCAAGCTGATTCGGTGAGTTTATTAAGGGTGCTGAATGTGCCTAAACGGGGCATTGGTAAAACCACCATCGAGCGGCTAAATGATGCCTCTAGTCAATTGGGAATTCCGCTTTGGGAGGTGGTGAGCGATGCGGAATCGGTGCGCACTTTGGCGGGCCGTTCAGCCCGGGGGCTACTGCAATTTGCCGATTTATTAGCCGAATTACGCAGCAAGCTTGATGCTTCAAGCCCAAGCGAAATGGTCCAATTGGTGCTGGAGCGCAGTGGCTATCTGGCCGAACTTATAGCCGAAGCAACAGATGAGGCAGAGGAAAGGCGCCGCAACCTGCAGGAATTGGTGAATGCAGCGCTGCAATATCAAGAGGAAAATGAAGAGGGCAATTTGGAGGGCTTCTTGGCATCAGCAGCCCTTGCAAGCGATGCCGACGACAAAGATCTAGCCGCAGAACGGGTGGTGTTGATGACCCTTCATGCCAGCAAGGGGCTTGAATTTCCGGTGGTGTTCATGGTGGGCCTAGAGCAGGGCTTATTCCCGAGCTATCGCTCTTTGGATGATCCAGCTTCGATGGAAGAGGAGCGCCGGCTTTGTTATGTGGGGATTACCAGGGCAAAGGAGCGTTTGTTTTTATCCCATGCCAGTGAAAGAAGGCTATGGGGCGGCATGCGAGAGGCGGCGGTGCCATCTGCGTTTTTAGCTGAACTGCCGGAGGGTTCACTGCAAGCCGATATTCCCCGCAGCGGTGCCAGGGAGCAGCGGCTGGAGCGGCTCACCAGGATCGATCGTGAACCGGCAAAACCCACTGCTAGAGGGCAGGTTTGGGCGGTTGGTGATCAATTGCAGCATGATGTGTTTGGGGAAGGCAGAGTTACCCATTTATTTGGTAGTGGCGAAAAGATCTCAATTGCCGTGAAATTTGCTGGCATGGGCCCAAAAATCTTGGATCCGCGTTTAGCTCCGATCCGGCGCAGTAACTAAGGCGTTAACGCTAAGGGGGATTGCTAGCAATATTCCTGTAAAAACTTGGGTGATGGGCCAGTGGATGAGGGACACATCAAAAAAACTCTGGAGCAATGTATATGCAAGGGCAGCTTGACCAACACGCCTTGGTAGAGGTTCAAGCAAGCCTTCTGATTGGCGCCAACTATTCAATAACAATGTTATTAGTAGGCCAAGGCCAATCAGCCCCAAAAGGCCTGCATTTGCCCAGAGTTGCAGGTAGAGGTTGTGGGCATGGTCGGCGATGCCACCGTTAATTATTTGATGACAAAACTCTTTTGGTCGTTCAAATCCAACCCCATGTAGCAAGCGATTGTTTCCTGAAAAGGGTAGGTTGAAGTAACACTGGCCTATGGCTAGGCGACCCATATCTGAACTTGGATTCAATCCAGGAATGCCAGTGCTCGATGGGCGTAATAGTTGTTTTCCAGCTAAGCCCGCTATCGCTAAAGCAATTAGAATAAACAGATTTGGCAGCAAACTAGCCTCTTTAGCTCTTTCGCGTAAATAAACAAAAGCAAGTGCTAATACAGAGCTAAGCAGGGCTGCTCGAGAAGATGTTTGCCACACCATTAATAATGCTAAAAAAGCACTCAAAACCGCTAATGGCGCAGCACGTTGCCAACACCAAGCAATGGCAATTATCAACAATAAGCCAAGTAGATATGCAGCTTGGTTTG
>Ga0310332_10102_pt1 | contig 22920 bp, 26 predicted proteins | sample LakMicSRFLOrngD5_FD_195546 | JGI IMG/M metagenome (GOLD analysis project Ga0310332, IMG submission 195546) | Enriched freshwater cyanobacterial communities from Lake Michigan, Michigan, United States - MI23.SRFL.Orng.D5 (v2) (version 2) | ecosystem: Environmental > Aquatic > Freshwater > Lake...
CCGGTGCTGCCGCAGCTGCAGGCGGCGGGCATTCGTACCCAGGCGATCGCCATCGGCGACGCAGCCGGCGCCGATCGCTTCTGCCGCTTCACTGGCTTCCCCCACCAGGCCCTACAGGTGGATGCCGCACCCAAACTGCACCGCCAGCTGGGGCTCTACGCCGGGCTGCAAACCCCCGGTGGCCCCTGGCCAGCCCTGCTGCTGATGTGCGCGGGCATCGGCTCGCCAGGCACTCTGCAGGAGGTATTTCGCGGCTACAGCGGCGATCGCAACGCCCCCCAGCGCCTGGACAGTCCGTTGTTTCGACTGGCCGGAGGCGAGGGCTTCCAGCGGCCGTTCGAACTGGCCACAGTGCGGCTGCGCAACATGACGGAAGTGCTGGGCCATTGGCGCACCTATGTGCCCCGTGACGACTTCATCACCCAGCGGGGCGGCACCTTCCTGCTGGAGGCCAACGACACGCTGCTCTACAGCCACCGCGACCGGGGCATCCTGGGGTTCTCGGACACCATGGACCAGCCACTGGCCTTCCTAGACCCCTACCTCAAGGCAAGCCAGGGTCATCTGTGAAACTGGGTCTCCGTTCCAGGAGGTGAGCCCATGTCCCTCGATCAACTCAAGGCTTTCCTGGCTCGGATGCAGAGCGATGCGGCCCTGAAGGATCAGGTGCTGGCGGCCGCCACCGCCGACGACGTGGCCCAGATCGCCCTCAAGCTGGGGTTTGAATTTTCTGGCGATGAGCTGCTGCGGGTGTCAGGCCAACGGTTCGACCGGGTCACCGTGCGCAAGAACGACATCCCCGGTGAATACAACTGAGGCACAGGCCCTTCAGGAGCTGGTGCGGCGGGCAAAACCGCTGTACGCCGGTGGCGTCTGCTGCGCATCAAAGCGGGCAGCAAGAACAAAGTCGGCACGGGTCAGGCCACCGGCTTTGTGGGTGTAGATGCTGGCCTGCACATAGCCCCAGCCCACGGCGAAATCCGCATGGTGGCCCTGCTGTTCGCAGATGGAACCCAGCCGCACGAGCCAATCGAGGGCGCTCTGGAAATCATCGAAGCTCCAACGCTTGAGTAGATGGTGCTGCTCCTCCACCTGCCAGCCCCGCAGCTCCACCAGCAGAGCCTGGATCTCACCAGCCTCCAGGGTGGGCCCGCCCTCACGGCAGGGGATGCAGGTTTCTTTGGAGAGGGCCATGGCTTCCGTGGGGTTCAGTGGAGTCGGGTATACGTCAGGGGCTGGCGGGGCTCCAGCTCCAGGCTCCACACCCCAGAGGCGATCTGGCGCAGCTCCTGCAGCAGTGCAGCGGTATCGCCGCTGTTGAGCCAGCGGGCTTTGAGGGCCGGCACCTGCTCCTGCAACGCTTCGATCGGCACGGTGATCAACAGCAGGCTGTGGGCCGCACCGGCCCGGCGCAGGGGCGCCTGCTCGCTGCGTTGCCAGACGCGCAGCAGCAACTCCAGGGCCTGCTGCTGCCCTACCACGCCGGGGTCGCCGTCAGCCGGCAGGGGCTCCCGCAACGACTTGCCCTGCAGCGGCATGGCGCGCTCGCCGTTCTGCTCCAGCAGCGCCAGCGCAATCAGATAAGGAGCATCAGCCATGGGAGGTCAGCAATGGGTGCCAGTGACACAGTGGACCCTGGCCTGCCCCGATCGCGAGGGAGGCACGCAATCCGCCCTCCACATACGTCTTCGCGGCTTGCACCGCCTCCAGCAGCGGCAAGCCCCGAGCCCGCCAAGCTGTGATAGCTGCCCCCAGGGTGCAACCACTGCCGTGGCTGTGGGGGGTGTCCACCGCAGCGCTGCGCAACCACACCCCATCGGCGCTGCGCTGCAGCAGGTAATCGCAGCCGCGCCACTGGGGCTGTCCACCGCCCTTGATCAACACCGCCCCAGGCCCCAGGGCCAGCAACCGTTCAGCGGCCTGCTCCACGTCGGCCTGCGTCTCCAGCACAAGGCCACTGAGCAGGCGCACTTCCTGCAGGTTGGGCGTGATCAGCTCAGCGATGGGCAACAACAACGCGCGGTAGGCGTCGACCGCATCGGGCTCCAGCAAGACAGATCCCGCCCGCGACACCATCACCGGATCGATCAAGGTCGGAAGCCCCACGCCGCTCAGGGCCGCAGCCGTGGCTTCGATCAAGGGTCGATTCAGCAGCATGCCGGTCTTGATGGCACCCACCGGGAGGTCGCTGAGCACCGCCCCAACCTGGGCTGCAATGGCCTCGGGCGGTAGGGCATCCACCCGCTGCACGCCGAGGGTGTTCTGGGCGGTCACGCAGGTGATCGCCGAACAGCCGTGCACCTGCAGGGCCAGGAACGTCTTCAGATCGGCCTGGATCCCCGCACCGCCGCCGGAATCACTGCCACCGATCGTCAGGGCGATCGCGGGGGGCATCCAGCCAGGGCAACTGCCGAAATCCTGGATCACCGGATTGCCCCATAGCGAGGGCCGCCGCCACCGCCACCAGGGCCAGCAGCAGCCATCGCCAGCGGCGTGGGCTCCGCTGAGCCCGGGGCCGACGGCCAGCCGCACCCTGCAGGGGGGAGCCGCAGCGACCGCACACCAGGCGCCCCGCCAGGCTGCGATCAGCCCGCACGGACCAGCTACCGCAGCGGGGGCAGGCCATTCAGGCCAAACGCCACAGGGCCAGACCGCCGCCCCGGCCCCGGGCCGCCAGCCAACCGCTGGGGTCGCGCGCAATCAAGGCGAAGAAGGGCAGCCGCTGCGGCGCTGGCGATGGAATGGCTTTCTGAAACAACACCCGGCCCCCCAGGCTGATCTGCAGCTGCTGAAAGCTGAACTGCAGCAGCGGCCGCATCCCCTGCAGGTGCCCTACACCGCGGAAGCGCAACTCCAGCGGTCCGAGGCTGACGGCATTGCACAGCGCGAGCTCGCCCTCGCCAGCCTCGCCGACCCCTATCTCGAGGCGGGCCTGCACCGCCCGCAGCAACGACCCACTGAACACGGAGGGCCTGGGACTGCCCTTGGGCCACACCTGATCGAGGCGCCAGCACCCCAGCAGATCTGCCGCCTGCAAACCGGTGCCGTGCTGACGCACCCGGCACTCTTGTTCCAGCAGCTCAGCGCCCGTGATCATTGCGGCTTGGTGGCGATCACGGAGAAGAAGGGATCGCCGGCACCCCCCACCAGCCCCTTCCAGCCCTTGGCCCTGGTGGTTTCCGCCACGATCTCGGGCTTGGGCCAGCCCTGGGCCATCAACACCTCCGCCACGTAAGTGAGGTGGTCGCGATCGCTGCCATCAGCCCACACCTGCGGCGCCTTGGTGAAAAACATGCGATTGGAGAACGACACGATCAACTGCCCGCCCGGGCGCGTGATCCGCAGCAGCTCCGCCGCCACCGCCTCCGGGTACTGCAGGTATTGCCAGCCCGCCACAATCAAGGTGGCATCCACGCTGGCGCTGGGCAGCGGAATCTCCTGGTTGAGGTTGAGGTTCTGCAGCCAATGGCTATCAAGGCGCCGGTTGGCCGCCAGCTCCTTCTCGTTGAGGCCGTGGCCGATCACCCGCTCATACACCGCCTCCTCCGGCAGGTGGGACACCCAGCTCGACATCAGATCGAGCACCACGGCCTGGCGGGGGATCCGCTCGCGGTAGAGCTGCGTCAGCCGCTCGCGGAAGGCGTCATCGAGATGCTGAACGAACCGGGGCTCGGCATAGAACAGCTGATCGTCGCTGCCATCCCACTTGCGACGCTGTGACTCCGTGAGCACCTGAACCGCCACGGCCCTCCACCAACCGGCGCCGACGCTAACGGGCCAGACTGGCCATGGCTTGAGGGGCCGTTGGCAGCCATGGCCGAACAGCAGCGGCTCTGCGATCTGGGCATCATCGGCGCCGGGCCCGCCGGCTGCGCCCTGGCGGCGGCGCTGCGGCTGAGGGGCTGGGGCGGAACGATCACCCTGTTGGAGATCGGCCGCGGCCCCGGTGGCCGGGCGGCCACCCGCCGTTCCCGCAGCGATCCGGCGCTGGCGATCAACCATGGGGCGCCACTGTTCAACATCCGCAGCGCTCCCGAACCGTGCCTGCTGGAGCCCCTGCGCCGTGGCGGCTGGATTGAGCCCTTCATCGGGGCCATCCACAGCCTCGATGGATCCGGAGACCTGGGCCCCGCCATCGAGGACGGCTTCAGCGATGGGGCGCTCTGGCAGGGGCGCGGCGGCATGGAACAGCTCAGCCGCGGCCTGTTGGCCTTGGCCCAGGGGGAGAACGGCATCACCAACCTGAGCAGCGGCAGCTTGGTGCGGCATCTGCAGCCCCAGGCCCATGGCTGGGGCCTCGCCGAGGCCAGCGCTCAGCCCCTGCTGCACTGCCGCTGGTTGGTGCTGAGCGGCACATTGCTGGCCCACCCCCGCTGCCGGCAGGTGTTCGGCTGGAGCGACGTTCCCCTGCAAACCGCCGCCACCCAGCTCGATGACCCGCAACTGCGTGACGCCTGCGGGGCCCTGGCGGCGATCAACTCCCAGGCCAGTAGCCACCTGCTGTTGACCCTGCCCCCGGAACTGGCAGCGGTGTGGCTGCAGCAGCCCTGGCGCTTGTTGCAGTTCAGCCCGGCGGCGCAGGAGCGCTGGGGCCTGCGGCGGGTGTCGCTGCAACCGCTGCGCGATCAGCGCTGCGGTGTGGTGGCGGAATCCACGGCCGCCTTTGCCGAGCGCCATCTGGGGGTGTACGGCGCCGGTTCCTCCGCCAGCCCACTGTTGGGTGCGACGCCCGATGCCGCTGCGGAGGCGGCGGTGATCAATCGCCTGGAGCAGGCCCTGTCCGACGCCCTCGGACACGCCACGGATGGCGCCGACCGGCAACTGATGCGCTGGGGGGCAGCCTTCCCCCAGCCGCCAGGGCTCAGCCCAACCCAGCAGCTCTGCCCCAGCAGCAGCATCGGCTTCTGCGGTGACGCCGTGGCGGGGCCGGGCTTCGGACGGGTGGAAGGGGCCCTGCGCAGCGCCGACAACCTGGCGGAACGGCTGCTGGCGCTGCTCTGAGCCCCAAGCGCCGCGGGATCAGGCCGGCTCCAAGCGTTGCAGCTGGGCTTCGAGCCGCTGCTTCAGGCGGTTCTGAACCAGGTGACAAAGCTCATCCACCAGATCCCCATCGGCCTGCCAGATGGTGCGGGCGCCCTCCCGCTCACAACGCACCAGACCGGCACGTTGCAGTTGGCCCAGCTGACGACTGATATGCGACTGGGAAAACCCGGTGGCATCGATCAGGGTGGCCACATCCGTCGGCCCCTGCTTGAGCTGGCAGAGCAACTGCAGCCGCGCTGGCTCGCTCAGCAGCCGAAAGAACTGGCTGTACTCCTCCAGGAGCTCGGGGGAGGGCAGCGCGCCCGGGGCACCCATGGCAATGGCTTATGCCGATAGGCGCATTATGCAGGACCCACGTCCGTTCTGGGGCAGCAGGCCAGCGAGCGGATATGCGTGTATGCTCATAACAACACGCTGCCACCGCCATGGCTGCCGCCGCCCCCTTCAATCTCGCCGCCGCCGCCGGTGGGCAACTGCTGCTGTTCCGCCAGCTGTTTGACGTCGACACGGGCACCTACACCTATCTGCTGGCGGATGTGCCCAGCCGCCAGGCAGTGCTGATCGACCCGGTGTTTGAACAGCACAGCCGCGACCTCTCCCTCATCCGCGAACTCGGGATCGAGCTGCAGGCCTGCCTTGACACCCACGCCCACGCGGACCATGTCACTGGCAGCTGGCTGATGCACGCAGCCACCGGCTGCGCCATCGGCCTGGCCGCCGCCGTGGGGGCGCAACACGTGACCCTGCCCCTCCACCACGGCGAACGGGTGGACTTCGGTGGGCGACACCTGGAGGTGCGCAGCACGCCGGGGCACACCGATGGCTGCCTCAGTTTTGTGCTCGACGACCACTCCATGGCCTTCAGCGGCGATGCGCTGCTGGTGCGGGGCTGCGGGCGCTGCGACTTCCAACAGGGCGACCCCCACACCCTGTGGCGTTCGATCACCGAGCAGCTGTTCAGCCTGCCGGACCGTTGTTTGCTCTACCCCGGGCACGACTACACCGGCCGAGGCGTGTCCTCGGTGGTGGAGGAAAAGGCCTACAACGCCCGCCTGGGGGGCGCGGCCGATGAACGGGATTTCGTGGGGCACATGCAGAACATGAAGCTGCCCCATCCCCACAAAATCGCCGAGGCCCTGCCGGGCAACATGCGCTCCGGCAAACCGCGCCAGCCCAGCCGTGCCGCCAACTGGGCACCGGTGCAGCGCAGCTATGCAGGCCTGCCCGAGTTGTCGCCGGCCTGGGTGGCCTTGAACCGGGATCAGCTCACCATCCTCGACGTGCGCTCCCACGACGAACGTCAGGGCCCCGACGGACACATCGAGGGCAGCCTGCAGATCCCCCTGCCGGAGCTGGAGGCCCGCAGCGACGAGCTCCCCAACGACACCCCGCTGGTGGTGGTTTGCCACTCCGGTAGCCGCTCCGCCCTGGCCACCCAGCAGCTGCTGAAGGCCGGCCGGCCGCAGGTGGCCAACCTGCGCGGCGGCCTGGCCCGCTGGGCCGATGAGGGCTACCCCCTGGCGGGGGTGACCCCCCAGAGGCCCCAGTAGCCAACCAGCCCCCTGTCATTCCCCAACCCGACCATCCCATGGACCAAGCCTGGATTGACGCCCCTGCCCTGGCGGAGCAACTCGCCAGCCGCAGCGTGAGCGTGATCGACGTGCGTGAACCGATGGAGTACGCCGGCGGCCACATCGCCGGCAGCGTGAACATCCCCCTGCACCGGCTGGGGCAATCCCCCCTGCCCGAGGGGCCCCTGGTGCTGGTGTGCCAGAGCGGCAACCGCAGCAATGAAGCCCTGCGACGCCTGCTGGAGCGGGGGCATGGCCAAGGCCTCAGCCAGCTCGCCGGGGGAGTGCCCAGCTGGGAGCAGGCGGGCCTGCCGCTGCGAAAGCTGAACAATGCCCCGCTGCCCCTGATGCGCCAGGTGCAGATCGCGGCCGGTTCGCTGGTGCTGTTGGGGCTGATCCTCAGCCACGTGGCCGCTCCCGGCTGGATCGCCCTCACGTGGTTTGTGGGGGCCGGCCTCACCTTCGCTGGCATTAGCGGCTTCTGCGGGATGGCTCGGCTGCTGGCCCTGATGCCCTGGAACCGGGTGAGGCTGTGATCGACACGGGGATCCACGGCACGGCCCTGCTGCTATGGGGCGGGGGGGCGCTGATCGGCCTGCTGCTCTCCGTCTTGGGGGCAGGGGGATCGATCCTGCTGCTGCCGCTGCTGGTGAGTGGGGTCGCCCTGTCCACCCGCGAGGCGGTACCGCTGTCTCTGCTGGTGGTTCTGGTGCTAGCCCTTGGGAACCTGGTTCCCTACCTGAGGCGAGGCCAGTTCGCGCCTCGAGCCGCTCTAGTGCTTGGGGTTCCCGCCCTTTTGGGCAGCTGGATTGGGGGTCGTTGGGTGAAGGCTGGCCTGGTGCCGGAACCCCTGCAGCTGACCGTGTTTGCCCTGGCCGCCCTGGGGGCCGCCTGGCTACTCAACCGCGGCACCCACACGCAGCGGCCGCAACGACAACCGGCGCGGCTGGCGGTGCTGGGGGTGCTAGTGGGCCTGCTCACCGGCGTTGCAGGCGTAGGCGGCGGTTTTGCCATCGTGCCGGCCCTGGTGCTGTTGGCGGACTTACCGATGGCATTAGCCAGTGGAACCAGCCTGCTGCTGATCGCCATCAATGCGTTGGTGGCCTTGATCGCGCTGGGGCACTGGCCATCCGCCGCACTCCCCCTGCTGTCACCGCTCCTGATCGGAGGGGCGGTTGGTGCCTGGATCGGCCAACGGCTGGCGCCACACCTGAGTGATCAACGGCTGCGGCAAGGCTTCTCGCTGGTGCTGATCGGGTCAGCCCTGCTCACAGGGCTGGAGGCGTGGAAACGCCAACCAGGCAAGGCGGTCGTGCCGAGTCAAGCCAGACCCCTACTGCTCACTCGCGACCACAGCGACACTTGCCGCCCTTCCACTTGGAGCACTTCTTCTGTTTGCAGCCCTTCTTCTTCGAGCTTTGGGGACCTCGCGTGAACCCCTCCGGCACATCGTCGCAACATCCACTGGACTGGGACTGACGCGGAATGACCTGGGTTGCCATGAACGATCTGCGGGAGGCGCAGATGGACTGAGCTCCATCCTATTGCAATCGATTCTCTTTTGCGCCAGCGCGGGACTGCTGACACCGCTGGCGAGACCGAAGCAGCACCCCTAGCTTGAGAACGCGCTGAAGGCCCATCCATGACGCTCATCGCAGCGACCGAGGGCGGCATGAGCCAGGCAATCCGCACCGGCCCCGCAGGGCGCGCCATGGCCCAACCCATGGATGGCGAGCTGCTGGCGGGCCTGCAGCAGCACCTCACCATGGAGCGTCAGGCGAGCGCTGCGTACTGGGCCCTGGCGCTGTGGTTTGCCGAACGGGAGCTGCGGGGTTTTGCCCACTACCTGAAGCAGGAGTCGCGCGACGAACTGCATCACGCCGGCCTGTTCGCCGACTACCTGATCGCCCGCGGCCAGACCGTCGAGCTCGAACCCCTGGCGGCCCCTCGGCAGGACTGGAGCAGCGTCGATGAGGTGTTCAGCGGGATCTTCCAAATGGAAGTGGATGTCACCGCATCGCTGCAACAGCTCTACAGCCAGGCCGAGCGCGCCGCCGATGTGCGCAGCACCGTGTTTCTCGATCCGATCGTGCAGGGACAGATCGCGGCGGAGCATCAATCTGCCCATCTGCTGGGACGCATCCGATTCGCCCAGGGGAATACCGCGGCCCTGCTGGTGATTGACGGGGAGCTCAGCAACGACCACAACGAACCCGCCTCCCTGGCCTAACCAGGCCTCAACCAGCCGCCACTGGCCGGGCGCTGAGCTCCCGCAAGAGGGCAGCCCCGATCCCCTGACCTCCGCGGCATCCCCCCTCAATCAGATGGGCAATGCGCTGCAGTTCTGCACGGCGCTCCTGGAGCCAGCAGCGCTCCCGGTGCAACCGCTGCCACAGCGCGGGTGACTGACAGACCGCGAGATCGTGCAGGAGCTGCGCCCCGCGAACCCGCAGCCAGGCCGCCTCGCGGCAAAGGCTGCCCACCATGCTCTGCGAGCCCACCCCAGCCGGGCACAGCATCGTGCTCATGCCGCCGCCAGCGGCGCTGAATCCACCAGCTGCGGCGCCAGCCGCAGGCAGGTGTCACCCGCCGGGGCCTGCAGCATCTGGGCCTGGCGGATCTTGGAAATCATGCGGGTGGTGGTGACGCGGGTGGCGCCGATCAGCTCGCCGATGCGCTCGTGGGTGAGGCGGAACGGCAGATCACACCAATCGCCGCAACGGCGGCCCATGCGGCGCACCAGCAGCGCCAGCAGGGCGTGCAACCGCTGCTCGGCACTGCCGAGATGGCGGATGCGCAGCAACTGCAGCGTCCACTCGTTCACCGGGTCAAACCCTTCGCCGGCCCGGGGCTGGGCCTCGCTGCTGAACACCAGCGGCGTCAGCGCCTCTACGCACACCCCTTCGCTGCAGAGGCGATCGGTGCGCAGCTGATCCCCCGGCTGCAGGAAGGCCAGGGTCATGCCCTCGGTTTCCTCACAGGGGCAGTACACGCGCGCCATCCCCTCCAACACTTCGATGCAACTGCCCGCCGGCCGCAGGGTGGGATCCAGCAGCACGGTCTGGCCCACCGGCATCCGCACGGCACTCACAGGGGCATCAGGCAGGAAACGGAAGCTCATGGATCCCGGACGAACGGGCTAATTGCGAATGCGTCGCAACCTAAACAAGACTCGGGCCTTTTGCAAGCGATTCTCAGTAGCAAGTTCTATTGCGCAGACATGGGCCGCCATCGCTGTCCGCAATCGCTGCCCTGCGGTGGCGGCTGGCTGCACGGCCGCCAGCCCGAGTGCCCGTCAGGCGGATCCACGGGTGGTACCACTGATGGCGCGCAGTGGTACCACCTGCAGAGAGCGGCTCGAGACAACCGGCCTCCAGGGGCCATACACCAACCACCAGCGGCTCCGCCGCTCAGGGCCAGCCGCTCAGAGCCAGCCGTTGGCCTCCATCAGCTTCACGGCCGCCCGGTTCTTGGCACCCATCTGCTCAGCGGAGACGCCATCGGCCTTGAACGGGCCAAACCGCTTGAGGATCGCGTTATCGCCCGTCCCACGCAGCGGGTATTCGTTGTTGGCTTCGGCGTAGCCACGCCCTCCGCTGGGGGACGCCAGATACTCGATCAACTTCAGAGCAGCCTGGGGATTGCGGGAGGTCTTCACCACACCGGCACCGCTGATGTTCACGTGGGCCGGATTGGGGAACACCACCTTGAGGCGCCGGGCCAGGGCCTGATCAGCCGCTCCGCTGTCGCCGGACAGCATGCGGGCCACGTAGTAGGTGTTCACCAGGCCAACGCCGCACTCACCGTTGCCAACGGCGCGGATCAGCGGTGTATCGGAGGTGAACACAGGCTTCGTCACATTGGCGGTCATCCCCTTGACCCATTGGGCGGCGGCGGCATCCCCGCGCAGGATCATCTGATCGGCCACCAGGGACTGGTTGTAGACGCTGCGCCGATCCCGCAGACAGAGCTTGCCCTTCAGGGCGGGTTTGGCCAGGTCTGCATAGGTGCGAATGCTGGCGGGGGACACCAGCTTGGGGTTCACGATCACCACCCGCACCCGGCGGGTGAGTCCATACCAACGCCCCTTGGAGTCACGCAGCGACAGGGGCACATCCCGCAGCAACGCCGCTGAGGGCATGGGCCGGAACAGCCCCAGATCCGCGGCCTTATCGAGCCGGGCGGCATCCACCAGCACCAACACGTCAGCAGGGCTGTTCTTGCCCTCCGTGCGCAGCCGCTCGATCAGGGCATCGTCCTTAGCTTCGAGCAGCCGCACCTTGATACCGGTACGCGCCGTGAACTGCTGGTACAACTGCTTATCGGTGTTGTAGTGGCGCGCGGAATACACCCCGATCTCCTGGCTCTGGGCGCGGGCTTCCCCCACCGCCAGACCGGTGCCCAGGGCAGCCGCCGCACTCACCGCCAACAGGGCGGTGCAACCCAGCCGCTCCAGCCGCAGCATGGCCGGCCGATTGGCTGTTAGGGGGGAACTCTTGACCACGGAATTCAGGGCCATCAACACGCACAGTCGGCACTATGGGGCGCCAGCCCTAACCCGCGACAGCCCGGCGATCATTGGCCACCCGCCGCTGTGACATTGGTGACATGCGCGGGTTGCCAATCGCTGAGCCCGTAGGCTTTCGCGCCATGGCCCCTTCCGCCGCCGCCCCGGCGCCCCTGCCGCAACGCAGCCTGCTGGGCTCCGGGGTCTTGCTGCTCTGTGGACTGGCCCTGAGCCCCGTGGTGGGGCTGGGCCTGTTTGCCCTGCAGAGCTCCGACGCGCTGCAGAGCCTGCGCCTGGGCAGCGAAGGCCCGATCCAGGTGGGCAACACGCTGGCGCTGCTGGCGCTGGTGGGGCTCCTGGCAGCCGTGCTGGGCACCAGCACAGGCTGGCTCACCGCCCGTTGCCGGTTCCCCGGACGGCGCTGGCTGCGGATCGCCCAGCTGCTGCCGCTGGCCACCCCCAGCTATCTGCTGGCCGCCACCCTGATCGACCTGGGCAGCCGGCTTGGGCTGCGGGTGCATGGCTTTCTGCCCACCACCCTGGTGCTGGTGCTCAGCACCTACAGCTATGTGTTCCTGCTCTCCACGGAGAGCTTTTCCGTGAGCGGCAAGCGTCAGATGGAGGCCTGCCGCAGCCTGGGGGTTGGCCCCTGGGGCAGTTTCCGGAGGGTGGCCCTGCCGATGGCCCTGCCCGCCATCGGTGCCGGCATGGCCCTGGGGGGCATGGAGGTGGTCAACGAGCTTGGGGCGGTGGAGCTACTGGGGGTGCCGACCCTCTCGGGCGGCATCCTGATGCGCTGGCAGCAGGACGGAGACCCCCGGGCCGCGGTCGCCCTGGCCCTGGTGGCCCTGTTGATCGTGGCCCTTCTGGTTGGGGCGGAACGCAGCCTGCGGCGCCGCAGCCGCTGCTGGAACCTGGGCAACGACGGCCAGGCCGACCAGGGCTGGGGCCTCCAGGGCCCCCGCCGCTGGCTCAGCCAGTTGATCTGCCTGGTGCCGCCGCTGCTGAGCCTGGGGGTTCCCCTGCTCTGGAGTGGCCTGAGCTGGGATCAGCTGCAGGCCGAAAACCCCATCGAGCTGCTGGGGCTCAGCGGCCGCAGCTTCGGCCTGGCGCTGCTGGCGGCAGCGATCACGGTGGCAGCGGGACTGCTGCTGGCCATTGCCAAGCGCTGGCTTCCCAACCTGCTGCTGCAGCGGCTCAGCTTCATCGCCGGCCTGGGCTATGCGGTGCCCGGCACGGTGCTGGCCCTGGCTCTGATGTTGATCGGCGGCCCCCTCGCCCTGGCGCCCCTGCTGCTGCTCGTGTGGGGCTACAGCGACCGGTTTCTGGCGGTGGCGAAAGGGGGCCTGGACGCCGCTCTGGAGCGAATTCCCCCCAGCGTGGATGAGGCCGCCACCTCCCTGGGGCAGAGCTGGATCGGTGTGCTGCAACGGGTGCACTTGCCGCTGCTGCGGGGGCCCCTGCTGGTGGGCGGGCTGCTGGTGTTTGTGGACACGGTGAAGGAGCTCCCGCTCACCTTTGCCCTGCGGCCGTTCGATTTCGACACCCTGGCGGTGCGGGTGTACCAGTACGCCAGCGATGAACGGCTCGGTGCCGCCCTGCTGCCGGCCCTGCTGGTTCTGGGGCTAGGGCTGATCGCCGCCATGGCCCTGGTGCCCAATCTGGAGCGCCTGGAGCAGCGCTAACGGCGGGCAATCACGGCGCGGTCGATCGGTTGGCCTTTGCTATCCCAGGCCGTCACCGTGAGCTCCTTGGGGCCCGCCTCGATCTCCGCAAAGCTGTAGGCACTCAGGGCCCGGGCGCTCTGGTCGGTGGGCAAGACCGGTCGCAGCGAGGCACCCCCTCCGCCCACCACGAGGTAGGTGATGCCATCGATGGGCCGGCTGCGTTCGTAGTTGTGCTCGTGGCCGTTGATGTAGAGCTGCACCCCGTGGCGCTGCAGCAGCGAGCCGATCTTGCCCCGCAGACCGGGATCGTTGCCGTAGTACCCGGAGGAATAGATCGGGTGATGGCCCACCACCACCTTCCAGGGGGCCGTGCTCCTACCCAAGGCGGAGCGCAGCCAACGCAGCTGGCCAGCCCAATCGGCATTGCCGTTGGTGTCGAGCATGAACAGCTCCAGGTCCCCGCGGCGGAGGTTGTAATAGCGGCCCTTCATGCCAAAGGGCCGATAGGCCACCTGGGGATCGCCATTGGCGGTGCGGATGTCGTGGTTACCCAGCACCGCATGGAAGGGCACCTTGGCCGCCAGCAGCGCGGCGTAGGGCCGCAGGAAGGTCGCTTCGATCAGCGCCATGTCTCCCGAGGGATAGATGTTGTCGCCCCCCAGCACCACCAGGTCGACGGGTCGTTGGCGATGCACCGCCGCCATCTGCGCCCCCACGGCCCGCTGATGGCTGTTGCCGCTGCCGGTGTCGGCCACCGCCAGGAAGCGCACCCGACCCTGGGGCTCCGGCCCCACCGGTCCGGCCTGGGCCCCCAGCACAGCCGCTAGGGCCGAAGCCAGCAGGGTGGAGGGCAGCAGCTGCAGCAGCTGGCGGCGGCGCATGGGGCTCAGAACAAGGCAATGGCCCCAGGTTGGCGCACCCGGCCAATGGGGCTATGGTGATTCTCGAAGTGATCGGCGCGAGACCCAACACTCGCCCCCTTGCTTTCATCACCACGAACAACCGGTGCAGGGCGGCGTGATCCCGCCAGAGCCACCGGAGCGATCCGAATCCTTGATCCGAGATCCGTGAGCGATATCCACAACAAGGCGAAACCATGTCCACAACACAGATCCCCAAATCCCAACAACCCAGGCCCCTGCACGCGGGGGCTCGCCCCACTACTGCCCATCGCCCCCTGACCAAACCGGCCGGCACCCCTCCGCCCAGCTGGGAAGATCTGCTCGGCCGGCGCTGAACCCGCTGTCGGCCATGGCCAAAGAGCGCTTCTTCCTTGAGCTCACGCCCCCGTCCGAGCTCCTGCGCGATGCGCCCCATGTGGTGATCATCGGGGGCGGCTTTGCCGGCCTCAAAGCGGCCCACACCCTGGCGGGCAAAACGGTGCGGGTCACCCTGATCGACCGGCGCAACTTCAACCTGTTCCAGCCGCTGCTCTACCAGGTGGCCACCGGGCTGGTGTCAGCCCCCGACGTGGCATCGCCCCTGCGAGTGATGCTGGGCAACACCCCCAACATCCAGATCCTGATGGGGGAGGTGGTGGACATCGATCCCGCCGCCAAGGCGGTGCTGTTCAACGACCGGCAGCTTCGCTACGACCATCTGATCGTGGCGGCGGGAGCCACCAGCAGCTACTTCGGCCACGACGCGTGGCAGGCCTTCGCGACCCCCATGAAGTCGCTCAGCGATGCCATGGCGATTCGCCAGCAGGTGCTCAGCGCCCTGGAGGAGGCGGAGCAAACCCCCGACCCCGCACGACGGCGCCTGCTGCAATCGGTGGTGGTGGTGGGAGGCGGCCCCACCGGCTGTGAGCTGGCGGCCTCACTCAACGATCTGCTGCGCCACACCCTGGAGCGTGATTTCAAACAGGTCGACCCCCACCAATGCCAGGTGACCCTGGTGGATCCGGGCGACCGGGTGCTGCGGGCCATGGATCCCCAACTGTCCAAGGCCGCGGGCGAGCATCTGCATCGCAGCGGCGTGAACCTGCTGCTGGGGGGGCGCGTCAAGGCGATCGCAGCGAACCACGTGGTGGTGAACACCGCCAGCGGCGAGGTGACCCTGCAGGCCGGCACCATCTGTTGGACCGCCGGCGTGGCCGCCTCACCCCTGGGCCAGCTGCTGGCGGAGCGAACCGGCTGCAGCCTCGATCGGGCCGGACGGGTGGTGGTGGAACCGGACTTCTCGATCGCCGACCAGCCCGAGATCCGCGTGGTGGGCGACCTCTGCAGCTACAGCCACACCGCCGATGGCACCCCCCTACCCGGCATGGCTGGACCCGCTGTGCAGATGGGAGGCTGGGTGGCCGAGGACATCCTGGCGCGGCTCCAGAACCAACCCCATGGGGCGTTTGCCTTCGTGGATTTCGGCAGCATGGCAGTGGTGGGGCCGCTGTTTGCCGTGGCCAACCTGCGGGGCCTCAAGCTGAGTGGTCCGCTCGGCTGGCTGCTGTGGGCGCTGGCACACCTGGCGTTCATGCCCGACACGGAAAACCGCATCAGCCTGCTCACCAAATGGCTGTGGATGATCGTCACCCGCGAGCGCTCGGCCCTGTTGATTCAGGAGAGTCCATCAGGCTCTTGAGGGCGTGGTACACGGGCTGATCCAGCAGCAGTCGGCTGCTGTAGGCCGCCAACACCCCCGCCAGCAGGAGACCCGGTAGGAGCTGTTGATCACCGGCCAGGCGCAGGGCGAACAGCACCGCCATGACCGGTAATTGCGTGGCACCCGCCAAGCCGGCGGTCATGCCCAGGGCCAGCCCCAACTGCGGCTCCCCCAGCAGCTGGCCAGCGCTGTGACCCAGCAGGGCGCCGAAGGCAAAGGCGGGATCAATCAAACCGCCGGGGATCGACACCCCCAACGCCAGCACGGGCCCCACAACCCGCAGCAGCAGGGTGAGCAACTCCGCCGGGAGCCCTGAGCCCAGGGGGCCCTGCATGTGACCTTCGGCCAACAGGTGGTGCATCAGCAGCTCCCCATCACCGCCACTGGCGCCACCGCTGAGCAGCAGGAACAGGGCCAGCACAGCTCCGACCGCCAAGCCCAGCTTCCATGGATGGCGGCGGGCAGGCTCTAGGCAACGGCGACTAAAGCTGAGCAGCAACCGGGCGAACCCACCCCCCAGCAGGCCTCCCACCACACCCAACGGCACGGCCCACAGCAGTTGCATCAGTTCAAGGGGCTGGCCCCCCAGGACCCCCAAGGCGAATTCGGGCTGACCACCAAGGCTGCTGATGGCGGCCGCAGCGGCACTGATCAGCAGCGCTGGCCAAATCAACTGGGGCGCGAAGCTGCCGAGAAACTCCTCGACCACAAACACCACCCCCAGCAGGGGGGTGTTGAAACCGCCCGCCAGGCCGGCACCACCCGCCAGGGCCAAGAGATGGGCCTGGCTCAGGCCTGGCAACAGGCCAGGGAAACGGCGCCGCAGCCCCTGGGCCACCGCCGCCCCCACGTGCACCACCGGGCCCTCTCGGCCCAGGGGCAACAGGCTGAGGGTGGCCACGCACCAGAGCAACCAGCGATGCACCGTGGGCGTCCGGCCCAGCAGACGATTCCCCCGCCCGGGCTCCTCGATGCTCGCCATCACCTGGGGGATGCCGGAGCCCGCGCCCGAGGCCAGCACGCTCCTCTGCAACAGCAACAGCAGCGGCACCACCAGCAGCGGAGAGCAGGCCAGCGCCAGCGTCAGGGGGGTCCAAGGGCCACCGCTAAAGGCGGGCAACTGCCCCAGCAACTGGTCCTGCCAGCGGTCCATCCAGTTGAACGGCCAGCAGGCCAAACCCACGAGCGCGCCGAGCAGCAGGCCCTGCCACAGGGTTGGCAGCACAGTCCTCAGTCGGTTGTGGGTCAACAGGTCAAAACCGCTATGGGAGCAGGGGGACTTGAACCCCCACAACGTTGCCGTCTGCGGATTTTAAGTCCGCTGCGTCTACCAATTCCGCCATGCTCCCCGGCGCGGCTCCCCGGCGCGGCAAGGCATCCCCCGCCTCGGGATGTCCATCCTAGATTCAGTCCAGAACAGCACAGCTGCCGTGCCCCTGCCTGGGTTTCTCAGCTCCCTCTCCAGCGAAACCCTGCTGGTGATCGGCGCCTACATCGCCCTCGGCGGTGCCTATCTCGTGGTGGTGCCCCTGGCACTGATGGCCTGGATGGCGAAGCGCTGGACCGTGATGGGCAAGCTGGAGCGCACCGGTATCTATGGCCTGGTGTTCCTGTTTTTTCCTGGGCTGATCCTGTTTGCTCCGTTTGTGAATCTGCGCCTGCAAGGCCAGGGTCCCCAGGCATGACCCGGCCATGAACAGCGGCATCACCCGCGGCAAGGCGCTGCTGATCGGCCTTGGCCTGTTTGCCATTGGAGGAGCGGGCTACTGGGGATTTCAGGCGGCCGGCCTGGAGGGGTTCTCCGCCGGCATCGCCGCCCAGCTGCTGCTGGTGGCCATCGTGGTGGTCTGGACCGGCTCCTATCTGTTGCGGGTGGTCACCGGCAACATGACCTACATGGAGCAGCGGCGCCGTTACCGCTCCGCCTATGACTCCGCCACCGATGAGGAGCTGCAACAGCGCTTTGAGGCCCTGAGCCCCGAGGAGCAGGAGCAACTGCTGCAGGAGCTAGGCCAAAACCCCGAGCCGCCGACCCCATAGGCTCAGCGGCAGATCCAGCGCGGCCGTGACCCCCAGCACCCCGATCCAGCAGCGCTTTGAGCGGCTGCAGAGCCAGGGCCGTTGCGCACTGATGCCCTTCCTGATGGCGGGCGACCCGGATCTGGCCACCACCCGCGCCAGTTTGCTGGCCCTGCAAGCGGCCGGGGCCGACCTGATTGAGCTGGGCATTCCCTACAGCGATCCCCTGGCCGATGGCCCCGTGATCCAGGCCGCCGCCAGCCGCGCCCTCGGGTCCGGCACCACCCCCGGCCGCGTGCTGGAGATGCTCGGTGGACTGCGGGATGAGCTCACCATCCCGGTGATCCTGTTCACCTACAGCAATCCGCTGCTCAACCGCGGCATGGAGCGGTTCTGCAGCGATGCCGCCGCCGCCGGCGCCGCCGGGCTGGTGGTACCCGACCTCCCCCTGGAGGAGGCTGAGAAGCTCTCCACCATCGCCACCGCCGCCGGACTCGACCTGGTGTTGCTGGTGGCCCCCACCACCCCGGCTGCACGCATGGGGCGCATCGCGGCGGCCAGCCGCGGCTTCACCTATCTGGTGAGCGTCACCGGCGTGACCGGGGTGCGCACCACGATCGAATCACGGGTGGCGGGGCTGGTCCAGCAGCTCAAGGGCATGGGGCCCACGCCGGTGGCGGTGGGCTTCGGCATCTCCGGGCCGGAGCAGGCCATTCAGGTGCGCGACTGGGGCGCCGATGGCGCCATCGTCGGCAGTGCGTTGGTGAAGGTGATGGCCGCTGCGCACCACAACGGTGGCGATGTGGCGGCAGCGGCAGGCGGTTTCTGCAGCGAACTGCGCAGCTCCCTCGACAGCTGAGCAGGCAAGATCACGCCGCGCCCAGCCAGCCCCGGCGAAAGCCGTCAGAATCTCCCCACGCGCACCACAGCACCCCAAGGCCATGGCCCACCGCACCCTGCTCTTCGCCGGTCTGCTGCTGGGGGGCCTTGGGCTGACACCGACCGCCCTGGCCGGCTCCACCACGTTCCAATCGGCCATTTCCGAAGTGGATGCCTGCAACCAAGCCCAATACCAGATGCCCGCCAAGGCCACGGTGCAGGGCTTCGTGCTCAAGACCCGCACCGACAAATCCGGCGCCGCCAGCTTCAGCTGCCGCGTGAACTGGACGGAGAAGGCCACCGCCCAACCGACCGATCGCCCGATCCTGTTCCCGGGCAAGGTGCGCCAGCCTTGGTTTGCGGCGGGCTGGCTCTGACGGGCTGTAGGTTGCGGGCCCTCAACCGCTGCCGACCATGCGCTTCGTTCTCTGGGGCACCTACTGCGACAACGCCCTGGAACGGCGCACCCCCTACCGGGAGGAGCACCTGGCGGGCCTGCAACGCCAGAAAGACGCGGGTCTGCTGATCACGCTGGGCCCCACTGAGGGCAGCACCCACGTGTTCGGCATCTACGAAGCCGAGAGCCAAGGCCAGGTGGAGGAGCTGCTCCACAACGACGTCTACTGGCGCAACGGCATCTGGACCGCGCTGCAGGTGCATCCCTGGATCCAGGCCTTCTAGCCCTTGGGCCAGCCGGCCTGGGCCTGTTGCCACACGTAGGCCGCCACCTGCTCCACCCCCGGCTGACCCAACACCGTGCCGTAGCCGCCCATCTGCCCTAGGCCATTGGCGGCGATGGCAGCAATGGCTTCTGTCGAGGCCAGACCCTGGCGCTCCAGGGCCGCCAGCTTGAGGGTCTTGCCGCGGCGAATGATATTGCCGCCGTTCACATGGCAACCGGCGCAGTGCTGCGAAAACAGCGCCGCCCCATCGCTGGATCCCCAGGCGGCCGAAGGCCAAAGCAGCAACCACAATCCCAGCAGGGTCCCCACCAGAACACCAGCCCAGCCCGCCAGGCCGCTGCGCATCGCTGCCGTCATCCGCTGCCCCCACCACTACGCCCCCTCAATCTGGCAGCGCTGGTGCCTCGCCGCAGCGGCATCGGCACGCTGAAATGGGGCGATTCCCACAGCCCTGCATGCTGTCGTTTCTGCACAGCGCCGACTGGCAGATCGGCAAGCCCTATGCCCGCGTGCACGACCCCGACAAGCGGGCTCGGCTGCGGCAGGTGCGCATCGAAGCCATCGCCCGCATCGGTGAGCAGATCGCCCCCACCCAGGCCAGCCTGTTGCTAGTGGCGGGGGATCTGTTTGATTCCCCCACCCCCAGCAGCAGCGACGTGAGCGCGGTCTGCCAGGCCATCGGCAAGCTGCAGCTGCCCGTGCTGGTGATCCCCGGCAACCACGACCATGGCGCCCCCGGCAGCGTGTGGCATACCCCCTTCTTCCAGACGGAACAACGGCGGCGGGCCCCCAACCTGCAGGTGTTGCTGGAGCGGCAACCGCTGGAACTGGAGCAGGCCATCGTGCTGCCGTGCCCATTGCTGCGGCGCAGCGACAGCCACGACCCCACCGCCTGGGTGCGCCAACTGGAGTGGTCGGCACTGCCGGTAGACAAGCCTCGGCTGCTGCTAGCCCACGGGTCGGTGCAGGGTTTTGGCGCCACAGACCTCGACACCGATCGGGATGCCGATGAGGAGAACCCCGCCAGTGCCAACAACCGCCTGCAGCTCGATGCCGCTCTGCTGGAGCAGCTGGATTACGTGGCCCTGGGCGACTGGCACGGCCTCAAGCAGGTGAATACGCGCAGCTGGTACAGCGGCACGCCGGAGCCGGATCGCTTTCCCCGCACGGACGACTACCAAGGCGGGCAGGTGCTGGCGGTGACGGCAATACGGGGTGAGCTGCCCAAGGTGCAGCCCCGGCCCACCGCCAGCCTGCGTTGGCTGCCGCTGCAGGTGGAACTGCAATCCATCGGTGATGTGGAGCGGCTCGAGCGCCAGTTGGAGCAGCAGCTGGGACAGGAACCCGGCCAGCAACTGCTGTTGCTGGAGGAACGCGGCAACCTCAGCCTGGAGGGGCACCGCCGCTACGACGCCCTGCTGGAGCGGTGGGAAGCCCAGCTGCTGCGGCTCAAGCGACGGGGCCGTTGCGGCACCAGCCCGGATGCCCAGGAACTGGCCGACCTCAGCGGCCGCGCCGATGATCCGCTGATCGCTCGGGTGGCCAGCGAACTGCAGCAGGAGCTGAAGACCGCCAACCACGATCCAGACACCACCGCCGTTTTGCAACTCGCCCTGGCGGAACTGCACCGCTGCCTGCAGGAGCAGCCATGCGCCTGAGGAGCTGCCGGCTGCGGCAGGTGCGCCAGCATGGCGACCTGGAGCTCAGCTTCGGCCAGCAGCTCACGCTGATCGGCGGGGCCAACGAGGCTGGCAAGAGCACCCTGGTAGAAGCTCTGCACAAGGGGCTGTTCCTGCGGTCCACTGCCACCGGCCGCGGCGTGGAGGAGTTGCGCTCACGCACCCATGCCGGGTTGCCCGACATCGAGATCCGCTTTGAGGCCTCGGGGGAGCTGTGGCAGCTACGCAAACGCTTCGCCGGAGCCAGTGGCACCTGCCAATTGAGCGGCAGCCGCAGCCCAGCCCTAAGCGGCCCCGCTGCCGAAGAGCGTCTGGCGCAGCTGCTGGGGTACGACGCACCAGTTGAGGGACGCCGCATCGCCCAGCTGCCGGAGCGCTGGGCCCACCTCTGGGTGCGTCAGGGCAACGCCAGCGACAACCCGATCGAGGGCAGCCAGGAGCGCTACGACTACGGCCGCCTGGTGGAGCAGTTGCAGGGGCGTGGCAGCGCCGAAGCCATGGCCTCTCGGCTGGATCAACGCGTGCTGGCCGAACTGGAGCAGCGACTGGCGGCGAGTTATACCGCCACCGGACGCGTCAAGGCCGGCAGCCCCCTGGCCCTGGCGCTGCAGCGCGACAGCGATGCCGCCGAGCAGCTGCGCCTGGCCCGGCAGCGGGTGGAGGATCTAGAGGCCGCCATGGAGCAATGGCGCAGCATCGGCGAACGCCTGGAGACCATCAACGGCCAACAGCGACCTTTGCTGCAACGCCAACTGAAGCTGCTGCAACGCCGCCGGCTGGTGGTGGCGGAGTTGCAACCCCTGCTGCAACAGCACCAGCTCTGGCGCCAGCTACGGGAGCAGCAGCAACAGCAGCAACGGGAGCAAAACAGCCTTCAGCAGCAGCTGGAGCAACTGTTGGAGCAGCAGCGCTGCCAGCAGCTGGAGCAGGAGCAACGGCTGGAGCAGCAACGGCAGCACACGGCCCAACGTCAGCAGCTGTTGGTGCAGCAGGAGCTCCTCCAGCAACTCCTGGATCTCCGGCAGCTGGAGGCAGAACAGCAGCAGCTGCAGGAACACCAACGGCAACTGCAGCGGTTGCAGGCGGAGGCGGATCAGCTCAAAGCGCAACTGGCAAAGCTGCCCGAGCTGAGCGGCGATCAGGTTCGGCAGCTGCGCCAGGCGGAGCAAAGCCTGCTGCAGCTCGAGGGCCGCTGCCAGGCGATGGCAACGGGATTGGAGGTAATGGCCAGCGATCAGCCCATCAGCCTGGAGGGCGAATCCCTGCAGAGCGGTGATCAGCGGCTACTCAGTCAGCCCATGCAGCTGCAGATCGGAGACGGGGTGGTGCTGCGGCTCAGCCCCGGCGGGGGTGACACCCTGCCCGGCCTGCTACGCCAACGGCAACAGGCGGAGCAGCAGCTTCAGCAGCAGCGCCAGCAGCTCGGGATCAAGACCAGCGACGACGCCGAGCGGCTCGAACGGCAACGGCGCAGCCTGGAAACGGAGCTCACCAACCTGCGCCAGGCGGCGCGGGCCATCCCCTGGGCGGGACTGGAAGAGCGATTGAGTCAGCTGCAACCGCGGCGCCTGCGGCTGGAGCGGGCCATCGAGGAGCACGATCTCCAGCTAGCGGAGCTGGCCCTAGACAGCGACGCCCCAGGCGATCCGCGCCTGTTGGATCGCCAGCATCTGGAATCCTGGCTGGAGCAGCTGAAAGCCAGCACCAACGCCGCCAGCCGCAGCCTGGAGCACCAGGCCCAGGAGCAACAGCAACGGCAAAGCCGTGAGCGAGAGCTGCAGACGCAGCTCGACAGCAGCCGCAGCCTGTTGGCGCAGCTGGAGGGATCGCTGCGGGTGATCGCCGAACGGCTGCAGGCGCTGCCATCGCACAGCGGCACGGGCGACGGCGATGACACCCCAGGCCAGCCGGAAGCCCTGAGCGCCGGCCAACGGCAGCTCGAGCAGATCGAGGCAGAACTGATCGCGCTGCGTCAGCAGCTCGCCCCGCCCCTGAAGGGCGGCGAAACCTCAGCGGAGGCCCTGGAGGTTGCCCTGACGGCCCTGGATCAGGACAACAACCAACTGCTCAGCCAACGCGGACAGGTGGAACAGCTGTGTCAGAGCCTCGGGGCCCTCAACCCCCTGGCGGAACTGGAGCAATGCCAGGCGGCCTGGGAGGACGCCCAGGCGGAGCGGCAGCGATTGGAGCGTGAGACCCAAGCGCTGCAGCTGCTGCAGGAGCGGTTCCACAGGGCCCAGGCAGAACTAGCCAACCGCTACAGCGAGCCAT
>Ga0310332_10105_pt1 | contig 22565 bp, 21 predicted proteins | sample LakMicSRFLOrngD5_FD_195546 | JGI IMG/M metagenome (GOLD analysis project Ga0310332, IMG submission 195546) | Enriched freshwater cyanobacterial communities from Lake Michigan, Michigan, United States - MI23.SRFL.Orng.D5 (v2) (version 2) | ecosystem: Environmental > Aquatic > Freshwater > Lake...
CACAGCCCATAATGCCGTCAGGGGTTTGACCCCACCTGGGGCTGTAGCTCAGCCGGATAGAGCGACGGTTTCCTAAACCGTAGGTCGTGGGTTCGAGTCCCGCCAGCCCCGTTGGCCGAAATCCCAAGTGCTGCCGGGGGTTTACAGGCAAGAGCGGATTTGCCCAAGCTGTGCCAACGGGTCTCAAAGACCTGCCGCGACGCCCGCGGCACCAGCCTTGGGCTTGCTCTCTGCGGGCTGATCAGCGCAGATCTGGGAGGAATCCTCAACGCCAGCAAGGCCTGCCCCGGCCCCTGGGCCTGGGGTTCTGGGTTGGGTCTGTAACCGCCGCTCCAACAGCAGCAGCCCCACCACCGTGGTGCAACTCACCATCAGCACCAAGGCCGAAAACTGCACGCCATTGATCACCCCCGCCGCTAGGGCCGTGCTGGCGAACACCAACCCCGGCAAACCGCGGGGCATCAGCCCGTAGATCACCTGCCAGCGGTCGATGCCGGCGCGCCGATCGTTGGCGCTGACCCCGAAGCCGCAGAGCAGCTTTGACACCACCGCCAGCGCCAGCAGAAGCAGGGCCAGCCCCCAGGCCTGGCTGTCCAGGAGGGTGCTGACCTGGATCCGCATTCCGACGCTGATGAAGTACAGCGGGAGGAACACCCCCGAAAGCATCGGCAGCAGCCCCGCCAGCTGGTCGCTTTCAGGGTTGAGTCGGTTGAACAGCACGCCGCCCCACAGGGCCCCCAGCAGGGACGTGAGGCCACTCGCTTCCCCAACCCAGGCCGATCCGATCAGCAGCAGGAGCACTGTCAGGGGGCTGTTGGGGGCTGGGCCCCCACGCTGGCGCCAGAGGTTCGCCAGCACGAGACTGGCCGCGGCAGCCCCTAGGCCCAGCAGCATCCCCGGCCATCCCGGGCCCCTGCTCCAGTTGCTGCCCCCCAGGGCCACCGAGAGGCTCAACAGTCCGATGGCGGGCAGGTCATCAAGGACGGAGACCCCCACCAATAACCGGCCCGAGGGGGTGTGCATCGCGCCCCGTTGGGCCAGGAGCTGCAGGGTGACCCCCGTGCCCGTGGCGGCCACGCAGGCCAGGCAGAGCAGGGCCGTGGCGGGGGCCATGCCGAAGCCGAGCGTCAGCGGCCAGTAGCCCAGTAGCGGCGCCAGGCAGCTCAGGGCCACCAGCCGCAGGATCGTGCCGCGCCGGGAGAGCAGCAGATCGCCGCGCACCTCCAGGCCCACCTGGAAGAACAGCGCCAGCACCCCCAGTTCCGTGAGGCCGCTGAGCGGTTTGATGGCGTCGAAGGGCAGCACGCTGTTGCCCAGCCCAAAGCCGATCAAGAGCTCCACCACGATCGCCGGCACCGCCCAGCGGGCCAGCCTTCCCGCACTGAGCCGGGCCAGGGCCAGCCCCACCAGCAGGATCAGCAGGGTGGTGAGAACGCTGGGTGATTGCAAGGGTTGATCTCCGCCAGCTTCGAAGGCAGGAGGCCATTCTGTTGGGTTTGGGGAGACCCTGAAGGGAGAGCTATTCTTTATTAGTGCGCCTGTTGGGTGCCGAGGTCCCTTTTGCGTTGGGATCAGCCAGCAGCGCTGTCACTGCTGGCTGATCAGGGCAGCCCCCGGGGGAATGAACAGCCCAAGGACATGCCCTGGCGGTGGTTCCAGAGATGGCAGGCGCTGGCCTGGGGTGGTGGCGGTTGGGCCGTGCGGCTGCAGCCGATTGGGGTAGGGGCCTATCAGCAGGCCATGGCGGGCCCATCTCCAACGGCGCGCTGGGCTTGGCCAAGGCAGGGGGGTGGGATCGGCGACCCAGGGCCCGGCCGGCAAAAATGTATCGGTTGCCTCAAGAAGTTCCAAATCGGTAGCTGTCGCTACTGATTGGCCCCTGGTCAAAGTTCATGTTGAACTTAATTGCCCGGTCGCGGCTTGGTTCTGTTTGCTGCAGGTGGGGCGCTGCATAGCGCCAACAATGGCTTTGTGCTGATCAGCGCCGCCCTGGTGCTGATGATGACCCCCGCCCTGGCGTTGTTTTACGCCGGCTTCGTGCGTAGCCGCAACGTGCTCAACACCATGGTGATGAGCTTTGCGGCCATGGCCGTGGTCAGCGTGCTCTGGGTGCTGTTCGGCTACAGCCTGGCCTTTTCCCCCGGCAGCGGCCCCTTGGCCCCCTTCATTGGCGGCTGGCAATGGGTCGGCCTGAGTAACTGGTCGGCGCCCTACGGCGATGGCCAGCTCAGCCATGGCGCCGTGGCCTTCTTCCAGCTCACCTTTGCAATCATCACGCCAGCCCTGATCTCGGGGGCGGTGGTGGAACGGATGGCCTTCCGCGCCTGGATCTGGTTTCTGTTGCTCTGGAGCACCTTCATCTACCTGCCCCTGGCCCATATGGTCTGGGCTCCTGGCGGCTTCCTCGGCGCCGATGGCCTCGGGGCCATCGATTTTGCGGGGGGCCTGGTGGTGGAGTTGGCGTCCGGCGTTGCCGCTGCCGTGGCCGCCGTGGTGGTCGGGCGGCGCCGCAGTTATCCCGGCAAAATTGCCCCACCCCACAACGTGCCCTTCATCTTGATGGGGGCCGGCCTGCTCTGGTTTGGCTGGTTTGGCTTCAATGGCGGCAGTGGCCTGGTGGCGGGCAACCTGGCCTCCTTGGCTTGTCTCACCACCAACACGGCCGGAGCCGCGGCGGCCCTGGCCTGGATGGTGCTCGAAAACCTGCAACGGGGCAAACCAACGGCGGTGGGTGTGGCCACCGGTGCCGTCGCCGGCCTGGTGGCGATTACACCGGCGGCGGGCTATGTGAGCCCCCTGGCGGCAATCTTGATTGGCTTTGCAGCGGCGGTGGTCTGCAATGGCGCCCTGCAGCTCAAGAATCGCCTGGGCTTGGATGACACCCTCGATGTCCTCCCGATCCATGGCGTGGCCGGCCTGCTGGGAACCCTGCTCACAGGAGTTTTTGCCCTGAGGGTCCTGAATCCGGCTGGGGCCGATGGCTTGATCACGGGCCGCATCGGCCAGCTCTGGATCCAGATCCAGGCGGCGGGGTTCACGATCCTGTGGGTCGGCGTGGGCACCCATGCGGTGTTGAAGGCGATTGGTGCCTTTGTCCCCCTGCGCCTCACCGACGTCCAGGAGCGCCAGGGCGCTGATATTCACGCCCATGGCGAAGAGGCCTACAACAGCGAATTCACTTCTTAAGGATTGGGCTTAAGGATTCGGTTTAAGGATTCGGCTGAAGGATTCGGCCCAGTCACGGGCTCCGGCCGCGACGCTTTCAGCCCAAGGCCAGCCCCAGCTTGGGATGCCGCAACCGCTGCCGACAGGGACTTGATCGGACGTAGCCGATCAACCAGGTCCGCTGGCCTTGGGCCCGGGGCATCCCACCGCCCGGGCCTTTGCGACCATGGACTTCTTTGATCCTGGATGGGCCCCTATGGCCGGCCGTGGCAGCTCCAGGCCCAGCAGGCAATGGAGCCGGCGTCTGGTGGCCCTCTTGCTCCCCCTGCTCCTGGTGGTGGGATCCCTGGCGGTGCCCCCCTGGGCTCGCTCGGACGGCGCCCAGCTCCCTGGCCAACCTCTAGCGCTACGCCAGGTGCCGGGGCCTAGTCCCCGCCAGACCATCGCCAATTTCCTGGCAACCACTGCCCAGGCCCATCAACTGATCCACGGGGCTATCGACCAGGGCCGAGCCGATCCGGGCTGGTTCTATACCCCTGGGCAGCGGCACCAGGTCGAGCAGGGCCAGGGGCTGCTCGACCAGGCCACCGAGGCCCTCAACCTCAGCGAACTCCCCCAGGCCCTCCATCCGATCAGTGGGGTGGGCACGATGGTGATGCTGCGCAGCCTGCTGCTTTACGACCTTGCACACCATCCGGGTCTGGTGCTGCCTGGGCCAAACGAGGTGGCCAGCCAGGGGCTGAAGACCTGGACGATTCCCGAGACCCCGATCACCCTGGCGCTGAACCAGCCCGAGGCCGGCGCCAAGGCGTCACCGGCGGCCCTGCCCTGTCAGCAGTGCAGTGACCAGGATTTTCTGTTCAGCCCCCGCACGGTGGCCCAGGTGGATGCCGATTTCAATCGCCTCTTCGCGCAGGATCCGGCCCTGCGGCATCGGTTTGGCGGTGATCTCTATGTCACCTGGTCCCTGCTCCCTGGTGGGGCCCTGCCGCCCAAGTGGATGCTGCGGCTGCCAGCCTCCTGGAAGCATTGGCTGGTGAATCAGCCTTTTGGCGGCCAGTCCTTGCTGCAATGGCTGATCCTGGTGCCGAGCTCGACGATCGGTCTGGCCTTGGGGCTAGGGCTGTTGCTGCGCGTGCGCCATCAATTTCGCCCTTCCGCTGGGCACCTGGGGCGGAGTCCCTACTGGCAGCGGGTGGGGTTGTTGCTGCCCCTGCTGCCGCTTCTGTCCCTGTGGCGCTGGTTTTGCATCGACTGGGTCAATCTCACCGGTGATCGGGCCCTGGTGGTCCTGGTTACCGCCCGGGTGCTCAACATGGCGGTAGCCGCGCCGTTGCTCTACCTGTTGGCCGAGGCCGTGGGGCAGAGCTTGATTCGCAAACGCCAGCGCAGCGCCGAGGGCACCCTGGTCCTGGTGCGCCGCAAGGGGGCTGGCCAGCTGCTCACGATCATCCGGGTGATTGGCCTGGCGGCCGCCGTCACGGTGTTGGTGCAGGGGGCCCGCAGCCTGGGCCTCACCTCGATCACGATCCTGGCGATGTCGTCGGTGCCGGCCCTGGCCATTTCCCTCGGGACCCAGCAGTTGATCCGCGATATCTCCGATGGTTTCAGCCTGTTTTTGGATGGCCAGCTCAAGGTGGGCGATCAGTGCAGCATTGGCACCTCCAAATCCGGCCAGGTCGATGGAACCGTGCTGTCGATGGGGATGCGCTCACTCAGCCTGCGGCTAAAGAATGGCTCCCAGCTTTCGCTGCCCAATTCCCAGGTGGCTGAATCCGTGGTGACGAACCACAGCCTGCGCAGCGCCGAGCCCCTGGAGCTACGGCTGTCGATTCCCAAGCTGGAGACCCAGGCCCTGGCTGATCTGCAAAGCCGGGCCCAGGCCCTACTCACGGCAACCAAAGACCTGGCCAGGGCTGAGGCCCACCTCGACCATGGCGACGGTGGCTGGTGGCTCCTTGTTCAAGGGCGCTGGTCGCCCCTGCTGGCCAGCGCTGATCTGCCCCACCGCCGCGATGGCCTGTTCCTTGCCCTGCACCGTTTGGTAACTGCCCTAGAGGCAGAGGGCGGCGTTTCGGTGGGATGAGCCCGTTGCAAGGGACTCTCGCAATCGTTTCAACAGACTGGGGAATGCGCATCGCAGATCATTGGTGCGGCAGAACGCACCACCTGCTCGTCAAGCTGGCGAATCACCATCATCTGGAGGGGCTCCACGCCCACCAGCAAGGTTGACTGGGGCGGTACCAAGTCGTTTGCTTTGGCGACCGCGCTTAGATAGCGATCAAAAAACAACAGCGAGAGGGCTTTGAGTTCGACAAAGGCTTCCCGTTGGGTGGGACCAACAAGGAAGCTGGGAAGGTTAGATGTGCCCGCCAGAAAGGAGAGATGGGTGCCTTTGTTGACGAGCGCCAGATAGGTATCGGCTTGCTTGAGGGAGGTATAGGGAAGCAGCTGTTCAGACAGCGGCGGCGCAAAGAAATCGTCGGTTGCTGCGATCATCATGTAGGGGGTGGCCAGGGACCGCAGAGAGCTTGCGCTGAAGATCGGATTGGTGACGGGGTTGATGGCGATCACAGCCTTGATGCGGGCATCGGCCTGATTCAAGGTTTGGCCGGGCTGGCCGGGATCCTGGCATTGCCAGAGTTTGGCCAGATTGATTTCCACCTGGTTGGGATTGGCATAGCGCTTGCAGGACTCCCTTAAGTGGGTCCAATCCAGGGGGGCCCCGGCCAAGGCGGTGACGGTGTAGCCCCCCAGGGATTGGCCGAGGGCGCCCACCCGGTTGCTGTCCAGCCGATCCCCCCAGCGGCGTTGCACCACATCGATCAGATCACTGATGGTGGTTGGCTGGCTGAACCAGGCGCTCGGACTTGGGATCGGTGCCGTTCCGGCAATGCCCGACTGAATGGCATCGGTACTGGTATAGGGAAAATTAAGGGTGGCCACCGCATAGCCATGGCTGGAAAGATGGTTGCCCACATAGAGCAAGGCTGTGTAATCCGTATTCAGTCCTGGTGCCAAGACCACTAAGGCTGGCTTGACATTGGCACGCTCGTTAATGGGCAGATTGATCAGCGCTTGAATGGTATTGCCCGCCCGATCAACAAATTGAAAGGTCTTGCTGGTGTAGGTCACCGTGCCCGGCTTGGCAGCGCCCAAAAAATCAGGGCCTGCGGCAACGGGCTTGACTCCAGCCTTGCTGATTTGGGCTAGCAGCCCTGGGTAGAGATTGTTTTGCTCATTGAGTTGACTGCCCAGTTGGCGGCTGATCGATACAAGAGCATCGCCATTAATGGGCAATTCCTGAAGGGGGAAGGCTTCTAGGGCGTCGATCAGACGCAGTTGGCCCGTTTTGGCGGCCCCCAGTAACAGGGCGGCTTGAATCGCAGGTTGGGCTTGAACAGCTGGCAGGGCCAGGGTTTTGGCTAGCTGGCCAACCAGTTCCTGGCCGATGGGTGTGGCCAGCAAATTCGACACCATCACGGGCGTGATCGGCAGACTTTGGCTGAGGGCGTTTCTTAAGGCCGCCCGATCCGCCGGTTTGATGCGGTTCAAATACCAGGCCAAACCAGGCGGCGCTTGGCCCGTATCCGCAAACTGGGCGAAGTCGGCAACGGCGACGGAGCGCTCAAACTCGCCAAAGCGAACCTGGAGCCGAAGGGCAGCCTGGGCGGGCTGGATCCAAGCGAGCAAACCAATAACAAAGGCTGTAGGAATGCGTCGAATCATCGCTTGACGATGGCTCTGATGACCAGTCCGGCTAGTCAGCAACAGGCAGATCTTGCTGGGGAGCGGCATCGAAGCTGTAAGCGTATTTAAACAGTATAGCAATCTATACTCTTCTTGTTTGGGGATTATTGGGCGCCTAGAAGTGACTTGACCGTCGCTAGGCGTCCGCCAAGATTTGTTGTTTTTTGACTTGCTCAGCCAAGCTGATCCAGGCTTTGGCAGATGTGCTCTTGAAGGGCTGCAGAACAGATCAGTTGCAAACTAGTCAAATGAAGTGTCTTGGTAGGGAGTTTGCTGCTTGCTTCACGTTTTGCCAGCCCAGCTGGCGCCTGGGCTGCTGCGGGTGGCCCCTGCCAGGGCTGGCTTGGGTCAAGGCTGCCAGGGAATCACTGCCGGCCTGGGGATGTGCCGGCGATGTTGATTCGATAAGGTCCGCCAAGAGTGTGCAACTCACTGGATCGTGGCTGGAAACAAAGCAGAAGCCTTGGCGGCCCATCAGGACGGCAAGGCCTTGACGGCTTGGATCAAGCAGGCGGGCTGTGCCCGCAGCACGGCGTCCCAATGGGCCGACCTTGTGCAGTGCGCATTCGTAAGGAGGTCAACCCGGCTACCGGCCGGCAGGAGAGCTGGCTGAGTGGCCACGATGTGGCAATCCTCAACGACTATCGCCACCAGCTGGGCCAGGACCAGAAACCGAGTGCCACCGTGGTGAGCCTGGCTCCAGGCAAGCCGGTGCTGCCGGCGGCCTGGCTACCCCAGGCGCCCGAGCCCGCCGCTGGGAACCGTTCTCGGAAGGAGGAACGGGAATCCCTGGAGCTGCTGCAGCTCCGGCTGGCTGGTTTGCGCGAGGCCGTTGAGTTGGGTGCCCCCCTCAGCACCAAGGAAACCACCCTGTTGCTGGGGTCCGCCCCGGCTCTGACCCCCTTGGCCGTGGTGGCATCGAGGCCCGTCGCCTGGGGCACAATCTCTGGCAGCTGCGCAAGGCCGAGGCCGTTGCCAAGCGCAAGGGTCTGTGGTGAGCAGGGGCCTTTGAAGTCAACTTGCCTAGGGGCCGCTGGGACTGGCTGGTCAGGGGGCCAGGGGCTGGTGCCGGGTAATGCAATGCAGACAGCCTGAAGCCTTGACCAGATCGCTGCAATCGAAGCCAATCACTTGCCGATCCGGGAACAGCTCCTGGATCGTCGTAAGGGCAGCCCCATCCTCGGGAACGTTAAAGAGGGGGACGGTTACCAGCCCATTGGCAATATAGAAATTGAGATAACTGGCGGGCAGTTGTTGCTGAGGCAGGCCATAGCAGGATGGAATTCTAATTGGCACAAGCTCGAGCTTCCGATTCTTCGCATCGGTTTGACCCATGAGTTGCTGCCAAAGGGTAGCCAGGGTGGCGTGATTGGGGTCCTCCCGATTGGGCTGGGTGGCAACGGCGACCACGCCAGGCTTAATAAAACGAACCAATTGGTCGATATGCCCATCGGTGTCATCTCCCAGTAGGGAGCCATTTAGCCAGACCACTTTTTCGGCCGTAAAGGTGTCAAGAATTAATGATTCAATCTGGCTGCGGGACCAGCCTTTGTTGCGTTTTGGATCCACAACGGAGGACTGGCTGATCAGCAAGGTGCCTTCACCATCGCTGTCAAAAGCGCCACCTTCTAGCACAATCGGTAGTTTGGTCACCGGCAAATTCAAGCTGGTGCTAATGGCTGAAGCAATTTGGGCATCTTTCTCCCAGGGAGAGTATTTGCCGCCCCAGGCATTCCACTGGGGTGCAATCGCCCTGACAACGAATGAATCCTTGCTGTTGAGTGGTAGTAGGAACGTGGGGCCCGTATCGCGAATCCAGAAGTCGTTGGTCGGGATTGTTTCAAAAGTAAGCTGATTGCTAATGCCAAAACGGGATTTTGCCAGGGCTAGGGCCCGGGCTTCCCCGATGATATGAACTGGCTCAAACTGACTGATGGTTGTTGCTAACTTGACAAATAATTCACAGATGACTTGAAAATCACCCTGCCAATATTGGCGATTTTGCTGGGGATCTGGCCAGGCCATCCAGGTGCCAACGTGGGGTTCCCATTCGGCTGGTAATCTATAGTTAGGAGGCAATTGAGGAGGTGATTTTCTGAGATTTTAGCATTGGCGGTGGCTGCTGATTGTATTAGCCAAGGTTACCTTCGAATCGAAGGCGCTTGAGGGCCCGTTTTGGAGGGGGGTGGGCGTGGCGCGAGGACCCATCGCTGTTTCTGTTGCCCTGAGAGGGAGAACCATCGGTGCCCTGGGTTCCAGCTTCTAAAAAAATCGCGGCCCGTGACTTGCCGTTCCTTCCGGATCGCTGCTAGAGTGGATGAATAATCACAAGAACCTCATTGCTGCAATTTATTACTGGAAAACGAGCGGCAGCAATTGCTATTTACTTTGGCATGGTCCAATATGCATCACTGTGGATTTTTCCTGCCTATCAAAGTCAAATCTTGCTTGCAGGCCTTTTCTTTTACGCTCTGCGCATCCCCTATTTCATACGAATAAAAGAAAAGGCTGTTGTGCGGCAATCGGCATTCTTTTTTAGCGTTGAATTAATCGCCGTGTTTCTGCGCTTGGATCATGTCGCAGGGGCCCTGCGTGAATGCTATGCAATTTTTTGAGCCTTTTTCATGAAATCCAGCCATTACTATCGCTCCGTCAAACGGCAGGCTTTTGCCGGACTGGCCGTGACCTTCAGTTTGGGGGGTATGTTTGTTCTGGCTAACTGTACTTCTTGGGCTATTCCGGGGCCTACTTTTTGTGGGATAGCAGGCAGCAAGGGTGAATGGGACAGGGTCAAGGCAAGCAAAAGTTATAAAGAATTGAAAAAAGGTGAAAAATTAGTCTGTGTAGATGAAATAGTCACTCCCTATTCGGCCAAATCAGGATCTATCACTGTAGGCCTTCGCATAGTCAGCCCTGATGGTCGTATGGTCACCAAGGAAACAAATCTGTTTGTTGCGCGCAATTTCGGTCCAACGAAGTTTAATGATGCGCCTGGGGATTGGATTGTTTACCAAACCAATACCTACAGCCCATTTGGTATTCTTGAGTCTGCCAGCAGTGAGCCCCATACATCCTGGAGTAGCAAAGACCTTTCGCCTGAGATTGAGGTGGCGATTTGGAGAATGGTGCAATTGGATGTGGCTCCTTCGCAAGTCGCTAAACGCCATTCTTTATCCAGATTTCTGGGCAGCTTCCTGTCGCTCAATGCCCTCAATCTGACGGCATCCTTGCTGCTGCTTTATTCGATTGTGCTGACCGCCCAATCAATCCTGCAAAAGCGTAAAAGGCGCCTTCAGCCATCATTAGATTCCAACGGGGTCGAGAAAATTCGACAAACTGACGATGTTAAATCACCCACTACCCTTGCCCTGAGTATTTTTGGCTTTGCGGTCCTGCAAAAGCGTAAAAAGCATCTTCAGCCATCATTAGATTCCAACGGGGTTGAGAAAATTCGACAAACTTCCGGCGTTAAATCACGAACTACCCTTGCCCTGACCAGTTTTGGCTTTGCCGTTGTGATTGCTGGCATCTCAGGAGTAGCCCAGCTTACCAACTGGCTATTACCGCGTCCATTTTTGTGTCGTAATTTGAGCGCGCCTCCCCAGCTTGCCAAGGCAAAATCAATACAACCGTTGGAAGTTTGTTTTCATGAAATACATTCGCTGCCCCACAAAGAGTTGAAAACGGCAGAGCTGGGAGTGTCTTTTCGCTATGCCAATATAAATACATATTCATTGGTTCGATTCTTCATTGCATTGCCGTCCGATAAGATGGGTTTTCAGGATGTGCCAGGTAGCTGGCATTTTCTCAACACCTCATACTTCAATGACAAGGGCTTTTTGATCAAAAAGCAAGATCAAATTGTGACCTCTTGGATGGGTTCTGATGTCCCTCAGTATTATGATCCAATTGTTTGGCGAGATGTCGCCTATGAAATTCAACGCAAGTATCAAGCTCGGCGCTTGTCGGTAGGTTCCAAATTTGCTGAAATTTCCGAATCTTATCTTAGTTTAATTTTGGCGGTTCTCGTTGGCCTTTGGACTTGCATTAAATTTGTCGAACTGGTTGAGATCAAGTATGATCTGCTTCAAGTTGACGACTGATTGGTCTCCTCCAGGGTGGCCCTAGTTATTAATTTTGCCTTAAATCTTTCCTATTCACTGTCCTCATGAAGCTTAAATTAAGGCTAAAAAATATTAAGCTCTCAATTGCGATGGCTACGTTAGTTACCGGCATTGGCGCCATTCCGGTGACCTGCTTGGGCACTTATTTTTTGCTAAGCAGCGAGCACATTGCTAGAAATGCAGTGATTGCCCGGCTACAGGATGTTACCCGCTTGGTTGAAGCAGATATTGATCCCATTTTGCACGATAAAATTCGCAGCAAAAAAGATATTCATAGCTACCCATATACAAGGCTAAATCCAATCACCATTGATGCGATAAAGCTAATTAGTGGTAGCGGCTATATTTATACCGTTCGCAACCTTGACCGTTCCGGCAAGTTGCCGACCCATGGTAAACACAAGCTTGTTTTTGTTCTAGATTCGCTCGAGTTTACCGATCCGATTTATGCTCCTCCGGGAGCACCCTTCCCCTTGGCGCGCAATGCTGATGCCTTAATTCGTGTTTGGAAGGAGAAGGATATGGTTGTTGATCGTACGTTTGTGCACGATCAGTATGGAACCTGGCTGTCGGCTTATTTGCCACTGAAGAGGCCTAACGGTAGCTTTGATTCGGTGGTGGGAGTTGATATTTCAGTCGAGAGTGTTGATAGGTTTCGAGCCTTAATTATGCGGGAGACGATTATAGCTTTGCTAATTGTGCTGATTATCTCTATCCCGATCGGTGCCTTGCTGGGGCGCAGCATTAGTGTGCCGATTAGAGATGTTACTAGGCTTTTGGGCCAGTTGTCGACCCTCAACATGGCTTGTTGTTTCATTGATGAGGGTTCTAAGGGGCGCTGGTTGATCGAAATTGAAGACATGTATCAGTCCGTATTGAGCTTGGCATCGGCCTTAGAAGGTTTCAGTAAGTATGTACCTGCGGCATTAGTTCGTAAATTGTTGGATAGCAAGAGCCCGATTAGCTTGGGCGGCGAAGCGAAGAATCTTGCGGTAATGTTTACAGATATTCGTGACTTTACGAACGTTGCCGAATCCTTGCCTCCGGCTGAAAGTGTTTCCCGTCTAAATGAATATTTTACAGTGATAACCGGTATTATCAATGAAACGTCCGGAACCGTTGATAAGTTCATTGGTGATTCTGTCATGGCCTTCTGGGGTGCGCCCGAGGTTGTTGAGCAGTCAGCCAAACTTGCTTGCCTGGCCGCGATGCGGTCCCGAGATGCACTTGAGGCATTGAACCAGCGCCGCATTGAGCAGGGGCTGGAAGGGGGATTTTTCACTCGATTTGGCCTTCATTATGGCAACTGTATTGTCGGTAATATTGGCTCCGTTGATCGAGTTAATTATACCATTGTGGGCGACAATGTTAACTTGGCTAGTCGTATTGAATCCCTGAATAAGGGCTATATGACCGAACTTCTTGCCACCGGTGAACTCGTCCAAGCCCTTGGCCCAGCGGCCGCTGAGTTTGTTTTTGTTCTCGTTGATGTCGTGAAAGTGAAGGGTAAGGAGAAGTCCGTCTGCTTGTTTGAGTTGCGGGGACTTAGTGAGCGGTTGGGGCAGCGAGAAATCGATTTCGCGGCAACCATGCAAGCCGCCATGGATCGGTACATGCAGGCTGATTTTGATGGCTCAATAGCGTTACTCACCGGTTTGGATCAAGATTTTCTTGCCTTGCACTATGTTGCAAGGCTCTTGCAAAAGTGCCAACAACTTAAGGGAGAGAATCTACCTTCCGATTGGGACCCAATCGAGAAGATGACCCATAAATAAGCAGGCACTCGAAGTCGTTGCCCTTAATGGAGCGACAGGCAGCCGGAATCTGTTAGAATTGGATCAGCATCCATTCCTGTGCCCAATGCCCATGCTTTTCATAGCCCTTTGAAGGACGCCCATCAATGAGTATTTTTTCTCCAATTGAGAAAAAAATAGTCTCCCTGCACTTGCTTTCTAATCAGGCTACGGCCTCGTTTGGAATCTATGGTTGCATGGTGATTTATGTGCTGCTTTGGGTGTTTCCTGATTATCAGGCAGGCTTTCTAGTCTTCGGAAGCTTGTTGAAGGCGATCACCATCCCCTACTTTTTGCGTATCAATGAAAAGCCAGTAGTTCAAGAGGCTTTGTTTTTGATTTGTGGAGACTTGATTGGTATCACCTTGAATCTTGGATCCGTTCAGTCAGCAGCCATGCAATGCAGGACAATTTTCGGACTCTAGATTCCTATGGTGAAAAAGACTCTGTGGAGCCTTTATTCTACTCCTAGAGTTTGGCTATTCTTGGCTAGATTGCCTATTTTCGTTCCGAGATAGGCGTTTCATTGGCTTTGGCTAATCACTATTAATTTGTTTGCAGTCATGATCTTAGTTCCAGTTTCTGTACGTCCGAGTTCCAGGCATGGTTTGGGCCTTCATGTTGAAATCGATATTCCAAGGGGTCATCTTTTGTGGCGCTTTGATGCGAACGTTGACCATCGCATAGAGATAGCTGCTAGCGTGCATTGGCAACGGCGTTCTGAGCTATTGCATTGGGGTTATGTCAATCCGAATATGCCAAACATTGTTGTCGTTTGTGGTGATTCTTCCCGTTTCTGGAATTTTTCATCCGACGATGAATTGCCAAATGCGGTGATCTCCCATCAGCTCTATTGCGGCGAACATCTCATCCTTGCCGCACGCGACATTGCTGCTGGCGAAGAGCTGTTGATTGCGCCGGATTCCGATCACGACTATGCACGCAAAATGCAGAAAGTTTCGGTGGGGGGCTTGCAAACAGCCCCCCTCTAGGCTTCCTGTTTACCGTTAAATGCCGACATTTAATACTATTTGAAAGTTCTAATTTTCTTTCAACCCAATGGGATTGGCGCTTGATTCGGTCCATTGCCATCCCAATATTTGGGGCATCTAAGCTTGGACTTGAACTGACTCTCCCCGCGGTTATCGTTAACTCTCCCTGATACGCCGATGGCTGCAGCAGCTGCTAAAGGCGTTGCTATCGCCTTTAGGGGCGGCGGCGTTGATGTCCCTTATGCCCTCTGGGTCACCCTGCTGTTGCCGGGGGCATGGGCTTCGATGCTTGTAGGTGCCCTTTACGGCACCGTTCTAGGCAGTGGACTGATTTTCGTGGGGCCAGCCTCGGGGCGATGGCGGCCTTGTTGCTCGGGCGGCCCTGGCTGGGGGATTGGGTCCGGGGACGCCTAGCGTCCGTTCCCCAGTTGCTGGCGATTGAGCATGCCGTTGGTCGGGAGGGGTTCAAATTGGTGCTCCTTACCCGGTTATATCCGGCCTTTCCCTCCAGTTTGCTCAATTTGGTCGATGACACCAGCGAGGTGAGTCTGCGTGATGACGTCATCGGCCTGATCGCGATCTTGCCGGGTACGATGTTGTTCTGCAGCCTCGGCGCCCTGGCCGCCGACGGGGCCCGTTTTGGCGAGGTGTCCTCGCGGGACGCCGACCTGGGCACATAGCCCGCCCATCATCGGCCTGGTGGCCACGGTGGCATCGGCCTGGCTGGTCGGTCGGACCGCCCAGCGGGTCCTCAAGGGGGTTGGTCCCGATGAACCTGGGGGCCTAAGGGTTCGTTGCCGGTTGTGTTGGCCAGGCCCCGGGACATTTCACGTTTAGGCCCTGGGCAGGCTCCAGTCCCGCAGGGCTGCAATCCCCACAAACCAGGCGAGGCGGATTTGGGCAGCCCATACGCAGCGGGCTGCCAGCTCGTTGTGTTTCGTGCGGCCGCAGTCGGCTTGACCCAGCGGTAGGCAGCAGGCTCGCCCATGGAGGGGGCCTGATGGGATGGCCTTACCAAAATGGCCGCTGGCCGGTTGGGTTTGGAGGCTTAAAGGGTCTTGGTGGGCCTGCTGGATCAGGGTGTGGTGCCCCCTAGGGAACTGCCGTCCGAATCCTCCTGGAGCAGGGCGAGTAGACCCGCCTCATCGAGCACGGCAAGCCCGAGCGCCCTGGCCGTGGTCAACTTGTTGCCGGCGACCTCGCTCGCCACCCCAGATCTGGTTGTCTTGCTCACTGAACATCTCACCTTGCCGCCGGCCGCTTCGATCAGGACTGGGCGGCGCTACGACTGAGGCTGGGCAGGGTGCCTGTCAGCACAAAGGTCCTGCCGCCTACGGGGCTTGATTGCCCCTGCTGGCCTGCCTCCCGTTCCTGGGGTCCCGCCGCCAGGGTGAGGCCCGCCGTTGCATGGCCCAGCAACTGCTGGTTGGCCGCCGTGGCAAACCACTGCAGCAGGAATTAGCCGATCTCGCGGCCGAGATCGAAAACGGCGGTCATCTGCTCCGGTGCTTCAAGGGCGGCCGCCGCCAACTCCGCAGCTGTGGCGAACCCCTTGGCCAGGGAGGGGTTCGGCCGGCGATGTTGATTCGATAAGGTCCGCCAAGAGTGTGCGACTCAGTGGATCGTGGCTGGAAACGAAGCAGACGCCCTGGCTGCCCATCAGGGACGGCATGCCTTTTACGGCTTGGATCAAGTAGGTGGGCTGCGCAAGGCCCTTGAGCTGGGCGCCCCCCGCAACACCAAGGAACCCCCCTATTGCTTGGGGGCCGCCCCGGCTCTGATGGGGGTTGGGCGATTGTTTAGATCTGATCGTGCCTATTAAGGCACGGTTTTAGGTCTCTATGGGCTGATTCGCATTGCGATCCACCAGTAAACCCACCCCCAAACTCAGCAAGGATAGAAGTACGCCGACTTCAAAAATCTCCAGAGCCATGTTTCGCGCTGGTGTATAAATATCTTTTTGGCGACTTTCAACCAGTAGGGCCGTGCGAAAATTAGGTAAATACTTGTATACACCAATCACGGGCATCCCTGCACTGTTGAGATAGAGGCCTTGGCCAGCATTGCCGTCTAGGGCCTTGCGAATCCCCACACTATCTAAAGGTTTGAATTCGTAATTAGGTGGGCTTTGGGCGGGAGGCGCAATAAAGGTGGCCTTGTCTAAGGAGGTGCGCGCTACTAAATAGGATGCGACAGGTGCAGGTCCATTCTGACGATTTTTTTTGCTGGCGGGGGCTGGATCGGCAATTTGTTCATTGAGCTTGCTTAGATTGAGGTCAATTGTTAGGAATCCGGCTTTTTTGTTTGGAGCCATGTAGATAGGCAGGGCAACCGAGATTGAAGGCAGGCCAGAGATTGAATTGGTAAAGAAATTTAGAGGTTTGCTCGGTAGTTCTTCTAGGCCGAGGCTTGTCGTTGTATTTTTAAGCGGTTGATAAGCTGCATATTTTTTGCGATCTGTTGAAAAAACAACAATACCGCCTTTGGTTAGCAATGAAGCGCTGTTGCGATTTTGCTCATGGTTGGAGAGAATTGCCTCGAGAGATAGGTTGTTGGCCGAAGTAATTTCTGCACGAGTATGCCGTTTTGCTTGCAGAATAGCAAGCGAATGGTCTACTAGTTTGGGATTTTGAAGATCTTGGGCAATGTCTTTGACTTCTTCTTTCCACCATTTCGCAATACGATCTTGCTTAACATTCAAGATAGCCTGCTGCTGCGTGAGTGCTTGGGCTTCTAGCCGAACATTAGCAACCAGGTAGGTGACTAGTGAGATGACGCTTGAGGAGGCCAGGGTGGCGACGGAGAGCTTGATCCAAAAAGAACTACTTTTCATGGTTCAGTTTTCAGTTCCAACCAGCAAAAATGGTGCGAATTTCAGTGATAGCAGCATCAACAGCTTTCGGTGTTGTGAGGCTGCCGGTGGCAATGGCCTCAATCGCTTTGCCCCAGATGTTTTTAGCAATGACCTCACTGTAGGCAGGATTGACAACCCATGAAGCTACTTTTGAAGACTTTAGGATTTGCTTTGCAGTGGCGATGTGTATGTCTTTAGCATTATGCCAAAAGGGCATCGCCATGATTGACTTTGTGGTAGGCAGGAAGCGACCTTGGGAACCTTCCACATAACGACTTAAATTTTCTGTTTTGAGCACGTAAGCCAGTAAGTCTTTGGCCTTGGCTACGTTAGAACTATTAAAGACAATAGCTTGCTTCACCGAGATGAAGGATTGCATCGGCGAGCCGTCAAGCTTGTTGGGCCAAGGCAAGGAGCCAAGCCTTTCGAAGTAGGCGATTTCGTCAGACAGCTGAGAGCCTGGAATTGAAAGGGTTGGGTTAGCAGTCATGACGGAAAGACTGCTGAGAAAATTGATATTATTATCAGGGTCTGCCCAAGTTGTCGCCTTGGCAGGCACATATTTTTCTTTGTAATTACGGGTATAATCTTCGATCGCGTTGATGATTTTCTGGCGCGTAGCTGGATCTTCGATATTAAGCTTACCTGACGGGGACACAATTTTGGCATTGTGGGCCTCTAGGAAAAACTCAAAGATATAGCTGGTATCCCTGGCCAGGCTCGACATGGGGAGGGCCATCCCGTAGATTTCGTCGTAGCCTTTCTTGCGTAAAGATTTTTGGGTAGTGCGCCAGAATTCCCAGAAGTCTTTCCAATTATTCGAGATGTTTATTTTTTTGTCAGTGCCGCCAAATGCCTCCTCGACCAAATCTTTCCAGTAGTGGAGATTGACAGAGTGCTGGGAGATTGGAACCGCGTATATCGACTTAACCTTGGTTTGTTTATTTAGATAGGTAACGCCATCAATCACCCCGGGCAACAGATCATCTCTTATTGGCTTGACAACATCGTCGAGGGCTGTCAATTTATTGTTATAGCTGAGAATGGGGACAACTGTATCGTTTATCCCATAGCCATAGAGAAGATCAGGGGTGGGTCCACCAGCGATGGCGGAATTCGCTTTAGCCGCTAGTTCATTTTCACTAAAGAAACTTAGGTTGACCTTATTGCCTGTAATCCGCTGCCAATTTGCGAAGATTGTTTCAATCGCGTCGGTTTCTTCAGGATAATAGCCTTCAGACCACCAAACTTCTAAATCGCGCTTGCTTTGCTTGCTGTTGCTATTGCCTGGTAATCCAAGTGATTTGCAGGAGGCAAGCAGGCTACTAGCAACCCCGATGGCAATAAAATCCCGTCTCTTCATGTTATTTGAAAATTTGAATTGATTCTAGCAGGCTAGGTAGGACCAAACAAGTAGTAGCTTTGACCTGTTTTCGGATTGTCAACTTAGATGGGGGACTAGGTTTTGCGTAGGGATTTAATTTTCTCCATGGATGCATTTTTCTGTTGTCGTTGTGGTGCGAGGTCATTTATGTCACCACGTCGTGAATAGGGTTGTCCAGACGGGTAGCATGAAAGCGAAAACGATACAAGAAAGTAAAATAGAGGCTATGGTAAGCTCCTCGTCAAGTCCATAGTTTTCGGCTAGAACCAATGAAACAAATCCACAGGGCATTGCTGATTGAAGAATCAGCACTAAGCGCTGGGGGCCTTCTAGCCCCAATCCAGTTAAGGCTGCTGCCAAGACCAGGGGGACCAGAATAGTTTTAATAAGGACAGGTTGGATTGCAAGTTTTAGGTTGAGGTTAGAAGAGAGTTGTTGGATTCTCATGCCCATAATAATCAGTGCAACCATGATCGATGACCAGGCAATGGCACCGAGTCCAGACACAAGCCATTCGGGAATTGCAAGTGTCTTAAGATAGAGGCCAACAAAGAAAGCGTAAAATGTAGGGTTTTTGGCGACTTCGGTGAGCGCATCAAGGAGTGACCCGATGCCGCTTCGCTTGGTAGAGGTTGTCGATAAGTCAGCTTCGCTTAAGTGACTGCCTGAGGCTGTATTAACTTCCATTTTGTTATGACTGGCTTGGCTGGCAATGAACACGCCAAGGCCATAACCTGCGACGAGGGTGCCAAGAATATCATATAGAACAGCCGAACTAAAGTATTGCGGGCCTAGTTGGGGCAGCAGTAGGATTACTGGAAATCCTAAATAGCTCGTGTTCCCTAAGTAACTAAGCAGAACAAAACTTGCTTTGGTGCTTTTGGCGCGGGGCTTCGCAGAGCTTTTTAAGAAGTTCCAGCTCAGAAAGATGGCCAACAGCACCGCTGCCCAGGCGATGACTGGCGAAATCCAAACGGATGGGTTGAATTCAGCTTTGCGGATGAAGTTGGCAACCCCAATCGGGATGCCAACGAGGTATAGAACCCGGGCCAGCGCATCGGGGAGCACTTCCTGAACGGGCTTGTCGCCGACCATGCGACCAGAGCGATTCAGCCCTAGGCTCAGTAAAACGCCTACCAGGGCTGCGGCAATAATCGGGAGATAAACCGCAGTAGCGATCTGAAGAATTGATTGCATGGTTGAGGCCGAGGGGATTTAGGCGCCCTGTAAGCACGTTAGTGAGACTCGGTTAACTGTACATCCTGGTGGCATCAAGGGCAATAGTTGTCAAGGGTGTTGCCGCTGTTTTGAATTCTTGGCTCGGCTCACGTTTGATTATCACCGGTTCCTGGATAAAAGCCAATTCGCTGCCATTGAACGGAATTGTTTGATCTTGGTGCTGATCCAGTGCTAGCTGCAAGGCTGCTTGGGGAGAGTGATCATTGAGGGAAATACCAGTTAGGCCAAGGATATTGGGCTCGGCTCCGATCAGAGATCGACCTGGTGGCTGGTCAATATTGGAAATGCCAGGGGGGTGATTGAGCTCGGCCAGAAATTGCAGCACATGTTGATTGTCTGTCGCAATGTAGAGAGTGTCAAATTTTTGTAGAATGACTAGCAGGCGCAGGGCTCTTTGGCCCCCTTCCCCGAGTCCCTTGAAGCCAATCGCATTGGTTGATTGTTGTAAAAAGAGAAGGGCGTCCCGGGCGCCACTATGGGCAAAGTGATGACGGGTTCCCGTGATGACATGGCGATGGTTGCCAAAGCTATGGGCAAAGGAGTCATCCAGGCTGCGGACAAGCTCGTCGAGGAGTTGCGCTTTGTCCTGGATATTGTTGTTGGCTGAAATAATGCCTATCAGTAGGCTTTCAACCCTTGCGAAGAAGTCATCTTCGTTGCTGACCAGCTGGAGATAGTTTTTCCAACGCGCAAGGACGGCTTCTTTGATGTTACGTCGTTTGTTATCGCTCAGGCCGTTGTTGCCTTCAATTAGGCCGCTATCACGCGCTTCCGTGATCGATTCATGCACAAAGCTGCGCAGGGCATTGAGATGCAGCAAGGTTCCTGCATTGCCGATGCCATTGGAATTTTTTGCTTCATGGCAGGCGTTGAACATCAGGGCACTTCGACAGGCCGGGCGGCTGCGGAGAAGTTGATTGCTGGGATCATCAAAGCTGCAGAGAAAATGCAAGCTTCTGGCTCCTGCCAGGATGTCCGTTGCCTTCCTTCTTTCGGTGTCGATAATGACAAAACTGACCGGTTGATTAAGGGCGACTGTTCGCTCTTCTTCCAGTTGCATTGTCAGCACTGAGCGGTTCTTGTCTTGATCACCAACCCAAATATAATCAGGTTGGTCGGTTTTTCGGGCTAGAACTGAGACGCCAATGGGATTCGCTTTTAAGCGGCTAGATCCACCCCTTAGCTGGGCTAAAATCTCTTTTGTGAAATAATCAAGCAGTTTTACGAAGTGATTATTGGCTTCACCGGGCCTGGTTAGGGCATGGGAGAGCACTTCCATCGTATGGGTAATGCGAACGCAGTTGAGGCAGCCGATTCCAACAACCAACATTTTATTGATTCCACCGCTGCCGGCGCGGCCCTCGTAGGGATGCAGATCCGTATCGCCGCCGCTAATAATATAATCGTATTGCCATAGGGCAGCCGGAAGTCCAACTCGGGTGCCTTCTGAACGGCCCGATTCGCCGTTGTCTTGGCAGGTTGTTGTCTGCTTCGGGGCTGCATTTGCGGCTGTCTCGTCCAGTATTTTTGGTGGAGGCGGAATCGTGATGTGCCGTTGGGCAAGCGGTTTTAGCGTTGTTTGCTGTTGCAGGGTGGTGCCCAGGCCCGCCAGCCGTTCCAGCCTTTGGGGGCCCAGCATCGTTGTGATGTCCCCAGCGGACATCAGGGGGTGGGTCCCCAGCCCGAAGATAATGTCAAAGGAAAGGGTCTGCACGGATTGGCAGAGTTCTATCATCGCGTCGATGAGTAATCGAGCCGCGGTTTGTTTGCGTGTTTTATCGGGTAATAGTAAAAGCACCCTGATGGCGCTTTGGGTACCGTTCGCCTGGTCCTCCGTTAGCAAGGGTAGGAGGTGGTTGCGTAGTTTGGTCAGGCTGAGTTCCCTGGGGATGGCCTTTGCTGGTGCCTCCTTGGGGATCAGAGTCTGGGCGCCAATGGGGAGCTCAAGCTTGCTCTTGGGATAGCTTTTGAGTTGAATTTGTGGGGCTTTGCCCGGGTCCATGATTGGTAGTTGATGTATTATTGAGTCAGGGCATTGGGCATTTGAGCTGGGTATTTAGGGGAAAGCTGCCGATGGCGACATTTGGGTTCTGCTAATTCTAATCATCAATTGCGGGCTCGCCGGGTGTCTTGTGATACGTAACGCCTGTTCCATGGATCTACGGCATGCCTGGTTTGGCCTCCACCTTGGAATTAGCTGATGGTCATTGCATTGTTCTGAATAGACTTTTGCTGGGGGCTCGCAACGGTTTGAGGGGCGTCAATGACTAGGGGATTGCCGTTGGGGCGACCCTTCAGCCGCCTGGCACTAAAGCGACTACTTTGTGTGTTCGTCCATCACGCTTGTAACCTCGTTGCCCGATCTTACTAGCAGCTGGTTGCACCAGCTGCTACCGGCGTTGCAATCACCGCTCGGGGCGGCGGCTTTTATTCCCCTCTACGCCCTCTGGGTAACCCTGCTGTTGCCGGGGGTATGGGCCTCGATGCTTGCAGGTGCCCTTTACGGCACCGTTCTTGGCAGTGGCCTGGTGTTCGTGGGGGCCAGCCTCGGGGCGATGGCGGCCTTTTTGCTCGGGCGTCACTGGCTGCGGGATTGGGCGCGGCGGCGCCTGGCTTCCGTGCCCCAGTTGTTGACGATTGAGCAGGCCGTAAGCCGTGAAGGGCTCAAATTGGTGCTGCTCACCCGCTTATCGCCGGCCTTTCCCTTCAGTTTGCTCAACCTGGCCTACGGCCTCAGCGACGTGAGCCTGCGCGATTACGCCATCGGCCTGATTGCGATCCTTCCGGGCACGGTGTTGTTCTGCAGCCTCGGCGCCCTGGCCGGCGATGTGGCCCGTTTTGGTGAGGTTCTATCCGGTGACGCCGATCTGGGCACCTGGACCCTGCGGGTGATGGGCTTGGTGGCCACGGTGGCATCGGTCTGGTTGGTCGGTCGGGCGGCCCAGCGGGCCCTTAAGGGGGTACAGCCGGACTAAGCAAGGTGCCAATGGCTGGTTGCCCGTTACGGCGGGCCGGTGCCGTCAGCTCTTAGGGCCTGGGCAGGCTCCAGTCTCTCAGGGCTGCAACCCCGACAAACCAGGCGAGGCGGATCTGGGCAGCGAGCCCGGAGCGGGCCGCTAGCTCGCCGTATTTGGCCCGGCCACACTCGGACTTGATCCAGCGGTAGGCAGCCGGTTCGCCCATGGCGCGCTCTTGATGGGGTGGCCCCACCAGGATGGCCGCTGGCCAAGCGGAATGGCGGGTGTGGGGGGCCTGGGGTCAGGG
>Ga0310332_10108_pt1 | contig 22322 bp, 25 predicted proteins | sample LakMicSRFLOrngD5_FD_195546 | JGI IMG/M metagenome (GOLD analysis project Ga0310332, IMG submission 195546) | Enriched freshwater cyanobacterial communities from Lake Michigan, Michigan, United States - MI23.SRFL.Orng.D5 (v2) (version 2) | ecosystem: Environmental > Aquatic > Freshwater > Lake...
AGCCTCTTCGGCCGCTGCGTGGCGGTGCTGAGCTGAGGCTCCACTGAGCCGAGTCAGCCCTAGAGCCAGGCACCGGGCTCCCGAAACGCCTCCACGGCAACCGGCCCCGCCAGCAGGGTCTCCTGGGCAGGGTTCAGCGGACCCTGCAGCAGCTCAGCCGCGGTGATCTGGGCCGACTCCGCCAGGGCGGGCTGATCGGGGTCAAAGGCGGTGGGGTGGCTGACGCTGCTGGAGAAGCCGCGAAAAATCAACAGCTCAAACGGCTCCCACCCTGCACCGATCTCTGCGGGCAGGGCGCCGCGCAGGCGCAGGACGCGATCGCTGCGGCAGCGGCTGATGGCTTCCAACTCGGCCAGCAGGGCGGCCACCCCCATCAGAAGCCCCCGGCCACGCGGCCCTGCTTGGGCAGCCGCACCAGCAGCCACTGCAGCAGGCCCACGCCGTAGCCCACCAGGGCCACATAGCCCACAAAGGCGGCGATGGCGGCCGTCCACCGGCCACCGAAGACAAACTCAAACGCCCGGGCCGCGCCGCCATGCAGATCATCCGGCGCCTCCAGCCACGCCCGGCAGACGGCCCGGGTCACCCCGCCACGCAGGCAGTCGAGGGCAGAAGCACTGAGGACAGCTCCGAGCAGGCCATAGACGGTGAGCCCCCAACGCCAGCTGCGCACGGCAAACGGCAACGGCCGCCAGGGGGGCAGGTCCGCCAGCTCTTCGTTCAGGTCCACCCAAAACCACACACTGGCCACCACGAGCAGGTGCGCCACCAGCGCCAGCAGGTACCCCAGCGGGCGGTTGTCGGTGAGCAGCAACACCGTGATCAACAGCAGGCTGGCCACCTTCCAGAAGATGCCCAGCAGACGTAGCAGGGCGCGCTCCTGGCGGATGGCGGCCCAGATCAGCAACACCAGCGGCAGGCCGATGGCGAACACCGCGGCCAGGCGGTAATCAAGCCAGACGAGCGTGCGATAGGGCAACAGGTCCGGCACAGATGGGGGGTCGGCAAGCCGCCATTATCTGCCGCCCTGGCCTGGGGGCAGCAGCTGTAGGGTCCAGCCATGGCTTGGCCGCTTCGCCCCCTTCAGCAGCTGCAGCAGCGCTTGGGCGCGCTGGGGTTCCCTGAGCCAACCCCCACCCCATCCAGTCAAGCCCGCTGCAGCACGGCCCTGAGCAGCCAGCCGGCCCTGGAGGCCGCCGTGGCCGATCTCGCCCAGCACTTGCAGGCCGGCGGTCAGCGGCCAGCCGACCTGGCCCTGGTGTTCTGCTCCACCGCCTACGCCACCGACCTGCAACGGCTGCTGCCCCTGCTGCGCCAGGCGATTCCTAGCCAGCATTGGATCGGCTGCAGCGGCGGCGGGGTGGTGGGCACCGCCGCCGATGGCCAGCCCCATGAACTGGAGCAGCAACCCGGCATCAGCGTCACCCTGCTGTGGCTGCCCGGGGCGCAGCTGCAGCTGTTCCAGGTGCAGGGCGATGACCTCCCCGACCTCGACGGCCCCAGCCAGGCCTGGACGGACTGGGTGGGGGCCGAGGCGCAAGGGGCCCACTCGATGTTGCTGTTCATCGATCCAGGCTGCCCCGCCATCAACGACCTGATTAGCGGCCTCGACTACGCCTACCCCGATGCCGCCAAGGTGGGAGGCATCGCCGGCCAGCACAACGCCAGCCACGGCTCGCTGCTGTTCGACGACCAGGTGGTCACCGGGGCGGTGGGCTGCCTGATCAGCGGCAGCTGGCGGATCGATCCGGTGGTGGCCCAGGGCTGCAAGCCGATCGGTCCGGTGTTTGAGGTGGAGCAGGCGGAGCGCAACGTGGTGCAGCGGCTCAGCAGCAGCGAGCAGCAGGGCACCCCAGTGGCCTGTCTGCAAAGCATCCTTGAGGGGCTCAACCCCCAGGAGCGCGAGCTGGTGCGCCACTCGCTCTTTCTCGGTGTGGCCAAAAACAGCTTCCAGCTCCATGGCAGCGGCGACTCCGACGCCCCGGCCTTTCTGGTGCGCAACCTGATCGGCGTCGATCCCCGCACCGGATCGGTGGCCGTCGGCGAACGGCTGCGGGTGGGGCAACGGGTGCAGTTCCAGCTGCGGGATGCCGACACCTCCCGCCAGGAGCAGCACGAACTGCTCAGCCAGCAGCACCGGCGGCAGCCGCAACCGCTAGCCGCTCTGTTGTTCGCCTGCCTGGGCCGCGGCGAGGGGCTCTATGGCCAACCCGATGGCGACGTGCAGGCCTGCCGGGAACACTTCGCCGCGGTGCCCGTGGCCGGTGCCTTCTGCAACGGCGAGATCGGCCCGGTGGTGGGGGTCACCCACCTGCACGGCTACACCGCCAGCTGGGGATTCCTGGTGCCCCAGGCAAGCGGTATGGGCGAAGAGCCGGCCTGAGCTCGCCATGGTGCGCCAGCACGTCAACCCCCTCAGCCGTTTCTTCCAGCAGCCGCTGCAACTGCCGCCGCCGCCGAACCTGTTCGCCGACGGAGCCCTGCCCCTGCACCTGGACATCGGCTGCGCCCGCGGCCGCTGTCTGTTGGCCTTGGCGGAGCAGCAGCCGCAGCGCAACCACCTGGGGGTGGAGATCCGCCGGCCCCTGGTGAGCGCCGCGGAAGCTGACCGCCAACAGCGCCAGCTCACCAACCTGCACTATCTGTTCTGCAACGCCAACGTCAGCCTCGAGAGCTGGCTGGCGGAGCTCCCCAGCGGTCTGCTGGAGCTGGTGTCGATCCAGTTCCCCGATCCCTGGTTCAAGAAGAAGCACCACAAACGCCGGGTGCTGCAGCCGGCCTTGCTGCTGGCCATCGCCGCGGCCCTGGCCCCCGGCAAGCAGCTGTTCGTGCAGAGCGATGTGCTGGCGGTGATCGAGCCGATGCTGGCGGTGATCGACGCCAGCGGCTGCTTTGAGCCCAGTGGCGAACCCCAGAGGCCAGATGCCGCCGGTTGGCTGCTGCAGAACCCCCTACCGGTGCCGACCGAACGCGAAACCTATGTGCTTGAGCAGGGGCTGCCGGTGTATCGCCGGCTCTACCGACGCAACGGCACCCCACCGCCGGCATTGCAAAGCCTGGAACAACGGCTCCAGGCCACCGATAATCCGGCCGATACCCCGCCATCGCTGGCATGAGCCCGGCCCCTGCGCCCCCATCCCCCTGGCTGCTGCGCTGGCAAGGGGCGTTGGCGGGCCTCCCCAGCGGCCCCCTCACCAGGCGCCTGCCGTTGCTGGCCGGCGTGGTGCTTTGTGCCCTGATGGCGGGCCTGCCGCTGGTGACCCGTGGCGGCCTCAGCCTGTTAATCCTGGCGGCCGGCTTGCTGTGGCTGACCTGGGCCCTGCGCACCCCCGCCGGGCCCCTGGGCGCGATCAACAGCTGGCTGCTGCTGCTGCTCGGCATCGCGGTGGTGGCCACCGGCTGTTCTCCGGTGCCGCTGGCCGCCTTCAAGGGGCTGCTGAAGCTGCTCAGCTACCTGGGGGTCTATGCCCTGATGCGGCAGCTGCTGGCGGAGGCACCGCAATGGTGGAATCGCATCGTGGCGGCCTTGCTGGCCGGCCAACTGGTCAGCGCTGTGTTGGCCATCCGGCAGCTCTACGGCGACACCGCCGAGCTGGCCCGCTGGGCTGACCCCAACTCCGTGGCCGACGGCACGATCCGCGTCTACGGCCCCTTGGAAAACCCCAACCTGCTGGCGGGGTATCTGATCCCGATCCTGCCGATCGCCCTGGTGGCGCTGCTGCGCTGGCGCAGCTGGCCCCAGCGCCTGTTCGCCGCCACCGCCCTGGCGCTGGGGGCGATCGCCCTGTTCCTCAGCTACAGCCGCGGCGGCTGGCTGGGCATGCTGGCGGCCCTGGGGGCGCTGGTGTTGCTGTTGGTGCTGCGGCAGACGCGCCAGTGGCCGCCCCTCTGGCGCCGCCTGTTCCCACTGCTGCTGCTGCTGGGGGCGGTGGCCGTGCTGGTGGTGGCCGTCACCCAGGTGGAGCCGCTGCGCATCCGTGTGCTCAGCCTGGTCGCCGGCCGCGAAGACAGCTCCAACAACTTCCGCATCAACGTCTGGCTGGCGGCGATCGACATGATCCAGGCACGACCCTGGCTGGGCATCGGCCCGGGCAACACGGCCTTCAACCTGATCTACCCGCTGTATCAGCAGCCCAAGTTCAACGCCCTGAGTGCCTACTCCGTGCCGCTGGAGCTGCTGGTGGAAGGGGGTGTGCCCTACCTGCTGGCGGCCCTGGGCCTGCTGGTCGCCAGCCTGCGGGCCGGTTTGGCCCAGCTGAAGGGCGAATCCAGCTGGGCGTTGCCGGCCCTGGCGGCCGTGGCGGCCATCGCCGGCCTGGGGATGCAGGGCATCACCGACACCATCTTCTTCCGGCCGGAGGTGCAGCTCACCGGCTGGTTCTGCCTGGCCAGCCTGGCGGTGAGCAGGGCCCAGGCCGGCACGGATGGCTGACCCCCAGCCGCGGCTGATCGCCGGCTTCGACGCCGGCCAGACCCACACCAGCTGCCGGCTGGCCTGGCTTCAAGGGGATGGGGCCTGGCAGGCCATCGCGGAGGGGCAGGGCAGTGGCGTCAGCCATCTGGCCGCCGATGGCGGTGAACTCCGCTTTCAGAGCGCCCTCATCAGCAGCCTGGCCGCCGCCCGGCAGATGGCGGAAGCAGACGGATCTCTGCAGCCGGCCATCCCGCTGGTGGCTGCGGCCATCGGCGCCAGCGGCATCGAAGCGGGCAGCGACGTGCAGGCGCAGGGGCAGCAGCTGGCGGCCGCCGCCCTGGGTTTGCCGGCTGCCGCAGTGCACGTTACGGGCGATGAGCGCACCGCCTTGGCCGGAGCCTTGGGGCACGAGGCCGGCGTGCTGGTGATCAGCGGCACGGGCTGCATCGCCCTGGGGCAGAACGCCGCGGGCCAGTTGCATCGCTGCGGCGGCTGGGGCTGGCTGCTGGATGGGGCCGGATCCGCCATGGACATCGGCCGCGACGGCCTGGCCCTGAGTGTGCAGATGGCCGATGGACGCCTCGCGCCCACAGGGCTGCAGGCCGACCTGTGGCAGGCCCTGGGGGTGACCACAGCCCAGGCGCTCAAGGCCCTGGTGGTGCAGCCCAGCTTCGGCGCCGCCGGCTTCGCCCGCTTAGCCCCGGTGATTGATCAACGGGCCGAGGCGGGGGATGCCCAGGCCCAGGCGCTGGTGCAGCGCTCCGCCGAAGCGTTAGCCGCCATGGTGACAGCCGTAGCCCGTCAGCTGGATCTACGGGCGCCGGCCGTCTGTGCGGTGGGGGGGGCCATTGTGCATCTGGCCAGCCTGCGCCACCGCTTTGAAGCCACGCTGCAGCAGCAATGCCCGGGGGCCCGGCTGCAGCAGCCCACAGGGGATGCCTGCGACGGCGCGCTGACCCTGGCGGCTCAGACGGCGTTGAGGTGCTGATCGGCCAGCGCTGCCAGGTGGCTGCTCCAGTGGTCCACATCGCCCGGGTCCGCCGCCTCCACCATCACCCGCAGCAGCGGTTCCGTGCCGCTGGCACGCACGAGCACCCGGCCGCTGCCGGCCATAGCCAGCTCCGCCTGCTCCACCGCCTGCCGCAGCGGATCGCAGGCCTGCCAGTCGCTGCGCCGCTCGCGGCTGGGCACCGTCACGTTCACCAGTTTCTGGGGATAGGGCTGGAAACTGCCCTCGAGCCAATCCGCCAGGCTGCCGCCGCTGGCCTGGATCAGGCTGGCCACCTGCAGGGCCGTGAGCAGGCCATCGCCACTCATGCCGTGGCGGGCCGAGAGGATGTGTCCCGATTGCTCGCCACCCAAGGCCGCCCCCAGGTCCTCCATGGCGGCGTGCACGTACTGATCGCCCACGTCGGTGCGCTCCAGCACCCCTCCGCGGGCCTGCCAGGCGCGCTCGAAGCCCAGGTTGCTCATCACCGTGGCCACGATGCGGTTCTGAGGCAGAGCCCCCTCCGCCATCAGCGCCTGGCCCCACAAATAGAGAATCTGGTCGCCATCCACCATGCGGCCGCGGCCATCCACCGCGAGCATGCGATCGGCATCGCCATCAAAGGCGAAGCCCATGTGAGCTCCCTGGGCCAGCACGGCGGCCCGCAGCGGCTCCAGGTGGGTGCTGCCGCAACCCTGGTTGATGCGCGTGCCATCGGGCTGGCCGTGCAGCACCGTGACCTCCGCCCCCAGCTCGCGGAAGAGGGCCTCTCCGCAACTGGTGGCCGATCCCCAGCACAGATCGAGCACAAGGCGGCACCCCTCCAACCGGGCCTCGCCCACGCTGGCCAGCAACCGTTGCCGGTAGGCCTCCAGCAGATCCGGTCGGCGCTCCAGCCGGCCATTGGCCGGCACCGCCTCCAGCGCCGGGCTCGCACCAATGAGGCCCGCCTCGATGGCCGCCTGCTCCGTGCGGGCCAGCTTGGCGCCGCAGGCCCCGAACACCTTGATGCCGTTGTCGTGGGGGGGATTGTGGCTGGCGGAGACCATCAAGCCGCCACCGCCGCCCAGGGCCCGGATCGCACCGGGCACCGCCGGGGTGGGGCAAAGCCCCAGGTCGAGCACATCACGGCCCGCTGCCGTCAGGCCCGCCGCCAAGGCCGCCACCAGCATCGGGCCGCTGCTGCGGGAGTCGCTGCCCAGCAGGATCGGCCCCTGCTGCGGCAACACGCGGCCGCACCAGTAGCCCAGCTGCAACGCCAGGGCCGGGGTGATCACGCTGCCCACACGGCCACGGATGCCATCGGTGCCGAAACGCACGCTGCCCGCCGCCAGCGGATGTCCGAGCAAAGGAAGGGCCTGTTCGGCCATCAGCAGCGATCCAGCCAACGGTGCGCGCCAGGCTAGGCGCAGCCCTCAGCGCCACCGTCAGTTCCATCGCCGCGGCCACCAGGCCCACAGCAACAACTCCAACACCGCCCACAGCAACACGCCACCCACCACCCAGCCCGGCAACAGCCGCAGGGGCCAGAGGGGGCGCAGCAGGATCAACAGCCCGGCCCAAGCCCACACCAGCAGCAGGCGCCGGCGCTGGCGCCACCCGGGCAGCACCGTGAGGGCCGGGGGCAGGGGCGGCAGCGGAGGCAGCTTGGGCAAAGCCATGGCCCATGCGGGCGATCTCCCCAAGAATGCCAACAGCGCTGAACACCCGTTGACCCCGTCCCGCCCCGCCGGCCCCCTGCTGATCGGCTTGCTCTGCCTGGGGAGCGGGATGGCCCTGGCGGCGGGTCGCCAGGCGCTGCTGACCCTGGCACCACCGCTCACGCCGCAGGCGAGCACCGCCGAGCTGCAGCGGGCCCGCTGGGGCTCCGTGGATCCAGACCGCCGCCGCGACGCGGCCCTGCTGCTCAGCAGCCGCCTGGAGCCCGGGGCACCGCAGCGCCGCCGGCTGCTGCAGGGGCAGGGCTGGGGCCGCGGCGCCCTGGCACCGGTGGCACTCAAACAGGCGGCCCTGTCGGCGCAGGCCCGCGGACAGAGCCACACCGCCGAGGCCCTCTGGGGCGAGCTGCTGCAACGCTTCCCCGATCGCGCCGCCAGCGCCGATGGCCTCTATGCCCTCGGCCGCCAGACCCCGGCGCTGCGCCGCCAGCTGCTGCAACGCTTCCCCGCCCACCCTGCCGCCCTGGCCGCCGCGGCGGAAGCCGGGGATGCCGTGCATCTGGCCCGCTGGGGCCCCCGCTGGCCCGGCGCCGAGCCGCTGCTGCTGGAGCGCTGCCGCCGTTCCACTGGCCTGAGGCCCGACCAGCGGCAGGCCCTGGCGGGGGGCCTGGCGCAACTGCAGCAGGGCCGTGCCGCCCTCAGCTGCCTCGGGGCTGTAAGCGCGCCGGCCGACCTGCAGCTGAGCATCGACCGTGCCCTCGTGCGGGGGGAACCGGCGGATCAACGGCTGGCCCAGCAACGGCTGTTGGCCCTGGCGCAACAGCAACCCAGCAGCGCCGTTGGCCAGGAAGCGGCAGCCCTGCTGGCGGAGGAACCCGGGGCCGACGCCCTGGCGGCCCTGCGGCAGCTGCCGGCTCCCCTACAGGCCAGCGCTCCGGTGCAGGCGCGCCTGGCCCTGGAGGGGCAACGGCCCTGGAGGGCGGTGCTGCAGCGCTGGCCACAGCACCCCGCCAGCTGGGAGTTGCAGTGGCAGCTGGCAAGGCGTCAGTTGCTGGAGCGGCGCTGGCCCCAGGCGGAAGCGCTGCTGGCGGCCCTCGATGCCCGCTGGCTGCCGGCCCCCCTGGCGGCACGGCAGCTGTTTTGGCGGGGCTACGGCGCCAGCCAACGCGGCAACCAGGCCGAAGCCCAGCGGCTGTGGCGGGCCCTGTTGCACAGCCAACCTGGCGGCTACTACGGCTGGCGCGCAGCGGCACGGCTGGGCCTCGATGCCCCTTCAGCCCCCGCCACTAGTCCCGCGTCCCCCTGGCGGCCCCTGTACAGCGGCGATGGGGAGCTGGATGCGCTGTGGCGCACGGGCCAAACCCTTGAAGCCTGGGAAAGCTGGCGCCACCAACGGCGCGGCCAGACCGCCAGGGGAGCACAAGCGTTGGCCCTGGAGGGGCGCCTGCGCACCGGAATCGGCGACGATTGGACCGGCCTGGGGCAACTGGAGCAGGCCAGCCTGCGGCTGCCCCAGGGAACCTGCACGCAGCACTGGCAGCTGGAGCAGGATCTGCACCCCCGCCGCTTCGAGGTGGAGTTCCAGCGGGCGGGCCAGCGCGAGCAGGTGGACCCCCAGCTGTTACTGGCGGTGGCTCGCCAGGAATCGCGCTTCAGCCCCGGCGTGAGTTCAGCCGTGGGGGCGGTGGGCCTGCTGCAGTTGATGCCGGCCACCGCCGCGGAGCTGGCGGGGATGCCCCTGAGCACCACCCAACTGCAAGACCCCAGCCGCAACGCTGAACTGGGGGCCCGTTACCTGCACCAACTGCTCAGCCGCTGGCAGCAGCACCCGTTCCTCAGTGTGGCCAGCTACAACGCCGGTCCTGGCGCGGTGGAGGGCTGGCGCGGGGCTGGTGCTCCCGATCCCCAGCGGGAGCCTGAGCTGTGGGTGGAAGCCATCCCCTACCCCGAAACCCGGCTCTACACCAAGAAAGTGCTGGGCAATCGCTGGACGTATCAACTGATCGCAGCCACGGGTGATCAGGCCTGCACCTGGAGTCAAGCCAGATAGCCCCCGAGGCTGTGCTGCAGCTGGTGACCCACCAGGATCCCCAGCAGCACCCAACCACTCAGCCCCAGCGAGGCCAGCCAGGGGGCGGGCATGATCCGCAACCGGATCAGATCCAACCGAGCCAGCAGCACTGCCGAGGCCAGCACCAGCACCTCCGAGAGCACCGCCAGGTGCAGCAGGTACAAGCCACCGGTGATCACGATCAGCAGGGTCACCACCAGGGTGAGGGCCTTGCTGGCCGCCATCAGCTCGGAGAGCTCCCGCAGCAGCACATCCGGCATGGCACAGAACACCACCACCGCCAGGACCTGCAGGCTCTGCAGCGGCCAGAACCAGGGGCCCGCCAACTGCTGCTGCAGAGGAGTGGAGGCCTCCGCCAACAGCTGCGGTGCCACATCCGCCCAATGCAGGCCGAGGTAGCCACTCACCACCAGGAGCACCAGCAGCATTGGCGCCCGCAGGGGCAGCACCAGCAGGGCGAACAGAGCTTTCACAGCGACGGGTTCAACACGGAATCAGGACGGATTCAGCACGAGGGCAATGGCCTCGAAGGGACAGGCCGGGATGCATTGTTCACACACCAGGCAGCGTTGCGCGTCGAACTGCAACTGCCAAGTGGGGGCCACGCTTTGCAAAGCACCGCTGGGGCAGACGCTGCTGCAGATGCCGCAGTCGACGCAACGCTCCGGATCGATGCTGATCTGACCCGAGGCCCGGTTCAACCCCAGGCCCTGGCGTTCGAGCCATTGCTCCGCCGCCGCCAGGTCGTCGATATCGCCCGAGAGCTCCACCACCATGGTGCCGCTCTGATTGGGGGCAATCTGGGCCCGCAGGATCTTGGCGGCGATGTCAAATTCCACCGCCAAGCGATAGGCGATCGGCTGATGCACCGCCTCGCGGGGGAAATGCAGGGTGATGCGGCGCTTCACGCTCCAGCTTCCGCCTGGCCTCAGCGTACCGACGCCACCCAGGTCGCACCTGGCAGATTGTGGCTAAATCCAGCAGCCATGGCTGCCAGCGGCCCTTGAACGACCCCGCTCCCACCTCCCCGGAAACGCCCGGCACGATCACAAGTGCTGCAGGCCTGGGGCGGCGGGAACGGATGCTGCTGGCGGCCCTGGCGGCGGTGCTCGCCCTGGGGTTGTTCCTGCTGCGCGGTGGCCTGCAACCGGCCGCTCCCCTGCAACAGCTGGCCCGGCAATCCCTGGATCTGCCGATGGCCCTGAGCGACGGACGTCCGACCCTGGTGGAGTTCTACGCCGATTGGTGTGAAGCCTGCCAAGCGATGGCTCCCGCCATGGAGACAATCGCCCGCCAGCACCACGAACAACTCGACGTGGTGCTGCTGAACGTCGACAACCCCCGCTGGCAGCCGGAAATCGATCGCTACGACGTCAACGGCATCCCGCAGCTGGAGTTGTTTGATGCCGGCGGCAGTGCCGTAGGCCGGGCCCTCGGGGCCCGCAGCGCCCCTGAGCTGGAGGCCCTCAGCAGCGCGCTGATTGCCAACACCCCCCTGCCGGACCTGGCGGGCCTGGCCCGGCAGAGCAGCCTCAGCGACATCTCCCTCGCCAGCGCGGCAGCAGCCCCGGCAGCCATGGCCGGCCCCCGCAGCCACGGCTAAAGCGCAGCCACGGCTACGCCGGGCAGATCGGCCTAGCCTGCTGTCCATCAGATCCCGCCTGGGCGCGGCGCCGCCACACCATGAATCGCTTTCGGGTTGAGCTGATCGCCGCCACCCCCAACCCCCAGCAGTGCATCTACGCCGCGATGCACCAGGACTACAGCGAGGGATTCGTGGCCGCCGACCGGGCTGAGTGGCCCGACGAGACCCGGGCCGGTGAGGTCTGTGTAAAACGTTTGCTGGCCGGTGAGCGCGGCCACTACGGCCCCCTGGAGCATGCCCAGATCGTGCTCAACGTGGGCTGGTTTCCCCACTCGGTGATGCAGCAGGCACGCACCCATCGGGTGGGGGTGAGCTTCGATGTGCAGTCGATGCGCTACACCGGCGATCGCATCTGCAGGGCCGCCAACGGCGAGCTGGATCTCGAGGAGGTGTTCTACCTGCGGCCGGAGGGCAACTACAGCGACCGTCAGGGCAAAAAGTACGCCTACACCGCTGAGCAACGCAGCCTCGATCTCGACCTCTGCCGCAGGGCCGCCGAGCGCTACCGCGACATGCTGGCCGCCGGGTTCGCCGAGGAGCACGCCCGGGGCATCTTGCCCTTCGACTATCGCCAGCACTTCGTGGTGAGCTTTTCGCTGCGGGCGTTTCTGCACTTCATGGACCTGCGGGCCAAGCTCGATGCCCAGGAGGAAATCCGCGTGCTCTGCGATCTGATGTGGCCGCACATGCAGGCCTGGGCCCCGGAGATCGCCGGCTGGTACGAGAAGAGCCGGCTGCACAAGGCACGGCTTGCGCCCTAGGGCAGCAGCTCGCTACACCTTGGCGAGGGTGACCCGCTCAGGCTGGTGCTGGTACTTGCCGGCGCGGTCCTTGTAGGTGGTTTCGCAGGGATCGCCCTCGAAGAACAGCAACTGGCAGATGCCCTCATTGGCGTAGATGCGGCAATCGGCCCCTGAGGAGTTGCTGAATTCCAGGGTGAGATGCCCCTCCCAGCTGGCCTCAGCCGGGGTGGTGTTCACGATGATTCCCAGGCGGGCGTAGGTGCTCTTGCCCAGGCAGACCACGGTGATGTTGGGGGGAACGCACATCTTCTCCAGGGCTACCCCCAGCCCATAGGAATGGGCGGGAAGGATGAAGTAGGCGCCGTCCTCGTCCTCGTGCAGGGGAGCCGGCTCCAGGTTGGCGGGGTTGAACCGCTTGGGGTTCATCACCGTGCCGGGCACATGCTTAAAGATCAGGAACTCCTTCGGGGAGAGCCGCAGGTCGTAGCCGTAGGAGGAGCAACCGAAGCTCAACACCGGCTGGGCGGCGTTATCCGGATCGAGGTGGCGCACCAGCCGGGGCTGGAAGGGCTCAAGCATGCCGGCGGCAGCTTGCTCATTGATCCAACGGTCGTTCTTGAGCATCAGAAACCTCGGCGCAGCTGGGTGACCTGATCCGCCATGGCCAGCAGGGCCGCCGGCATGGAGGGTCCGGTCAGGATCACATCCAGGTGGGACGGGCGCTGCTCCAGGGCCGCCATCACCTCCTCCTCCGGCAGATAGCCCAGCTGCACCGCCAGGCCCAGTTCATCGAGCACCAGCTGATCGAGCTGGCCGGTCAGCAGCTGCTCACGGGTGTACTCCCACACCTCCACCACCGCGGCGCGGTTGGCGTCCGCCAGCTCTCCGGATGCCATCGGCTCAGCCAGGCAACCGGCCACGGCGGGCCGCAGCCACTGCAGGCGGCCGCACAGCCAAACGCTGCGCTCCAGCCCTTGGTCGACCCCACCTTTGAGAAATTGACTGATCAACACGCGGCTGCCCAGACCGGCGCTGCGCAGGGCCTGGCTGAACACGCCGCTGAAGCTGCCGCGAAACGGAGCCGTGTGCACCTGCAGCAACCCCTCCTGTTGTGCCACCAGCCGCAGGCTGCGCTGACCCGGTGCCGGATGGGCCGGAGGCAGCGGCCGCAAGTGGTTGCGGTGCATGGCCGCCAGCCCTGCCTTGGCAACCGGTTGCCCCACGGGGAAGGACTGACTCAGGGGCACCGCCTTGCTCACCGTCATTCGTTGGCCAGGCCGGCACTCAGGATCCTGAATGTAGCGGCGTTGGCCCGTCCGACAAGCATCAGCCACTACCCGTAGCGCAAACACCCGTACCATCGAACCCATCCTCCGTTGCGCCTGCGTCGCCGCTGATGTCACCCTCCCGCCGCGACGGCCGCAGCGCCGATCAACTGCGCCCCACCCGGTTCAGCTGGGACCCCATGGGGTTTGCCCTGAGCTCTGTGACGGTGCACACCGGACGCACCGCCGTGATCTGCAGCGTCTGCTGGGAGGAAGGGGTGCCCAAATGGCGTCAGGGCTCGGGCCGTGGCTGGCTCAGTGCCGATTACCGCCTGCTGCCGGCCAGCACGCCGAGCCGCCAACCCCGTGAACTGCTGAAGCTCTCGGGCCGAACCCAGGAGATCCAGCGGCTGATTGCCCGCAGCCTGCGGGCCTGCCTGGATCTGGACCAGCTGGGGGAGCGCACGCTCCAGATCGACTGTGACGTGCTCCAGGCCGATGCCGGCACCCGCACCGCCGCCATCACCGGCAGCTGGGTGGCCCTGGCCCTGGCCCTGCGCCGCCTGGAGCGCCAAGGGGTGCTGAGCGGCTCAGCGCTGCGGCAGCAGGTGGCGGCCGTGTCGGTGGGGCTGGTGGACGGCCTGGCGCTGCTGGATCTCGACTACAGCGAAGACAGCCGCGCCGACGTGGACCTCAACGTGGTGATGGATGGTGAAACCCAGCTGCTGGAAATCCAGGGCACGGCGGAAGGGGCCCCGTTCTCCAGGGCCCAGCTGGGGGAGCTCCTCGATCTCGCCGAGCTGGGATTGGAGCAGCTCCAGCACAGCCAGCGCCAAGCCCTGGAAGAAGCACCGAATTAGTGTCAACGAATACAAGGCCCCCGTGGACTGATCCGTAGGGTCCGCCCACCCTTGCACCGCCGTCATGGTCGGCGCCACGCGCGGCTTCACCCGCTACTCCGCCAGCCCCACGGCCGGCGCTGGCCTAACCACGGCCGCGGCGGGGCAGCTGTCCGCCAGCCCCACCCTGCTGGATGTGATCCGTGGGCTTAGCGGCAGCACCCTGGAAACGGTGGAGCGCGGCAAAACGATCTTCTTTCCGGGCGACCCGGCCGAGAAGGTCTACTTGTTGCGGCGCGGCGCCGTGCGGCTGTCCCGGGTGTACGAGTCGGGGGAAGAAATCACCGTGGCGCTGCTGCGGGAAAACAGCCTGTTCGGTGTGTTGTCGCTGCTCACCGGCCAGCGCAGCGACCGCTTCTATCACGCCATTGCCTTCACCCGGGTGGAGATGGTGACGGCCCCGGCGGCCTCGGTGCGCAAGGCCATCGAACAGGACGCCAGCGTGGGCCTGCTGATGCTGCAGGGCCTCTCCTCGCGCATCCTGCAGACCGAAACCATGATCGAAACCCTCACCCACCGCGACATGAGTTCGCGGCTGGTGAGCTTCCTGCTGGTGCTCTGCCGGGATTTCGGTGTGCCCAGCAACGAGGGCATCACGATCGATTTGCGCCTCTCGCACCAGGCCATCGCCGAAGCCATCGGCTCCACCCGCGTCACCATCACCCGCCTGCTGGGCGACCTGCGCAACGCCGGCCTGGTGCAGATCGATCGCAAGAAGATCACCGTGTTCGATCCGCTGGCCCTAGCCAAACGGTTCAGCTGAGCCAACCCTGTTGAGCGCCCCGGGGATGGCTTCTGAGCGACGGGGCGCCGATACTGGCCGTCGTTGCCTCACGCTGTGTCCGGCTGGCTGCTGATCCTGGCGTTGCTGCTGCTCGGCGGGGTGCTGTCCACGCTGGGGGATCGGCTTGGCTCCAAGGTGGGCAAAGCCCGACTGAGCCTGTTGGGCATGCGGCCGCGGCGCACGGCCGTGCTGATCACCGTGCTCACCGGCAGCCTGATCAGCGGCATCTCGCTGGGGCTGATGCTGCTGGTGAGCGATCGACTGCGCACCGGCCTGTTTGAGCTCGATCAGATCGAGCGGCGGCTGAAGGAAAGCCGTGAGGCCCTCAACCGCAGCCAGGTGCTGCTGGAGAGCAGCCGCACCGCCGTGCGCACCGCCGAGCAGGGCCGCCTGCAGGCGCGCAATCAGCTCACACGCGTAGAGGGTCAGGCCCGGCGCTTGCGCGGCGAACTGGCACCGCTGATCCAACAGCGCCGGCAGCTGGAGCTGGAACGCGACCGCCTCAACGGCGACATCAACGCCAAGGACGCCGATCTCCGCCGCAACCAGAACGAACTGGCGCGGCTGAACAACCGCATCGCCGCCGGCTCCAAGGAACTGCAGACCCTCGAAACCAACCTGATCGCCCTGCGCCGGGGCGACGTGGTGATCACGGCCGGCCAGCCCCTGGAAATCGCCAAGGTGCGCATCGACAACGGCAACCAGGCCAAGCCGGTGATCGAGGCCCTGCTGCGCCAAGCCAACAGCAACGTCTACCAACTGGTGCTGCCGGGCCAGGCCCCCAACCGCCAGATCCTGCTGGTGCCGCGCAGCGACATCAACCGGCTTGAGCAGGTGCTGCGCCGCCGCGGTGAGTGGGTGGTGAGCGTGATCTCCGTGGCCAATGTGCTCAAGGGGGAACGCCAGGTGGTGGCCTTCCCGGACGTGCGACCCAACAAGCGGGTGGTGAAGGCCGGCGACGTGCTCGCCAGCACGGCTTTGGAGGCGGATGAAACCAGCCCCGAGCAGGTGCGCAGCCGTCTCAATCTGCTGCTCGCCGCCGCCTTCAACCGGGTGAAGCAGCAGGGCAGCCTCACCAGCGGCCTGCAATTCGACCCCTCCGCCCTCAACCAGCTGGGCGCCAGCCTCAGCAACCGCCCGCCGGGCCAAGCGGTGCAACTGGAGGTGATCGCCCGGCAGAGCAGTGACCTGGCGGAGCCGGTGGCGGTGGAACTCCGCATCCGCCGTTGAGCGGACTGGTGGCCCTCGACCCCGGCCGCAGCAAATGCGGCCTGGTGCTCAGCGATCACGATGGCCTGGAGCTGCTGGCGGCGGGGGTCTTACCGGCGCCGGCCTGCCTGAATCAGATCCAAACCTGGGCCGCCGCGGAGCTGTGCCACACGGTGCTGTTGGGCAACGGCACCGGCAGCGCCCCCTGGCGGCAGTGGTTGGCCCCACTGCCGCTGCAGCTCCTCGTGGTGCCCGAAGCGGGCACCACCCTGGCGGCACGGCGGCGCTACTGGCAGCTGGAGCCGCCCCGCGGCTGGAGACGCCTGCTGCCGGAAGGTCTACGCCTTCCCCCCAGGGATGTGGATGACGTGGTGGCGCAGCTGCTGCTGGAGCGGCATCTGAGACGGTCCCTGCAGCGCAGCCACTGCCGCTGGCTCTCCGGGGACGACGGCGCGGTCTAAAACTTGGCGCGCACGGTGAAGGCGTAGTCGCCCCCCGGCTCGAGCTGATAGTCAGCCTTGAGCAGAAAGCGCAGCAGGGCGTCCTGAATCAGGGCCCGCCCCAGGGAGGGTTCCACCACCAGCTCGCCGCGGTCGAAAAACCAGCTGAAGGTCCACTGGAAGCCACCGGCACTCACTTCCCCCTCCAGCAGCCGTTGGCTGAAGCTCTGGTGCAGCACGCGCAGCTGCGCCGTGGTGGCGGGGAGGCGGCTCACGACCCAGGGGGCTCCGGCACGGCGGCGGACTCCGTCAGCTTGGCCGCGGTGGGGGCAATGAATCCGTTCAAGCGATGACCGGCGCGCTCCAGACCCAGGCGCTGCATCAACGCCACCCCCTCCAGCACTTCATCGAGCACCTCATCGAGCAACGGTTGCTCCGCCGGGCTGAACCGCCCCAGCACATAGCCCACGGTGCGCTGCTTGCGCTCCACCGGATTGAGGGCCGGGGCGCCGATGCCGATGCGCAGCCGTGCAAAATCCTGGCCGCCGAGATGGGCAATGGTGCTGCGCAGGCCGTTGTGGCCGCCGGCGCCACCACTACGGCGCAGCCGCAACCGGCCCAGGGGCAGATCCATGTCATCCACGAGCACCAGCAGCTGGTCCACCTCCAGGCCAAACCAATCGAGGGCGGCCCGGATCGAGCGACCGCTCTCGTTCATATAGGTCTGGGGCATCAGCAGACGCAGCCGGTTGGGGCCAGTACCCACCTCCGCCAGCAGCCCGTGCAGCTTGCTCTGCTGCCGGAAGCCTGCCCCACTGCGGGCCGCCAGGCGCTCCAGGGCCATAAAGCCCACGTTGTGCCGCGTGCCGGAATAGGTAGCGCCGGGATTGCCAAGCCCCACCAGCAGCTGCAGCGGATTCGCTCCAGCGGGGGAGGCCATGGCGGAATCAGTCGGGTGCCTGGTCGGCCAGGGTGTCGGTGGACTCGCCCCCTGCCGCCGCCGGGGCTTCAGCCGGAAGGTTGGCGTCAGCAACCGTGGTGTCGGCCATTTGGGCGGCTGAAACGGTGGCATCCACGGTGTTGATCGCCTTGCGGAATTCCTGCTCGAATTCGGTAGAGGCCGACTGGAAGCCCTTCAAGGTGCGGCCCAGGGTTTTGCCCAGCTCAGGCAACCGCTTGGGACCGAACACCAGCAAACCGATGGCGGCAATGACCGCCAGCTCGGGCAGCCCGATCCCAAAAACGTTCATGGATCAGCTGACGCCGTTCCAGTTCACGGTGATGCCATCGAGCAGCAGCGACTTGTTGTACAGCTGCAGGATCACCAGCAGGAACACCAGGAACAGGGCCATGAACACGCCCATCACCGGGGTGGTTCCCCAACCGGGCACCACCTTGCCGTACTCGGAGTTGAGCGGACGAAGCAGATCTCCCAGGCGGGTGCGTTGAGCCATGGCGGTGCTGTGCTCTCTGGCAGGGTTGCAATCCCGATACTGTAAGGGCCCTCACCGCCACAGCGGCGGGCCCCGTCGAGAGTTGTGATGGAAACCTCCTCCCCCGCCCTGTCCGTCGCCCTGGCGGTGCTGGCGGTGCTGCTGGGGCTCACCGGTTTTGGCATCTACCTGGCCTTCGGGCCGCCATCGAAGGCGCTCACCGACCCCTTCGACGATCACGAGGACTGATCCAGACGCAGCTCAGGGGGTCTGGGGCGTCGAGACCCGGAAACTCGCCAACTGCCAGGGCTTGAGCTGATCGGCGCTGTTGGTGCAGGGTTCGGAGGTTGGCTCCGGCTGGATCCGCCAGCCAGGAGGCCACCGCAACGGCTGCCGCTGCGGGCTGAGGTTCTGCAGGGTGATCCACACCTCCCCCGGCTGCTCGAGCGGCCGCATCGCAATCAGCTGCACAGCGTCTCCACCGAACCGGAGACCTGGCGTGGGCCCGTCTCGGGGCCCCTCCATGGCCCCAGCGGCCTGGCTGGGCCGCACCCACAGCCGCTCCCGGAACCGTTGGGCCGCCCGCGGCACCGCCTGCTGCCGCCACCCCTGGCTGCAGGGCATCAGGGCCAACCGCAGCCGCTGCTGGCCGTTGTCGGCACTGGGATCCGGCCAGGTAGGGCCCCGCAACAACGACACCCCCAACCGCTCCGCCTGGGCCGAGACCCCCTGGGGGCCATCCAGCAGCACCGCCAAACCGCCAGCCTCAGGGGCAGCGGCCTGCGACGCCATCCAACTCACCGCCGGCACCTCCCAACGGGCCTGCTCGCGGGCGGTGCTGGACTGCGCGGGCCGCTCCAGCACCCCACCGGCCGTGTCGGCCGCGTAGCGCGCAGCGGGCTGGGCGAGCGGAATCTCCAACCGCAACAGCTCGTGGCGCTGCCGCCAGTCCACCTGCAACTGCAGCTCCAGCCACGGGCAGGCCGCCCGCAGCTGCACATCCAGCCGCAACGCACTGCGGCCGCAGCGGCCCCGCCACACGAAGCGGGTGCACAACGGCCCCTGCTCCGCCAGCTCCGGCCCAGGATCCCACTGCAACGGCAGGGGATGCGCGCGGTAATCGGCAGCAATATCCCAGGCATCCCAGAACTCGCCGTGGTCGCGCCAGCGGCACCACTGCAGAGGCTCAGCCAGCTGCGCTATGCCGTCCGCCCCCCACAGCTGCAGCACCCCATCAGGGCCGAGCTCGACGCTCAGCAAGCCGTTGCCAATCCGCCACTGGGCTGGCGCCCCAGCCGCACCCACGGCCCTGCAGTGCACAGGCTGGTGCACCGCCAGCGATGGCTGAGGTGGCCCGGCTGTGGTGCGCCAGACCGCTTGCGCCACCACACCCTCAGGCAGGGGCACCTGCACCCACACCCCACCCCCGGGGGCCGGCTGCTGGGGCAGCTCCTGGGGGGGCTGATGGGCGCTGGCGGGCAACTGCCATCGGCCGCGGGGTAGGCGCAGCGTCAGGGGCCCTGCCGCCTGCGACTGCAACTGCACCAGCCACCAGGGCTGCGCCCCCTCGGGGGGGATCACCGCGCCGTCCGTGGGCTGAGCCTGGCCCGTCAACCAGCCCTGCAGGGCCAGATCCCGCTGCTGGAGGGCCTGGCGACGCGCACTGCGCCACACCGGTTCGGCCTGCTCAAACACCTCCGGGATGGCGGTGCCAGGAAGAATGTCGTGGAACTGCTGGAACAGCAGCGGCCGCCAGTCGGGTTGAGGCCACGGCCAATCACCGCCGGCCGGCCGCTGCCGCTGGAGCCACAGGAGGGCCTGGGCCAGCTCCGCCTCCCGCAGCAACCGCTCCAGGCTGCGGTTGTGGCGCTTCTGATCCGGCCGGCTGGTGGCACAGCCGCGGTGCAGCTCCAGATAGAGCTCATCGCGCCACACCGGCAGCCCCGAGGCCAGGGGCTCCAGGGCCGCCAGGTAATCCCGCAGGCTGCCGTGCCGCTGCGGACAGGCGAGGGGCTGCTGTTGCCACAGCTCCAGCTGCTGCAGCATCTCCGCCGTGGGGCCGCCGCCATGGTCGCCCACCCCCGGCAGCCACAGGGCCTCATCCACCCCAGTAGCGGCCTGCCACTGCTGCCGGTAGGCCTCCATGGCCAACGGATCGCCATCGGTGCCGATGGGAGCGGTGCTGAGGGCCAGGAGTTCCGCGCCGCAGCGGTGGCGCCAGCGAAACAAGCGGTGCGGGAATGGGGTGGTGGCGTTCCAGGCCAATTTGTGGGTGCAGAACCAACGCACCCCCGTGGCCTGGGCCAGCGCCGGCAGGCCGGCGGCAAACCCGAAGCTGTCGGGCAACCAACAGAGGTTGTGGTGCCACTCGGGGAAACGGCTGCGGCTGTAGGCCTGCCCCAGCTCAAATTGCCGCAGTAGCGATGCGGTGCTGATCAGCACGCAATCGCTCTCCACCCAGGGGCCATTGATCGGCTCGAAGCGGCCCTGGCGCATGGCCTGCCTCAGGCGGGCAAATAGCTCCGGCCGGTGCAGCTCGATCCAGGCGTAGAGGGCGGGGCTGGAATGGGCGAAGTGCAGCTGGGGATGGCGCTCCATCAGACCCAGGGCGGAGTCGAAGGTGCGCACCGCCGCCTGCCAGGTGTCGGCCACCGGCCACAGCCAGGCCAGATCCAGATGGGCATGGCCGAGCACATGGAACCCACCGCTGGGCCGGCAGTCGGCCTGGGCCCGCAGCCAGGGCGCCAGCGCCGTGCCACTGGCGGGGTCCAGCGGATCAAGCTGTTGCAGCTGGGCCACCAGGGCCTGCCGCTGTTGAGCATCCAACCGCCGCTCGGCGAGGGCGACCTGGGCCGCCGTCAGTACGCCGGTGGGATCAGCAGGATCGATGGGCTCCTGCTCCAGCTGACTGGTGATCAGAGCGCCGTCGTCATGCAGGGGGGAGCGCAACCGCAGCGACAGCTGCAGGGGTTGGCCCTCCCACCAGGCATTGGGCAGGGGCCAACGGCAGGCGGTGTCGAACAGATCCCCCTGATGCACCAGGGCCCCATCCACCCTCAGCTCCACCGCATCGGCCCACCAACGCAGCACCAGGCGCGCCAGACGATCGCCCCGTTGCCGCACCCGCCAGGCCGGCGGACACTCCAGGCGCAGCTGCAACTCCAGCCAACGCCCCCCCCGCGGCCAGATCACCAGCCCGCGGGCGTGCCAATCCGGGCGAAACCGCGCTCCCCAGGGGTCATCGAGGGCAAAACCGCTGTCGCCATCGAGCGGAGGAAGCCGCCACAGGGGCCTCAGATCCAGCCGGGTTTGCGTCTGAAACGTTTCAATCCAGGAGCGAACGTCGCCCTCAGAGGCCTCCGGCATGGGTGAAGGCGATCACGACCCATAGGATGATGCCGCTGCCGCAGGGTCGTTCAGGGCCCATCTGGCGCCTGTCACTCCCTGTCACCCGCCGGACAGACCATGCTTGCCCTCAAGATCTCGGTTTATTCCGTCGTCTTCTTCTTTATCGGGATCTTCGTGTTCGGCTTCCTGGCCAGCGATCCCAGCCGCACCCCCAGCCGCAAAGATCTGGAGGAGTGAGCCGTCCAGCCCCTTGGGGGTGAGCTGCTGAACCGTCCCGCGCGATCCCGTTGAGCCACAGACGCGTGGCAGGATCGCGGCCCCTGTCGCCCCCCGGTGAAGCCTCCGCTACGGACGAGAGCATCCCGGGTGGCACCGTGTTTGATGGCCTCCCTGTTGGGGGGCCTCAGCCCATGGGCCCTGGCCGCGCAGCCCAGCGCGGAAGCCCTCGCGGCAGTTGCCGGGTCCGGCACAACCACACCAGCCACAGCCGGCAGCGACCGCCCGCTCACGCCTGCGACGGCAGAACAGCGGCCGCCGGTGCCGATCGGTCTGCAGGCTGACGAGCAGGGCTTCGATGGCTTGCTCGATCGTTTCGTCGCCCGCGGCGATGTGCAGATCGACCTAGCGGGAGGCCGCCTGTTGGCGGACCGGCTGGAGTACGAAACCAAAACCCGCACGCTGTACCTCAGCGGCCGCGTGCGTTTCTGGCGGGGTGAGCAATATTTCCAGGCCAACAGCCTGCGCTACAGCCTGTCGGAAAACCGCGGTGAGGCCGATGGGGTCTATGGCGTCATTGATCTCGATACCACCACCACGGATTTTGATCTTGAACAACCCCCAACCATCCCGCCGCCACCACTGACTTACTGGGGGCAACAGGATTGGGGGAACCACAAAAATCTGCTGGGTTTCTGGCCGAGACAAACATCATTTTTCCGGAGCTCCATTCGATCCGAAGGTCGTGAAAGGCAACGGCCTCTGAGCCTGAGGCAGGCTGCGCTCGGTTCCAAGCCCCGTGGCTATCGACTCAGCCCGCTGGAATGGAACTTGGATGCCACAGGAGCGAATCAACGCGGCAGCTGGGGAGCGTCCGTTCCCTTCCAAACGTCGCTAAAACCTCAAAATGCAAGTGCCAGTGGCCTTGGGTTTGCATCTCCAGCATCCGTGCAAAGGGATTCACAAGGGCTGATCATTGGATGGTCTGAACATGCGCAATCCACACGTCAAACGCAACAAGCTCTTCTCAGTCAGCCATTAGCCAGCGTTCAAACCCGGCGTCTCAATGTTGGCCTGCCCATCAACCAACAATGGCTAGCAGCCCAACCGGGCTGGGGGGGCATATGGCGTCGTGGAAGCAACCCATGGTTGGTGCCACCGGTATTCATCGCACCCACTGCCCGCAGCATGGCCTGCCCGCCGCTGATC
>Ga0310332_10109_pt1 | contig 22242 bp, 22 predicted proteins | sample LakMicSRFLOrngD5_FD_195546 | JGI IMG/M metagenome (GOLD analysis project Ga0310332, IMG submission 195546) | Enriched freshwater cyanobacterial communities from Lake Michigan, Michigan, United States - MI23.SRFL.Orng.D5 (v2) (version 2) | ecosystem: Environmental > Aquatic > Freshwater > Lake...
CCATAGGCCTTAAATACATCTGGATTTGGGTGGGTGATTTGTTGGCAGCCATTCACGCGCTCCACTTCAAAACCCTCAGCTGCCATACGCCGCATTAATTTGGCCGCTTCTTCAAAACGGGCTGCCATCGCCGCCAAGCTGGCGCAATCTTGGCTTAGGCCTTCTTCCTTCCAAGTGAAATAGGGCATTTGTTTTACGGCCGCATTAATAAACCCAGCGCCACTAACCCTAAGCTCACTAGCCAAAAAATCACCACCACCTTTATTTCACTCCAGCCCCCCAGCTCAAAATGATGGTGCAAAGGTGCCATCCGAAATAAGCGACGCCCTTGGCCATCAGCCCCCTTGGTTGCTTTAAACATCCACACCTGCAGGATCACAGATAACGATTCAGCCAGCAGCACCCCTCCCATCAAAAGCAAAGGCCACAGGCTGTTGGAGAGCAGCGCAATTGCACTCAGGGCTGCCCCCATCGCCAGTGAGCCGGTATCACCCATAAACACCCTGGCGGGATTGCGGTTGTGCACTAAAAAGCCAAGCCAAGCGCCAGCTAAAGCAGCGCAGAAACCAGCCAGGGCTGGATCGCCGCCATTGCCCCGCAGCATCAGTTGCAAGCCCAAACCCATAAATACGATTGCCCCCACACCAGCTGCCAAGCCATCAAGGCCATCGGTGAGATTGGTGGCATTGCTCTCGGCTAAAAATACAAATAGGGCAAGGGGCCAAATCAAAAACCCCAGGGGCAGCCACCAGCCAAAGGGCAAGGCAATGCCGCTTGGCAGTGCCCCATGCAATGCCGCCCAAACAAGAAATAAGGCAGCGGCAATTGCCTGTAATAGCAGTTTGCCTTTGGCGCTTAGGCCAGTGTTGGTGCGTTTTGTGAGGCTGCGCCAGTCGTCTATGCCGCCGATCACCATGAAAGCAAGCGTTACTAAGGCCACAGGCAATAGCCGTTGATCGCCCGGGCTCACCAAACCAGCCACCAACACCCCACAGGGCACAAGCAGCAGTCCGCCCATGGTGGGTGTGCCTGATTTGCTGTGGTGGGATTGGGGCCCCTCCTGGCGTATTACTTGGCCCATCTTTAGGGCTTTTAATTTTGGTATGCCCCATAAATTCACCAGCCAGCTAAGCGCAAAAGCCAGTAGCAATGGGGTGCTTAATTGAAAAGCAGCTAATTTCAGGTCGCAACCAATGGCCAGCAGCAGCAATAAAGCAATCAAACCCCAAGCCCAGGTATTACCTGAACCAGGGAAATTTGAGGCTGGTTTGCTGCTCAGCTCAGAAGCGCCCACCTGCTGATTAGTCTTCCCAGTTTTCTTCTTGGCTTTCTTCCGGCTGGGAGTAGTCCTCCTTTTCACCCATCAAGGCTGAGAGTTCCTCTTCCTCAACGGTTGCTAGATCAGCACTGGCGGTTTCTTCTTCTGCCACAAGCCGGCCGCTGCTTTCCAGCCAGCTCAATAGGTCGGGTTCATCCCGCAGCGGTAAAACCGGCGCTGGGGCGCTGCGGTCGTAGCGGGTGAGGGACGGGTTGAAACTATCGAGGCTATTCATCGCCGTGGTACTCAAACGATCTAGTTACCAGAGTTTTAACCTTAGCCCATGCCTTCCAAATCAATTCAATTGTTGATCGCCTGGGGTGGTGCCCTGTTGGGGTCGTGGTTGCTGGTTTATGCCGGCAGCACGAACCTGGTGCTACCCCAAAATCCCCTGCTGGTGTGGGCGCTTGTTTTGGTTTTACCCACACTCACAACCCTATGGATTGTTGCCCGGGGGCGGGCCACATAAGAGAATCAACAGATCTGAATAGCTGGCGCGCATGGCAAGGGCAAACAAGGTGGTGCTCGCCTATTCCGGAGGGGTGGATACCAGCGTGTGTATCCCCTATTTAAAAAATGAATGGGGTGTGGCGGAGGTGATCACCTTTGCGGCTGATCTGGGCCAGGGCGATGAATTGGAGCCGATCCGTTTAAAAGCTTTGGCATCAGGGGCCAGCGAGGCGATTGTTGGCGATCTGATCACACCATTTATTAATGAATTTGCCTTCCCCGCCATCAGGGCAAATGGCCTTTACGAGGGCCGATATCCCCTCTCCACTGCCCTAGCAAGGCCTTTAATCGCCCGGCGTTTGGTGGAAATCGCCCGGGAGATGGGCGCTGATGCCGTAGCCCATGGCTGCACCGGTAAGGGCAACGACCAAGTGCGATTTGATGTGGCAATCGGCGCTTTGGCACCAGAACTAAAGGTGTTAACCCCAGCGCGGGAATGGGGCATGAGCCGTGAAGAAACGATCGCCTATGGCGAACGCTGCGGTATTCCTGCACCGGTTAGTAAAAAATCTCCCTATTCAATTGATCTAAACCTTTTGGGTAGATCGATCGAAGCCGGCTCCCTTGAGGATCCAGATGTGGAACCACCGGAGGAGATCTACGCCATGACCAGTTCAGTGGAAGCTGCCCCCGCCACTGCTGAATTGGTGGAAATTCGTTTTGAGCAGGGCAATCCCATCGCCATAAATGGCATCGAGCTGGATCCGGTTGCCCTCATCCGCAAAGCCAATGCCCTGGCTGGTGCCCATGGTTTTGGCCGCCTAGACATGATTGAAAATCGAGTGGTTGGCATAAAAAGCAGGGAGATCTATGAAACCCCAGGGCTGCTTTTATTGATTCGTGCCCACCAGGAATTGGAAAGCCTCACCCTTGCGGCTGATGTGTTGCGCACAAAACGGCAATTGGAGAGCCAATGGGCAGACCTTGTTTATCAGGGGCTGTGGTTTGGCCCCCTCAAGGAGGCGATCGATGCCTTTATCAATTGCAGCCAAAGCACCGTTAACGGCACGGTGCGTTTGAAATTGCATAAGGGCAATGCCACGGTTGTGGGCCGCAGCAGCGCAAATAACAGCTTGTATGTGCCTGATATGGCTACCTATGGCGGCGAAGATCAGTTCAACCACCTCGCCGCTGAAGGTTTTATCTATGTGTGGGGTCTTCCCATTCGCCTGTGGGCAGCAGCCCAACGTCGGAACGGCCACCACGGATAAGCCTCAATAGGGGCGGCATTGCTACGAGGGCCCTTGCTGGGCTAGGGGGGCGCTTATCAGGAAAGCGCAGCCGCACCTCACCAGGTTGAGGCAGAAGCCGCTCAACCTGGGCCCGCAAGCGTTCATTTTCAGCAAGCAGCAGTTGCTGTTGGTCCAACACCGGTTGCAGCCGTTGTTCAAATTTGCGCTCAAAAATACCCGGCAGCTCCTCCAGGAGAGTTTGCAATTCCTCTAGCTCCAAATCCCTGCGGATATTTGTTGCCTGGGGTTCCAACTCCTCAAGCCATTGGGGCAGCGGCTCATCTTCCACTGACCACTTCGCTTGCATGAACTCTCACCTTTCTGGCGCGACCCTATCGGTGAAAACCGCCCCCAGCAAGGGGGGTTTAGTCGTCGTCGCTGGCGGCAGGAATGGCGGCAGCAGCACCCACCAACTCCCGATCTTGACGGGGGGCGCTGCTTTCCATTGGTGCCACAGGCGTGGTGCTCCTTCCCAAGGAGCTGTGCTGGCCTTCGTATTTAACGGTTAGGTAGCGGATCACGTCTTCGCTTAAACGCATGGCCCGCTCCAGGGGACCCACCTGTTTGCCATCGCCGCTGTAGTTCAACTGCACGTAAACACCTTCCCGGTGTTTACCGATGTTGTAAGCCAAACGACGCTTACCCCGTTGTTGGTTATCGATGATTGTGCCGCCGTTTTCGATCACAAGATCGCGATATTTATTGGTGTGGGTTTCAACCTCATCCTCCGCGATATCAGGGCGGAGGATATACATCGTTTCGTAGTTGGGACGTTCGCTCATGGTGCCTGTGGGGTGAACCCGAACCAGTGGCTCGGAGGCTTTTTACAAGCTTACAACTGCATCCGCACCGCTTCTGAAATGGTTGGTAGATCAACCTCTTTACCCTGCAGGGATTGCAGCACTGCATAAAGAAGCACCGCCAAGCTGCCGATAAATACGGTGTTGTTCAAGGTGCGCAGCACGATGCTGTCGCCCAAGGGTGACAGCAATACATTGAAGCCCAGGGAAACCACCACCAGCAAAATGTCGAGCAGGATTGCCTGCAGGGCGTTGAAGCGCAGGTATTGGGGCACCTGGGGGTTGCGCACCACCGCCAGATACAACACCAAAAACAAAACGAAGCTACCAAAGGGCACCGCTTGCTGCAAAAACAGCAGTGGTAGGGCCGGCAACTGCAGCAAAGTCAACCAAGGAAACACCGCAAACAGCGCTCTGCCAAAGGGCAAAGCATCGCTCCAGGGCAGTAGGTAGGTGAGCAAGGCCAGCAGCCTTTGCCAGATCGGTATTTGGTTCATGGCACCAGCCTAGGTTTTGCAAGGGCTTGCTCAACGGCTTTACCCATGGCATCAACGGGCACTTGCCCTAAACCCGTCCAGAGCTTGAGGGCGGCAGCCCCCTGCTGCACCAGCATTTCTAAGCCGTCTTGGCAGGCAAGCCCCCGGGCAGCAGCCTCCCGCAGCAGGCGGGTGGGCCTTGGTGTGTAAACCACGTCGTAAACCAGGGCATGGGCTGGCAATAGCGCCAGCTGCCCTTCGCTCAAGGGGCTTTGCTGCTGCCATTCGCCCATGCCAAGGGGGGTGCCATTCACCACTAGGTCCACCTGGGGCAGCAAGTCAGTTAATGGTTCTTCCCATGGCAGCAGTTCCAGGGGCAATGCCAAAGTTGCGGCCCAGGCGGCCAAGGCCTCCATTTTTTGTTTATTTCTTGCCCGCAGCAGCAAGCGCTTAAAACCCAGTGCCTGGCAGCTGTGCAGCACCGCCCGCACCACCCCACCACCGCCCAGCACTAGGGCCGTTTCAGCGCCATTGCTGAAATGTTGCTGGAGGGGAACAAGGAAACCGCTCCAATCGGTGTTGGTGCCATGCCAACCACCCCTGCCATCCGGCACTAGGCAATTCACTGCCCCCAATTGTTTTGCAATGGGGTCGACACTATTCAGCAGGGCTGCAATCGATTCCTTATGGGGAATCGTGACGCTCACGCCACGGCAGCCGATCGCCCCAAGCCCTTGCACCGCCTCCCCAAGCCGTTCTGGCGGCACTGGAAGCGCTAGATAACGCCAGTTCAAACCAAGCTGCGCCAAGGCAGCGTTATGCATTAGCGGTGAAAGCGAATGCTGAATTGGATCGCCAATCACTGCCAATAAGGCTGTTTGACCATCGATGGGGCTGGGGTGGTTGATGGCTGGTAGCGGCAATTGGTTCAGGGTTCGGGAACCACCCCTCGTCGGGATGGGCCCCTGCTGCCGAGGATGCAACAAGTTTGAAACGTTCTGCAAGGAGTTCCTATGGGAAAAGTTGTTGGCATCGATCTCGGCACCACCAATAGCTGTGTTTCGGTGATGGAAGGGGGCAAGCCCACCGTGATTGCCAATGCTGAAGGTTTTCGCACCACCCCTTCAGTGGTTGCTTACACCAAAAATCAAGATCAATTGGTGGGTCAGATCGCTAAAAGACAGGCGGTGATGAACCCGGAAAATACCTTCTACTCGGTGAAACGTTTTATCGGCCGGCGTGTTGATGAAGTAAACGAAGAAGCCAGTGAAGTGAGCTATGGCGTTGAAAAATCTGGCGCCAATGTGAAGGTGAAATGCCCCGTATTAAGCAAGCTATTTGCACCGGAAGAGATTGCAGCCCAGGTGCTTCGCAAGTTGGCGGAAGATGCCGGTAAGTATCTCGGTGAACCCGTTACCCAAGCTGTAATTACGGTTCCAGCCTATTTCAATGATTCCCAGCGCCAGGCCACAAAAGATGCCGGCAAGATCGCTGGTTTAGAGGTGCTGCGGATCATTAATGAACCCACCGCCGCGGCCTTGGCCTATGGCTTAGATAAAAAGAGCAATGAGCGCATTTTGGTGTTCGACCTTGGCGGCGGCACCTTTGATGTGTCTGTGCTTGAGGTTGGAGATGGGGTATTTGAGGTGCTTTCCACCTCCGGCGACACCCACCTTGGTGGCGATGATTTCGACAAAGTGATCGTTGATTACCTCGCCGATAGCTTTAAGGCCAATGAAGGTATCGACCTGCGTTTAGATAAACAGGCCTTGCAAAGGCTCACCGAAGCCGCTGAAAAAGCCAAGATTGAGCTTTCCAGTGCCACCCAGAGTGAGATCAATCTGCCATTTATTACGGCCACACCTGAGGGCCCTAAGCACCTTGATTTGAATCTCACCCGGGCCAAATTCGAAGAATTGGCATCAAAGCTGATCGATCGTTGCAAAGTGCCGGTGGAGCAGGCATTAAAAGATGCAAAATTATCCTCCAGCGAATTGGATGAAGTGGTGATGGTGGGTGGTTCCACCCGCATCCCAGCAATTCAAGGCTTGGTTAAGCGTGTAACCGGTAAAGATCCAAACCAAACCGTTAACCCCGATGAGGTGGTGGCCGTTGGCGCTGCCATCCAAGGCGGTGTGTTGGCTGGTGAAGTTAAAGACATCCTTCTATTGGATGTAACACCCCTTTCCCTGGGTGTGGAAACCCTCGGTGGCGTGATGACCAAAATGATCAGCCGCAACACCACCGTTCCCACTAAAAAAACCGAAACCTATTCCACAGCGGTGGATGGTCAAACAAATGTGGAAATCCACGTGCTCCAAGGGGAGCGGGAAATGGCATCCGATAACAAGAGCCTCGGCACCTTCCGCCTCGATGGCATCCCCCCTTCCCCCAGGGGCGTACCCCAAATCGAAGTTACCTTTGATATCGATGCAAACGGCATCCTTAGCGTTACCGCAAAGGACAAAGGCAGCGGCAAGGAGCAAACAATTTCGATCACCGGTGCTTCTACCCTGAGTGACAACGAAGTTGAGAAAATGGTGAAGGATGCTGAAACTAATGCCAGCGCCGATAAGGAGCGTCGTGAAAAGATTGATCTAAAAAATCAATCTGAAACCCTGGTTTATCAAGCTGAAAAGCAACTCACCGAACTGGGCGACAAGATCTCAGCAGAAGATAAAGGCAAGGTTGAAGGTTTCGCTAATCAACTGAAAGAGGCGATCTCCCAGGAAAATTTCGAAACCATGAAAACAGTTCAAGAGCAGCTGCAACAGGCCCTATATGCAGCTGGCGCCTCTGTTTATCAACAGGCAGGTGCTGATGCCACCGCTCCAAATCCAGGTGCCAATCCAGGTTCAGCAGCTGGTGGTGATGATGTGATTGATGCTGAGTTTACGGAAACTAAGTAGTTAGTTTCCTTTGATCCATTTGAGCAGCTAACGGCCGGCACCCTTAAGAACGGTTTTTATTGTTTTCATTAAGATCAAAAGATCTAGCCAAGGCCCGTAGTTTCTTAAGTAATAGAGATCATAGGATAGTTTTAATTCGGCGTCTTCAACGCTTGATGCATAGGCCATGTTTACTTGGGCCCAACCACTTAAACCTGGCCTTAGCAAATGCCTAAGCCTATAATTTGGTATCTCTGCTTCTAAATTGTGTTCTAGCTCAGGCCGTTCCGGCCTAGGACCAATCAAACTCATTTCACCTTTAATAATATTTAGCAACTGCGGTAATTCATCTAAACGTGTTTGCCTAAGCCATTTTCCCATCGGTGTAATTCTCTGATCGTTTAGGCCGCTCCAGCGGGGACCATTTAATTCTGCTTTCTGATGCATTGTGCGTAATTTGTAGATTTTAAATGGTTCACCAAACAAACCGGTGCGGATCTGTGAATAGAACACAGGTCCACGATCTTGTAGATAAATAGCAAGTGCGATAGGTATTAAAATCGGTATGGTGCAAATCAATAGCACTGCACTGATAAGTAAATCGGCAAAGCGCTTTAGCTGGCGGCTTAAACCCAATTGGCGGCCATCTGCTAATTCACCGAGTTGCAATACTGATTGATCTAACCATTGTGCCGGAATTCGTTGGAGTTCTTCCTCCGCAAGTTGGGCCAGGCTTGTTAATCGCATCCCCCGCACTAGCGCCTCCTGCAGTAGTGGTTGCAGATCAACTGATTGTTGAATAATTGGGCTAACAGCCAGCATTGCACCCGGTGCTTCAAAAGCAGATCTAAGGCAATTAAGTTCGAATAAATGTGGTTCTAAACGATTAAAGCAGAGGTGCCATTCTTTTTTAATTTGATCTTTTTCTGTTGCGTCAACTAGGGCGCTCCATCTTGTGGTGCGCTTGGTTTGGAGATGATGTAAAAATACTCGGATTGCTATTGATGCGATCCCAGTGAATAGCATCAATGGCCCCAAGCTGCCCCTCTGCAGTAATGGCAGCTCCAGGGGTGTTGTTTTAACAAGCCAGCCAGTTAGCAGGGCGAGCATTAAGGTTGCCAGGGCGCTCAAGCCCACCCGTTGCAACATCAAGGGCCAACTTAATTTTGGCCAGCGCAGCAATGAATAACTGCCAAATAACCAGCTCAATATCCAATAGCTAATTATTAAGCCAATTATTTGTTGTATTGAATTTAGTTGCACGCCATGGCGCGCCTCACTGATTGAAAACAGGCCAAGGGTGAGGGCAAGGCCATCGAGCAGCGCCGTAAGCAGCAGCGGTTGTCGGTGGCGTAACCAACTCATCGTTCTAATCCAAATGCCCTATGCACAGCTTGCAATGCTTTTTCGCCATCAGCTTCTGCCACCACGCAACTGATCCTGATTTCGCTTGTGGCAATCATTTCAATGTTGATTTGTGCATCAGCGAGGGCGCGGAATAGTTTGGCGGCTGTGCCTGCGGTAGCTGGCATGCCTGCCCCCACAGCACTCACCCGGGCGATTGCGGGCCCGGTGATGATTTCTGCATTGGGCCATTGGCGTATTAGTTGGCCTAGGGCCTGCATTGCCCGTTGGTGATCATCTTTGGGAAGGGTGAAGGCAATGTCGCGGCAGCTGCCCATGGCGCTTTCGCTTTGCCGCTCCGATTGCACGATGGTGTCGAGGCTGAGGCCTGCATCAGCTAAGGCACGGCATAGGGCCGCGGCTGAACCGGGTTGATCGGGCACATGGCTAACGGCTAGTTGCACTTGATTCACATCAAGGGCCACACCCCGCACTTCCGGTTGATCAACACCGCTTGGCTTGGGGTTATGGCGCAATTGCTGTTCCGCAAGGCCAAATGCTTGCCCTGTGGTGCGCAATGCTTTTTCGCCTTGGTCCCCCTGGATTAGGCAGCTCACCTTCACTTCACTGGTGGCGATCATGCGCAAGCTGATGCCCACTTGGCTGAGGCCATCAAATAATTTCGCTGCCACCCCAGGCCTGCCCATGATGCCGGCGCCGGCGATGCTTAATTTTGCTAGGCCCGCTTGGGCTTTTAGTTGGCAGTTTTCCCCTAGCAGCTGGCGGCACACGGTGGTTGCTTGGTTTAGATCTGCTGCATCAAGGGTGAAGGCAATGTCGTTGCTTTGGCCCTCATGGGTGGCTTGAACGATCAAATCAACGGAAAGGCCAGCGCTTGAAAGGGCTTCAAAGAGGCGTGCGGCAATGCCTGGCTCATGGGGTATGTGGGCTAAGGCCAACACGGCTTGACCTTCAAGCAGCTCGGCGCCATCAACGGGTTTACCTAGCTCGAGTCCATCGTTGCCAATTGCCCTGCGGCCGCCACTGCTAAATAAACTGGTGCCTGGCGCATCGCTCCAGCTGGAGCGCACCACCAGGGGTACGCCGTAATTGCGGGCAATTTCCACAGCCCTTGGATGCAACACAGCGGCGCCAAGGCTGGCCAGCTCCAACATTTCATCGCACGACACCTTTGCCATTAGTTGCGCCTCTGGCACCTTGCGCGGATCGGTTGTGAGCACGCCATCCACATCGGTGTAGATCTCACAGGCATCGGCCCCTAATGCAGCAGCAAGGGCAACGGCAGAGGTGTCGGAGCCGCCGCGGCCGAGGGTGGTGATTTCTTGGCTACCGCCAGCACCGCTACTGGTGCCTTGAAAACCAGCCACCACCACCACAAATCCCTCCTGCAGGTGCCGCTGCAAACGGTCGGTGCGCACCTCAAGGATGCGGGCACGGCCATGGGCTGATTCGGTAACGATCCCCACCTGGGGACCCGTCATTGAGATGGCAGCCACACCTTCCGCCTGGAGGGCCATGGCCAGCAGTGCAATCGACACCTGTTCGCCGGTGGCCAACAGCATGTCGAGCTCCCGCTGGGGTGGGTGGGGGTTAAGGGCCTTGGCCAGGCTCGTGAGTTCATCGGTGGTGCGACCCATCGCCGACACCACCACCACTAAATCGTGGCCCTCTGCTTTGCTTGCTGCCACCCGTTTGGCCACCGCTTGGAGCCGCTCCACGCTGCCCACGGAGGTGCCCCCGTATTTCTGAACCAGCAGCGCCATAACTCAATGGATCCAAGTTTTAATTATCCGTTTAGCCCCATCAACAGGCCATCACGAAAAGCAGCGCCGGCGTTCACACCCATTTTGAGGGCGGCCTCCACCTCAAGCAATTTAGCCAGCAGCTTTAGGAGAGAATCTGGCCCCTTACCGCGCAGTTGTTTACGCATCACATAAATACGTTTGGGATTGCCGATGCCCGCGGCTTTAGCAATCACAGCTACATCTTGTTCACCCTGGCGATCCAAGAGACTCACCCATAGCCAACCCCGCAGTTGACTTGTGAGCGCCGCCAGCAACCGCAATGGCGGTTCATTTGCGGCGATTAATCCATCAATTTGCAACAGTGCTTCCCCCAAATGGCCTGCCAGCAGTGCTTCCCCCACGGCTAGGGCATTGTGCTGGCTAGGGCCAGCTAGGGCGGCTACAGCTGCTTCATCAATCGCTTGATCACCGCAAAAGAGGCTCAGTTTTTCCAATTCACCAGCCAGGCGGCCGCTGTTGCTGCCAATTGTTTCTGCTAAGGCTTCTGCCGCTTGGGGGCTGATTTGCAAGCCCATGGCAGCGGCGGCATTAAGCACTAGATCTATTTGGCCTGCCCCATCCCAAATGGCAGGAAGGGCAAAGCTTTTTTCAAGGGCCACCGCCTTGATGGCCTTGGTGCTCTTGAGGCGCGCATCTGGTTTGCTGCTGCTTGTTAGCAATAGATGGCAATTGCTTGGAATCAAGTTGAGGCATGGCTCCAGCTGGGCTGCCAGTTCGCTGGGGCAGGTGCTGCAAAAGGGGCTGTTTTGCAGCAACACCAAGCGATCACCGGCACCAAGTGGTGGCGTGCGGGCTTCACTGAGGGCTTGGGCGGCTTCTGCGCTATTGCTGCCATCGAGGCGGCTGAGGTTGAGGCTTTGCCAGGTTGGATCTACCACCTGGTTTATAAGCTGTTGAATTGCCCGATCCAGGGCGGCTTGATCGTCCCCCCAGTAGAGATGGATGGGCATTTGTGCAGTATTTGGATCACCCGATCTTCACCGAAAGCATCGCCCGAATCCAGGCTTGGTTAGGGCCCACCGGTTTAAAAGCCGCTGAACAGGAGGTATTGGAAAGGCTGGTGCATAGCAGCGGCGACCTAAGCCTTGCCCCATTACTGCGGTTTTCCCCCGGCGCCTGCGATTTGGCAATCGCTGCATTGGCAGCAAAAGCTGTGATCCTCACAGACACAGCCATGGCAGCAGCAGCGGTAGCTCCCATGGCAGCGCGCACCTTTGCAAATCCGGTGCATTCGGTGTTGGATTGGGCGCCAAGCTTGGCTCCAGCTGGAGAAACCCGCACAGCCATCGGCATTGAACAGGCGCTTAGGGCCCATCCCAAGGCGCTGGTTTTGATTGGCAGTGCTCCCACGGCCCTGATGCGGTTGTTGGCATTAGGGGCAACACCTGCGCTTGTGATCGGCATGCCTGTGGGATTTGTGGGTGTGAAGGAGAGCAAACGGGAATTAGCCCGCAGTGGTTTGCCCCATATCCGCCTCGAGGGCAGCCGCGGTGGTGCTGGTTTGGTGGCAGCAGCCCTTAATGCCCTGTTGCGTAGGGCTTGGTTGGCCAGATGAAGCTTGAAACAGCTGGCTTGCACTGGCGCCTTGATCGCAGCCAAGTTTTTTTGAACCACGGCAGTTTTGGGGCTGTACCCCTTGAAGTGGAGCAGGAGCGCCGCCGCTGGCTAGATCAGCTCGAATTAGACCCTGTGGGGTTTTTGGTTGAGCAATTACCGGAGGCCCTTGGCCAGGCCCGCAGCGCATTGGCCCAATTTTTGGGCGCTGCACCAGCAGAAGCCCAGGGATTGGCCTTTGTGCCGAGCACCACCTATGGCCTTAATGAACTGATCAGCCAATGGCAGTTGCCAGAGGGCAGCAGGGTTCTTCTTGGAATGGATGCCTATAACGCCACCGCAAATATTGTTGAATTTTGGGCAGAGCAACGGGGCTGGCAGGTGCTTAGGGCCCAATGGCCCCTGCCGCTTAGTTGTTGTTCGGAATTGTTGGAGGCCTATCGATCTGAATTGCGCAAAGGGGTAGCGCTATGGGTGATTGATCACATCACAAGCCCAACGGCGATGGGCCAGCCTCTGGAGCAATTGATTCCCATGGCCCGCGCCCATGGGGCAGCGGTGATTGTGGATGGGGCCCACGGCCCAGGATCGCTGCCAATAAACCTCACTAGCCTTGCTGGCCTTGGCTTGGATGCCTATGTGGGCAATTTGCACAAATGGCTTTGTTGCCCAAAAGGCAGCGCTTTTTTATGGGTTAGGGAAGCTTTGCGGCAGCAGTTGCGACCCCTGGTAATAAGCCATGGGGCGAATGCACCGGTGGGCAGTGAAGGGCGATTTCGCCTCGAACATGATTGGCTTGGCACCAATGATCCCAGTGGCTACCTGTGTTTGCCAAAGGCACTGGCCTTACTTGGTTTAGCTACTCCCAGCGATCAAGAAAAGCAATTAAAGCAGCGGCGCCAGATGTTGTTGCCGGCCCGCCAGGCATTGATGGAAGCCCTTGGTTCAGCAAACGCGGGTGCATTAGTGCCTGAGGGCCAAGTGGCATCGATGGTGGCTGTGGAGCTTGCCAATTGCGATCCAGAAGTTGCCTATAAATATTTTCGCAATGCTAAAATACAAATACCAGTTATTCCATTAAGGCCCCATCGCAAGCAAGAGCGTTGTTTTTTGAGGCTATCTTGGTTCAATTATAATACCATTTCAGATCTTAAATATTTAATTGAAATTTGCAAGGGGTTGCCTGTAATTAAGGCCGCTTAAGTTTTTGCAGTAGTTCAAGAATTTTCAGGGGTTTATTTTGGTTGCTGTAGGCTTCCGCTTCTTGCGGTTGGCTGTGGCGTAAAGCCTCTGTAGTTGTGGTGCCAAGGCCGATCGGATCAACTCCTTTTAGGGATCTTTTGAAATGTTGCAACACGTGGATCATTTCATGGGTGATTAACTGGCAGCGGGTGGAAGCGCCCATGGGCCTTGGGGAGATCAAGATGATGCCTGGGCGGCCATGCATAGCCCTGTAGCTGGCATCTTTACCCGGCAGTTCTGGATTGCCTTGCATAACTTGAATGCCAAGCCTTGCTGCTTCTTGCAACAAACGATCAGCTAATTGAGGCGCGTTATTGCAATCGCTGCTGCTGTTGAGCTGTAGCAGCAAGGTTGTTATTAATAAGCTAAGCATTATTGGATGTGATATTAAAGGATTTCAATCTTGGCGAAAAAGCAAGATTAAATTGGGAGTGGCCCTCTAAGCTTAGATTTGGATTATATGCAGAATCGTTAAGTAGCAATTCACCCCAATGCTGCTGCATCCAGGCGCACTCGGCAGAAAATCGATCAATATTTTCGGGTGTATTATCACTACCTCTACTGGCTGATTCAAGATGAATAAATTGCGCAAAAGGAGTGAATACATTTTGATATCCAGCAGCTTTTAATTTCAAGCAAAAATCAACATCATTAAAGGCAATTGATAAATTGCATTCATCGAATCCCCCCACTTCATGAAAATGCTTTGCTTGCACGAGTAGAACAGCCCCAGTAACAGCAGAAATTTCCTGAACCAAGGCAGCGCGGCGAAAATATCCCCCTTCGTGTTCAGCTATACCAAGATGGGCATGGCCTGCTACGCCGCCAATGCCAAGCAATATTCCCGCATGTTGCACAGTTCCATTTGGATATAGAAGTTTCCCTCCTACAGCGCCGATGCCAGGGCGTAGGGACTGGCTAACCAGTTCTTCTAACCAGTCTTGATGCAGTATGACAATGTCATTGTTTAAAAGTAAAAGTAATTCTCCATTAGCTTGCTTTGCTGCACAATTTATTAGGGCAGAATAATTAAACTCTCTAGGATCTTTGATTACTGAGATAATGGGATTATTTTTTATTTCATTAAGGTAGGCTAAGCAGCTGGCATCATCAGAGCCGTTGTCAATTATTAGTATTTCAATATGCGGATAGTTAGTTGTAGACAATATGCTCTCAATGCAATTTCTAAGTAATTCCAATTTGTTGCGGCTTGGTATGATAATGCTTACTAAAGGCTTTTGAGTTAAAGAGTGCACTACGCGATATCCATAGTGGGTGCTTACTACTCTGCCGGAGCTGCCTTTGCGTGCAAGATGATCCCCGAGGGCTCGTTCTGCAGCAAATTGAGCATAGGGTTTGGCGCCAAGAGAAGAACTTTGCAAATGAATTCGCATGTGATATAAAATTCGAGGTATGTGAATTATTTGGCTTCTATCTATATTATCTGCACAACGTAATAGTAAATCGTAATCTTGACTTCCCTCAAAACCTACTCTAAATCCTCCAATACTTCTAACAAGCTCCGTATTAAATACGCCTAAGTGTGAAAACATATTTTGACCCTCTGCTAGCAGTGGATTCCAATCACACTTCAAGTATGCGTTTGTGTGTTCATGGTCCAACCGAAAATTATCTTCATCACTGTATATTAATTTTGCGTTAGGTTCATTTATAATTGTTTTTGCTACCCATATCAATGCATCGTCGCTTAATAGGTCGTCATGATCAAGCAGTGCCAGCCACTCGCCGCTGGCGAGCTCAAGCGCAGTATTTGAGCAACGGGATATATGACCGTTCTCAGTTCGAAATATTAATTTTACTCTCTGATCTTTAGCGGCTATTTTTTCTAACAACTTTCTGATTCTTGGATTGGTGGAAGCATCATCTGCAATACATAATTCCCAGTGGGGATAGATTTGCTTGAAAACTGAATTAATAGCTTCTAAAAGCCACTTTGGATTTGAGTTGTAAACTGGAAGTAGTATTGATATCTTCGGTGGATTTATAAGTTTAGTAGCCCATTTGCTCATGAAGAGCTTTTCTTTTTTTGATGGCTGGTGAATATTCTTAAGCCAGTAATTATAAAAGCTATTATCTGGGCGTCTTTTTGGATTGCTGATATGTTTTAAGCGTTCAATTGTTTGAGGTATACCTTCTTTGATTGCGCGTTTAGTGAAACTTGTTGCACGCAAGAGAGTCCTTTCTTCTTGGAGCAATACTCTTGTTAATGTGTTGAGGCGTTTTAACATATTGATCTAAATAAATTCAATAGGATCTAATTGGCGCTTGGCACTGTTCGACCTGTGCAAGCACCTCCCGCGCTCTTTCTAGCACCACCATGGGCACCCCGGCTAGGCGGGCTGCTTCAATGCCGTAGCTGCGGCTGGCCCCTCCGGCGATCACCCGATGCAGAAAAACGAGTGCATCTTTTTGCTCTTCTACAGCCACTTGAAAATTAGCCACATTGCTGCAGTTATCTGCAAGGGCATTTAGTTCGTGGTAATGGGTGGCAAATATGCAAAGGGCATTAATGCCAATGGCTAAATGTTCAGCAACGGCCCAGGCGATCGAGAGGCCATCAAAGGTGGCGGTGCCGCGGCCGATTTCATCGAGCAACACCAGGGATCTATTGCTGGCATGTTGAAGAATATTGGCGGTTTCAGCCATTTCCACCATGAAGGTGGATTGGCCGCTGGCTAGATCATCCACAGCACCCACCCGCGTAAATAAACGATCCACCAAGCCCAATTCGGCACTGCGGGCTGGAATCCAGCTGCCCATTTGCGCCATCAGTTGCAAAACACCGGTTTGCCTTAAATAGCAACTTTTACCGCTGGCATTAGGGCCCGTTAACACGATTAGATCGGTGCCGGCACCAAGGCAGATGTTGTTGGCAACAAAGGCCGTGTTCGTTAGTAATTGCTCCACCACCGGATGGCGGCCAGCTTCTATTAGGAGGCAGCGATCTTGCTTAATTTCAGGTTTGCAATACCCCTGGGTGGCGGCAAGTTCGGCCAAGCCGGCCAGGGCATCGAGGGCTGCAATCGCCCTCGCCGCTTCACGGATGGGGGCTGCTAGCTGGCCCACCTGTTCTCTTAGGCGGCAGAAGAGCTCGTATTCCCTTTGCTGGCTGCGGGCCCGCAACTGCAGGATGCGTCCCTCCCGTTCTTTTAATTCTGGGGTAACAAAACGCTCTTCATTACTTAGGGTTTGCCTTCGCAGCCAATGGTCTGGCACCTGGCCAGCCTTTGCCCTGCTTACCGCGAGGAAGTAGCCAAAACTGCGGTGAAATTGCAGGCGCAAATTTGGATTACCACTGGCTTGGCGCTCGCGCCTTTCCACTTCCGCCAGCCAGTTTTCCTGTTCATCAAGGCGATTGCGTAATTCATCAAGGCTTTCATCAACGCCATCGTTGATAACACCGCCTTCAGTGAGCGAAAGGGGTGGCGTATCGATTAATTGATGCTGCAGCAGGGCAGCTAGTTCTTGCAGATCTGGCCGCGGCTGCTGCAGGGCAAGCAGCGGTTCAGCATGGTTTTTGGCCTCGCTTTGGCCTTGTTTGATCAGATCAGCCAAAAGGGGTAAGCGCTCTAAACCAGCGGCTAGGGCCACCAGATCACGGGCACTGGCATGGCCGCCAGCGCAGCGGCCGGCCAACCGTTCAAGGTCGGCCATGGGCCGAAGCAAACGCCTAATGGCTTGCCGCAATGGACGCTTTTCTACAAATAGGGCAATGGCCTCCTGCCTTGCCTGAATCGCTTTGATATCTAAAAGCGGTGCCTCCAACCAACGGCGCAGTGCCCTTGCGCCCATGGCGGTGTGGGTGCGATCAAGGGCCCAAAGCAAGGATCCTTGAAATACACCATCCCTTTGGGTGGCCGTTAATTCAAGGTTGCGGCGGCTTTGCTGGTCGATCACCATCGCATCACCGCTAAATACGCTTAGGGGCCGCTCTAAAGGCAGGGTGCTGCCCGGTTGGCTTGCGTCCAGGTAGCTGATCAGGCCACCGGCAGCCCGCAGGGCTAGTGGAAATTCGATCAGGCCAAGGCCCTCGATGGAACTAAGGCCGTAGCGCTTCAGCAGGGTGCGGCTGGCTTCGCTGCTTTCAAAGGGGCTGCGCAATTGGGGGGTGACATTTAAGCCAGCAGCGCACCAGGCTGGTTTTTGGTTGGCCTCAAGCCCGGGCAACAGTAATTCAGCTGCTTCCAGTTGCTGTAATTCCTGCTGGAGCAGCTCTAAACCCTCCCGTTCCCGCACCAGAAATTCACCGGTGGAAACATCAGCTACCGCTAAACCCCAGCGGTTGTTGTGCAGCACCACTGCCGCTAACCAGTTGTTGCGGCGGGCGCTGAGCATGCCCTCCTCAAGCACTGTGCCGGGGGTGAGCACCCTGGTGATGTCGCGCCGCAATAACTCACCTTTGGCGGCAACAGCTTCCAGTTGGTCGCAAAGGGCAACGGCATAACCACGGCGCACTAATTCGCTGCAATAGCGCTCACAGGCGTGGTGGGGAATGCCTGCCATGGGCACGCGGCCATGGGCCTTTCCCCCTTCTTTGCCGGTGAGGGTGAGCTCTAAAAGCTGGCTGGTTAAAAGGGCATCTTCAAAAAAGCATTCAAAAAAATCGCCTAATCGATAAAAAAGCACCCGTTCGGGATGGGCGGCCTTGAGTTCCACGTAGTGGCGCAGCATTGGCGGTAGTGCCGCTGGCTCCACAAGGCTGTGGTGATGCCAAGGGGGTAGATCGTTGTTGTTTTGCGGTGTGCTGGCTAAGGGGGTGCTAGCTGGCTGGCTTTTGCCTGGATGGCTGCGGCGGCGCGGTTTTTGTTGCTCTGAATCCTTGCTTAGCTGCTCTAGCCCTTGGGCGTTTTGATCTTCCTCAGGGGCAAATAGGCTGCCTTGGATAGCAGGTTCGCTGCTGGCCACAGAAAAAAATCACTTGTGGCTGATCGTAGGTTGCATCAAACCTGTGAAGTTCCATTCAGGTTTGAGCGCTTGGGCCATGGTCGCCATGGGAGAATTGAGCAAGCCAGGCCCATGGTTGCCACTTCACCATGCAAATTCTCAACACCCTTACCGTTTTGGCTTTGGTGGTTATGTCTTTTGCCTTGATCGTTGCTGTACCGGTGCTTTATGCCAGCAACGACGACAGTGGCCGCAGCAATCGCTTGATCTTGGTGGGCGGCCTGGCATGGGTGGCCCTAGTGCTTTTGAATTGGGGCGTAAGCGTATTTGTGGTGTGAGCTTAGAATTTAATAACTAATTTTTGTAAACCAACGGCCATGACCGTTTTTGAAGGCCGGTTTACCGATGCTGCAAACCTAAAGATTGCAGTGGTAGTGGGCCGCTTTAATGATTTAGTAACAGGCAAATTATTGAGTGGATGCCTTGATTGCCTTGGCCGCCACGGTTTGGATGTGGAACCGAGCAGCAAGCAGGTTGATGTGGCCTGGGTGCCCGGTAGTTTTGAAATTCCATTGGTGGCCCAACGCTTAGCGCGCAGCGGCAGCTACAACGTGGTTATCACCCTTGGCGCTGTTATCCGCGGTGATACACCCCATTTTGATGTGGTGGTGGCTGAAGTTAGTAAAGGAGTTGCCGCCGTTGCCCGTGACACCGGGGTGCCCGTGATATTTGGGGTGCTCACCACCGATAATTTGCAGCAGGCCCTAGAGCGGGCGGGCATCAAGAGCAATTTGGGCTGGAGCTATGCGTTGCAGGCCCTAGAAATGGGTAGTCTGATGGGGGCGTTAGCGGAGGGCTAGTGATGAATTGTTCATGCTGGTTCTGCCAAATGGCAGGTGGCTCAAGTGCATTGGTGGATGTAGATCAGGCCGGAGTACAAACAAATACTGCTCTGGCAATGCTGCCAACTGAAAACTTAATTTCTAATGAGTTAGCTAATTTCGCTAAAAAGGTGGTTAGAAATGATAATGTGATGGATATATATTTGCAAACAACACCGGGTACTGTGAGGGTTGGCGGTGGCAGTTTTGGAGCTCAAGATATTAATGCTTTGGCTATGGCTACTGATTTGCAGCTATTTATTAAAGATACCTTCACGCGCCTTGATCCACTAATTGATTTAGATTTTAGGTTTATCACAACCAAAACCAATTCCGACCTTGATTTTTATGTTGATAGTGATATTGAAGTTGGTGGTTCGGGCACCACTTTAGGCATTGCCCTGAGTAATTCATCTAGTAGCCGTAATTGGTGGGAGCTTGCCCTAAATGGGCCGGCGCTGCAAAACCAGGCCGATTACCTTCGTTACGCCACTATTCACGAATTTGGCCATGCCATGGGCCTTGAGCACCCATTCGACAATGGCGATGGAGATTATTACGGCAGCACTAATTCAGGGGCCAGTGCCTATCCAGAAGATTCTGTGATGTCTTATCGCTCACCTTTGGGCGGAAGCTGGCCCACTTGGTATAGCAGTAATGATCTGCTTGCCTTGCAAAAGGTTTGGGGGGTGGAAGCCTCTGCGGCAGCTGGAAATCCAAATCGCACTTTTATATTTAATTCGGCATCAAAGGCTGCAGATTTGGTATTGAATTGGTATCCAATTGCCCAGCTTTCTACCCAAGCGCAAGATATATCTACTACAACTTATTTAAATGTTCAGAGTTCTGGCCGTTCAGATACGGTTGTTGTTAATAAAGTAGTTCAAGCTAGCGATGGGGGAGACGAGATTTTTGCTAAACAAATAGATTTCAATGCCCCACAGATGGCAGGATCAATAATTAATGGCGGTAAGGGCGTTGATATAATTAAGGGTTATGCTGGTTGGGATATTCTTGATGGCGGCGATGGCAACGATTTAATTCGTGCTGGTAATGGACGAGATATAATTAGCGGCGGAGCCGGAGCAGATGAGTTGTGGGGTGATTTTGGTTGGAATACATTTAGGTCTGAAATGGATAATTCATCCGATCTAATCGTTGTTAAATCTGATCAGTTTCTGGTTAATTGGTTGTATGGCAAAGCAGGCAATAATCCATCTGGTGAAAAGTGCGATGTGATTGAGGGATTAGATAGCTCAGACAAACTAAGGATTGTTGGTGCGGCCACTGAGTTTCTTAGTTTTAAGGCCAATGCCAGTGCCCATGGACTTAATGGCATTGGTATCTATGCCAATGGTTTTTTGGAGGCCCTATACACAGGCACAAATCTCAGCACCTCTCAGTTGAGCCAGATCACCAGTGGTGATGCAAGCGAAGCGGCGATGAACAATGCCATAAGCTCCTACGGCATTTGGTAGCTGCCTGGAGGCCTATGAACCACCGGGGAATTGTGCTTGCAGGCGGTGCTGGCACCCGTTTGGCACCCATGACAGCTGCTGTAAGCAAGCAGCTCATGCCTGTTTACGACAAACCGATGGTTTATTACCCGCTCAGCACCTTGATGTTGGCCGGGATACGTGAGGTGTTGATGATTACAACCCCACTAGACCATCCAGCATTTGAGCGCCTCCTGGGTGATGGCAGTGCCTGGGGAATGCAAATAAGTTATGCGGTGCAACCCACCCCTGATGGCTTGGCCCAAGCATTTTTAATTGGCGCTGATTTCCTAGCTGATTATCCAGCGGCTTTAGTGCTGGGAGATAATTTATTTCATGGCAATGATCTCAGCCTGCAATTGCAGGCCGCCAATAGTGATCAAGCAGGGGCAACGGTTTTTGCTTACCCGGTGCGGGATCCAGAGCGCTACGGGGTGGTGGAATTCGATGGCCTAGGCCAGGTTTTGAGCTTGGAGGAAAAACCAAAAAAACCGCGCAGCCGTTTTGCTGTTACTGGTTTGTATTTCTATGATTCAACCGTGGTGGAGAGAGCTAGGCAGGTGAAACCTTCCACCCGGGGTGAACTTGAAATAACAGATTTAAACCGCAGCTACCTGCAAGATGGTTTGCTCCGGGTGGAGTTGATGGGTAGGGGTATGGCCTGGCTTGATACGGGCACCCCTGATTCTTTGCATGAGGCCTCCGCCTATATCCGCACCCTTGAACATCGCCAGGGTATGAAGGTGGGTTGCCCGGAGGAGGTGGCTTTTCGCATGGGTTGGATTAATGCTGAACAGCTTGAGCAACTAGCCCAGCCGTTGCGAAAGAGTGGTTATGGAGATTATTTATTAAATCTACTAATCGATAATGAGGTAGCACTGTGAGTGGCTTAAAAGTTGAGAAGTTTGATATTGATGGCCCACTATTGCTTACGCCGCGATTATTCGCCGATGGGCGTGGTTTTTTTCAAGAAAGCTGGAATTACAAAGCTTTTGCTGAGGTATTGCAGCTGCATGGCCAGCAGGCACCTCAATTTCTGCAAGACAATCACTCCCGTTCCTGTTGTGGCGTGCTTAGGGGTTTACATATGCAGGTTGCGCCTTTTCCCCAAGGGAAGTTGGTGCGTTGCGTGGTAGGTGAAATTTTTGATGTGGCAGTTGATCTTCGCCAAGATTCAGTTTCCTACGGCAAATGGGTGGGCGTTAATCTAAGTGCAGAAAATCAGCAGCAACTATGGATACCCGAGGGATTTTGCCATGGTTTTCTAACCCTTAGTGATGTGGCTGATGTGCTTTATAAAACTAATAATTATTGGAGTAAAGAAAGTGAAAGATCATTGCGTTGGGACGACCCAAGCCTTGCGATCGCTTGGCCTTTGCAAAAGCTTGGTGTTTTGGCACCCCTGCTATCTGAAAAGGATGCGGTTGCACCATTGCTTACATAGCCCATTAGTTAGTGGGAAGATCAGGAGGCTCCTGCCTTCTTGATAAGAATGCGTGTTTTGCTAACCGGTGCCGGCGGCCAGTTGGGCACTGCCTTGCAAAAAAGTTGCCCAGGGGCCGTGGAATTAATCGCCACAAACCAGGCAGAGCTGGATCTTTCTGATGCCAAAGCATGCGCTGCGATGGTGGCGGCACTGAAGCCAGATTGGGTGCTGAATGGCGGTGCCTACACCGCTGTTGATAGGGCAGAGGAGCAGCCGCAATTGGCGGAAGCGGTTAATGCTGCTGCGCCCCGCGCTTTTGCCGAGGCCCTCGCGGAGTTGGGTAG
>Ga0310332_10110_pt1 | contig 22218 bp, 20 predicted proteins | sample LakMicSRFLOrngD5_FD_195546 | JGI IMG/M metagenome (GOLD analysis project Ga0310332, IMG submission 195546) | Enriched freshwater cyanobacterial communities from Lake Michigan, Michigan, United States - MI23.SRFL.Orng.D5 (v2) (version 2) | ecosystem: Environmental > Aquatic > Freshwater > Lake...
AGGCGCTCTTCAAGTCGTGGTTTGTGGATTTCGATCCAGTCAGAGCGAAGGCAGAAGGTCGCCCCACTGGATTGCCAGCAGAAATCAGCGACCTGTTCCCCGATTCATTTGAGGATTCAGAACTGGGTGAGATTCCGAGGGGGTGGATCGTCGGTGAGATAGAGCAGATACTCAACCTCCAAAAGGATTCTCTCGATCCTGCCTCTGCGCCCGATGAGACATTTGATCATTACAGCATTCCCGCTTTCGACGCAGGAAAGTATCCAGCGAAAGAACTAGGTTCTTCCATAAAGAGTCAGAAGTTTCTTGTTGGAGATAGAGACCTGCTCGTCTCTAAACTCAACCCTTCCACTCCAAGAGTCTGGATTCCATTCGCTTCGTCAGGCGGAAGAGCAATATGTTCGACCGAGTTTCTTGTGTGCCGAACATCCAGTATTTTTGGGCGGGCTTTTGCTTACTGTCTTGCTTCTAGTGATGCCATCGTTGAGGCGATGAAAGGTCTTGCTGGGGGAACTTCGAACAGTCACCAGCGAATCCGCCCTAGCGATTTCCTTGCGCTTCCTTGCTGTATTGGAACTGAAATGATTCGATCAGCATTTTTAGACGTGGTTGAACCTTTGCTTGGCAAGAGTTTGGTGTTGAGAAGTGAGAGCAGATCTCTGTCAACTACCCGAGATGCCCTCCTCCCCAAACTCATTTCAGGGGAGATCCGTATCCCTGATGCCGAGAAGATGCTTGAGGAGGTTGGCGTCTGATGGCACGCATCACAGAAGACCATCTGGAGCAGCAGGCCCGCGATCAGGTCATCCTGTTCCAGGCTGCCGACGGCCAAGTCACGCTCGATGTGCGCCTGGAGGCTGACACCGTCTGGCTCAGCCAGGCCCAGCTGGCGGAGCTGTTTGGCCGGGAACGCTCGGTGATCACCCGCCACGTGGGCAACGTGTTTCGAGAGGGGGAGCTGCCCGAGGAAAGCAATGTGCATTTTTTGCACATTGCTGGTGCCGACCGGCCAGTGGGCTTTTACAGCCTCGATGTGATCATCTCCGTGGGCTATAGGGTGAAGTCGCCCCGCGGCACCCAGTTCCGGATCTGGGCCACCCAGGTGCTGCGCCAGCATCTGATCCAGGGCTACACGCTCCATCAACGTCGCCTGCAGGAACGAGGCCTCGGCGATCTGCAGCAAGCGCTGGCCCTGATGGCCCGCACCCTCAGCTCCAGGGGCCTGGTGAGCGATGAAGGCCAGGCGGTGCTGGAGGTGGTGCAGCGCTACAGCCGCGCCTGGCGCTGGTTGCTCGCCTTCGACGAGGATCGGCTGCCGCACATCACAGCTGAGCCCGATGGCAGCCCGGAAGCTCTGGGGCTGGAGGAGGCGCAGAGGGCCATCGAAACGCTTCGGGCCGATCTCGCCCGCTGCGGTGAAGCCACCACGTTGTTCGGCCTGGACAACCGCCAGGCTCTCGCCGGCATCCTTGGGGCCATCGAGCAGACCTTCGATGGCCAGCCGCTCTATCCCACAGCCCAGTTGCGGGCTGCCCACCTGCTCTACTTCGTGATCAAGGATCACCCCTTCGCCGATGGCAACAAACGCATCGGCACCTTGCTATTCCTGGAATTCCTGCGCCGCAATCAGCTGCTGCTCCTGCCCGATGGCCAGCCCCGCATCGCCGATAACGGCATGGCGGCCCTCGCCCTATTGATCGCCGAAAGCGCACCCCAACAGAAAGACCTGATCATCCGCCTGGTGATGGCCCTGCTGGAGGAGCAGCCCTGATGGTAAGAGAGGCCCCCTACGCCCCACCCCTCACCCTTAACCCGGCACTGCTCAACCGCGTTGCCGCCATCGCCGAAGCCCTCGGCCGCTGGAGCGCCCGTCAGGACGCTTGGCCATCTCCCCGCCTGCGGCGGGAGAACCGCATCCAAACGATCCAGGCCTCCCTTGCGATCGAGCAGAACAGCCTCAGCCTGGAGCAGGTAGGTGCCCTGTTTGATGGCCAGCGGGTGCTCGGTCCGGCCCGCGACATTCAGGAGGTGCGCAATGCCATCGCCGCCTACGACGCCCTGCCCCGCTGGGATCCCTCCAATCCCCAGCATCTGCTGGAGGCCCACGGGCTGATGCTGGCTGGGCTGATCGACACCCCCGGTCGCTTTCGTCAAGGTGGCGTGGGGATCTACCGGGGAGATCAGCTCGTTCACATGGCCCCTCCCGCCGGCCGTGTACCGGCCCTGGTAGGGGATCTTTTGGCTTGGCTGGCCACCAGCGACTGGCATCCCCTGCTAGCGAGCTGCGTGGCCCACTACGAGCTCGAATTCATCCACCCCTTCGCCGATGGTAAAGGCCGTCTCGGTCGCCTCTGGCAGACCCTGATTCTCAGCCGTTGGAATCCGTTGTTCGCCTGGCTACCGATCGAGGAGGTGATCCGCTCCCGCCAACAGGGCTACTACGAATCGCTCGGACGGGCCGATCAGCAGGGTGATCTGCAGCCCTTTGTGGCCTACCAGCTTGAGGCCATCCAAGACGCCCTGGGTTTGGAGATCAGTTCGGAGATCAGTTCGGAGATAGGTTCGGAGAAGAGTGAGGACAAAAGTTCAGAAATAAGGGCAGAGCCGTTGTCGGCGATTGATCAGGCGATCCTGCGGGATCTCTCAGCCGAATCCAACCTTTCAGCTCGCCGCCTGGCCGAGCGATTGCAGCTCAGTCCACGGGCGGTGGAGAAGCATCTGGCCGCTCTTCAGCAAGCGGGTCGGCTGCTTCGGCATGGTTCGCCCCGTGCCGGTTTTTGGCAGGTCCTTTAGTCTTTGAGCATGGCACTGATCACAGAAGACCATCTGGAGCAGCAGTGCCTTGAGTGGTTCAAGGAACTGGGATACGCCTATGCCTTTGCTCCAGATCTCGCACCCGATGGCACTACACCAGAACGCACTGACTTCCGCCAGGTCATCCTCACGGGTCGTCTGCGCTCAGCACTCCAGCGCCTGAATCCAGAAGTTCCAGCGAGCACGATCGAATCAGCGGTGCTCCAACTGGCGAACCCCAATGTGCCTGGTCTGCTGGCATCCAACCGCAACTTTCACCGTTGGATGACCCAGGGGTTGCCGATCACCTATTTGGATGGGAACCAGCAGGTCGGCATCCGTCTCAAGGTGATCGGATTTGACGACCCCGCCTCCAACGACTGGTTAGTAGTGAACCAGTTGGCGATCCAGGGCACCAAGCACAACCGCCGCCCTGATGTGGTGGTCTACCTCAATGGTCTGCCGCTGGCGGTGATCGAACTGAAGAACCCTGCTGATGAGAAGGCAGACATCTGGGCGGCGTTCAACCAACTCCAGACCTACAAGCAAGACATCCCCGACCTGTTCACGCCCAATGTGCTCCTGGTGATCAGCGATGGCATCCAGGCACGGTTGGGATCCTTGAGTGCTGATCGGGAACGGTTCCAGCGGTGGCGCACCATCACCGGGGAGAACGACCTTGATCCCCTGGGTGCTCACCGAGATCTGGAGACCCTGGTGCGGGGTATCTTCGATAAGGGGCGACTGCTGGAATTCGTTCGTCGTTTTTGCCTGTTTGAGGAAGACGGACAGATCATTAAAAAGATCGCGGCCTACCACCAGTTCCACGCCGTCAGAGCAGCAGTGGAAAGCGTGGTCAAAGCAAGCAGACCCGATGGCGATAAAAAAGGTGGGGTGGTCTGGCACACCCAAGGTGCTGGCAAGAGCATTGAGATGGCGTGTCTGGCGGGCAAGTTGCTCACCGATCCACGCCTGGAGAATCCCACCCTGGTGATGGTCACCGATCGCCAAGACCTGGATGGTCAACTGTTTGGGGTCTTTGCTGGGGCGGGCGATCTGCTGGGTGAATCCCCCAAGCAGGCAGACAGTCGCCAAGAACTGAGAGAACTGTTGGGCAACAGGCCTAGTGGCGGCATCATCTTCACCACCATTCAGAAGTTCGCTACTGAAGATGGGGAAGACAAGTTCCCTGCCCTGAGCGAGCGCCACAACGTTGTGGTGATCTGCGATGAAGCACACCGCACCCAATACGGGTTCAAGGGTCGCTTCGATACCAAGACAGGGGAGATCAAATACGGGTTGGCAAAGGCACTCAGAGATGCCCTGCCCCAGGCGACCTTCCTTGCCTTCACGGGAACGCCCATCTCCCAAGACGACCGTGACACCCAAGCGGTCTTCGGGCACTACGTCTCCGTCTACGACATCCAGCAGGCCGTGGAAGACGGTGCCACGGTGCCGATTTTCTATGAGTCACGCCTGGCAAAACTGGCGCTCAAACAACCCCTGCTGCCCCAGATCGATGCGGCGGTGGATGCCCTGTTCGCCGATGAAGCCGAAGGCTTCCCCGAAGGGGTAGATGATAGTCCTGCTGCTGAACGGGCAAAGAGCAGGTGGGCAGCACTGGAAGCACTGGTGGGTGCTGAACCACGTCTGAAGCAAGTTGCAGTAGATTTGATGGCCCACTTTGAGCAACGCTCACGCACCCAACCAGGCAAGGCAATGGTGGTGGCAATGAGCAGGGATATCTGTGCTCGCCTCTATGAGGCCATCGTTGCTCTGCGACCTGATTGGCACGACGACGACCCCAAAAAAGGTGCCATCAAGGTGGTGATGACGGCAGCGGCATCGGATGAGCCATACTTCCAACCGCACCACACCACCAAGCAGCAGAAGAAGGATCTCGAGAGAAGGTTCAAAGATCCTGCCGACCCGCTCAAGATCGTGCTGGTGCGGGATATGTGGTTGACGGGGTTTGATGCTCCCTGTCTGGCGACGATGTATGTGGATAAACCGATGAAGGGGGCGAACCTGGCGCAGGCGATTGCCCGAGTCAACAGAGTCTTCAAAGACAAACCAGGCGGTTTGGTGGTTGATTACATCGGCATCGCTCCCCAACTCAAGGAAGCACTATCGACCTATACCGCATCGAAAGGAAGGGGCGCTCCAACCATTGATACCAGTGAGGCGCTGCGGATCCTCAAAGAGAAACTCCAGGTTGCCCGTGACCTGCTCCACCCGATCGACTGGAGTGGATTCAGGGAACCCAAGACAGCAATGGCACTACTACCCAACTGCTTGGATCACATATTGGCATTGCCCGATGGCAAGCAGCGCTATTGCGATACCGTGCTGGCAATGACCAAAGCATTTGCCCTGTGCGGAACGCTAGATGAAGCGCTGGTACTCGATCCCGAGGTCACCTTCCTTCAAGCGATCCGAGCACCACTCATCAAAGGTGATGGCGACGCAGGAGATGGTCGTGCCCCCAAGAATGTTGATTTTGAGTTGCGCCAACTACTGTCTGACGCCCTGGTGGCAGATGGAATCACTGATGTCTTCAAGGTCGCAGGTCTACAGAAACCTGATCTCAGCATCCTTTCGGATACGTTCCTGGCGGAGGTCAGCAAGATCCCCCAGAAGAACCTGGCGCTTGAACTGCTTCAACGGTTGCTAAGGGAAGAGGTTCAGACCCGCTTCAAGACCAATGTGGTTAAGCAGAAGCGGTTCAGTGAACTCCTCCAGGCATCCCTGAACAAATACGCCAACCGCTCGATCGAGGCGGCACAGGTGATCGAAGAACTGATTGCGATGGCAAAGCAGTTCCGTGATGAAGCAGAAAAGGTCGAAGCGATGGGGTTGTCTGTTGCTGAGGTTGCCTTTTACGACGCTCTTGCGAACAACCAGTCTGCACACGAACTGATGGGCGATGCGGTGCTGATGAAGATGGCACGGGAACTGGCAGAAAAACTCAGGGGCAACCTCAGCATCGACTGGCAATACAAAGAGAACGTGCGGGCACGACTGCGAACGATGATCAAGGCACTGCTGAAACGCTATAAGTATCCACCTGACCAGGAGGCAGCAGCGATTGACCTGGTGCTTCAGCAGACCGAAATGATTTCTGAGGAATGGTCGAGAGAGGATCTTGGCAACAAGATTCAGGCAGTGGTCGCTGATGCCTTAACCCAAAGCGGTGCCATTCAGGCAGGTGAGGTGATCCAATGAACATTGTTCCTCCGTATCACACCCTCATGCTTCCCCTGCTCAAGGTCATGAGTGGTGGTAATGAGATGACCACTAAACAGATGAGTGGTGAGGTGGTGCAAAATCTTGGTTTGTCTATCGAAGCATTGAGTGAACGCCTTCCCAGTGGAACTCAAAGTGCTTTTGACAATCGAATGGGTTGGGCAAGAACCTACCTCTTCAAAGCAGGTTTGATTGAGCGCCCACGACGAGCAACCTATGCCATCACCGAAACAGGGAAGAAACTGCTTGCAAACCCTCCATCAGAAATCGATGTCGATTTTCTGAGGTCATATGAGCAGTTCAATCAGTTTATCAGTTCATCCAGGAGTGATAAGGAGTCACTTGCTTCAACCGATGTTATTGATGATGAACTCACGCCAGAAGAGCAAATCGAAAAGGGGGTCAGGCAGATTCAGCGTGAACTCCACGTTGAAGTTTTAGATCGAGTCAAGCAGTTGCCACCTGAAGGTTTTGAGCAGTTAGTGCTGCGTTTACTAGTTGGAATGGGATATGGCGGTTCAATGGCAGACGTTCAAGGCGTCGCCCGTGGTGCTGATGGCGGTGTCGATGGAGTCGTGAATCAGGATCAACTGGGTCTGGATCGGATTTACATCCAGGCGAAACGATGGGAAGGGTCTGTCGGAAGACCAGTCATTCAGGGATTTGTGGGTGCGTTGGCAGGGGTTGGCGCTTCCAAGGGAGTGATCATGACCACCTCAACTTTTGCCCAACCAGCGCAGGACTATGTAAGAACATTGACCGACAGGCGTATCGTTCTCGTTGATGGTCAAAGGATGTCTGAACTGATGCTCAAGCATGGCATCGGCGTTTCCACCAAGCAGACCTTTGTGATCCAGAGAATGGATGAGGATTTCTTCTTGGAGATGGAGTCCTAGGTCTGTTCAACAACCTCCAACAAATCCCCAATACCCACCTCATGCACCGTCAATATCTTCCCCGCCAGATGCAAGGGTAACGAGGACGCATCCTTGTCATCCGTCCTCGACAGGCGGGTGATGGTCGTGGCAGCAACACCAATCTCAGAAGCAACGGCATCCAGGCTGATTGCCTTTTGACCTCGCTCTGCCCGCTTGAGGTTCGCCTGAGCAAGTGCTTCGGGCAGGGTGAGCCGGACTTCCTTCCTAAGGGGCGCCGTACCTTGAGCACCCGACCTGGGCAAAGCAGTGCCATGAGTCGCCGAATCATTTTTTTGCCATGATTCAAGTGTTGAAGCCCAAGAAACTCCCTGAAGTTCGCCCTTCCAGCCTTTTGCTCCTGCAAACCCACAGAGGTCCTTCAATGCGATCCATGACTCCTGCTGGTGTTGGCGGAATCCCTTTGCCACACTGTTCAAAGATCCCCACGAGCAAAATGGCAAACGAGCCTACTGATGGGCCCAAGCAAGCTGGAATCCAGTTCACGGACGCGGCCACTGATGTAAACAAGCAACTCCTTGCCAAGATTGGTAGCGAAAGCCTATTAAGAACTCCTTCCATCAAGGGAAGCATTTATTTCTATTCAGATACTCCCGGTGACGGCAATCTTGCCAAGGAAGAATTAATCAATGACCCGTCCGCATTGGCTGCTGCCCACGAAACCCTTGGCATCGAGATATGGCATGAAAACAAGCACCACCGATGGGAGGCCCAGTTGCCCCATGCATTGAAAATATTGGAATTTGCAGCCATCTACTTAAGGCGACACAATGATGCTTCGCCTGGCACTATGGGAGTCAATGCTGAGCTCAAATGGATCGACGAGCAAGGTCTTGAAACTATCATTCACCTCACGCAAGATAAGGGTAGTGTTGCTTGGCAGGTTAAGCGATATGCTTAATGGAATGACGACTTTATTTTGTTGCGAATGAAGATGTCTAGCGGATGGTAGGGAAGATCAAGGCCCTTGAGGAGAAACCACAAGCAATCGACGCTGAACTGCTGCAGGTGTTCTCAGATCCAGAACGTCGCTTTGGTGTTTGTGCCCCTGGTGATTGACTGCGGCGGTCTTGCTCGCGAACCACTTGTGATGATGACCCTGGGACCCTCGATGCCATCAAGGAGCTTCAGAGTTTGGCGCAGAGGGATGGCAGGGCCCAGCCGCTGTGAGCACCTATCCCTGCCTGACCCTTGATAACACTTGATGCCAAGTGTGCAGCATCAGACCCTAAAGACCTGCTGAAGGTGGGCAATCGGGTTGTTGTTGCCTTCGCCACGAACCAACCAGAACTCAGTGCTGCCGCTTCTTAATAGGGCACGGAAGTCGTCCGCCTCAATCAAGATTCCGCCATTCACTGCCAAGTCAACCATCTCCCTTGGTGTGGTGGCGGCATAGAACTTCCGCTCAAACTCAGGATCACCGTCTACCTGATGTAGGAAGTGATCCAGTGCATCGAGCAATGGAGTAGAGCAGGAATCCACGCTATGGTTTTAGGTATTATGCCTATAAGCCTTGTAGCAATCTAGCCGTCCTCTGAGTGCTTGTACTCTTTTTTAAGCTTTCCATCAGTCGCCTTGAGGCTGACGCATTTTCAGCTCATCGAGGGCGTTATCCATTAAAAAATCAACCTGGGACAAGATGTTTAAGTCTTTATGGTCGTCCCAGGACTCAATTTCAACGGAGGGGGTGGGATTCGAACCCACGGTGCCTTTCGGCACGCTGGTTTTCAAGACCAGAGCCATCAACCACTCGACCACCCCTCCAGGTAGGTCCCTTAGGACCCGTGGCATTATCCCATAAGAGGGTTCACCAACCCTTGGCAGCCGCCTCAGGGAGCTTTGACGTTGGGGCAGGTGGCGCCGTTGAATCTGGAGGCAATGCGCTTGCTTCCCTTGCTGTAGATGGTTTTTGCCTTGTCGGCATCGCCAGAGGCCTGGGCTTCGCCCAGTTTGGCGGCGAATTTTGCGCAGGCTTCATCCAGAGTCACGGCCTTCACCGTTGGGGCGCTGGCTAGCAACGCTGCCGCTGAGAGGGTCGCAAAGGCGAAGGTTTTGAGTGCGTTTGTCATGGGTACTTAGGTGTTAAAAGGCTGCTGGGAATCGTTTGTGGGACGCTGCCCCATAGCCCGGGCAGGAACGGGGGCCTGAGGGACCGTCAGGAGGCTGACGGTTTGGCTAACGGTAAAAGGCACTTATCGGAATCACAGCCGGCTGGACCGGCTTCCATTAATTCGCCACCGTCGTAGCGCTGCAGGGCCTCAAAGAAATCAACCGTACGACGCCGGGCCACGACCTCCGCTTGCAACTTGGCGTAGGTGGCCGCATCGATCGGTTCAAAGGGCAGCCGGGGGAAGGTGGCATTGGCATCAAAGCGGGCCAATAGGGCCGCAGAAATGTAGCCTTCGCCGCCATCGATGGCCTGGAAGATGGCATCGGTGAGGCCCTCGATTTCGTTCTCCCGAAATTCAACCGTGGCCGAGGTGTTATGGGCCGTGTAGTGCTTCTGCACTTGCATGTAGAAGTCGAACTGGGCCAGGGCCGAGAAGTTGTTGATCTCCACCGCATCGGCGCCGGGGATGTTGGCCCAACTCACTTCCGTGGGGATTTCCACCAGCCACTCGGTGCAGCGGGGATCAAAGGCATCATCGAGCAGACGCCCCTGTTCATCCTTATCGGACTGGCTCGGGACGATCGTGTAGCCGTAGTCCATGCAGGCCAGGGCCACCGGATCGTTCTTGCGGAAGGTGATGCGGCGGATGAAGCGCTGGGCCTTGGGGGGGTGCCAGCCGGGGGAGGCACCGGTGAGCAGGCTCTTGGTGCCCGCCGGTTGCACGGTGGTGCAGCGGTTCGGCCGGCGTAGGCCCTGGCGATCGCAGTACTCCCAAACCGCCTGGTTGACACTCTCCTTCCAGCGGGCCAGGTAGGCCGCTTCCTTGGCCTTGAAGTCCAGCCCCTCCATCGTGTCGGGCCGGCCGGCCTCCCACCACTTCAGCCAAGGGGTGCCAAAGGCATGCACAAAGAAATCGAAGAGCCCGGTGAAGCTCACCCCCACGATTGGATCCCAGGCCCGGCTCTGGCGGTAGCGCTCCACCTCAAAGCGGTGGTTGAGCAGGCAGGCCACGGCCAGGCCGCCGGCCTTGAAGGCTTCGTCTTGGGCCTCGAGGTCGCTTGGATCAATCCGATTGAGATGGATTTCGGCCAAATTGCAGTGGAAATCGGCCCCCAGGATTTCGCCGCAGGGGTTGAGGCCGTAGCGGTTGAGCCGGTGCTCCAGTTCCGCCTCGCCGATCTCAAGGTGGTGGGCTTTGAGCCAGCGACCCGCTTCGTCCCGGCCCTGGTCGCAATAGATGGCGATGAATTCGCTGCGCAGTTCGGGGGTGGGCAGGAGGTCGGCGTTGGAGCGGGCGATCGCCTCGGGGGCGAACTGGATGGCCCCTTCACCGCTCTGGAACTGTTTGGTGACCGCTTCCAGCACCGTGGCCCGATCGGGGCGGCTGTGGAACACCCGGGTGTGGTTAGCCATGCGCAGGGAATCGCGCTCGGGATCGATGCGCCAGTTGCCTTCGCTGTCCTGCTGCCACAGGTTTTCCTTGGCTCCAGCGGCCGATTGGTCCTCGGCGGAGAACTGGCGCATGCCAGCGCTGCGGCGGATGTTGCCGGCCACGATCGTGACGGCGGCCTCATCAATTAAGAGGCAGCATTCCACCGAACTCAGCTGGCGACCCTGGGCCTTGTTGAGGATCTGGGCAACGCGGCCATAGAGATCCTTGAGCTTGACCGGATTGGCCATGCCGCCAAAGCCCTTGAGGGTTTCGCCTACGGGCCGCACATCGGAGAGGTCAATCGTGATCTCGATCGGGCCATCAAAGCGCTCGTCGCTGCAGAGGTTGAGCAGTAGTTGGTAGCTATCGACCCAGCCGCGGCGGGTGTCGCCCACCTTGATCTGCACCCGGTTGCCGTCGATGCTGGAGGTGGTGATCTCCTGGCGTTGGCCCGCAGGGGTGGCGCCGATGTCGGTGACGCCGGCAATCACCAGCTGGTTACGCACGGCCGGCAACCGTTCAATCAGGCGCGGTTCAATGATGGCGCCGGTGCCGCAGCCCATCATCGCCAGGTCCATCATCAGCCCGAAGGCTTCCCAATCGACCAGGTTGGTGGAGGTGCAGTTATAGGCGCCGGAAAAGTTTTGCTCCTGCTCAATCCAGGGGGTGCCGCCGATCCACAGCCAGCGCCCCGAGGGCAGGGCCATTTGTTGTTCCTGCATGCGGCGCAGCAGGGTCACCTCGGCTTCATTGAGGTTGCCGAGCTTGCGCAGGCCGCCCAGGTTGCGTTCGGCGACCTCGTGCCAGCTTTCCCGGCCGGCGACGGTTTTACGGGAATAGGTGCGATAGAAAACGGGGTTTGCGGCCGGGGCTGTGCTGGCAAAAGTGGGCTGGCCGGTACCGGGATTGGCGCCGGGGGCCGCCCCGGTGGGGCCAGTGCTGGCAGCCCCGGCAGCGGCCGTGGAGCTTGATGCCGTCAACGGAGCTGACAGGGTCACTGGGGCGTTGGGCGCAGGTAAAAGGAAGGCTAACGCCACTGGTGGGGGCGGCAAGGGGCAGGGGGCACCATCGGCGGTGGCTGGCCCCTGTGGGCCGCCTGTACCCAGGCGCTGCCAGGCTTGGGCGATGGAACGCATCTGTGAGCCGGAATTAATGGAGGGCCTCGCCCAGGCCCAGGCCTATGGGGCGGCCGACTTCAGTGGTCCTGACCAGGCCCTAGTGGAGCGGCTCGCGGAGCTGGTGGGGCCCGCTGGCGTTGGCCAGCCGCTGCGGATCGTTGATCTCGGTTGCGGGCCTGGCAACATTAGTTTTCGCCTTGTGGCTCACTTCCCCCAGGCCCAGGTGCTGGGCCTAGATGGGTCGGCGGCCATGGTGGATCTCGCCGCCCAGGGCCTCGAGCGCCATCCCCATGGGCGCCTTCGCTTGACCTTTCGCCAGGCCCTGTTGCCCCTGGATCCTGGCCTGGCTGAGCAGCTGGCAGGCGGCGTAGGCGCGGGCTTTGGGGTGGTGGTGAGCAACAGCCTGTTGCACCATCTCCATCAGCCCCAGGTGCTTTGGCGCACGGTCCGCCAGCTGGCCTCCCCAGGGGCCCTGGTGTTGATGCGGGACCTGCGCCGTCCTCCCAATCCCGAGGCGGTTCGCCAGTTGGTGCAGCGCCACGCCAGCGGTGCCCCTGAGCTGCTGCAACGGGACTACGGCCACTCCCTGGCGGCGGCCTTCACCCTTGCGGAAGTCCAGGACCAGTTACGGGAGGCCGCCCTCCCCCAGCTCGAGGTTCGGGAGCTGGACGATCGCTACTTAGAGATCGCCGGCTGGCTGGGCTGAGGCCAGGGCCGCCGTTGCCTGGCAGGCTGGAGCCCATGAGCAGCCGTTCCTCCAGTAGCGCCCCGACCAGTGGTCCCCCCGAGTCCGCCCTGGGGGCCGTGGCCACACCTGGGCCATCCACCCTGGAGTCGGTGCCCGCTGGCGCCCGATTGGCGGATGGCCAGGCCATCGATTTAGCCCTTGAGCTAGCCCCTGATCAGGGGCTGGCGGGCCTGGCCGAGGCGGTGTCCCGGCGCCGCAATTTCGCGATTATTTCCCACCCGGATGCGGGCAAAACCACCCTCACCGAAAAGCTGCTGCTGTACGGCGGTGCGATCCAGCAGGCCGGGGCGGTCAAGGCCAAGGGCGAGCAGCGCAAGGTGACCTCCGACTGGATGGAGCTGGAAAAACAGCGGGGCATCTCGATCACCTCCACCGTGTTGCAGTTCGACTACGCCGGCAGCACGATCAACCTGCTCGATACGCCGGGTCACCAGGATTTTTCCGAGGACACCTACCGCACCCTGGCCGCCGCCGATAACGCCGTGATGCTGGAGGATGCGGCCAAGGGCCTGGAGCCCCAGACGCGCAAGTTGTTCGAGGTCTGCCGCATGCGCCAGATCCCGATTTTCACCTTTATCAACAAGATGGATCGGCCCGGGCGCGAGCCCCTAGAGCTGATTGATGAAATCGAAAAGGAATTGAAATTAGCCTGTTGGCCCGTGAATTGGCCGATCGGCAGTGGCGATCGCTTCCGCGGCGTGATTGATCGGCGCAGCAAGCAGGTGATCCTCTTCGCCCGGGCCGAGCGCGGCAAGCAGAGCGTCGAGCGCTCCCTGGCCTGGGATGATCCCGAACTTGCCGAACTGGTAGAGCCGGACCTCCTGGCCCTGGCCCTAGAAGAATTGGAGTTGCTCGATGGCGCCGGTGCTGACCTGGATCTGGACCTGGTCCATGGCGGCGAACTCAGCCCGGTCTTTTTTGGCTCGGCCATGACGAACTTTGGGGTGCGTCCCTTTCTGGATGCCTTTTTGGAACTGGCCCAAAAACCAGTGGCACGCCAGTCCAGCCAGGGGGCGATTGATCCCCTGCGGCCGGGCTTTAGTGGCTTTGTCTTCAAATTGCAGGCCAACATGGACCCACGCCACCGCGACCGGGTTGCCTTTGTGCGGGTGTGCAGTGGCAAGTTCGAAAAGGACATGACGGTGCAACATGCCCGCACCGGCCGCTCGATTCGCCTCTCGCGGCCCCAGAAGTTGTTTGGCCAGGACCGGGAAGTGGTGGAAGATGCCTATCCAGGTGATGTGATCGGCCTCAACAATCCGGGCATGTTTGCCATCGGCGACACCCTCTATGTGGGGCCGCGCATTGAATACGAAGGAATTCCCTGCTTCAGCCCGGAGATCTTTTCCTGGTTGCGCAATCCCAACCCTTCGGCCTTCAAGAGTTTCCGCAAGGGGGTCAATGAGCTGCGCGAGGAAGGGGCCGTTCAGGTGCTCTATGACACCGACCAGAGCAAGCGAGATCCGATTTTGGCGGCCGTGGGCCAGCTGCAGCTGGAGGTGGTCCAATACCGGCTGGAGCATGAATATGGGGTGGAGACCCGGCTTGAGGCCTTGGGCTTCACGGTGGCCCGCTGGGTGATCGGCGGATGGCCGGCCCTAGAAACAGTGGGCCGCATCTTCAACTGCAAGACCGTGCGCGATGCCTGGGACCGGCCGGTGCTGCTGTTTAAAAACCAATGGAACCTCAACCAGCTCAGCGAAGATCACCCCGATCTGCAGCTGGGCGCCGTGGCGCCGGTGGTGAGCGGGGTGGAGCCGATCGCCCTCTGATCACGGCCACGGCTACTGCCACGACCACGGCCACGGCTACTTCAACTGCTGCGCCTGCGGACCCCTGTCCCGGCGTTGGCTCTGGCGCCAGGTCCCTGGCCTGGCTTGGTTCGCTGGTTTTTGCCCCTTAGCCGCTACCGGCCTGGGGCCTGGGACTGGCGTCCGGATGGCCCCTCAGGGTTCGCCGATTGGCGCCCACGGCTAGGCCCCAACGGCGCCAGACTGCTTTACAACGAAAGGTCACAGCCATGCCAAGACCCTTCTGGCTGGTCCGCCCCCGTGCCGACGGAGGTTGCGACTACGTGAGTTTCCTGCCGGGCTCCGGCACCCCCAGTGCTGCCACCCCTTCCGAGGCAACACCCTCTGAGGCACCACCCTCCGAGGCAACAATCGAGATGCGCGAGGGCTGCCACCTGCCACCCCAGATGCCTTTACTGAAGCGCCGGCTCTGGTTGCCCCTCGAAGAAGCTGAAGCCCAGCGGTTGCGGTTGCAGGAAGAGGGCGGCTACCGGCGCAGCGAACCCCTCTTTTGAAACGCCCGAGCGGGCCCCTGGTTTGCCCTGCCCTGGGGCGCGCTGAGCAGAACTCCTGATTCATTCCACCCCAGGTGGGGCCGTGGCTCGATACGCTCAAGGAACGACAGCGCAGTGTCGGCACGAGGCGATGACCCAGGGTACGGATTCAGCCACAGCCGGCGAGCGGCCTTCGGCCTACGAGCGTCTTGGCGTCAGCCCTGACTCCAGTTTTGATGAGGTGCAGGCCGCCAAATCAGCGCGCCTGGCCGAGTTGGGTGACGATCCCCAGGCCCGGGCCCAAATCGAGGCGGCCTACGACGCCGTGCTGATGGACCGGCTCAAGGAGCGCCAGCAGGGCAAGGTCAGCAGTGCGGCCCTTAACGCCTCCCAGCGGGAAGCGGTGCGGCCCGTCGCCAGTCCGCCCCCCAAGCCCCTGGCCCGGCCCAGCCTGCCCTCGCTGCCGTCCCTGCCCAGGCCGTCCCTCTCGGTGCCCCAGTTCAGCCTGCCGGTGTTGGCCCTAGCGGAGGGGCGTGAGCGCTGGTTTCCCCTGGCGGCCGATGGGCTGGTCCTGGTCTTGTTGCTGGTCTTGCCGGGCCCTTCGGCGGAACTGCTGCTGGCCCTAGCCACAGGCGTGACCGTGGTGACCCTGCAGTGGCGCCACCGCCGCTTCCTGGGGGCTGTGGCCTGGAGTTTCGGCCTGCTCACCCTGGGCCTGCTGCTTGGCGGCCTGCTGCAGGGCTTGCTCGATCCCAGCCTGCCCCTGGGGTTGCCCCTTTCGGTCCAACAGGTGCAGGCCCTACCAGCCCTGGTGTTGCTTCTCCTGGGTGCCCTCTTGATCGGTTAGGTGCAGCTTTCCGGTTAGGTGCAGCTTTTCGGGCCTGGCCACGCCAGTGCCAACAGGTGCTTTGGCAGCCTGGCCCGTCGCTTAGGCCTGGGTCTGGTGACCTGGGCTTGGCTCTGGTGACCTGGGCCAGGCCCAGGTGGTCCCTAGCCGGTGGGGCTGGACAGTTCCGCGATCAGTTCTGCCAGTTCTGGGGCTTCGACCCGGTAGGTCTCGTTGCAGAAATGGCAGTTGAGTTCGGCTTTGCCGTCTTCATTGAGGATGGAGCCCAGTTCATCGCGGCCCAGCAGTTTGAGGGCATTGACGCTGCGGCGGCGGCTGCAGGGGCAGTGGAAGGTGAGTTCCTGATCGGCTTCGGCGTCTTCGAGTAGCTGGGGATCGAGATCCGGAAAGATGTCTTCGAGTAGGGCCTTGAGGTTGCCCGCCGCTTCGCCCAGCCTTTGGCTGAAGCCGGTCACCTCGCGGCAACGCGCTTCGAGCAGGGCCACCAGGGCCGGTTCCTGGGCTGCCTTGGGCAGCACCTGCACCAACACCCCGCCGGCGCAGCGGACGCCATGGCTGTCCAGCTGCTCGCCCACGAACAGGGCTGAGGGGGTCTGCTCGGAATGGAGCAGGTAGGAGGCCACGTCTTCGCCGATGGCGCCACTGACCAGTTCAACCGTGCTGCTGAAGGGTTCGCCCTGGCCCAGGTCGCGCACGATGTGCAGGTATCCGGTGCCGCAGGCCTGGCGGAAATCGAATTGGTGGGAGCCATCGGCCGCTTCCAGCAGGTCGAGCTCCAGGCCGGGGTTGCCCACGTAGCCGCGCACCGTGCCGTCGCGGCCGGCATCCACCATTAGGCCCTTGAGCGGCCCATCGGACTGGATGCGCAGGTTGACCCGGCCATGGCGCACCTTCATCGAACTGGCCAGCAGCAGGCCCGCCGTCATCGCCCGGCCCAGCAGGGCGGTGGTGAGAAACGACAGGCCATGGCGCCGGCGGGCGTAGCGGGAGGCCACCGTGCTGTTCACCGCCACCAGGCGGATGCCGCCTCCGGCGGCGGTGGCTCGGACCAGCTGATCGGGCATCGCAACGGCCCCGCTGCGGGGCCCAACTGGAGCCATCGTATGCAGGGCGCCGCCGCCCGTTGGCCGGTTTTCACGAGGTGATCAGGGTTCGGCCAAGGGCCTCCCTGGCCGGGTTGAGGACGCATCTCCGGGCAAGGGCAGGGGCCCAAGGGTTCGCTGATCCGGTTAGGGGGCTCCCAGGACCCGCAGGATCGGGTGCCGTTGCAATCAACTCTTGGGCCCTGGTTCCACAGGGCTTTGGCGGGCTGCCTGGCCCGGATCGGCTCAGCTGAGGGGCCGCAGCTGGCCCTGCTCCAGCTGCCAGGAGTGCTCCACCAGATCGGTGAACAGCTCGGGTTCGTGGGTGACCACCAGCAGCACCCGCTCGCGGGCCAGCTGGGTCAGCAGGTCCAGCACCTCGGCCCGCACGGACCAATCCAGGCCGGCGGTGGGTTCATCGAGCAGCAACACCTGGGGATTGCGCAGCAGCTGCACGGCCAGGGCCAGGCGCCGCTGCTGGCCGCCACTGAGGCGTTCGGGCGGTTGTTGCATGGGCAGGCCCGCCAGACCCACCTGGGCCAGGGCCATTTCGGCCTGCTCACTGCTGAGACGACGTTGGCCCAGTTTCAGCTCCTGGCCCACGCTTAGGCCGAGGAAATGGCGTTCGGGAAATTGGAACACCAGGCCGCAAAGCCAACGCCGCTGGCGGCCATTCAGCCGCTGGCCCTGCCAGTGGATCGAGCCCCGGCGCGGTTCGGCCAGGCCGGCGATCAGTTCCAGCAGGGTGCTTTTGCCGCAGCCGCTTTGGCCCGCCACCAGGTTGGGCCGGCCCGGTGCCAGGCGCAGGTTGAGACCGTGCAGGATTGGTTCGGGGGCCGTGGCCGCCTGGTAGGTCAGGTCGCGGAGTTCGAGCACGGTCGACCGGGCGGCGCCCCCAGCATGGTGGATCGGCGGCAGGCTGGTTGGGTGATGCTGGGGGGGATGTTGGATAGGGCTGTTGCCCTGACCTGAGCCGGCTGATTCGTCCATGGAAATCCGTTTTCGCGAGCTCAATCCCTTCAACTGCTGGATCTGGATGCGGTTTGGCGCTCCCCTGGGAGCGGCCGAGCGCGGCTACGTCGAAACCCTGTTGGACAGTTGGTTCTTCCTCGGCAAGCTGGGCGGCTTCAATGCCGAAAACCTGCAGTGCCATGAGGAGGGCGTTGAGCTGGGCTGGATGGGCTACGACCTGGAGGCTGCCGAGCGGGCCCTGCCGGCCCTGATGCACAACATGGGCGTGATGGAATACCGCGAGGACTGGGCCCGCTGCTGGCTGGATCTGGGCACCAGTGATGCCTTCAGCCTTGATGTGCTGATTAATTCCCTCGGCCAGCTCAACCGCGATGTGGTGGAGATCGAGGAGCTGCTGATCGGCGGCGAAAATGACGATTGGCCGGTGGAGCAGCATCCCGACAGCCTGTTTCCCGTGGAGGACGACCCCGACGGGGACCAGGACCTTGAGGCGGACCCCGAAGAGGACGAGCAGGGCTTTGGCGGCCAGGGCCCGGCCGATGGGGGCGGTCCCCGGCCGGACCCGCGCCGGGGCAATGGCATCAGCAGCTTTGACGGGCGGGTGCCCTAGCCCATGGGGCGGGAACAACGGCGGCTGCTCATCGATCCCGGCCGCCTGCTGCAGGCGCCCGCTGGGTTGGTGGGCCTCACCCCGGCGGAAAGTCGCTACCTGGTGAAGGTGTTGCGCTACGGCCCCGGGTCGGTCTTCGCGATCAGCGATGGGGCCGGTGGACTGTGGCAGGCCGAGCTGGTGGAGCCCCTCCGGGCCCAGCTGCGCCAGCCCCTGGAGGCGCCCCTGGCCTGGCAGCCGCCGCCAACGCCGCCCCTGGTGTTGCTGGCCGCTCTGGTGAAGCGGGATTACGAGGTGCTGCTGCGCATGGCCGTGGAACTGGGGGCCGACTGGTTGCTGCCCTGCCGGGCCGAGTTCGATGCCGTGGCAGGCCGGCCCAACCTGGAGCGCTGGCGCACGATTGCCCGGGAGGCTGCCGAGCAGTGTGAGCGGCCCTGGCTGCCCCAGCTGCACGAGTCCCGGCCCGCCAGCGATTGGCTGGGGGGAATGGTTCCCCTGCCGGCGGTGGGAGGCACCCCTCAGGAAAGGGCCCCGGGCCCCCCAGGAGCGGACTCCCCCGCCGCATTAAAACTGTTGGCCACCACCCGCCAAAGCGGGGCATTGCCCCTGCTGGAGGCCCTGGAGCACTGGACCGCCAGCGAACCGCCGGCGAGCCTGTGGTTGGCCTGCGGACCGGAGGGGGGCTGGAGTGGGGCCGAGGAAACCCTGGCCCAAGACCAGGGCTGGATCGCCGTGGACCTGGGGCCCCGCATCCTGCGCAGTTCCACCGCCGCCGTGGCCGGCCTGGGCTTGCTTAGTGATTGGCGCTACCGCCGTTGGGGCTGCTGAACGGCCTTGCGCCTCAATTCAGCTAGGTCCTCCAGGGGCCCTGTTCCGGCTTGGGCCTCCAGGGGCCCCTGGGTTCGCCTAATGGGGGGGACTGGCCTTATTGACCGAACAGGCTGCCGGCCATGGCCTTGAAGCCAGCCAGGTTGGCGCCGCCCTTGCGGCGGGCCATCGGCAGGGCCCCCCCGGCGCTCACCCGCTCGGGGGCAAACGTGACGAAGGTTTGGGCGGGACGGGCCTCCTGGGCGGCGCGCAGCTCGGCGGCAATCGCTTCGGCCGTGGTCACGCCGGTGCTGGGGGCTGGGGCACTGGTTGCGGTGCTGGGCTCGGCGGCGGCGACGGCGACAGCCACGGTTGTTGAAACCTTGTCGGCCTTGGCTTCGGGCTCAGGGGCCCGCATTGGAGCCACCTGGGCGGCCTGGGTGGGGGCCTTGTCGTCGAGGTTGAGGAAGAACGACCCCTTGCGGTTGAAGACCATGACGGCGGCAGACCAGGCAATGTCCTGGATTATCCGCTGGCGGTGGCCCTCCTGGGTTGGGGCTTAGGGCAGTGCAACAGAACCTTGCCTGTGGTTGGCCAGACTTTCCTTTGCGTCCCGTCGGAACGGTCGCCTGGCTTTGGCATCGCGGTGATGGGCGGGATCGGGTTTTGGGTTGGTTTCAGGGCGGGAGCCCGGGCGGGCCTTGAACCTGCCTCGCCGCGGCGTTGCCTGTGTTGAGCTAGGGGTGCAGTCGGGGCCCGGTCGTGCTGGCGTATTTGCTTTTCGAGTCGCCGGAGCGGCTGCTGCAGTGGCGCGATGCCCTACTGCTCAACGGGTTGTTGATTGCCCTGGCCCAGCGGGCGCCCCTGCTGACGAAAGCGGGTTGGGTCCATGCCGGCATCCTCGGCACCCTGCTCTGGGGCAGCCTCGGTTGGGCCGGCTGGCTGGCGGTGGTGCTGTACCTGCTGGTCGGCTCCCTGGTCACCCGCCTGGGCCTGCGCCGCAAGCAGGAGTTGGGCCTGGCTGAGGGCCGCGGTGGCCGTCGCGGGCCCGAGAACGTTTGGGGCTCGGCCGCCACAGGCGCTGGCCTGGCCCTGCTCTGCACCCTGCCCTGGGCGCCCGTGCCCCTGCTGTTGATCGGATTTGCCGCCAGTTTCTCCGCCAAGCTCGCCGATACCTGCGGCAGTGAGATCGGTAAGCGCTGGGGGCGCCACACGGTGCTCGTCACCAGCCTGCGGCCCGTGCCCCCCGGCACCGAGGGGGCCATCAGCCTCGAGGGCAGTCTCGCCAGCCTGGCGGGCAGCGCCCTGATGGCCCTGGTGGCCCTGCAACTGGGTTTGCTGCAGGGCGGCGGCGCCTGGCTCCTGGTCACCCTGGTGGGCCTGGTGGCCACCTTGATCGAAAGCCTGATTGGCGCCACCCTTCAAGGCCGCATCGCCTGGCTCAGCAATGAGCTGGTCAATGGCCTCCAAACCCTGATTGCCGCCCTGCTGGCCATCGGCCTGGCTCTTCAATTGCAAATCGCCTAGGCAGGTGCCCTTGTTCGGCGGTTAAGGCAACAAGGCCGGATCGAGCTGGGGCCTGAGCCAGGCGAGCAAGGCCTGATGGCGCCTTTGCGCCACCTTGCCGCTCACCCCGATCGCTAGCCCCAGGTCGTGAAAGGATCGGTTTCCCAGCACCCTCCCCAGGAGCAGGGTTCGCTCCTGGGGGTTGAGCAGGCCAAGCAGCTGGCTGAGCCGTTGCCGCCGTTCCAGGCCGCAGGCCCATTCGAGCGGATCGACGCCGCCTGGATCGGCCAAGGCATCGACCAATCCCTGGCTCCGTCTGGGAGCCAGGCCATCGCCGTCCCCTTCGAACCCTGGCCTGGGTTGATCCAGGCTGGTGACGCTCAGGGCCCGCTCTGCCGCACAGGCCTCGCGCCAGCGCCCAAGGCTGACGCCCAGAAGTCTGGCGAGGTCGGCCTCGGCCAGGGCCCCTAGCCCCCGTTGCTGCCGTTCCAGCTGGAGCCGCTGGCCTCGGCCGTGGAGTTCGCGCAGGCCGCGGCTGGTGCGCAGGGGTTGGCAACGGTCGCGCAGGTGTTGGCGGATGGCGCCGCGGATGTAGGGGACCGCGAAGCTGCTCAGGGCCGTGCTGCGGGAAGGATCAAAGGCCTCCAGGGCCTTGATCAGCCCGAGGCAGCCGGATTGCTCCAGGTCCTCCATGGGCACGGGTGTGCGCTGGCTTTCGCGCCGGGCCAGTTGCTTCACCAAGGGCAGGTTGGTTTTGACGAGCTGGTTGCGTTGCTCGCGGCTGCGGTTGAGGGCATAGGCCACCAGGGGAGCCAGGTTCTGGCTGCCGATGGGGCTGATTGGGCCTGAAACTTGCCGGGGGATTGCCATGGGGACATGGAATCGGGCCCCACAGGATCTGCCGGCCCTCGATCAATCCGCTTCCCAGGCCCGGGGGATGACCCGTCCCCCACCTGGGGGAGGCCGGCCCAGCCCCCGGGAGAATCGCCCCATCGCACCAAGGTTCATCCAGCCCGGTGATCAAGCCAGCGGCGTGGCCAGCGACACCGGCTCCAGGCCGGCCCATTGCAATAGGGCAGGCCACTGGCGCACGCGCCCGTAGACCTGGCGATGGCCCTCGCTATTGAGATGGAGGCCATCGGCATCAAGCCACTGCAGCCAGTCGGGATCGTCCAGCAAGGACGGCAGCAGCGATAGGAAGGGCACATCGGCCTCCAGGCATGCCTGCTCCAGCAGCCCCTCGTAGTGCTGTACGGCCGTCTGGGCATACCAGAGCAGCCCGGCATAGGGCATCACGGCCTCATCAACCGGGGTCAGGCCGAGCACGAACACCGGCGCCAGGGCCTGGGCCTGGCGAATCAGCTGCTGTAGCCCAAAGAGGAAGCCGTCGCCATCGAGCTGGGCCCGGCCATCGGGCCGGCCGACCCGGGCGCTGTCGTTCAGGCCCACCGCCAGCAGGATGCCTTGGGGCAGCTGGCGCCGCAGTTCACCGCGGCAGGCCACCTCTCGCTCGAGCCGGGCGGCGACCCGTTCGAGGCCATCGCCGCGGACCCCAAGCGGATAGACCACGGGCCCGCCGGGCAGCCCCATCCAATGGCGGCGCAGGCGTTCACACCAGCCGCCCTCCTCGGGATCGCCCCAGCCCAAGACGCCGCTATCCCCGATCACGATCAGCTTGCGGGGGATGGGTTGGGCCATGGGGGCTAGGCGGTGCAGGCGTTGGAAGGG
>Ga0310332_10111_pt1 | contig 22182 bp, 9 predicted proteins | sample LakMicSRFLOrngD5_FD_195546 | JGI IMG/M metagenome (GOLD analysis project Ga0310332, IMG submission 195546) | Enriched freshwater cyanobacterial communities from Lake Michigan, Michigan, United States - MI23.SRFL.Orng.D5 (v2) (version 2) | ecosystem: Environmental > Aquatic > Freshwater > Lake...
CTGCCAGCCAGCGGGGATTGGTATTGGCATAGGAGTAGTGCTGGTTGCGGCCAGACCCCTGGCCCTGGTGGGACCAGCCGCCAATGGTGAGATCGAGCTCGCCGTAGGGGTCATGCACCAACCAGCCAGTGGCGTCATAGCCGCGAATGGCGATGTAATGGCCGCCGCCATTGGGGGCCGTGACTGGGCCGTTGTGGAGGATCCCAAAGGCCAGGCCAAAGCCCTGATCCAGTTCAGCTTTAGCCCGCTCCACACTGCAGGAGGTGATGAACCGCCCCGGAACCTTGAGTTCCTTCAGGGCTGCAGCATGGGCGGCCTGCTGGGTGGTGTCGCCATGGCGCTGCACGACCCGGAGGTAATCGAGGTCGTCCTTGATGCCAGCAACCCCCAGGAAGGCCAGGTTCATGGCAACCGAGGAGGACTGGCAGTGGCGCCAGCCATCGGGGCCATCGTTGGTCTGGTCAAAGAAGGGTAAGGCCAGGGAGACGGTCCCAGCTGCTGGTTGAAGCGGGAGTGGTTTTGGCTTTAACGGCGTCGGTAGCTTGCTGAACTCCTTTGCCCAGGGGGCCTGCCCATCAAGGATCATCGGGCCTCCCTCTAGGGAGGCGATGGCTGTATGGAGGAGCTTGATTGCTGCAATCTGCTGAGGCTGGGAGCGATAGTTCTGCCAGCGATCGATAAAACGCTCGACGCCCATTGGCTCGGCCATGGCGAAAGCAGGCGGAGACCCTAATTATCACCTGTGTTTTTCGGCAGTAGACCTGCATTTATGCGGCGTTTTGGCGTCTTTGCTGCCTGGGGCTAAGGCGCAGACCCCAGGCCCGGCAGACGCCGGAGGCGCTGCACACAGTGGCAGACAAAAGCGATTGCGAACCGCGATGCCGAGCCCACGCGCCGCCTGAGACAAGATCAAGGGGCCAACACCTCGCAAAAGGTGGTGGCCCAAGCCGATCAACTCACGAGGCAGAACAAGCAGCCCAGGGTGGACCGATACATTAAATCAAGCCCAGACGACATCAGCTGATGTGGGGCTGCTATTGGTAAAAATTGCAATCAATTCATCCTGATTTGAGCCGGTAAGGTTTAACTTGCCATTACCATTGCGGTCCCAGTAAAGCGAGGTGTTTCCCTGGCTTGCTGACGTTAGGTAGCTGGCGCTAAAGAGTTGAATCTTGTCAACACCACTTGTAAAATCCTGAATGCGGGCATAGTCACCGATGCCTAAGTTGCCATTGATTCGGTCGTTATAGAAGAGTCCCCGTTTATCACCCAGTACAAATACATCAGCGCCGGAGCCGCCCGTGAGCACGTCGATCTGACTCGCCCCCATGGCCCTGGAAGAGGTGCCACTGGCCAGAACTCCACTGATGCGGTCATTACCAGTGCTACCGGTGATGATGTCGGAGCTAGTGGTTCCCCAGAGCACCCGATCGGCGGCCGGGGGGAGTGGGCTATCGATCAGGTTGATGCTGGCCTGGGCAACTGGCTGATCGGAGGCATTGGCTTGAAATAGGGAGACCAGCAAGGTTTCGTTCCCTTCCCTAAGGTTGTCGGCAAGCACTGTGGTGCTGAAGCTGCCACGGCCACTGGCGTCGATGCTGATCGAGGCCGTGAGACTGCCTGATGCCAGGTCTCCAGCACTGATGCCGACGCCCGAAAACTTCAGGCTGAGGACTGTTCCAGCAGCAACATTCGTGGTGGTGACCGTGATTGCCAGGCTCCCGCCTTCATTGACGCTGGTTGGTGCCTGCAGATTGAAGGTTGGTGGCGTTGGCAGGACACCTGGGCCTGCGAGTGCAAACGGGTCGGCCGTGCCGGCTAGGACCGGGGTTACCAGGGTGCCGGCTTTAACGCCATCCGTGAGCAACAGTCCGGCCACATGGGGGGCCGCCATCGAGGTGCCACTCAGGTAGGCAAGTTTACCGCCCTGGAAATAGGACAGCACACCCACCCCTGGTGCCGCCAGATCGACGTCGTCAACCGAGTCGCTGGCATCGATCCGATCCCAGTTGGACCAGCTGGCCATTGTGTAGGCCGAATTAACGGCGGAGACGGTGTACACATTGGGATGGTCACCGGCATTGGCCGGTGAAAAACCATCGACATCCTGACCGCTGTTGCCAGCCGCGATCGCAAAACGAATCCCCTGGTTGGCGGCAGTCATGATTGCGTTGCTCAGCGCACTGCTGATACCACCGCCGAGGCTCATATTAATCACCACCTTGGAGCGGTCCAGGCCGTTGGTGTTGATGACACCCACGGCGTAGTTAATCGCATCAATGATCGAGGTGATCGTGGCACCACCGCCACTATTGCCAAACACTTTGAGGGAAACCACCTGGGCGCCGGGGGCAACCCCTACAACCCCGATGCCGTTGGCAAGGGCTGCAATGGTGCCGGCGACGTGGGTGCCGTGGCCGACGCCGTCACTGAAGGCGCTTTCCCCGGCGATAAAGCTCTTCGACCACGTGGTATTAAGATTTAAATCGCCAGTGGTGTTTAGAACACCTGAATCAATGACAAAAACGGTACTACCGACGCCGATATTGCCCTTGCTGCTGACATCAAATCCATTCCAAACAGCCTTGACTCCCCAGGGCAGGGTTTCACCGCTAACGCTAGTTGTGTCACCGTAGGAGGTGGCATTAAGTCCGATGTCCTCGAGGCTGTAACTTGAATTGAAGGCTTGCCCAGCACGATCTGGTTTCTGCAAGAGAAATTTCTTGAACGCCAGCGATACGGTGCCCTCGTCCTGGTTGGACAGGCCTGGTTCATCGCTCACCGGGGGCATCATCGGCACCGGTCGATCGGCTTCGACACTGCGGATACCTGGAACCTGGCGCAGGGACTCGGCTTGGGAATCGCCTAGATCGATACTGAAGGCACCCAGTTGGTCAAACAATTGCCGTGGTCGCAACTCCTGGGAAACGTCGTCCAGGAGGGTTCGAACCGTCGCTGATAGATTCTGGGGCAAGGGCGCACGCTCCAGGCTCACCACATAGGTGCGTATGCCCGTGATCCCTGCTGCCGGCTCCGCCTGATTGGCCTCAAGGCTAAGGTTTGGGCCCATCCCATCCTGTTGGCTCCAGGCAGGCTGGAGATTCCACTGCTCGGTGAGGGAGGGATCAATGAAGGGGATAGGTTTAACTTTTGACATGATGTCTAACTATTAAGTAGGGCAGGAGCCAGTGGTTGCCCCACTTGGGTGGGCGCATCTAAGAATAGCAGTCCTAGAGGATTAAGCGCTTGGGTTATGGCAGGCTTATTCTCCAGCATGGCTTGTGCCTAGCATGGCAAACCCCTGTCCTGTAGGGCGGTTTGGGCTGGGAGTGCTAGGGGTGAGTCACATTCAGACATAGGTTCGCTAGCTCCTGGGATCCCTAAAGCGATTACCTAATCCACAAGCGCAAATGCGATCGCCAGCTCCCCGCAGTCCACTCCAATCCAATGGGGTGATCCTATCTTGTCCCTTGCGATCGTCGCGATAGCCCACCCAATCAGGAGGCAAATCCGTAAGGTCGCTAATCAACAAGATGGCAAGCCTGTCCGGGTCTCGGATTCAGCTACCCGGCTAGCTCCTGATCGTCAGCATCAACGACCTCTAGAACGCCTGAGGCTGGGCGGCCAGCTAGGCCGCGCTGGAGCCAAACTGTACGCAGCCCAGGCCGTAAAACAGGCCTACTGATAAACCGCCAACGCCTCTTGGAGCCTCTGCTGATGTTCATCCCTGAGCTGGCTGGGGCTCTCAATGCGGACGCCGGCGCCATAGGCAAACAGCCAGTTGCGCAGGTCGATGTCGCGATCCACAGTCCAGGCCGGCAGGTCGATCTCCACCGGGTAGGGGTGGGAATCGGAGGGATCGCCTGGCTTGAGCGAATGGGGCGCCTTGGGATGGTGCCACCAATGGTCCGCCGGTAGGGGCTTGGAAAAGCGGGTGTGCTCGATCGGGTAGCGCTGCAGGCCCTCGCGGATGAAGGCAAAACTCCAGCTTTGGCAGCAAAAACGCAGGGTGACTAGGGCCTTGGCACGCTGCTGGGGGGTGGAGTGGCAGAGCTGGAGCTGGGCGTCAAGGTTGTCGCCGAAATAGATGCCACCACTGTGGTGCAGAAGGGTCCCTAGACGCTTGAGTCCCTGGCTATGGGTCTCCTCGCTGCGGCGATAGGAACCTTCTCCATGGCGCAGGGCAAGGCGATCGAGCCGTTCACAGCGAATGAGGCCTTCCTCACTGCCGACGTTGTCGTTTTCAAAGACGAGATACCAACCGATGTTGTGGAAGAGCAATTGCAAGGGCCAGACCCGGAAACGACCCGTGGGACTGTCAGCAAAGGAGCCAACCGAGCCGTAGCGCTCCAAATTGACGCGACGACGCTCCACAATCGCCGACTCCAGCTTTTCCGCCTGGCGTTCAGCAGCCAGGGAATCGGGTCGCACCAAGGAAGCATCAACGATTGACCGGTTCGCAAAGGCACGCACGGGCATCGCTTCGTCGATTTTGATTCCACCCCAATGCAGCCGCTGTTCGAGTTCGACCAGGAAGTCCTGGGCGCTGGGATCGGCCAGCCTGCCGGCGGCCTGGCTGACCAGACCATGGATCTGCCTGAGCCGATGGGCGGAGAGCAGGGCGGTGCCGATGGCGTAGCCCTGACGCCCGTTGTCGTAACGCGAGCGAAAGCCATAGGGGGTGAGCAGCTTTTCAAGGTCCTTGCGCAGGGTGGCCGCCTCACCGGGGAGGTAGGCCCCTGGAATCGTTTCGATTTGGCCGATCAGGTGCTCTGGCAGGGGGGTACCGGATTGGCGCTCAAACGGGTGTTGCAGCAGGTAGCGCAACAACACAAACACCCGTTCAAAAACCTGGCGATCGGCCAGGGGCGGGAAGCCCCCATTCAGCCCTCCAAACCAGGGCCGAATCTCAGGTGGTTCAGATTTGCTGTCTGGCCTAGGCCCTGCTCCGGGATGGGGTGGAACCTGTAGGGGGGCAAGGGATGGCTCAGCGCTACAGAAGCCGTTTGCTTCTAGCCAGATCAGGTCAGCTCGCAGGGCAGTGGCATCGCCGTAGCACTCGCCATGGAGGCGGCGCAGGAAGACTGCAGCTCGATCGGCGAGATCCCCCGACGGCAGGGGGGAGACGATGGCGTCTAGATCTGCTCTGGTGGCGGGATCGGTGGCAGTCAGATCTGGATAACGGCTCAGCAGGCGAATCAGGTACAGCAGACGCTCGAGATCCAGCAGGCGCGAATAGCCATGCAGCACAAAGCGGTTCTCGCGGTTTCGGGCTAAACGGATGCGCTGATCAAGGCGGATCAGCTCATCACCCAGCAGCTCGGGCAGCTCTTGCAGGGGGGTGGGCGCAACGGCGATCAGGGCCGCGAATCCCTCGGAACGGCTGGGGCCGAAAACCGGATCGGCAAGGGCGGCATCCATCTCGCGAATCACCGCTTCTGGCACCAGGCGCTGGCGGGTCTGATTCCACTGCAGGCAGGTGCTAAGGGGCGTACGCAGCCACCAAGCAATCCATTCCACCGGCCCTGGCAGGCCCATGGCCTGGGTGATCGCCAGGCGCCAGGGCCGACGGGCGTGGGTGGCATCAACGATCACCGGAATGCCCGCAGCTACGCAGCGATGGATCCGTTGATGCAGCTGCTCTTCGATATCGCGCCAGGGGCCCTGAACCGTATCGTCGCCAAATAATTCGATGCGCACCCCATCAGTGGAGATCACCACTGCGTTGGTGAGTTTTGCAAGCTCCCCAGCCAGGGTGGTCTTACCGCTAGCGGGTGGACCAATCAGCAGGTGGCAGCGCAAGGGGGCAAGCATGGCTGCAGGTTGGCAAGCTTCTCGAGCCAGGGCAGAGATCAGCTGCGAAACACTAGACAAACCTAGCCCCCAACCCCAGCCAAGTCAGAAGCCAAGACTGGGCTACCTGGGGTTCAAGCCGGGGCTGGCTCTAGTCTTTCGCACGACAATCAGCGATTAGGCCCGTAGCCGAGTCCATGCTGGCCGGGCCCTGCGATGGCTACCCCAACCGGTCATGAGATTGAGGACCTTGATCGTGCTGGCGATAGCCGCCACAAGCTTGCCTGTTCTTTCGGTTTGTCCTGCCAAGGCCGACCCTGGTGCGGCAACTCCCCAAGGGAGGGAGGTTGCTCCAACCCCGGTTAAGGCAGGTGAGGGGTTCTACGCGACCCCTGGATTCGGTGGTGCCTGGCCGCAAAACGCGTCTACTAGCGCCCTGTATAGCTCAAGCAGAGCTGTTAATGGACCCTATGGCCTGACAGGTGGATTTTCAGGTGAGGCTGGCGTGGGCTACGACTTGGGGATTTTAATCTAAATGAAGATGTCTTTTCAGACTATTCGTGCCCTTGCTTTGCTTGTGGCTGGTTGCTCGCTGACCAGCAATCCGGCCCGAGCCCAGGTAAACCCTGGCACGCTCAACCCTGGTCTTCAGCAACGGCAACAGGAGTTGCAACAGCAACAGAAGCAGTTGTTGCAATTGCAACCTGGCCAACAGAAACCTCTGATCCAACAAGAAGCAAAGCCCGAGGGCGACGACAAGGGCGATCCCCAACTCTTGATCAACAAGGTTGAAATCAAGGGTGCCAAAGTCATCGCCATTGAGCGCCTAGAAGCGCCCTTTAAGCCCCTGCTGGGTCAAACGATCCGCTTTCAACAGCTCCAAAAGGCAATCAACGAAGCCAGCAATATTTACCGGGAAGAGGGCTACTTCACAAGCCGGGTTCTGCTGACCCAAGGAGCCCTCAAGGATGGCGTGCTCACGTTGCAAGTCGTCGAAGGTTTCATTGAAAAGGTTGAGGTGGTTGGGCGCGGCAGTGCCAACCTGCAGCGATGGACAGAGCAGTTCATGGCCCCTGTCGTGAGCAGTGCTGCTGCTCCCAAGCCCATTAAGTTTGCTGCCTTAGAGCGCCAGCTACTGGCCCTGCAGAGCGTTGGCGGCATCCGCTTTAGCTCAACGTTGACCCAGGGCAAGGATTTTTCGGCATCGCGCGTTGTCATCAATTTGAATCCCCAGCGACTCAGTGGTTCAGCAGGGATCAATAACAATATCCAGCTGCAGCTGGGGGATTACCAGGTAGTTGGCCAGCTCCAGGCCAACGCCTTGGACCTGGGCCAACCCCTGCAACTCGATCTCAACGGCAGTAATGCCTTTCCCTATCCAGGTGGATCGATTACGGGCAGTGCGGGGATTACCACTCCCCTGGGCAACTCAGGTCTGAAGTTGGCCCTGCTCGGAGCTGCCACGGGCACCCAAAGCACGAGCCTGTTGCCAAACCTGCCTAACACCATCTCGAGTGGTGGTGTGAGCAATCTGGCGAGCCTAGCCCTGCGCTATCCGCTGCTGTTGAGTCGCCGAGCCACAGCCAATTTGTCGTTGCAGGCCGACATGCAGAACAGCACCAATAACCTCTACTTCGACGGCACCCAGGTGCAAGCCAGCGATACCCGCCTGCGGGTGCTGCGGCTGGGCCTCGATGCTACTCGCAGCACTCCGTCTTCTGCCAGCTACGCGGGTCTTCAATTGAGCCAGGGACTACCAATCTGGAATGCCCAGGTGGTGTCGGCCGATCCAGCCCTGGCCAATCCCCTGGGCAGCACGAGCTTCTTCTCAGCCCGGCTCACCCTGCTGCACCAGCAACGCATCGGCCAAACCAATGGCTTCCTCAGCTTCAGGGGAATGGCCCAACTCGCCGGCACCCCAATTCCGTCGCCGGAAGACTTCAGCTACGGCGGTCCCTTCCTGGGTCGCGCCTACCGCAGCACCTTCCTGATTGCCGACCAAGGTGTGGCTGCCGGGTTGGACTATTCCTACACCTTTTACGCCGGTAAGACCACCCTGACCCCATTTGTATTTGGCGACTTTGGCAGCTTGTCCCAACAGGCTGGTAGCAGCCCCCAAAGTTCCCAATCTGCAGCGAGCTACGGCGTCGGCCTGAGGGGATCATTCAGCCCAAATAGCTCCTTTGAATTCGGTTTGGCAATCCCCGCTTCTGTAGAGATTGGATCCAACATCGCTGGACGCGATGGGCCAGCTAATTCCATTGTGTATTTTCGAGCTGGGATTAATTTCTAAGTCCCAGGTCTTTCGGTCCAACATTAATTCAACCCTTTTCCAATCCTCCGATGTCACTCAACGATTCCCATGAGCTCCCCCCCAAGCCCTGCCAGCACCAGTCCAGAATCTGACCAGCTGCAAGAGCCAACGCTCTTAATCGATGACAAGGCCTATGCCTTTGAGGCCTTAAGTGATCGAGCCAAGGTGTTGAGCAATGATTTTGTGCGTACCCACCAGGAGTGGACGGACCTACAACATCGCTATCGCCAATTCCTGGCGATGGAAACCACAGTAGTGAACCAGCTCAAGGACGAAGTAGATCGGGCCGGTTTACGGCCCCATGATCTCGCCCCCGGCGATGACATCGCCCAACAGGCCCTGTTGACGATCGATGCCACCGCCTACGCGATCGAACAGATCCCAGACCAGGCAAAGCTTTACGTCAATGACTTGCTGCGGGCCAATCAGGAACGGGGACAACTTGAATTTCGGTTACGCCAATTGGATGCGGCCCGAGCCGCCTACCAGGGAGCCCTAAGGGACGAACTTGCAGCCAGTGGAGCCGTGAGCCTGGCCACCAGCACTGCAACCACCAGCACTGCAACCACCACCACTTCAGGAGCAAACTAATGACACGGAAACAGCGGCGTAACCGGAGCTCCAAGGCCCCTGCAAGCCAACCCCAAGGCTGGTCGCGGGACCTGGCTAGCCAGGCCGCCACGACGGCGGCAGCGGTTGTGGTGATTGTGGGCGGGGCCGGTGCGGCCCTAGCCCTGCCAGAAGGGATGGTGGTGAGAGGCGGCCAGCTGCAACTGAGCCAGCCCGACCCCAACTCGCTGGTGATCACCCAGGGGACAACCCGAGCCGCCGCTGATTTCAGCAGTTTCAATATCGGCGCCAGCGAACGGGTGCAGATCCGCCAGCCCGATGCCAGCAGTGCCCTGCTGGGACGCATCACCAATGGCAACATCACCGAAATCCACGGGCGCCTCGATGCCAATGGGCGGGTGGTGTTGGTCAACCCGGCCGGAATCCTGGTGGGCCCTACGGGCGTGATCAACACGGCCGCCTTCACGGCCACCACCCTGCAGGCCGATCCCACCGCCTTCCTCCACAACGGCCTACTGACGCTGAAGGACAGCGGCAGCGCAGAGTCTGGCGCCGCGGTGATCAACCAGGGCACGATTGGTGTGGTTGATGGTGGCTATGCCGCCCTGCTGGCCCCCAACGTGGTGAACCAGGGCCAGATCCGGGCCAAACTCGGCAGCGTCCAGCTGGCTTCGGGTACCGCGGCCAGCTTGGATGTGAGTGGCGACGGCCTCTTGTCCGTGGCCCTGTCACCGGGGGTGGCTGGCTCGATTACCCATGGGGGCACGATTGCGGCTAGCCATGTGCGTATTAGTGCTGGTGATGCGGCCGCCCTGGTCTCCGGCACGGTCGACCTCGGCGGGTTGATTGAGGCCTCGAGTGCGGACCAATTGCTGGGTGCCAAACCAGCCAGCATTGCAATCACCAGTGCGGGTCATGTCAACCTGACCGGCAAACTCGATGTGAGCACCAGTACACCAGGGGCCAGCGGCGGTGTGATTACGGTTCAGGCCCCCCATATCAGGGTGAAGGCCGGTGCCCAGCTCGATGCTCGCGGCGATGGCGGTGGGGGCCAAATTTTGGTGGGTGGCAGCTGGCAAAACAGCCAACCCTCCCTCGGCCAGGCCCTCACCACCACGGTGGAATCGGGGGCGGTGCTCGATGCCAGTGCCACCAACAGGGGCAAAGGCGGCACGGTGGTGGCCTGGAGTGATTTAGGCCATCCAACTGGTGTGACCTCGGTGGCAGGAACCCTGCGCGCCGAGGGCGGCATCAACGGCGGCGACGGCGGCCGCATCGAAACCTCGGGCCACCTGCTGCGGGTCGATGGCATCAAGGTATCAACCCAGGCGCCATTTGGGCGCAATGGGTTGTGGCTGCTGGACCCCACCGACGTAGAAATCGTCACCGGTGCGGCAGGCGGATCTACCGGTGGCTCCCTTAACACCGCATTGGTGGATCCAGGCAGCTCCACGATCACCACCACGGATCTGCAAAACGCGATCAACGGCGGTAACGATGTCACGGTTCAGGCCAGTGGCAGCATCACCCAGAGCGGTGCTTTGGACTTCATCGTGGGTGGCACCGACAAAACGCCAACCCTCACCCTTGACACCACCCTAGGCTCCAAGGGAGCTATCACCCTCGCTGACATCACCGACAGCACCACAACAACGGGATCGGGTGTGAATTTGATTGCCAAATCCGAGGGCGGTGCGATCACGGCGGGCGGAGCCATCAGCGTCAAGGGTGGGATCACCCTTGACAACACTATTGGTGTCACGACGACAACCGGAGCCAGCGGTATTACGGTCAACGAGAAACTCACAGCCACAGGGGATATCACACTGCGCGGGGTCAGCACAACTGCTGAAGGGGTACGTGTGAATACAGCAACGCTTATTTCCGATGGTGGTTCTATAGGTCTCTATGGCTCGACGCTGAGCGAAACAGCAACAGGCCATGCGGTCTTTGTCGGTAACGTATCGGATTTTATCTCCGCAAAGGGCAATATTGAAATAGCTGGACATAATACGAGCAAGTCCTTATTCCCCAAGTCTAGTGGTTCAAGTGGTTTGCCAAATACTGGCTATGTTGGGACTAGCCTGGGTGGTGCCTTCTTGGCAGGAGGAGACATCACCCTTGCTGGCTATGGTTATGCTGGAGGGGTAAGATTGGGCAATGCTGGCGAAACTAGTGGTTCTATTCACGCAGCTGGTGACCTGCGTATCGGTGGCAGCGCGCTGACCAACAACGTTGCCACTGTTGATGCCAACAAGCCAGCCACAGCATTCGCCGATGGAATTGGTGTAGATATAAATATGCGTGATACCACTTACACAACAACTGTTGGCCCCAACATCGGAACATACGAAGGAATTATAAGCAGAAAAAATGCCATAGTGTACGGGTCTGCCGAACAGAATAATAGCGACAACGCTTTTGGCCAGGGAGTAAATATTGGGGGAAGGATAGGAACAGCTTATGACCAAACTCTTGAGGCAATGAGCTGGACTATCACTGCCATTAACGGTGGCGATGAAGGCTCCCAGCCGGCATTTGCGGCTTACAAAGGAAGCCTGACAAGCACAAGTGGAGGAATTACTATCAATGCCGATAGCCTGAATTCGCGGTCCCAGCCTAGCGGTGTCGATATTTGGATCCCAATTGTGTCTGCAAACGGGATTGCCATTAATAGCACTGTTTCTAGCGCAAAAAATGTAATTACGCTCCGAGCTGATGGTAGTCTTACAAACAATGCCGGTGATATCACCATTATTGGCAATAATAACTCCGGCTCTGCTGTAAACGGAATCACCTTGGAAGGTGCCATTAATCAGAATGCCAATGGTGGCACTATTAGTTTGATCTCTAACAGCAGGATTGTTCAGAGTGGCACAATTACGCTAGCGAAGAATACGACTGCCGATAGCACCCTGCTTTTCGACACCACATCTGGTGACAAGAATGCATCCATTACGGCTGGACCAGTGAATGCAGGCATGGATTCCAGTAAGTTAATTCATTACAGAGCCCTTGCCAGAGGTGCCGCAATTAAGCTTAACAACGCATTGGATATGCCAGGCTCCATAACGCTGGACAACACCTACGGGTGCAGCGGATCTGGCTGCACACCCACCAGCGGCTTTATCACCAGCGACAATGCCTGGTCGTTAGCTACCACGTCAACAGCAGGTGGCATCCAAATCAGCCAATCACTCGCCGCCCAAACAGGTCTATCCATCCGTGGCGCAGTAGGTGCTAGTTCTGATACAGCAAAGCAAGCAGGAGATGCCGTTTCTATCCTCAACAGTGATACCACTAAAGCACTGATTCTTTCCAGCGCGGGCAGCTTTAGCGCTGGACAGGATGCCATCAGCATCACTGGCATCACACCCCAATATAAGGTTGCGGCACCAACACGGACAGGCACGAATAAGGGCAATGCGATTCAGATCGCTGGCAGTGGCACGGTCGCAATTAACAACAAGTCGAATGGCGGTAATACCACAATCACCGCTAATACGGGCCGATTGAGCTTTGGCGATACTGTTTCGATCAGTAATAATGCCGCAGTTAGTAGTGGCCCTGACCCGACAGGATCCATTGTTGTTAATGCGATCGGTGAAAATGCGGACATTCAAACCCTTGCAGGCAGCAGCATCACCCAGAAGTCCAATGCTGGTATCTATTTAGCCACATCAAAGAACGGCAATATTACCCCTGCCAAGATCGTTAATAGCGGCACCGGTAATGTGGTGATTGCTGCTGGAGCCACCCTCGCCGTTGGCACAGGAACGGGTGGCCAGATCACCGGTTTAGATGGAAACACCCTGAGTTCGGACCTTGGCAATGTCTATCTCTATTCAGGCGCTCCCACCAGTAGTGCCAGTTCCACCACCGAAACGTCTGTCACCCAACTGGAATATCTATTCCCCAGCTTGGCTTCCCTGAGTTTCAGCAACACGGTCTTTGGCCAGGCCTATCACACTGGCAACGTGCCAGCCCCGGGCCTCCCCGATGCCGCCATCAACACGGCCAATGTCCCCTCAGGCAACACCAGCACTGGATTAGGCGGCACCCCAGTGATCCAATTTAGGATCCAGCCGACCTACAACATGGTGCTCAATTCAAACCTGACCAAGGTGTATGGCAGTAGCGACCCCTCTAATACCACCAACAGTGTCACCACTCCAGGTTCACTCGAGTATGCCTTAGCTCAGAATTTCAGCACCGCCGCCACCAATCCAACGGGCGTGCGCACGAATGGTTCGACCACTGAAATCATCCTCAATGTCAACGGCGTTGAGTTCTACAAGCCCCTCAACGAGTTCTTAAACACCGTCACGGGCACGCGACCAGGATCCACCACCATGGCCGGGCAACAGGTGTACAGCATGCCAACCTCAGGTATTGCTGATCCCAATTACACCTACTCCTTGTCCACCAGTATCCCCGGCATCCAACTCAGCTCAGGGGTGCTCACAGACGGCAGCGTTGGCAGCACTCCTGTGGGCCTTTCCATCACCCCAAAACCGCTGACGATCTATACAAACGCGAGCAACTTCACCTACGACGCCAGCACGGCATTCTCCAACAAATTCACGCCATCCGGGTTGATTACAACCGTCGATGGGCTAACCACCGGGGATGCTGTCTCGAGTGCGACCACCACCATCCGCAGCGGTCCGACCCTGGGCCAAGGCAACGCCGTCAGTGCCCCCTTCTCCGCGCCAGCCAATGCGGGCAGCTACAACAGTGTGCTCAGCGATGCTGTGGGCACGGGCTTGTCGAACTATGCCATCACCTATGGCGGCACGGCGTTTTCCGTTGCTCAGGCTCCCCTCACGGTTAGCGATCTCACCGCCTTAAACCGCCCCTACAACGCCACAACCGCAGCCCAGCTGGTTGGAACCCCCACCTTAGTCGGTGCCCTGATTGGGGCACCGGTGAGCATTAGCTCCGGTGGGGCCTCCAGCGGCACCTTTGCGTCGCCCAATGCGGGCGTCGCCATCGGCGTGACGCCCGACCTCAGCACCCTTGTGTTGAGCAATCCCAACTACAAGCTTGTTGGACCCACCAATCCCCTGTTCGCCACGATCTCACCGGCGTCCTTAACCATCAGCGGTTTGAACGCGGCCGACATCACCTATAACGGCAGTGCCTTGGCCACCATTAGCGGCACCGCCAGCCTGGCCGGTGCGATTGCCAATGCCCCATCCGTGTCCCTGGTGGGTGGTCCTGTCACCAGCGGCCTGTTTGCCAGCGCCGATGCCGCACCTTCGGTCACTGTGAGTCCTAACTTGGGCGGACTCAGCCTGGCTGGACCCGGCGCCGCTAACTACGTGATTAGCGGACCAACCGCACCCCTGCAGGCCACGATCAACCCCAAACCGCTCAGCGTTGCCGTCACCGGCCAAAGCAAGGTCTACGACGCTACTGCTAACGCCTTGCTGAGTCCAGGCTCCCTAGCCAGCAGTGGCAGTTACAGCCTGAGCGGATTTGTGGCGGGCCAGGGGGGCTACATCAGCCAGACCGTTGGCTCCTACAACTCCGCCCACGTGGCCACAGCAACGACGGTCACCACAAGCCTCAGCAGCAAGGATTTTGTGGCCCTCAGTGGCACAAATCTGGGCAACTATGTGCTGCCTAGCCAGGCTTCTGGCCCTGGCACGATCACGCCGGCTCCCCTCACCCTGACCGCCCTGCCCACCAGTACCTTCATCGGCGTGGCTCCCGATCTGAGCGGATCCCTCCAAGTGAGCGGCCTCAAGGGAACGGACACCCTGGCGACGGTTCTGCCCAATGCCTCCGTCTCGCCCCAGGGCTATGCCACGGCCAGCTCTGGTGCTGGCGCCTACGACCTGTTACCCGTCGCCGGGGCTAATGGTTCAAGTGATTATGCCGTCGTGACCCCTTTGGTGTCGCCTGGTGCCCTAACTGTTGTCGGCAACTACCAGTTACTCATTGATGTGGGTAACAGCAGCACGGTGTTTGGCAGCACCACGGCAGACGATGTGACATCGGGTGTGGTCAGCAAAAATGCCTCTGGCGTGATAGCGCGCTATTGCACAACCTGCTCCCTCACGAACAGCAGTCCCAATCTCGTGGACCTGTCGGTTAGTGCACCGGCTACTGCTGGCAGCCCATGGCAGGCGATGGATTCGCAATTTAATACCAGCTACACCTTCAACATCACCCCAGGCGTGACTGCGGGTGATTACAGCTCCGGCAGCACCCCCTACCTGCGGGTCGGAACCTATGGCCTCACCCCTTCGGGAATGACCCTGGCCTCCGGCACCAGTCAGTTAGATCCTTCACTACCGGTGATCTATACCCCAGGGAGCTTGTCGGTCACCCCCCTGGTGTTGAACTTCGGAATCCAACCCAGCGGCTTGGGACGCACCTACAACGGTTCGACCGCATTAGAAGGCTTAGCCCTCACAGCAAGCAATCTACCAACAGGGATTGCCCCCTTAACCGTGGCTGCCTACGGTCAATTGGATAGTCCCAACGCCAATCCCACGGCCTCCTATTCCATCACTAGTGCCCTGTTATCGGGCGTTGATTCAGCCAATTTCCTTTTCCCTACAACAGACCTCAGCAGTGCTCAGTTGGGAACGGTCGCGATCACACCTGCGCCCCTCACGATCAGCGGCAATCAGCTCACCAGCACCTACTCAGGAACCACCAAAACCAACAGCTGGTCCGTCCAAGGCTTGATTGGAAACGATCGGGTGAACTCTGTGAGTGGCTCTGCTAGCGGCACGAACGCGGGGATCTACACAGATGCCCTATCCAATGCCAGCGGCAGCGGACTGAGCAATTACGACATTACTTACAACAATGGATCCTATCTCATCAACCGGGCAGTTTTGGATGTAGTGGCTAATAACAATGGCAAGATTGTTACCCAGGCCGATCCCTCCCTAACAGCAACGGTTGGGGGGCTACAGGGTCAAGACACCCTGGCAAGCATTGGCTTGAACTACACCCTTACCAGGACAGCTGGAGAGGGCCCAGGCTCCTATGCGATTTCAATCAACGGCCCTACAACCACGACCAACTACTCAGTCAACTATGGGTCTGGTCAATTTACCCTGGCGCCCGCAGGGGTGGCCCTGATCAAAATGAAGCCGTTGTCCTCGCTCTATGGGTCAACAGCGATTCCCCTGGTTGAGAGTGTCGAATACGGAGTGGCGGCTGGAAGTGGGGTGACGATCAAGACCCTCACAGCTGGGTCCACTCCCGGTGAGTGGATCGATGGCATCGGCGGCTCCATTCAAGTCAACCCCCACCTCAAGCCTGGCTATGACAACACCACCCCCGTTGGGGCCTACACCAATGTGGTGACTAATACCAATAGCGGGCTTTCTCTGTCTGCAGGTAATTTCTCATCTGTTGACACAGTTGAAAACGTTTTCCGGGTGGGTGCGACTCCGCTGTTTGTGACGGGTCAAAACACCAGCAAAACCTTCAACAACCAAACCCAAACCAACGGAAATGCGACCGTCGTTGGTCTGATTGGCCAAGATTCCATCAGTCTCTCGGGCCTGGGCTCAGGACTCCATGTCGGCAACTTCACCGACCAACTGCTCTACAGCGCTGGAGCCAACACCAACCTGGACAACTATCAAATTATCGTCACCAATGGCAGCCTCACGATCACGCCGGCACTCTTAAACGCTTTAATCACACCTGTTGATAAGGTCTATGACGGTACCACCTCCCTAGTGGGCACCGTGAATTTCTCGGGGATTCTGCCAGACACCTTCGTGAGTGGCAAAGCGGATCTGGCCCTTGCCGCCCCTGGCGCTGGACCGCAAACGATCATCAACAATGGCATCTCCCTATCGGGTGTCAATGCTGGCGATTACGCCATTGCTTCTTACCTAATTGCCGACACGACTTCCAAGTCCATCAGTGGCAGCAATAATGGCCTTTATGGGTCCAACAACGGATCCGGTAGTGGCGTAAGCATCGCCGTACAACGGGCTCCCGTCACCATTGCTGGTGCCAGCACGTCCCAAACCTTCACCAACCAGAACAAGGTGAATGCCAACCCTTTGATCACTGGTTTAGTGGGTCAGGAGTCGCTTACTATGACCGGCCTTGCCTCCGGGCTCCATGCTGGTACCTACACCGATAAACTGGTTTACAGCGGTGGGGCTAACACCAACCTCGACAACTATGCAATTACTGTTACCAATGGCAGCCTCACGATCACACCGGCACTCCTAAATGCTTTAATTACACCTGTTGATAAGGTCTATAATGGTTCCACCTCCTTGGCTAGCACCGTCAGTCTTTCAGGCATCCTGCCAGACACCTCCGTGGCTGGCAAAGCCGATCTAACCCTTGCCGCCCCTGGCGCTGGACCGCAAACGATCATCAACAATGGCATCTCCCTATCGGGTGTCAATGCTGGCGATTACACCATTGCTTCATACCTAATTACCGACACGACTTCCAAGTCCATCAGTGGCAGCAATAATGGCCTCTATGGGTCCAACAATGGCTCCGGTAGTGGCGTAAGCATCGCCGTACAACGGGCTCCAGTCACCATTGCTGGTGCCAGCACGTCCCAAACCTTCACCAACCAAAACAAGGTGAATGCCAACCCTTTGATCACTGGTTTAGTGGGTCAGGAGTCGCTTACTATGACCGGCCTTGCCTCCGGGCTCCATGCTGGTACCTACACCGATAAACTGGTCTATAGCGGTGGGGCTAACACCAACCTCGACAACTATGCAATTAACGTCACTAATGGCAGCCTCACGATCACACCGGCACCCCTAAGCGCCACCATCACCCCCGCCGATGCCTACTACAACGGCAGCACTTCCCTAGCCAACACCGTTAGCCTCTCGGGGGTCTACGCTGGTACATCGGTTTTTGGAAAGGCTGATCTCAGCCTTTCCGCTGCTGGATTGGGGACTCGCACAATCATCAACAATGGCGTATCCCTCTATGGCGCCAATGCTGGCGACTACACCCTGAGCTCCTTCGTCATTACCAATAACGCCACCCAATCCATCAGTGGCGAGGATAATGGCATCATCGGTTTCAATAATGGCATCGGTAGCGGCCTAACGATTTCTGTCAAACTTGCAACTTCATTTAAGGATGACGTCGGCATCAGGCAGCTTTTCGATTCGATCGATCCAGGCTTGGTTCAAAACCAACAATTGGCTTCCTACTTTCCAGGAGCCAGCCATCGCCCCGGCGCAGCGACTGATGATAATGGTAAGGACACCGGTCGTTCCGTTCGGCTAGGTCCCTTGAAGCCCTCTTTCCGGATAGAGACCGATCGGGCAGCGCGTTTCAACATGGGTCTGGGACGTTTGCTTGTTGATCCTGGTACCAACATTTGTCTAATTCCAGCCGGCTGCGGGCTTAGTTCCCTAGGTCTATCAAAGACCACCTCTTACCTGCAGCAGCAACAGCCTCAGAACAACACAAGCGAGTTTCGGATTATTGGCACGGACAAGAAGGCAATTTTACGAGCTAGGCCCATGGTGTCAGAAGCTAGTTCTAGGCCTGCGGGCCCACAAGCTTCGATTCAATCGTCCAAGGTATCCCTCACCAGCAATCGGCTTCAGCGGCTCGTTCACTGGTTGGTTAGTTCTAGGTAACTTCCCATCGCCCCTGTCTCTTTGCCTCTTCATCCAAAGGTCCAATTTGCGCACTTCCAGCCTGGTTTTATCAAGGTGTTTCCCCTTTACTTGACAGCCCCCTATGGTCACCTTCTGAGCGGAACCCTGCCCCTAAAGGGTGATTCCAGCCATGAGCAAAGCCCCTTGCTCAACGAGGGTCGTATGGAGGTGATCAGCGGCGGCAAGACGATCTATGAGTTCGCCGCCGACATGGCCAAGGATTCTTTCTATGCTGTGTTCCCCTCGGTGCGACTGATCTAGCGCAGAGGACTACTTTCTTTACCCAAGGGGAAGCCTTGGCCACGGTCTCGAACGCTGGACAGACCCCCTTGGCAACGGTTCCTATGGTGATGCCGGCCTGGTCCAAATTGGTGTAGAAAGCCCATTTGCCTGTGTCCGTAATCAGGGCAACTCCTAGGAAGCTATTGATCTGCATCATCCCTATCCCCAAGGCCATCCCGCAACTTGCCGGATGGCCAACTAGATAGGAATCCAAGGGATAGGCAAGATCTCTGATCGATCAGCCACCAGCTGAATCGGCCAGGGATTTTTGCTCGAAGGGATGGCTGCTTGCTGGCTTGGTGGAAGGGCTGCTCGTCGGCGATTTTGGGGCTACCTTGGTGCCCGGCATGATCTCAAAATCGGGACTGAATTGCACCAACATGGCTTGCAGTTGGTCAACCAAGGTTCGGTTACCAACCAACTTGATTTTGCCGCTGTTGACCAGCTCGCCAAAAGTTGCTGATCCCATCATTAGCTTTTCCAAGTCAGTGCGATTAAGGGTGACACTAAGGTCGGCATCGCCGGCCGTGAACCCCTTGATATTCGTGAGAGCATCGTTATTGAGTTCCAGCACATAGCGTTCGCCGTTGTCAGGCGTTATCAGGTTGATTTTGAAGCGTTGACCTGTTGTTTTACTGGGATCCAGACGAATGGCGAGAAAATCAAGCCAAAGGTTGGTTCCCATGGCACGGATCACATCGGGACCGGCCGATTTCGGGGTGGCACCGGTAGGGATGCCGGAGCGCAATTCCAGGGCAGCAGCTAGGAAACTGTTGCGCACACTAGGGCTTTCCTTGCTGTAGCCAATTTGTTCAAAGGCCTCAGCGAGTAGGTCCTTGGCTGCTTGATTGTTTGGCTGGGCATAGACTAACTTATTGAGAATTTCCGTCGCTTGCAGGTACTTCCCTGCTGTGATCAGTTGACGACCTTTGGCGAGAATGGGCTTGGCGCCGCCCATCATCTCTACATAGAGGGGCGCAGAGTCCTTCGGAGAGAGTGGGGTCAGGGTGGCAGGGTTGCCATCCCAATAGCCCAGGTAGCGGTTGATCACGGCACGGCTGTTGTGCTCTTCCGAACCGTGGTAACTGTGGGCGGCCCAATTTTTCTGCAGGCTGGCAGGCAACTTATAAACATTCTGAATCTCGTTGATTGTCACGCCTCTGTTGGCGTGATAGAGCACGTTATTGTTGAGGTGAGCGTAGGCATCCCGTTGGGCCCGCATCACCTCCTGAATGCGCCCATTGCCAAAGCGGGGCCAGCTATGGGAAGCAAACATCACATCGGCTTGACTGCCAAACTTATATAGAGCCTCATTGATTTTCTTGCTCCATTCCAGCGGGTCCCTAATCAATGCGCCTCGCAGGGTATAGATGTTGTGGATGGTGCCGGTGATGTTTTCTGCTGCCCAGAAGGCCTTGTGCTGGGGGAACCAGGTGTTCATCTCGGCGGGGGCCTCCGTGCCAGGCGTGTTCTGAAACACCATTGTCACACCATCAACCTTGAGCTCCTCAATAGGCTTTTCAATAATGCGCGTCGGTGCAATCAAACCGGAGGTGCCAGCCGCTGTATTTTTACCAATCGATTGGTCGACATGGCCAAAGGGGCTGCGCGGCAACAGCACGCCATATTGGTAAAAGAGGCGCCGATTCATGGCATTGCCGGCGTAGACATTCTCGCTCACGGCATGGGTCATGAAGCCCAAGGGCGCGATAACCGGTACCTTGCCACTGGCTACATCCGCTTCATCAACGACGCCGCGAACGCCACCAAAGTGGTCAGCGTGGGAGTGGGAATAGACCACGGCCGTGACAGGACGGGCACCCAGTTTTTCGTTGACAAAATCAAGGGCAGCCCGGGCCGTTTCCTTGCTGGTAAGTGGATCAAACACGATCCAGCCCTTGTCGCCCTTAATGAAGGTGATATTCGCTAAATCAAAGCCTCGCACTTGATAAATCTTGCCGGGCACCACCTCATAGAGGCCGTAGGCCATGTTCAGCAGGGCCTGGCGTTGGAGCGAGGGGTTGATGCTTTTGAAGTCCTGCCCTGTGAGCAGCCAGTCGTAGCTCGCCATGTCCCAGGCGACGCCGCCATCGGCTCGCTTGATTTGTTTGTAGGTCGGGGCGGCGATGAAGCCCCGTTTTGCCTCTTCAAAATCTCGCTTGTCTTCAAACGGCAGGATGGCCTGTTGCTTTTGCCACAGCTTGATGGTCGTAGCAGAGGCGGGTTGGCCCTTGGGGTGGAAGTGTTGACCCTTCGCAGCGCCAGGATCCACCAACACCGCCCCGCCACCACCAGCCAGACCTGGAGTCGCGCTGGTCAAGACCAGGAGCGGAGCGATCAGCCAGCGAAGCACCCTCGGTTGGCCACCCCGACCAAGCCGGGCCGCCACTGCCGAAGGTCGCCGGAGGAATTGCTGCTTGTGCAAGTCGAGGGTCTTGGGCGTGGCTGCTTGCACTTTTTGCATTAACGAGGATTTGTGCTCCGTAAATTATATACCAACGCGTTGTACCGCCTACCGTTGTGCTCTGCGGAGCCTATGTGGTGTACTTAAGCCCTCTGTTTTAGCCTCGCTCGCTAATTTTATTGGAATAAAGCGGGGGCCCTGGAGCGTGTGGGAACACTATCAGATGCCGCAAGACGCTTCATGTTTCCACTGACGAGTGCTGCCCTTACCTAGGACCTGCACCGGGGCGCCATGCTGCTGCCTCAGGAGCGCCAAGTTTATGGCCTAATCAAGATAGAAATAGTAATTTTCTGTGTTGCAGATCGTGGCTACGCCCTTGTCTACGTGGGCAGCACTTGCGCAGGCTTTCCTGTTGGCTGGCCTTCCTCGGGTGAGTACTGCTACACCGACAGGCGCTGAACCTAAACACTGTTTGATTGGATCGTCCCATTTGGCAACCTCATACTTCGTAAGGTTCGTCAGCGCCTTTTCCTGTCCCCAATTTCGGTTCGTAATTCGTGCCGTCGTAGGTAAGGACACTGTTCTCAAAGCTCAGCAATTCCGGGTCAAAATCGCTATCTAGCTCCAGCTCCCACCACCACTTACGCAGGAAGGGGCGAACCAGTCCTTCGCTCGTGTAGTCGACTTCTGGGTGTTCAAACCCAGCTTCGTAGGCGGTGCCTGTGTCTCCGACAACCCAGACCCCACCAACAAGTGAGTCGTATCTATCAGCTTTTAAGTCTTCAAGTCCGTCTGTCCCTTTCTCTTCGTTTGGTTTGAGTTCGTCCAGAGTGAGACCCTTGTAGAAGGCGAGCTCAGCTCCCCAACCGACCACCTTGTAGGACCATTTTTCTGCTGTCACTTTGGTCTGTTTAGTGGAACGGTTTAGTGTACGAGGGGTCGAAACCCCGTAAACTCAGACCTTAGCCACCTGCTTCGCTGCTTGGTTGGCTTTACGCTTCTCGACTTGCACCAGTGTCGTCACGGTGAAGGCTCCTGCTAGTCCGTCAGGGAAGACGTTGCATATCACGGATAGTTTAGGGGTTTTGGGTCCCAGTTAGGGGGCTTACAGGTCTCAGTTTTAGCTGAGGGGATGTCGGTTAGCCTTGCTGTTGCGGTGGGCCGTAGCGCGCGAAATACCAGCC
>Ga0310332_10113_pt1 | contig 22146 bp, 20 predicted proteins | sample LakMicSRFLOrngD5_FD_195546 | JGI IMG/M metagenome (GOLD analysis project Ga0310332, IMG submission 195546) | Enriched freshwater cyanobacterial communities from Lake Michigan, Michigan, United States - MI23.SRFL.Orng.D5 (v2) (version 2) | ecosystem: Environmental > Aquatic > Freshwater > Lake...
GGCCTCCGCCGAGGAGGTGGTGTCAGCGGTAAGTCCGCGGCTGAGCGGATCCTGGCGCCTGCTGCTGCTGGGGGATGGCAGCCCCACCCGGCACCTGCAATCACTGACGGGCCTGGCGGTGGAGGTGGAGGTGATCGCCATGGCCCCCGATCCGCACCCGGGGGCGGAAGCGCCGGCGGAAATCGCCGAACTGGAGCCGCCGCTGCTGCGCCGCCAGGTGTGGCTGCGCTGCGGCCAGGACACCCTGGCCTGGGCAGAGAGCTGGTGGAACCAGGAGGAGGCGGACCGCCATCTGCAGGAACGCAATCTGCCGATCTGGCGCAGCCTCACCGCCAAGCGGGCGGAGCTCTACCGGGAGGTGGACGGGCTGGCGCTGGTGGAGGCACCGCTGCTGGAGCAGGGCTTCGGGCAACCGGGGCCCTACTGGAGCCGGCACTACCGGTTCTTCCGCGGCGGCCGCGAACTCACGGTGATCCGCGAGGTGTTCGCGCCGGCGCTGGAGCGCTGGCTGGGCCCGGCCGCACACATTCCGTCATGACAATTTGCAACAGAGGTGACGAGTGGCTACAGGCTTGACTTGACAGCTTGAAGTTCTTCGTGCTTGGGACAGCATGGTGGTACTCAACCACTTGCGACCATGGCCAGTCATCCCTCCCGCGGAGGACCTCCCGGCCGCCACAGCGGACTGGTGTCCCAATGGGCTGAACTGCTCAGTGCCCTCGATGAAGGCTCCCCCTCGATCAGCACCAGTGCCGATCAGATGGCGGAAGACCTCCCGGGCGACCTGGTGGAACCGGTGAATGCGGAGCTGCGCCAAAGGGGCTGCAGCTATCAAGTCACACGCGCGGCCCGACCGGGGCACACCAATCAATCAAAACGACGCCTGGAGGAGCGGGGCACAGCGCGGCCCACCGGTCGGGACGCCGCCTGATCCGGCGGGGAGGGTTGCCGCGCCGGCAGGTCGGCGCGGCTCCAGCGGTTCACCGTGAAGCTGTCGTCCTCCGGCCAGTCCTGCTGCTGCGACAGATCGGGCTGCTGGACAGGCTGCGACTGAGCCGGGGGCTGAGCTGCCGCAGCACGGCGCGAAATCGCCTGGAGAGGCTGACGCCGCGGTGGAGAGGGTTGCATGGGTCGGCCGTCGTTAGACCGACTGGCTTCCGGCTGACGCCGCACACGGTCGGGTTCTTCCCACGACTCACGCCAGGCCTCGTCGTCCTCCAACAGCCAATCGAGTTTGGTTTCCACCCAACGGCCCACCTGGTTGAGCCGCAGGGCCCCACCCGGCCGGCCATCGCCCCGGGAGCCCGGGCGGGTGCCCGCCACCCCATCCACCAGCTGACGGCCAGCACTCATCCACTGGTCGAGCCGTTGCTCTAGCCGCGGCTCGGGCCTGGAGTCGCCGCGGCGCGGCCGACGGCTATCCCAGCGGTCTTCGGTATCGGGCATCGGATCAGGCTACGGATGCTCGGCGGGTGCAGGAGGCTTCAGCGGCCCAGCCGGCGCAGCCGCAGCCAGCGCTCACGGCCGAGGCCCAGCAGGGCAATGGTGACCCCGCTCCACTGCAGTGCCCACAAGGCGGTACTCAAGGCCGGCACGGCGTGAATCGACGCAAGTTAAGCGACGGCAGCGGGCTCAAACACCAGCTGATAGCGGGCATGCCACTGGCCCCCGTGGAAGCGCTCGCAGCAGAGCCTGCAGGCCACCCCATCGCGCCGACGGCGGTAGGGCGATACCAGGCCGCAACTGGGGCAACGGGCCAGCCAACGGGGGGGCTGGGCCGGCACCGGGAAGCGGTGGCGCACGCTCAGCACAAAGTCGCTCTGGGCCCCGTTGATGCGGGCCATGCGGGCCCGGAACTGGGGGCCATGCACCTCCTCCACCCCCACCACGCGATGCACCCAGGCGTGGATCATTTCGTGGCAGAGGGTGCTGGCGGTGGCCTCCAGGGGCAGGGGTTCCAGCAGAGGGCGCGACAGCACGATCTCGCTGATGGCGGCACCGGTGCGGTCGTGGCCATAGCGGTAGAGGCCGGCACTGCGACGCATCCGACCATCACTCCAGCGCACGCTGACCAGGCTGGTGCCATCGGAACGGCTGAGGGAGTCCTCGAAATGCTCGCGGTTGAACCGATGGAACAGCGGCAGCAGGGGAGCGAGGGGCACGCCGGCGGGGCGGTTCGGCGAGCACAGTCTGCCGGCTGTTCCTGCAGAATCACCGGCAACACACGCGTGCGTCCATGGACTGGCAACTGGTGCAGACCCTTGGCACCAAGGCACTGATGGCCGGTGCCGGTGCCCTGCTCCTGTACTGGACGATCAGCGCCGTGAAGCTGGTGCTGAACGCCCGGGGCATCAACCCGGTGATCAAGCAGTTCTTCACCCAGGTGGCCTCGGGCCGCATCGATGCCGCCTACCTGCTCACCACCAAGAACTACCGCTCGCACGTCAATCGCCAGCAGTTCATCCGCTTCCTGGCGGGCCTGGAGCTCAACAAGTACCGCAACCTCAAGTCCGGACGCCCGCGCATCCAGGAGGAGCAGATCATCCTGACGGTGAAGTTGAAGTCCGAAGGCAACGAGGAACTCCCCCTCGATTTCACCTTCGTGAAGGTGGAAGACGACTGGAAGGTGGATCGGATCCAGCGCATGGTGACGGCCTGAGGCCGTAGCCCGGACCACCCCCGTGAGCAGCCCCGACCCCGGGATCCCAGCCAGCCAGCGCGCCCCTGAATTGCGGCGGCTGCTCAACCAGGCCGCCCACGCCTATTACGTGCTGGATGCTCCGCTGATGGAGGATCCCGTCTACGACCAGCTCTACAGGGAACTGCTGGAGCTGGAGCAGACCCATCCGCAGCTGCGGAGCGCCGACAGCCCCACCCAGCGGGTGGGGGGAGCCCCGGCGGAGGGGTTCCGGAGCGTGCGCCACCGCATCGGTCTGCTCAGCCTCGACAACGCCTTCAGCACCGAGGACCTCGAGGCTTGGTACAGCCGCCTGCTGAAGGTGCTCGACCGGGAACCGGGCACAGCGCTGCCGATGGTGGGGGAGCTGAAGATCGATGGCAACGCCCTGGCCCTGAGCTACGAGCACGGGGTGCTGGTGCGGGCGGCCACCCGCGGCGATGGCGAACAGGGGGAGGAGATCACCGCCAACGTGCGCACCATCAGCGCCGTGCCGCTGCGGCTGCTCTGCGATCCAGCGCCGGCCTGGGTGGAGGTGCGCGGTGAGGCGTTCATCCCCGACAGCACCTTCGCCACCATCAACGGCGAGCGGTCGGAACGGGGCGAGCCCCTGTTTGCCAACCCCCGCAACGCCTGTGCCGGCACCCTGCGGCAGCTGGACCCGAAGGTGGTGGCGGCCCGCCGGCTGGATTTCTTCGCGTACACCCTGCATTTACCGGAGGGGAGCGCACCGCCAAGCCAGTGGGAGGCCCTGCAATGGCTGCGCCAGGCCGGTTTCAAGGTGAATCCCAACGCTGAACTGCTGCCGGATCTGGCGGCGGTGGAACGGTTCTTCCAGCACTGGGATGAGGGGCGTCGCCAGCTGCCTTACGCCACCGACGGCGTGGTGGTGAAGCTGAACGATCTGGCCCTGCAGGACGCCGCCGGCTTCACCCAGAAGGCCCCCCGCTGGGCCATCGCGCTGAAATACCCCGCCGAAGAGGCCCCCAGTCGCCTGTTGCGGCTCGCCTGCCAGGTGGGGCGCACAGGGGTGATCACCCCCGTGGCCGAATTCGAACCGGTGGCCCTGGCGGGCACCAGCGTCAGCCGGGCCACCCTGCACAACGCCGACCGCCTGGCGGAGCTGGATCTGCACGCCGGCGACACAATCGTGGTGCGCAAGGCCGGCGAGATCATCCCCGAGGTGGTGCGGGTGCTGGCGGAGTTACGGCCCGCCGGTGCCCAACGGCTGGAGCTGCCCCACCACTGCCCGGAATGCGGCTCAGAGCTGGTGCGCGAAGCCGGGGAAGCCGCCACCCGCTGCGTGAACAGCAGTTGCCCAGCGATCCTGCGGGGTGCCCTGCGCCACTGGGTCAGCAAAGGGGCCCTGGATGTGGACGGCCTGGGCAGCAAGTTGATCGAGCAGCTGGTGGACCGGGGCCTGGTGGGCTCCATCGCCGACCTCTACCGCCTGGATGGGGCGGTGCTGGCCAGCCTCGAGCGCATGGGCAGCAGGAGCGCCGACAACCTGGCGGCCGCCCTGCAGGCCTCCAAGGCCCAGCCCTGGCACCGCCAGCTCTACGGCCTGGGCATCCACCATGTGGGGGAGGTGAATGCCAAGGCCCTGGCAGGCGCTTTCCCCAGCGCGGCTGACCTGGCCACAGCCGCCGCCGAATCGCCCGAACTGCTCACGGCGGTGTTCGGCATCGGCGCCGAGATTGCCCAGAGCCTGCAGCAGTGGTTGGGCACGCCCGCCAACCAGCGGCTGCTCACGCAGCTGGAGCAGCTCGGCTTCTCCCTGGCCCTGAGCCCCGATGAACTGGCGGCACAGGTGGAGCGGGCCGAGGCGGGCAGCGGCCCCCTCAACGGCCAAACCTTCGTGCTCACCGGCACCCTGCCCTCCCTCAGCCGCAGCCAGGCCCAAGCGCTGATCGAAGCGGCCGGGGGCAAGGTGAGCGGCTCGGTGAGCAAGAAAACCCACTACGTGGTGGCGGGGGCCGAAGCCGGCAGCAAGCTCAGCAAAGCCGAGAGCCTGGGGGTGCCGGTGCTCGACGAGCAGGGGCTGAAGACCCTGCTGGCGGCCGCCGCTGCCTAGCCTGGGGGCCGCCCCGGAGCCATGGCCTCCCCGCAGCCCCAACCCCTGGCGCACCGCTGGATCAAAACCGCGTGCGGCCGTGCCAAATACGCCGAACTGGCCCAACGCCCGGGGCCCCTGGCGTGGATCCGCCTGCTCTGGTTTGTGCTGATCGCCGCCCTGCGGGACTGGCCCCTGCCCGCACCACCGGATCCCGGCTAGGCGGGGGGCAGGGGGTCCTCCGCCTTGAGGGCCCGTTCCGCGGCCCGCCCCACCAGCACCACCACCGCCACGGTGGCCAGCACCCCCACGATGCGCAGGCTCCAGGCGCCGGCATCAGCCTGGCCGGAGAGCACACTGCCGAAGCGGGCCACATCGCCGGCCAGCGCCCCCAGACCGCAAAACAGGATCGTGCCCGGCAGGATGCCGATCAGCCCCAGGCTGTAATCCCGCAGGCTCACGGCACTGAGGCCGTAGGCGAGGTTGAGCAGGGAAAAGGGGAAGGCGGGCGACAGCCGCGTCAGCAGCACCAGCTTCAGGCCCTCACGGCTCACGGCCTGCTCCACCGCCCGGAGGCGCGGCAGGGCCTGCAGACGGCGTTGGGTCCAGTCCCGCAGCCAGTGCCGGCCGATCAGGAAGGCCGCCTCCGCCCCCAGGCAAGCGCCGATGAACACCAGCACACTGCCCCACACCGGGCCGTACAGGGCGCCGGCCAGCATCGAGGCCCACACCCCCGGCAACAGCAGCGTCACCCACAGGGCATACAGGGGCACGAAGGCCACCGCCCCGCCAGGGGAGCGCAGGGCAGCCAGGAGCTGGTCGATCTGCTGCGGAGCGATCTGGTCCGGGGCAATCAAGGCGGCGGGATCCATGCGAGCGCCCCGGAATCAGGCCAAGGTAGCCAGAGCGTTTGTGCACCCTGATCTCGCCCATGGACCCCCAGCCCAATGAACTGGGCCGCAGCCTGGGGCCGGTGGCCATCGGTGCCCAGGCGGTGGGCACCGTGGGCCTCACCCTCACCGCCGTGATCAACATCCCCGCCGCCGCCGCCGTGGCTGGGCGGGCCACCTGGATCGCCTATGCCATCGCCCTGGTGGCGATCGCCCTGGTGAGCGAAACCCTGGTGCTCTTTCGCCATCAGCCCGCCGGTGCGGCGGGCATCGCCGGCTACGTGGAACACGGCCTGGGCCCGCGCATCGGCCAACTGGCCTGCTGGGCCCTGCTGCTGGGCTATGGCGCGACCCTGCTGGCCTGCCTGGCCTTTCTGGGGTTTTACATCGAGGCGCTGCTCCGCACGTTGGGGCTGCCGCTGCTGCCGGAGCTCAGTTTTCTGGTGGGGGCCGTGGCCTGCTGGGGGATGGCCCGGCGGGATGTTCACGTCTCCACCAACACGATGCTGATCACCGAAACCATCTCGGCGCTGATCGTGCTCGGCCTCTGTGCCCTGGTGCTGCGCCATGGCGGCACCGCGGCGGACCTGACGGCCATCAACCCCCTGGGAGACACCGCCACCCAGGTGCGCTCGGGGTTAATGATCGCCGTCCTGAGCTTCATCGGCTTTGAGAGTGCCGCCAACCTCGGCGGTGAAGCGCTAGATCCGGAGCGGGCCGTGCCCCGGGCCCTGCGCACGGCCGTGCTGGTGGCGGGCGGCCTGTTCCTGGTGTGGGCCATGGTGCTCACCGAAGGCCTGAGCTGGCTGCCCCCGGCGGCCCGGCTGGGCCTGGATCCGATCAGCACCCTCGCCGACCAGCTGGGGCGGCCGGGGGCCGGAGCCTGGATCCGCATTGGGGCCTTCCTCTGCCTGTTCGGCAGCGGCCTGGGCTGCCTGACAGCCCTCACCCGGGTCACCTACCACCTGGCCGAGGCGCGGGTGTTACCGGCGGCGCTGCAGGTGCTGCATCCCCGCTGGCGCACACCGGCGGCCGCCCTCAACGCCAGCCTGTGGCCCCTGGTGGCCCTGGGAGTAGCCCTGCTGCACCAGCGGTTCAGCGCCAGCCGCATCTACGACCTGCTGGGGGGCTTCGGGGTGCTGGCTTTCCTGCTGGTGTACGGCCTAGTGGCGCTGGCCGCCCTGGGGCATCCGCTGCCGGGGGTGGGCACCGAGCGCCGCCGGGGGGTGGCCGGGGCCGCCCTGGCGGCAGTGGTCGCGGTGGGGGCCGGCTACATCAGCAGCCTCTGGAGCGGCCAGGCCGCGTTGCTGTTGAGCTTCACGGCCCTGCTCGGCCTGGGCGGCGTCCTGGTGCTGCGGCGCCGCCCCTAAACGACTCAACCCAGATCCGCCAGCCGCTTGCGGGCCAGGGCCGCCTGGGCCTCCGCCTCCGCCAGATTGGCCTTGCACTCGGCCACCACTTCCGGTGGGGCTTTGCCTGCGAAGTTGGGGTTGGCCAGGCGGCCGGCCAGGCCCTGGATCTCCTTGCTGGCCTTGGCAATGTCCTTCTCCAGACGGCCCCGCAGGGCCTCCAGGTCCACCAGCCCCTCGATCGGCAGCAGCACCTGCAGCTCGCCGCTCACCCCCGCCAGGGCCTTGGTGGCGGGCTGGGCCTCGGCCGCCGCCGGATCGAGCACCTGCACGCTCTCGGCGCGGGTGAGGGCGGTGATGTCGGCGGTGGCGGCCTGGAGCACCGCCGCCAGCGCGTCGCGGCCGGTGACAAAGCGCACCGGCACCGATTGGGAGGGCTTGAGCCCGGCCACGGCGCGCAGGTTGCGCACCACCCGGATCGCCTCGATCAGGTCGCTGAACGAGGCCTCCAGGCCGTCATCGAGGGCTGCCACATCCAGCGCCGGCCAGGGCTGCAGCGCCAGGAACGTGTGCTCGTCTGCCCCTGTGAGCCCATGCCACAGCTCTTCGCTGAGGTGGGGCATCAGCGGGTGCAGCATCACCAGCAGTTCGCTGAGCACCTGGGCCAGCACCTGGCGGGCGGTGCGCAGCTGGTCTGGATCCTGCAGACGCCGCTTGATCAGCTCCACATACCAGTCGCAGACCTCATTCCAGGCGAACTCGTAGAGCCCCTTGGCCGCTTCCCCCAGCCCATAGCTGCCGTAACGCTCGGCGGTTTCGCGGTTCACCCGGGCCAGGCGCGACAGGATCCAGCGGTCGGCCAGCTGCAGGCTCGCCGGATCGGGGGAGCCCAGGGAGGCGGGCGTCTCGCCCCCCAGGTTCATCAGCGCAAAACGGGTGACGTTCCAGAGCTTGTTGGCGAAGTTGCGGGAGGCCTCCACCGTGGCGGAGGTGTCGGATTGGCGGTCGTAATCGAGCCGGATGTCCTGGCCGGCACCGGCCACCTCCCGCACCAGGGCGAAGCGCAGGGCATCGGCGCCGTAGCGGTCGATCAACAGCAGCGGGTCGATGCCGTTGCCCGCCGACTTGCTCATCTTGCGGTTGTGCTCATCCCGCACCAGGCCGTGGATGTACACGTCCCGGAAGGGCATCTGGCCCGTGAAGGCGCCAGCCATCATCGTCATCCGGGCCACCCAGAAAAAGATGATGTCGAAGCCGGTCACCAGCACGCTGGTGGGATACCAACGGGCCAGATCGGCGGCGTTCTGATCCGGCCAGCCCAGGGTGGAGAAGGGCCAGAGGCCGCTGGAGAACCAGGTGTCGAGGGCGTCGGGGTCCTGCTCCAGCACCAGCGGATGGGCATGGGTGCCGCCGGAGAACTGGGCTTCGGCCTTGGCGCGGGCCTCCTCGGCATCGCGGGCCACCACGTAGGGGGTGGTGTCGGTGATCTGGCCGCCGGTTTCACTCACCACAAACCAGGCGGGGATGCGGTGGCCCCACCACAGCTGGCGGGAGATGCACCAGTCGCGGATGTCGGTGAGCCAGTCGCGGTAGACCTTGCTCCAGCGCTCCGGCACGAAGCGGGGATCGGCTTGCTCCAGGGCTTCGCGGCAGCGGGCTGCCAGGGGCTCTGTTTTCACGAACCACTGGGTGGAGAGCAACGGCTCCACCGGCACCTTGCCGCGGTCGGAGAAGGGCACGCTGTGGCGGTAGTCCTCCACCTTCACCAGGAAGCCCTCCGCCTCCATGGCGGCCACCACGGCCTGGCGCGCCTCAAAGCGATCCAGCCCCGCGAAGCGGCCGGCGGCTTCGTTCATCGAACCGTCCTTGGCCATCACCGTGATCAGCGGCAGGTTGTGGCGCTGGCCGATCGCGAAATCGTTGGGGTCGTGGGCAGGGGTCACCTTCACGCAACCGGTGCCGAAGTCCGCATCCACGTGGTCGTCGGCCACGATCGGAATCGTGCGGCCCACCAGCGGCAGGGTGAGGGTCTGCCCCACCAGGGCGGCATAGCGAGGGTCCTTGGGGTTCACCGCCACCGCCGTATCGCCGAGCAGGGTTTCCGGCCGGGTGGTGGCCACTTCAAGGTGGGTGCGGCCATCGGCGGCGGCACCGGCGCTGAGGGGGTAGCGGAAGTGCCAGAGGTGGCCATCCACCTCCTTCATCTCCACCTCCAGATCGCTCACCGCCGAGCCAGAGGCGGGGCACCAGTTCACCAGGTATTCGCCGCGGTAGATCAGCCCCTGCTCATGCAGGCGGTTGAAGGCCTCCACCACGGCGGCACTGCAGCCGGCATCGAGGGTGAAGCGCTCGCGGCGCCAGTCCACCGAATAGCCCAGGCGCCGCAGCTGGCCCACGATCGTGCCGCCGCTCTCCGCCTTCCAGGCCCAGGCCTTCTCCAGAAACGCCTCACGGCCCAGGTCTTCCTTGCGCAGCCCCTCCGCCTTCAGCTGCTTCTCAAGGATGGTCTGCACGGCGATGGAGGCGTGGTCAGTGCCGGGCAGGCAGAGCACGTTCTTGCCCTGCAGGCGCTGGAAGCGCACGATCGTGTCGATCAGGGCCGTGTTGAAGGCGTGGCCCATGTGCAGGCTGCCGGTCACGTTTGGCGGCGGGATCACCACGGAGAAAGGTTCTCCCGGCGCCGCCGGATCCGGATGGAAGGCACCGCTCTGCTCCCAGGCCCGTTGCCAGCGCGCCTCGGTGCCCACCGGGTCGTAGGTCTTGGGCAGGGCGTCGGACACGGCGGGGGATGACAGGCAATCCGGCCATGCTCGCAAAAGGCCCTGGGCTGGGGGATGATCAAGCCAGCTGGGGCGCGGCGTGGGCCTGCCTGGTCTGCTGAAACGGCGGCTGCCGATCCATCGGCTCGTGCCCGCCATGGCCCTGGCGGCCCTACTGGGAGGTTGCCTGCCGGCCCGCCGCGAGCTGCCGGTGATGCTCTACGTGGCCATCGCCGTTCAGGACGAATCCGGCGTCACCAGCGAAAACGCGGCGTTTTTTCGCCAGCGCTTTTACCAGCTGGTGAAGGACTTTCGGCGGGTTCACCCCAACGTGCTGATGCAGCTGTCGCTCTACCCGGAGAGCCAGCTGCGTCAGAGGCTGCAATTGCGCGATCGGGCGGGCTTGGGCCCTGATTTGATCCTGACCGGGGCCGACAGCGCCAACACCCTGCTGCGGGTGGGGCTAACGGACCCCATCCCGGACGATCCCCAGCTGCGAGATGCCAGCAGTCCGACGCTGCTGCAGCGGCTCCGCAACCGCCGCGGTCAAATCGCGGCACAGCCCATGGCGCTGTTCCCCCAACTGGCCTGCTACGACCGGCGCCGGCTGCCGGCGCCCCCCACCAGCCTCAGCGGCCTGCTGGAGTCCAGTGCCGCCGGGGTGCAGGTGGGTCTAGCGATCGAGCTGCGCCAGCTCCTCTGGACCGCCGGAGGCTTTGGCGCCATCCCCGGCCTGAAGCAGGCGGCGTTGGGGCAGCAACCCAACCCACTCGAGCGGGCTCAAATCCGCAGTTGGTTGACCTGGCTGCAGCAGGCCAGCAATCAGCAGCGGGTGACGTTCATGCCCAACCAAAGCGCCCTGCGCCGCAGCCTCAGCTCAGGCGGACTGGCGTGGGTGAGCTGCAACAGCGGCGATCTCGAGCTGATGCGCCGCAAGCTGGGCCCCCACTTGGGGGTCAGCGCGCTGCCCAATGGGGCCGCCCATCCCGCCAGCCCGGTGAACCGTCTGCGGGTGCTGGCCCTGGGGCGCAACTCCAGCGGTGCGCAGCGTGAGATGAGCCTGGAGATGATCCGCTTCACCGTGGCCCCCCTGGTGCAGCGGGCCTTAACTCTGGACAGCCTGAGCTTCCTGCCCGCCAACCCCCGGGTGAGCGTGCCGGTGCAGAGCTCCAGCGTGCTGGAGGCGATGGTGACATCGCGCCAACAGGCCCTGAGCATGGACCACATGATGGCCGACATCCATCAGGAGGATCCCCGGCTCGCCGCCCTGCAGAACGAGGTCATCGTGCCGGTGCTGTTCGGCCTGGTGGAGCCGAAGCTGGCCACGCAGCAGCTGATCACCATCCTGCGGAGGCAGCCATGAGGGATCTGATCCGCGAAATTCTGGGCTGGCTGGGGTATCTGGAACGCAGCGAGGTGCTGCTGCAGCTGTTGGCCTTTGGCGCGGCCCTGGTGCTGATGCGCCAGCTGCTGCGGCACCGGATCGCAGCGGCGGGGCTACGGCGCCGCTGGCGCAACGTGCTGTTGGCCATCAGCGGCCCCGGCCTGGCCATGTTGCTGAGTCTGCTGCTGGCCCTTGCGCAGCAATCCTTCGGGCTGCTGCGGCTCCTGGGGGTCTTCTGGCTGGGCTGGAATCTGCTGGGGCTCCTGGAGCTGCAGCTGGATCACTGGCTGCCCAAGGAACGAGTGCATCAACTGCTCAGCCGGTTGCTGCGGCCGATGTATCTGCTGGGGGCCGCTCTGGTGCTGGTCGACAAGCTCGACAGCATCAGCGACCTGGCGGTGATCCAGGTGGGCCAGATGTTCAACACCTCCATCGACCTGGGCAAGGTCTGCACCGCCCTGTTGGTGATCTATCTGCTGTTGTTGGGGTCAGCCCCCCCGGCGGCGGCCCTGGCCTGGCTGGCCCATCGCTTTCTGGGGATCAGCGAGGGCAGCCGCAAGGCCCTTGAGCTGATCCTGCGCTACGCCGTGGTCGGCATTGGCATCCTGGCGGTGGCCTTCCATGTGGGCTTCAACGGCACCGCCCTGCTAGCCATCGCCGGCGGCCTGTCGGTGGGCCTGGGGTTCGGCATTAAGGAGGTGTTCTCCAACTTCGTGAGCGGCCTGTGGCTGCTGTTCGAAGGCTCGGTGCGCCCGGGGGAGGTGCTGATGATCGATGGCGACCCCTGCGAGGTGCGCAAGCTGGGGCTGCGGGCCACCCTGCTCTGGCGGGATCGCGACAACGCCGAGCTGCTGATCCCCAACCAGACCTTCTTCACCGAAGCCGCCACCACCTACACCGCCAGCGACCGCATGCGCCGCAGCCAGGTGAGCGTGGGGGCCGCTTACCACCACGACCCATCCGCGGTGATCGCCCTGCTGGAGGCCACCGCCCTGTCGGTACCGCGGGTGCTCAAGCACCCCGCCCCCAAGGGGCTCCTGCTCAGCTACGGCGACTCGGCCATCAACTACGCCCTGCGCTTCTGGATCGCCAACCCGATGGACAACGTGGGCATCTGCAGCGAGGTGAACCAGGCGATCTGGAGCGCGTTCAAACAGCACAACATTGAAATCCCCTTCCCCCAGCAGGTGGAGTACTCGATGGTGTGGCCGCCCGAGCGGCAGCAGCCCAACATCGAAAAGCACTAACCCGCCGCCAACCGCCGCAGATAGCCCTCCCGGCTGCCGGCATTGATCCAACCGGTGGCGATGGTCTTGCTGTGGTCGTGGCTCACCCGGCCGCGGTGGATGTGGGAAGGGCCGGCAGGAAAAATCACGAGCTTGCCCCGCTCGGCCTCCTCGTGGTGCTGCTGCCAGTGGAACTCCGTGCCGCCCTCCGGCACGGAGTCGCAGTAGAGGATCCAGGCCAGCACGCGGTGCACCGGCTCAGTGACTTCGCCCTCGTCGCTGATGGTCCAGTCGCAGTGCCAGCGCTTGAAGCCTTCACCGGGGGCGTAGCGCTGCAGGTTGAAGATCGGGTTCACAAACAGCTCCTGCTCGGGGCAGCAGCTGCGGAACAGGGGCCGCTCCTTGAGGTACTGCTCCAAGGCCGCTGACACGCCGCGCAGGATCACCTCCGCCAGGGCAAAGGCTTCCGGGTCGGAGCGATCGATCGCCACCAGGCTGATGTCGGTGGAGACCTTGGCGGGTTCTCCGCCACCGGGGCCAAAGGCCACCCCGGGGCGCTGCAGGTCTGGACGGCGCTCAAAGAAGGCCATCACCCCATCGGCCAGGGCCTCAAAGCCGCCGTTGCGGTAGTGGGCGATCAGCTGCATGGGGCCGCCTCCCGCCAGGGGATCGCCACCAGGGCATCGAGGCGCTGCCAGCGGCTGCAGTCGGCCACCACCCGCTCCGTCAGCCCAGCGCGATCCAGAGCTTTGGCGATGGAGTCGGGCTGCAGCAACGCATCGGCAGGCCCCTGGGGCAGCACCAACACCTGGTGCTCCGCCGGATCGGCCATCAGCTGCAGCTCCAGGTCAGCCAGTTCCCGCTCAAAAAACAGCCGGCGCATGCGGGCCGACTGGGCGGGGCCAAGGGCCGCCGCAAAGGTTTTGAGGCCGGCCTCATCGCCGCTGCAGCCGCAGTTGAGCGCCAGCCAGATCAGCAACTTGGCCCAGCTTTCAGCGCTCCACAGGGGTTGAAAGCTCTGCCGGTGCTGGCGCACCAGCTCCGCCAGGGCGAAGTCCACCAGGGTGGCCTGCAGGGCCAGGGGATCAGGGGATGCCGTTGTCATGGACACCATCCTCCCCACCAGCCGGCAGACTGCTGGCAGACACGGCACCCGACGCCATGGCCCTGGATTTCAACGACCCCGATCTGGAGTTCTCGGATCTGGTCTACGCCTACCAGAGCTGGGTGATGGCGGTGATCAACGACGAAAAGCTCGGGGGCGACAAGCTGCTCACCGATGAGATCGCCGATGACGCCCTCAGCGCCATGCGCTTTCTGCCCGGCGAGGTGACCGCCGCGATCGAAACCAGTCTGGCCCGCGTCTACGACGTGGACCCCGACGAACTGGCGACCCTGCTGTTCCCCGAAGACTGAGCCGCGCCGATGGGGGCCGACTACATCCTCGGCACCCATCACCAGGAGCTGGAACGGCTGCGCGTGCAGCACGACCTCTGGCGGCCCCTCTGCCAGACCGCGTGGGAACGCGGGGGCTTCGCGGCGGGCCAACGGGTGCTCGACCTGGGGGCCGGCCCCGGTTTTGCGGCGCTGGATCTGGCCCGGCTGGTGGGGGCTCAGGGGCGGGTGCTGGCCCTGGAGCGCAGCCCTATCTACGTGGCCTGCGGCCAGGAGCTGGCGGCGGCCGCCGGGCTGAGCCAGCTGGAGCTGCGCCAGCACGATCTGCTGAGGGATCCCTGGCCCCAGGGGCCCCGCGACCAACCTGAAGCCGGCTTCGATCGCGCCTGGTGCCGCTGGCTGGCGATGTTTTTGCCAGAGCTAGAACCGTGGCTGCAGGGGCTGGAGCAGGTGATCACCCCCGGGGGTCAACTGCTGGTGCACGAATACGGGCACTGGGACAGCTTCGGCCTGCATCCCCACGGCCACGCCATCGCCCGGTTCGGGGCCGCCTGCCAGCAGAGTTTTCGGGCGGCGGGCGGTGACCCGGACGTGAACCGGCGCCTGCCGTCGCTACTGGCGGCGCGGGGCTGGCGGATCGAGGCGTTGCAGCCCCTGCCGGTGCTTGGGGTAGCGGGATCAATGGCCTGGGCCTGGATGGAGGACTTTGTGGCGGTCTACGGACCCCAGCTGATCGCCCTGGGGCTGTGGAGCGCCGCTGACCAGGCGGAAGCGGAGGCGGAGATCAGCGCCAGCCGCCACGACTCCGGCAGCTTCTGGATGGCACCCACGCTGCTGGAACTGCGGGCGACACGATGGGCGCCGTAAGGCTTCCCCCCCATCCCATGGCCTGGACCCGTGCCGACATCCCCTCACTTCAGGGCCGCACCGCCCTGGTGACCGGCGCCAACAGCGGCCTGGGGTTGGAGACGGCCCGGGCCCTGGCGGCCCAGGGGGCCACCGTGCTGCTGGCCTGCCGCAGCCTGGCCAAAGCCGAGCAGACCGCAACGCACCTGGCGGCGGAAGGGCTAAGCGGCCTGGAGCCATTGGAGCTCAACCTGGCGGACCTGGAGAGCGTGCGCAGCGCAGCCAGCGCCGTGGCCACGGCCCACACCAGCCTCGATCTGTTGATCAACAACGCCGGCGTGATGGCCCCGCCCCTGGAGCGCAGCGCCCAGGGGTTTGAACTGCAGCTGGCGGTGAACCACCTGGGCCACTTCGCCCTCACCCAAGCGCTGCTGCCCCTGCTGGAGCGGCGGCCGGGCGCCCGGGTGGTGCACGTGAGCTCCGGGGCCGCCTACTTCGGCCGCATCGCCTTCGACGATCTGGGGGCGGAGCGGCGCTACGACCCCTGGGGCGCCTACGGCCAGAGCAAGCTGGCGAATGTGATGACCGCGCTGGAGCTGCAGCGCCGGCTGAGCGCCGCCGGCAGCACGGTGCAATCCCTGGTGGCCCATCCCGGCCTGGCCCGCACCAACCTGCAACCCACCTCGGTGGCGTCCCGCGGCTCGCGGCTGGAGGCCCTGGCCTACCGGCTGATGGATCCGTTGTTCCAGAGCGCCGCCATGGGGGCCCTGCCGCAGCTGTTCGCCGCCACTGCTGCGGAAGCCCAGCCGGGGGTGTTTTACGGGCCGGGCGGCCCGGCCAACCTCAAGGGCCACCCCAAGCCCTGCCGCATGCCCCCCGCGGCACAGGATGAACAAACCTGCAGGACCCTGTGGGAGCACAGTGAGGCGCTGGTTCACCCGTGAACGGGATCAAATTGCTCAGACGGTTAGCCCAACGCCTGCGGCGAGACCTGATGGCCCTGTCCAGCCCAGCCCGACTTGGGGTGCTGTTCGGCCTCTTGGCGGTGACCTTGCTCTTGACGCTGCTGGCGCTGCAGCCAAGTGCCGACAGGGACCAAACCGAACAGGGCCTAGAGGCCCCGCAAGTGATCGGAATCAGCACTGCGCCCTCAACCCTGAGGCAGCATCCACTGATTTACGGATCCATCTACGTCGACAAGTTTTACGACCTCAACCTAAGCAATAAAACATTTTCTGCAGACGGCTCCTTTTGGCTGCAATGGCCTGCCAACGTGCAAGACATCATCACCAGTAATAACATCAAAATTGATAAGCTAGTGCGCCTTAAAAATCAGATCGACAAAGCCAATTCAAGCGTTACGCTCGACAGCGAGGAGCCCATCGAACTATCGGGAGGCAGGCATCAACAACGTTATGTTTTTTCAAGCCGATTTTATGACGACGCAGTCAGCTTTAAGCGCCACCCATTCAATAGACTCACTCTACCAATTGTCATCGAACTGATGCCTGAGGTGATGACTAGCAAATACTTTGATGTATTAATGGTCCCCGAACAGCGATCATCCAGTAGCGTCGGCGATTACGACGACATCAGTGGCTATGAGCTCACCCGAGCGAAACTGACAGCCGTTCAACAAATTTATCGCAACAAGTTTGGCAGCTGGCAAGCACCAAAGCGCAGTCAATTACGGCTCAAAGTAATTTTTTCGGCAAACATTTGGTCCGCGGTTATCAACTGGATACTTCCGCTGTTTATCGTCAATGCAGTTGTACTAATCTCTCCATCAGTGGAGGGGTCGATGGGCGATGTGAGACTGGGCATTCCGTCAACGGCCCTACTGACTTTGATCTTCCTGCAGCAGTTTTACCACTCTAGCCTTCCACCACTCCCCTACACCACATACCTCGACAACTTGTTCTCGGTTAGCTACGTGATTGCCATGGCTCTATTCGCGCTGTTCACATGGGGAGCCAATGTTTACGCCAAAGCCCCTGAAGTGGACAAAGCCCGTGTGATGAACAGAATCAATCGCGTCGACGCCTGGTTTCAACTCAGTTCGATCGGCGCCCTGGTTGCCGTCGCAAGCCTGAGCTGGTTGCTGACATGAACACTGCAAAACAGGATCCAGACTCAGGATCACCCAAGGACGTCCCGTAGAGCTCATGCGCCGCTTACCGGCAACAAGCCTGGTCCTAACCATGATGGCCCTCGCCACGGCCTGCGGTAGCCGCAGCCCCGCCAGCTTCACACCTGGAGTGGCCCCGATCAAGGTGGGTATTCTCCATTCCAGAACAGGCACCATGAGCCTGTCTGAGAACTCCGTGGCGGAAGCGGAGTTGCTGGCGATTGAGCAGATCAACCAACGTGGCGGGCTTGTCCTCAACGGTCAGCGCCGCCGCCTTGTAGCCATTGAGGAAGACGGTGCATCGGAGCCCAAAATCTTTGCCGCCAAAGCTGCACAGTTGATCGATCGCGATCAGGTGGCGGTGGTCTTCGGAGGCTGGACATCCTCAAGCCGCAAAGCCATGGCACCTGTGTTTGAGCACCGCAATAAGCTGCTGTTCTATCCCGTGCAATTTGAGGGTCTGGAATGCAGCCGCAACATTGTCTACGGGGGATCGACCCCCAACCAGCAATCTGAGCCTGCCATCAAATGGCTGCTCAGCAACAAGGGCACTCGTTTTTTCCTCTTGGGCTCTGATTATGTCTACCCGAGAAGCGCCAATCAACAGATTCGCGCACAGCTTCAGGGCCGCGCCCAGATTACTGGTGAACACTATGTGCGTCTCGGAGAAGGCAATCTTGAGCCAGTTCTCGACTTGATTCAACGCGCCCTGCCGGAGGGTGGTGTAATCATCAACACCCTTAATGGGGACAGCAACGTTGCTTTTTTCAAGGGCCTCGCCACCCGCAACATGGATCGACGCCGCAACCTGAAGGTGATGAGCTTTTCAGTGTCTGAGGAAGAGGTGGCGTCCATCGGGCCCAAGGCCATGCGGGGGACCTACGCCGCGTGGAGCTTCTTCCAAAGCTTGCCCACAGCCGCGGCCAAACGATTCAACCGCGATTTTCAAAACACCTACGGCCCCCACCGGGTCACGAATGACCCGGCTGAGGCGGCCTACAGCTTGGTGATGCTTTGGGCGCAGGCGGTTCAGCGCGCTGGCTCCCTGCAGACCGACCGTGTTCGCCAAGCGCTGATCGGGCTGCGTTACGCCGCTCCCCAGGGAGAGGTGACCGTAGAACCCAACCTGCACCTGCGCAAACGATCCCTGATCGGCGAGGTGCAAGCCAATGGAGAGTTCCGCATCCTTCGGGACTTCGGCGTCATCAAGCCGCTGCCGTGGGGATCACGGCCCGCTGGTACAGCCACGACTGTGCCGCGTTGCGACTGGCGCGATCCACGCCCCAACGACCAAGCACCCCAAACCTGAATGCGGGGCGCTGCTATCGGCCTCAGCGCTGCCAATCTGCAGGCATGAACGCAACTGCCCTGCCGCCCCGCGGCCCCCGCTGGTTCGTGGCCGGCGACCTGGATGGCCTGCTGGGGCTTGGGCTCGACAACCTGATCCAGATCCTGCTGATCCTGGGGCTCTGCCGCGGGGTGCTCGGCTACCCAGACAGCCTGCTGCTGGGCACGGTGCTGCCCGCCACCGGCATCAGCCTGATGGTGGGCAACCTGGCCTACGCCTGGCAGGCCCACCGGCTGGCCAGCGCCGAGGGGCGCGACGACCGCACCGCCCTGCCCTACGGCATCAACACGGTGAGCCTGTTTGCCTACGTGTTTCTGGTGATGCTGCCGGTGAAGCTGGGGGCCCTTGGATCCGGGCTGGGGGAGGCCGCCGCCGTGCGCCTGTCCTGGCAGGCGGGCATGGTGGCCTGCCTCGGGTCTGGCCTGATCGAAGCCTCCGGGGCCTTCGGGGCCCAGCTGCTGCGGCGCTGGCTGCCGCGGGCGGCGCTGCTCTCCACCCTGGCGGGCATTGCCCTGGGCTACATCGCCCTGGGGTTTCTGCTGCGCACCTACGCCCAACCGGTGGTGGGGCTGACGGTGCTGGCATTGATCCTGGCCACCTACTACGGCCGGCTGAAGCTGCCGATCCCCGGCGGCCTGCTGGCGGTGCTGGTGGGCATGGCCCTGGCCTGGGGCAGCGGCCTGATCCGGTTCGATGCCGCCGCCTGGGCCAGCCAGAGCGCCCAGGTGGGGCTGCGGCTGCCGCACCTGGAACTAGCGGCACTGTGGCAGGCCCGCGGCCAACTGCTGCCGTGGCTGGGGGTGATCGTGCCCATGGGGCTGTTCAACCTGCTGGGATCCCTGCAAAACATCGAAAGCGCCGAAGCGGCAGGCGACCGCTACCCGGTGCGCAGCTCCCTGTTGATCAACGGCGTCGGCACCATCGCCGCCGCCGCCCTGGGGGGCTGCTTCCCCACCACCCTTTACATCGGCCATCCCGGCTGGAAGGCCATGGGGGCCCGCATCGGCTACTCCTGGCTCAACGGCCTGGTGATGGGGGGCGGCTGCCTGCTGGGCCTGTTCGGCGTGATCAGCCTGCTGGTGCCGATTGAGGCCGGCATGGCGATCGTGCTCTACATCGGCCTGGTGATCGCCGCCCAGGCCTTCGAGGCGACCCCCAGCCAACACGCGCCGGCGGTGGCCCTGGGGCTGCTGCCGGGCCTGGCGGGCTGGGGGTCGCTGCTGCTGAAGGCGGGGCTGCGGGCCGGCGGCGCCGGTACGGCCAGCCAACCCTTTTCACCCCAGCTGCTCGCCCCCCTGCAACAGGCCGACGTCTGGGCCGCTGGGGCCTTCGCCCTCGAGCAGGGGCAGATCATCGCCGCGATGCTGCTGGCGGCCATGCTCGTGTACGTGATTGAGCAGCGCTTTCTGGCCGCCAGCTTCACCATGGCGGTGGCCGCCGCCTGCGCCTGGCTGGGGGTCATCCACGCCTGGCGTTTCACCCAGGCGGACACGGTGTTGCAAATCGGCTGGGGGGCTGGCCCCTCCTGGGCTCTGGGCTACCTGCTGATGGCGCTGGTGTTTCTGCTGGCCGTGCTGTGGCGACGGCCTGCCGCATGACCCTGAGCTGAGCCTTCAATCCAGGGCCTGGGCCAGCAGTTGTTGCTCCAGTTCGGGGGTGATTCCGGTGTCGCTGTAATCGGACGACGGCGGCAGATGGAGATCGATCAGCCACTCCACCATCAAGCGCCGGTCGCGCATGGCCACAGACAGCTCAAGAAAATCCTGACCCAAAAGGCCGTGGACCTCAATCGCCTCCTCCAGGGCCTCGAGTTCAAGGCAGATGGCGCGATACAGGCAAAAATCCCGCAGGTTGAGGTCGCCGATGCGCTGGCGGCGATCAAGGCCCATGCCCGCCAGTGTCACGGCCTCAACCTCGCCCCACCATGCCTGGGGGCACATGCACGCCGGATGCGCCGCAGCGATGCCCGGTGCCGGTTTCGAACCAGCGACATCCTGCTTGTAAGGCAGGCGCTCTACCGCTGAGCTAACCGGGCGGTGCGCCCATTTTGCCCTTCGGCGCGGCACACTCGGCCCAACCGGCAGCGAAGGTTTGGCCAGTGGCCGCGACCACGACCGCGCCACCTGGCTGCTAACAGCGCCCGTCGCTCTGCTCTGGTGGCCCTGGCTAGGCCCGGCCGGAAGCATCGCCGCTGGCCTGGCCTTTGTGCTGGGGGGGCTCTGGCTCTCTCCAGACCTCGACACCCGCTCCAACCCCACCCGCCGCTGGGGACCATTGCGACTGCTGTGGTGGCCCTACCGGCGCCTGCTCAGCCATCGCTCCCTGCTATCGCACGCGCCCCTGCTGGGCAGTGCCGGCCGGCTGCTCTACCTGGTGGCCCTGGTGTTGGCGTTGAGCTGGCTGGCCCAGCCCCTGGGCAGCCCCAGCCCAGGGGTCATCACCCAACGGGCCAGCCAGCTCTGGCACCAGCATCAACCGCTTGTGCTGGCGGCCCTGGTGGGGCTGGAGGCCAGCGCCTGGTTGCACCTGCTGCAGGACGGTGATCCAATGCCCCGGCTGCCCAGGCCCCTACGGCGCCGGCGCCGGCAGGGGGCCAGGCGCGGCAAACTCCGGTGAACTGACGGGCCGGCACCCCATGACCCTGCTCGATTTCGAGGGTGACTACGGCCGCCAATACAACGACCGCATCCGCGCCCTGATCCCCGGCTACGACGCCATCCAGGAACTCGGAGCTGCCGCCTTGGCGGCTCGCGTTCCCCAGGCCCGCCACGCCCTGGTGGTGGGCCCCGGCAGCGGCCAGGAACTGCCCGGGCTGCTGCAGGCACTCCCCGAGGCGCAGTTCACCCTGGTGGAGCCGAGTGCACAAATGCGCGGGTTCTGCAGCGGCGTGATCGATCAGGTGGGGGCTGGCGATCGGGTGCACTGGGGCCCCGAGCTGCTGCCGGAGCAGGGCCTGCTGCCCCCGGGTCCATTTGACGCGGTGATCTGCCACAACGTTGTGCACGTGCTGGCCCCAGCGCAGCAGCGGACGCTGATCGACCAGCTGACGGCCCATGTGGCTCCAGGGGGCGTGCTGGTGCTGAGTGGCTACAGCGAACCCGCGGAGGCCACGATCGAACCCTGGCTGGAGCTCGGCGCGGCCCGCTTCCGCGCCCTCGGCGTGGACGCAGCCACCGTGGCGGAGGTGATGGCCTCGCGGAATAGCAAGGTGTTCTCGCTGCAGCCACCGCTGCTGGAGCGCCGGCTGCTGGTGGCGGGGCTGGAGCCGCCGACCCAACTGATGCAAGCGGCCTGTTTCCGCCTATGGGTGAGCGGGCGGCCCGCCGATGGCAGCGCTGCAACGGCACCGGAGTCCGCCGCCGAAGCCATTGAGCAGCTGATGGCCGTGGTGAACCAACTGCGCGATCCCGACGGCGGCTGCCCCTGGGACCTGGAGCAAACCCATGCGTCGCTGGTGCCCTACGTGCTGGAGGAAGCCCATGAGGTGGCCGATGCCATCCGCCATGGCGACGACAGCCACCTGGCGGAAGAACTGGGCGACCTGCTGCTGCAGGTGGTGCTCCACGCCCAGATCGGCAGCGAAGAGCAGCGCTTCAACCTGCGGCAGATCGCCATGGGCATCCGCGACAAGCTCGTGCGCCGCCATCCGCATGTGTTTGGCGGCGATGTAGCGGTAGACCCTGCGGCCGTGAAGCGCAGCTGGGAGGCGATCAAGGCGCAGGAGCAAGCCGAACGCACGGGGCCGCAGCCGTCATCCAGCAGCCCTCTGAGCGATCAGCTGGCGCGCAAGGTGCGAGGCCAGGCAGCCCTCGCCGGTGCCATGACCATCTCCAAGAAAGCGGCCGCCGCCGGCTTTGAGTGGGACGACATGGCCGGCGTGTGGCACAAGGTGCACGAGGAGCTCGATGAGCTGAAGCAGGCCATCGCCAACCGCGACCAGGCCCACGCCCAGGAGGAGCTGGGGGATGTGCTGTTCACCCTGGTGAACGTGGCCCGCTGGTGTGGCATCGACCCGGAGGGCGGCCTGGCGGGAACCAACCGCCGCTTTCTGGATCGCTTCTCCCGCGTGGAGGCGGCCTTGGGCGGCAATC
>Ga0310332_10118_pt1 | contig 21697 bp, 18 predicted proteins | sample LakMicSRFLOrngD5_FD_195546 | JGI IMG/M metagenome (GOLD analysis project Ga0310332, IMG submission 195546) | Enriched freshwater cyanobacterial communities from Lake Michigan, Michigan, United States - MI23.SRFL.Orng.D5 (v2) (version 2) | ecosystem: Environmental > Aquatic > Freshwater > Lake...
GGCCCGTTGCAGTTTGCGGCGGCGTTTGGCTTCGCTCAGGCATTCCTGGCGTGGACAGAGGTAGGCCGAGCGGCCCATCCCCGCCTCGAGGGCGAGGCTTCCGTCTTGCAGGCGGATCACCCGTAGGAGCTGCTGGCGATCCAGCAGCTCCCGACAGGTGACACAGCGCCTCAGGACGGGCTTGCCCTTCACCGGGCCCCCGCCAGGTCTGCGGCCCCGTCCTCAGCAACGAGATCGGCCTCGGGCCCGGCGTCGCTTTCCGCCTCCTCGTCAGGGGACTCTGCAGCGATTTCGCTGTCGATCGGGGCCCCGTCGCCTTCGGCGTCGCTTGGTTCGAGGGTTGTATCGGCGCCGGCTTGGTCGCCAGACCCTTGATAGGTGTAGCCATCGCCGGCGTACTCCTCGTCATCCTCGGGCAGGGGATAGAGCTCGCGCAGGCGGGCATCCTCTTCGGCGCGGGCGGCTTGCTCCACCGCCAGACGGGCTTCGGCTTCAGCTTGCAGGGCCTCATCCTCCTGGCGCAGGGCAATCAGTTCGGCCACCTTCTCGTCTTCGCTGGCCTGGTCGTATTCGCTGCTGTTTTTGATGTCCAGTTTCCAGCCGGTCAGCCGGGCCGCCAGCCGCACGTTCTGCCCCTCGCGGCCAATCGCCAGGCTGAGCTGGTCGGGGGGCACCAGCACGTGGGCGTGCTGACCCTCGGGATCCACCAGCCGCACCATGTCAACCCGGGCGGGGCTGAGGGAATTGGCGATGTACATGCCGGGGTCGGGGGACCAGCGGATCACGTCAATTTTTTCGCCGCGCAGCTCATTCACCACCTGCTGGATGCGGGAGCCGCGGGCGCCGATGCAGGCCCCCACCGGATCCACTTCGCGCTCAACGCTGTCAACGGCCACCTTGGTGCGGGGGCCGACCGAGCGGGAGGGGGGATTGGCTTCCCGGGCCACGGCCACGATTCGTACCGAGCCTTCCTGGATTTCGGGAACTTCGTTCTCGAACAGATACACCACCAGGCCGGCATTGGACCTGGAAATAAACAATTGGGGGCCGCGCCGTGCCACCTCACTCACCTCCTTGAGGAACACCTTGAAGGTGGCGTTGGCCCGATAGTTGTCGTTGGGCAGCTGGTCGCGGCGGGGCAGTTCCGCCTCCACCTCCGGGCGGCCGAGGCCCGAACTCACCCCATGATCACCGACTGGCGCTCGAAGCGGATCACCCGGGCCGTCAGCACGGGATCCTCCAGGTCGGCAAACTCCTCCTGAATCATGCGGCGCTGCTGGTCGCGCAATTTCTGGGCCAGCACCTGCTTAGTGGTCGAGGCGGCCATGCGGCCGAAGTCGTCTTTTTCGGGGGTGACATCGAGCACAACCGTGTCGCCCACCTGGGCATCCTCGGCCACCTGCTGCACTTCGACCAGGGCAATCTGGTGGTCCTCGCTTTCAACCTCTTCGACAATGATTTTGCTGGCCAGCACGCGATAGCCCTCTTCATCGAGGTCGAGGGCCACATCGAAGTTGCTGAAGTAATCCTCCTCAAAGGGATCTTCGCTAATGCCCAGATAGAGGGTGCGCCGGTAGCGCTCGTAGCCCTTGAGCAGGGCCTCGCGTAGGGCCGCCTCCACGACTTGGGGAGGCAGCTTCTTCTCTTCGCTGATGTCCTCGATCAGATTGGTCAGGCCGGGGAGAAGAACCAGTGCCATTGGTCGGTTGCGCGGGGAAAAGGAAGTTGGGGAGTCAAGGGAGGGGCGCCGGCTGGTGGGCGGCCCTCAGTCTTCGGAAGGCGTGATCAGGCGGACGCTGAGCACCTCAGAGCGGGGGATGCGGATGGTGCGTCCCTTGACGTTGAGGTGCAGGTGGTCGTCATCGCGCTCCAGCAGGAGCCCTTCCCGCTGGCTTTCGACGCCCTCGGCATCGCGCCGGTGGACTTCGATTGGGAAGCCGCGAAAACTGCGGAAATCCCGCTCCTCCTGCAGCAGCTCACTGACGCCCGGGCTGCTGATCTCAAGCACATAGGCCTGATCGAGCAGGCCGCTGGCCTCGATCGCATCGCCGATCGGACCACTGCAGCTGGCGCAGTCATCCAGGCTGACATCGCCGCCGTCGGCCCGGCGCAACTGGATCACCAGGGTCATGGGGATCCGCTGGCGGAGCAGCTGGCCGCCCCAGAGCTGAAAGCCCAGGGAGGCCGCCACCTGGCGGGCCAGGCTGTCCAACTCGGTGGGAAGGGTTTCGGCCAAGGCCAAGACAGGGGTCAGCAGGAGACGGGCAGCCCGTCCGGCATCTGCAGTGATCTGCCCTGTCCACCCCCGATCCCGCAGCGACACAAGGGCTTGGGGATATCCCTAGCCCAAGGACCAAGGAACAGGTTTGGAACGGTGATGCCCGCCGGGCACCCCATCAACCTACGTGATGGCAGGTAACCCTAAAAGGGGCTGCCGGGGCTATCCGGCCCACCGGGGTTGGGGGCGCCGAGTTCCACGGCGGGGGGTTCGGCGTAGTAGTCACTGCTTTGCACCTGTCCGCGCAGGCTGGGGTCCTGGTTGATGCAGCGGGAGATCTGGTCATCACTGCGCAGGAACTGGCAGACCCGCGCCCAGAGCTTGGCCCGACTGGCTGGGGCCCCCTGGCTGAAATGGACCAAGTCCTTACCGCCGGCCATCCCCTGGATGTCCACTTGGCAGAGGTTGCAACGCACGCGGGTGCCAGGGGGGACGGCTGCCATGGCAGGGGAATCGGGATGGCAAAATTTACGCCTCTTGGCCGCCCCTGAACCGGTTGCGGTGTGGTTTGTAGGAGGGCGGACCGCCGGCCCTTGCAGCACCCTCGATAGCCTGAGGGATCTCTGTTAAGGCCCGCCGTGCCCCCTTTCAGGCGCCTGATCCTGCCCAGGGCGCTGGCTGGCCTACTGCCCATCTTGATGGCGTTGCTGGTGGGTGCCTGTCCCGTCGGCGGAGCTGCCTGGGCTCTCGAGCCGGGCCCCTTCGCCGAGTCAGGTGTCCCAGCGAGGGCTTCCAGCGCCTCCCTGGCGGCGGCCCTCCCGGCCCCGGCAGCCGCTGGGGCCGCCCTTCTTGACCCTGCATCCGTTGCCCTCGCCCCCGCCAAGGAGCAAGCCCAGCCCGCCTTCGCCCCAAGTCCATCCCCCCTGGCCGCCGCCCCGGCTTCTGTCCAGGCGGCGATGGCCCCGCTGGCCAAGCCCCGCAGTTTTGTGGCTGAGGCGGTCCAGCGGGTGGCGGCCTCGGTGGTGCGGATCGACACCGAGCGCAACGTGCCCCCCGGGGGCCTGGATCCGGCCTTCAGCGACCCCCTGTTGCGGGAGCTATTCGGTGATCCCTCCTCCCGCTCCCGCGAGCGGGGCCAGGGCTCGGGGGTGGTGATTGATCGCCAGGGGCTGGTGCTGACCAACGCCCATGTGGTCGATGGCGTCGACCGGGTGGAGGTGACCCTGGCCGATGGCCAGCAGGTGGATGGCAGCGTGCTGGGCACCGATCCGGTCACCGATCTCGCCGTGGTGCGGATCGAGCCCGGGGCCGAGCTACGGGCCGCCCCCCTCGGCGATTCCGAAGCCCTGGAGGTGGGCGACTGGGCGATTGCCCTGGGGACCCCCTATGGCCTGGAGCGCACCGTCACCCTGGGGATTGTCAGCAGCCTGCACCGCAACATCAACAGCCTCGGCTTTTCCGATAAGCGCCTGGAGTTGATCCAAACCGATGCGGCGATCAATCCCGGCAACTCGGGAGGCCCCTTGATCAATGGGGCCGGCGAAGTGGTGGGGATCAACACCCTGGTGCGCTCCGGGCCGGGGGCGGGCCTGGGCTTCGCCATTCCGATCAACCTGGCCAAGGAGGTGGCCGGCCAGCTTGGCCGCGGCACCAAGGTGGTCCATCCCTATCTGGGGGTTCAGCTCGTGCCGCTCACGGCCCGCCTGGCCCGGGAGCACAACCGGGACCCCAATGCCCTTGTCACCCTGCCCGAACGCGATGGTGCCCTGATTCAGACCGTGTTGCCCGATAGCCCGGCCCAGCGGGCGGGTTTGCGTCGGGGCGATCTGGTGGTGGCTGCCGCCGACCAGGCCGTGGCCGATCCGGCCCGGTTGTTGCGCCTGGTGGAGGCCTCCCATATCGGCGAATCCCTGGCGATCACGGTGTTGCGGGGGGATCGGGAGCTGCGGCTGACGATCCGGCCGGAGGCCCTCCCCGCGGCAGGTTGAGCGGCGGCCCCCTGGGCGTTCTCCGTTCAATCCATCGCCGGTTCAGCCATCGTCGCTTCAGCCATCGCCGCCTGAGCCGCCTGGTTCCAGCAGCTCCCAAATCTGTCCCTTGCTACGGTCACGGGCCTTTTCGACCCCGGTGATGGCTGATCTGCAGGACCGCATGAAGCAGGCCGTGGCGGAGGCGGCGGTGCAGCAGATCCGCGACGGCATGGTGGTGGGCCTGGGCTCCGGTTCCACGGCCGCCCTGATGATCCAGGGCCTGGGCGCCAAGCTCCAAAGCGGCGAGCTCAAGGACATCACCGGTGTCACCACCTCCTTCCAGGGCGAAGTGCTGGCGGCCGAACTGGGCATTCCGCTCAAGAGCCTCAATGCCATCTCCCGCATCGATCTGGCCATCGATGGGGCCGACGAGGTCGATCCCAATTTCCAGCTGATCAAGGGCGGCGGCGCCTGCCACGTCCAGGAAAAGCTGGTGGCCCGCCGCGCCGACCGCTTTGTCGTGGTGGTGGATGCCAGCAAGCTGGTCGAGCGCCTCAACCTGGGCTTCCTGTTGCCCGTGGAGGTGCTGCCCGGAGCCTGGCGTCAGGTGCAAGCTGAGTTGGGCGAGCTCGGCGGCGATGCCCAGCTGCGCATGGCCGTGCGCAAGGCCGGCCCGGTGGTCACCGACCAGGGCAACCTGGTGCTGGACGTGCGTTTTGCCGGTGGCATCGCCGATCCGGTCGGCCTGGAGCAGGCCATCAACAACCTGCCCGGCGTGCTCGAGAACGGCCTGTTCGTCAACATCACCGACCAGGTGCTGGTGGGCGATGTGGTCGATGGGGTCCCCGGCGTGCGGGAGCTGGTGCGCCGCTGAAGGCGCACCCCAGTCTCTCTGAAACCCCTGGGCCTTTCAGCTGGCCTCAGCCCTCCAGGCGGAGCCGCACCGACTGGGCATGGCTGTGGAGGCCTTCGCTGTCGGCCAGGGTGACCACGGCTGCGCCGGTGGCTTCGAGGGCCTCTCGGTTGAAGTGGATCAAGCTGGTGTGGCGCAGGAAGGTTTCCACCCCCAGGGCACTGGCGAAACGGGCCGTGCCGGAGGTGGGCAGGGTGTGGTTGGGCCCGGCCAGATAGTCGCCCACCGCCTCCGGGCTCCAGGCGCCCAGGAAGATCGCCCCGGCGTGCTCGATGCGCTCGGCCAGGGGTTCGGGCTGCTCCACCAGCAGTTCCAGGTGTTCGGGGGCAAAGCGGTCGCTTAAGGCTGCCGCCGCCTCCAGGTTTGGGCAGACCACCACCAGGCCCCAGGCATTCAGGGCGGCCAGGGTGATGGCGGCCCGGGGATGGTGGGCCAGCTGGGCTTCGAGGGCGGCCGGCAGGGCGGCTGCCAGGGCCTCGCTGGTGGTGAGCAGGATGGCGGCCGCCAGGGGATCGTGTTCTGCCTGGGCTAAGAGGTCGGCGGCGACCTGGTCGGCCCGGGCGCTGTGGTCGGCGATCACCAGCACCTCGCTGGGGCCGGCCAGGGAATCGATCGCCACCCGGCCATACACCGCCTTTTTGGCCAGGGTCACGTAAAGGTTGCCGGGTCCGGTGATCACATCCACCCGGGGGATCGTGGCCGTGCCGTAGGCCAGGGCGCCGATGGCCTGGGCGCCGCCGACCCGATAAATCTCGTCAACCCCGGCCAGGTGGGCGGCCGCCAGCACCGTGGCATTCACCTGGCCATCGGGCCCGGGCGGGGTCACCATCACCAGTCGCTTGACGCCGGCCACCCGGGCCGGTACGGCATTCATCAATACGGTGCTCGGGTAGGAGGCCCGGCCGCCTGGGATATAGATGCCGGCCGTCTCCACGGGACGCCAGCGCCGGCCCAGCCGTTCGCCATGGGGACCGCTCAGCGCCAGATCGCTGGGCAGCTGGCGCTGGTGGAAGGCCAGGATGCGGTCGTGGGCCAGTTCCAGGGCCGCTTTGAGGCTGTCCTCACACTGATCCCAGGCGGCCTGAAGCTGCTGGATCGGGATGCGCAGGGGATCGGGCCGCACCCCGTCGAAGCGCTCGCTGAGCTCGAGCAGGGCCTGGTCCCCTTCGCGGCGCACCTGGGCCAGGATGGCGTCGACGGTCTTGCTGGCCGCTTCTGCACCACCACTGATGGTGCGATCGGCGATCTGGTCCAATCGCCTGGCCGCCGCCCCTAAATCGCTCAACACCTCCAGGTCCAGGGCGGCTGCCCCAGGGGTGCTGCCGCTGGACTGCAGGGAGGGGCTGGCGGCCACGGCGCGGGGAGGATCGAACGGGATTTCAAGTTACGTCCAAGCCTTCTTCGATCGGGCTGGGGGGTAGGATCTTCGTTTGCTGATTCAGCGCAGAAACCGCCTGTGGCCAATAACAAGTCCTCGAAAAAGCGCATCGAGGTTGCCGAACGCAACCGCCTGCAAAACCGCACCTACAAGTCGGCCGTGCGCACCCTGATGAAGCGCTGCTTCACCGCCTGCACCGCCTTCAGCCAGACCCCTGGCGATGCCGCCAAAGAAGCGGTTCAGGCCAGCCTGAATGCCGCCTTCAGCAAAATCGATAAGGCGGTGAAGGTTGGGGTGATGCACCGCAACACCGGTGCCCACCAGAAGGCCCGGCTCAGCACGGCCGTCAAACAGGTGGTTGAGCCGGCTGGCGCCCCCCAGGCCTGAGCCGACTCCCCGCACCAGCGCTAAGGACTAGACCGTGACCCAGGTGCTCCCCAAGGCCATGGCCCATCCGACTGTCCCGGCGCCTGATCCCAGTCCCAAGCTGGCGGCCGATCCCGGCCACCAGCTGGTAGACAGCCATTGCCACATCGTGTTTCGCAATTTCGAGGCGGACCTTGATGCGGTGGCCCAGCGCTGGCGCGACGCAGGAGTGGTGCGCTTGCTCCATGCCTGCGTAGAGCCGTCCGAAATTGCGGCGATCCGGGCCTTAGCCGACCGTTTCCCAGAGCTGCGTTATTCGGTGGGGGTTCACCCCCTCGATACGCAGCATTGGCATGGCCAGACCGCCCAGCAGCTGCGCCAAGCGGCCCTGGACGACCCCCGGGTTGTGGCCATCGGCGAACTGGGACTCGATCTGTTTCGCGAGCAGAACCTTGAGCTCCAATTGGCGGTGCTTCGGCCCCAGCTGGATCTGGCTTTCGAGCTTGATCTGCCGGTGATCATCCATTGCCGGGATGCGGCTGAGGCCATGCTGCAGGAACTGGGTCAGCGCCAGGCTGAGGGCCGATGCCCCCGGGGCGTGATGCATTGCTGGGGCGGAAGCCCGGCGGAGATGGAGGCTTTCCTGGCCCTGGGGCTGTACATCAGTTTCAGTGGCACAGTCACCTTTGCCAAGGCCGAGGACACCCACGCCTGCGCCCGCCAGGTTCCTGCGGACCGCTATCTGGTCGAAACCGATTGCCCGTTCCTGGCGCCCGTTCCCCGGCGGGGCAAGCGCAATGAGCCCGCCTATGTGGCCGCCGTTGCCGAGCGGGTGGCCGATCTTCGCGGTGAGAGCTTGGTTGTGGTGGCGGCCCAGAGCACCCGCAATGCCATCAACCTTTTTGGCCCTGCCTTTGGCAGTGTATGATGTTTTATTGGTTTGCTAGACAGCGCAGCCTCCTTCGTGATGCTGCTTTGGCCAGGCACACCCCCGAACCCCATCAGGTGCTTTGTCTTTGCGTTGGATTTCGACGTTGGCAGGGTTGATCCGAGCTCTGCCGGTCTAGGTGCAGGCGAGCCGTTCCCCCGTGGATCGCCCGTCACTGCGCCAGCCAGCGTCGATGGCTTCGTTATTTCCTTCGCTGACTCCCCCGGTCAGCGTTTCCTCACCTTACAGTTCCTGCAGGTCAACGCATGAGCAGCGCGATCCAGGTCGCCAAGACCGTTACGTACCTCCCCGATTTGGTCGAGGTGCAGCGGGCAAGCTTCAAATGGTTCCTGGAGAAGGGGCTGATCGAGGAGCTGGAAAGCTTCTCTCCGATCACCGACTACACCGGCAAGCTGGAGCTGCACTTCATCGGTAGCGAGTACCGGCTGAAGCGCCCCCGCCATGATGTCGAAGAAGCGAAGCGGCGCGATGCCACCTTTGCTTCCCAGATGTATGTGACCTGTCGCCTGGTCAATAAGGAAACCGGCGAAATCAAGGAGCAGGAAGTCTTCATCGGCGAACTGCCCTTGATGACCGAACGGGGCACCTTCATCATCAATGGCGCCGAGCGCGTGATCGTTAACCAGATCGTGCGGTCCCCCGGGGTTTACTTCAAAGATGAGCAGGATAAAAATGGCCGTAAAACCTTTAATGCCAGCCTGATACCCAACCGGGGTGCCTGGCTTAAGTTTGAAACCGATAAGAATGACCTGCTGCACGTAAGGGTCGATAAGACGCGCAAAATCAACGCCCACGTGCTGATGCGCGCCATCGGTCTATCCGATAACGATGTGCTCGACAAGTTGCGGCACCCCGAGTATTATCAGAAGTCGATTGAGGCGGCAAACGACGAAGGCATCAGTTCAGAGGATCAGGCCCTCCTTGAGCTGTATAAGAAACTGCGCCCAGGCGAACCGCCCTCAGTAAGTGGCGGTCAGCAGTTGCTGCATAGCCGTTTCTTCGATCCCAAGCGCTACGACCTGGGCCGGGTTGGACGCTACAAGATCAACAAGAAGTTGCGCCTCACCATCCCCGATGCGGTGCGCACCCTCACACCAGAAGATGTGCTCTCGACGATTGATTACCTGATCAATCTCGAACTCGATGTGGGCGGTGCCTCCCTCGATGACATCGACCACCTCGGCAATCGCCGCGTTCGCTCCGTCGGCGAATTGCTGCAAAACCAGGTGCGCGTTGGCCTGAACCGGCTTGAGCGGATCATCAAAGAACGGATGACCGTCGGTGAGACCGAATCGCTCACGCCGGCCCAGCTGGTGAACCCCAAGCCCCTGGTGGCGGCTGTGAAGGAGTTCTTCGGCTCCAGCCAGTTGAGCCAGTTCATGGACCAGACCAACCCCCTGGCCGAGCTCACCCACAAGCGCCGGATCAGTGCCCTCGGACCAGGCGGCCTCACCCGGGAGCGGGCTGGCTTCGCTGTTCGCGACATCCACCCCTCCCACTACGGCCGCATTTGCCCGATTGAAACGCCGGAAGGTCCCAATGCCGGCCTGATCGGTTCCCTGGCGACCCACGCCCGGGTGAACGAATACGGCTTCATCGAAACGCCCTTCTGGCGGGTTGAGAACGGCATCGTCATCAAAGAAGGCGATCCGATCTACCTCTCCGCCGACCTGGAAGACGAGTGCCGCATCGCTCCGGGCGATATCCCGGCCGATTCCACCGGCCGCATCACGGCAGAACTGGTGCCAGTGCGCTATCGCCAGGACTTTGAAAAGGTTCCCCCGGAGCAGGTCGACTACGTCCAGCTCTCACCCGTTCAGGTGATCTCGGTGGCTACCTCCTTGATCCCTTTCCTGGAGCACGACGACGCCAACCGGGCCCTGATGGGCTCGAACATGCAGCGTCAGGCCGTGCCCCTGCTGCGGCCCGAGCGGCCCCTGGTGGGTACGGGCCTGGAAACCCAGGTGGCCCGGGACTCGGGCATGGTGCCGATCACCACGGTTAACGGCACCGTGGCCTTCGTGGATGCCACGGCCATCGTCATTCGCGATGAGGCCGGGGTGGATCACAACCACTACCTCCAGAAGTACCAGCGCTCCAACCAGGACACCTGCCTCAACCACCGCCCGATCGTGTCCCTGGGCGACCAGGTGATCGCCGGCCAGGTGCTCGCCAATGGCTCGGCCTGTGAGGGCGGTGAGATCGCCCTGGGTCAGAACGTGCTGATCGCCTACATGCCCTGGGAGGGCTACAACTACGAGGATGCCATCCTTGTTAGTGAGCGGCTCGTTCAGGACGATCTATATACCTCGGTGCACATCGAGAAGTATGAGATTGAGGCCCGCCAGACCAAGCTTGGTCCCGAGGAGATCACCCGGGAAATCCCCAACGTGGCCGAAGAAAGCCTGGGCAGCCTCGATGAGATGGGCATCATCCGCATCGGTGCCTATGTGGAATCCGGCGACATTCTTGTTGGCAAGGTGACCCCCAAGGGCGAATCGGATCAGCCGCCGGAAGAGAAGCTGCTGCGGGCCATCTTTGGCGAGAAAGCCCGCGACGTTCGCGACAACTCCCTGCGGGTGCCCGGTACCGAACGGGGGCGGGTTGTGGACGTGCGAATTTATACCCGCGAGCAGGGCGATGAGCTGCCGCCGGGCGCCAACATGGTGGTGCGGGTCTATGTGGCCCAGCGTCGCAAGATCCAGGTGGGCGACAAGATGGCCGGCCGCCACGGCAACAAGGGCATCATCAGCCGCATTCTTCCCCGCGAAGACATGCCCTACCTGCCCGATGGCAGCCCCATCGACATCGTGCTCAACCCCTTGGGTGTGCCTTCACGGATGAACGTGGGCCAGGTGTTCGAATGCCTGATGGGTTGGGCCGCGTCCCACCTCGATTGCCGCGTCAAGGTAGTGCCCTTCGATGAGATGCATGGCGCCGAGAAATCCAAAGAAACCGTGCAGGCTTTTCTGGAGGCTGCCAAGGCCCTTCCAGGCAAGGATTGGGTCTACAACCCCGATAACCCCGGCAAAATTCAATTGATCGATGGTCGCAGCGGCGAGCCCTTCGACCAGCCCGTGACCGTGGGCTACGCCCACATCCTCAAGCTGGTTCACCTGGTGGATGACAAGATCCACGCCCGCTCCACCGGTCCCTACTCCCTGGTGACCCAGCAGCCCCTGGGCGGTAAGGCCCAACAGGGCGGCCAGCGCCTCGGTGAGATGGAGGTGTGGGCCCTGGAGGCCTACGGCGCTGCCTACACCCTGCAGGAACTGCTCACGGTCAAATCCGATGACATGCAGGGTCGCAACGAGGCCCTCAACGCCATCGTTAAGGGCAAGCCGATTCCCCGTCCCGGCACGCCGGAATCCTTCAAGGTGCTGATGCGCGAGCTCCAGTCCCTGGGCCTGGATATTGCCGTCTACACCGATGAGGGCGTGGAAGTGGATCTGATGCAGGATGTCAATCCTCGCCGCAGCACCCCCAACCGGCCCACCTACGAATCCCTCGGCGTCGCGGATTTCGACGACGACTGATCGCCATCCCCGTTCATTCGCCCCTTCGTCCGTCCGCGCGCTCCTAGGCCATGACCAACAGCAACCTCCGCACCGAAAACCACTTCGACTACGTCAAGATCACGCTCGCCTCGCCGGAGCGGATCATGCAGTGGGGCCAACGCACCTTGCCCAACGGGCAGGTCGTTGGTGAGGTGACCAAGCCGGAAACGATCAACTACCGCACCCTCAAGCCCGAGATGGACGGGCTCTTCTGCGAGAAGATCTTTGGACCGTCTAAGGACTGGGAATGCCATTGCGGCAAGTACAAGCGGGTGCGGCACCGCGGCATCGTCTGCGAACGTTGCGGTGTTGAGGTCACCGAAAGCCGGGTGCGGCGCCACCGCATGGGCTTCATCAAGCTGGCGGCTCCGGTCTCCCATGTTTGGTACCTGAAGGGGATTCCCAGCTATGTGGCGATCCTGCTTGACATGCCCCTGCGCGATGTTGAGCAGATCGTTTATTTCAACTGCTATGTGGTGCTCGATAAGGGCGACCACAAGGATCTCACCTACAAGCAGCTGCTCACCGAAGATGAGTGGCTCGAGATTGAAGACCAGATCTACGCCGAGGATTCGGAGATCGAAAACGAGCCCGTGGTGGGCATCGGCGCAGAGGCCCTTAAGCAGCTGCTAGAAGATCTCAATCTCACCGAGATCGCCGAGCAATTGCGTGAGGATATCGCTGGCAGCAAGGGTCAGAAGCGGGCCAAGTTGATCAAGCGGCTGCGGGTGATTGACAACTTCATCGCCACCGGCGCCAAGCCCGATTGGATGGTGCTGGATGTGATCCCGGTGATTCCGCCCGACCTGCGCCCGATGGTGCAGCTCGATGGCGGTCGCTTTGCCACCAGCGACCTGAACGACCTCTATCGCCGCGTGATCAACCGCAACAACCGGTTGGCGCGACTCCAGGAAATTCTCGCCCCCGAGATTATCGTCCGCAACGAAAAGCGGATGTTGCAGGAGGCCGTCGATGCACTCATCGATAACGGCCGTCGTGGTCGCACCGTGGTTGGGGCGAACAACCGGCCGCTCAAATCCCTCAGCGACATTATTGAGGGCAAGCAGGGTCGGTTCCGTCAGAACCTGCTAGGCAAGCGGGTTGACTACTCCGGTCGTTCCGTGATCGTGGTTGGTCCGAAGCTGAAGATGCACCAGTGTGGTCTGCCCAAAGAAATGGCGATCGAGCTGTTCCAGCCCTTCGTGATCCATCGCCTGATCCGCCAGAACATCGTCAACAACATCAAGGCCGCTAAAAAGATGATTCAGCGGGCCGATGATGAGGTGATGCAGGTGCTCCAAGAAGTGATCGAAGGCCACCCGATCCTGCTTAACCGGGCACCGACCCTGCACCGTCTCGGGATCCAGGCCTTCGAGCCCAAATTGGTGGATGGTCGCGCCATCCAGTTGCACCCACTCGTTTGCCCAGCCTTCAACGCTGACTTTGATGGCGACCAGATGGCCGTGCACGTGCCCCTGGCGATCGAGGCCCAGACCGAAGCTCGGATGTTGATGCTCGCTAGCAACAACATCCTTTCCCCTGCCACGGGGGAGCCGATCATTACCCCGTCCCAGGACATGGTGTTGGGTGCCTATTACCTCACCGCCACCCAGCCCGGCGGGGTCAAGCCTGAATTTGGCGATCGTAGCCGCACCTTTGCGGGCCTCGATGATGTGCTCAATGCTTTCGATGAGAAACATCTGACCCTGCATGACTGGGTGTGGGTGCGCTTCAGCGGCAGCACCGATGACGAAGATGAGGACAGCAAGCCCCAGAAGGAAGAAAGCCTTACCGATGGCACCCGCATCGAGCAGTGGAAGTATCGCCGCGATCGTTTCGATGAAGACGGAGCGTTGATCAGCCGCTACCTGCTAACGACCGTGGGCCGTTGCGTCATGAACCGCACGATTATTGATGCGGTGGCCGCCGCCTGAGATTCCGGACGATTTTCCTTCTTTTTATCCCGCTTCGCGAGCAGCCATGACCGCCACCCCCGCCAAGAAGACCACCAAGAAAGTCAGCAAGAAAGCCGCCGCCGCGGCTGCCGCTGCTGAAGCCGCCCTGCCCGTTTTGGGTGCCGTTGCTCCCCTCAGTAAGGAGCCGGCTCCCTTCCGCAACCGGGTCATCGACAAGAAGGCCCTCCGTACCCTGATGGCCTGGGCCTATAAGCACCATGGCACCGCGGCCACGGCCTCGATGGCCGATGACCTCAAGGACCTGGGTTTCCGCTATGCAACCCAGGCGGCGGTGTCGATTTCGGTGGAGGATTTGCGGATTCCTGGCGAGAAAGCCCGTTTGTTGGCTGAAGCGGAGCAACAGATCACCGACACGGAAGAGCGCTATCGCCTTGGTGAGATCACCGAGGTGGAGCGTCATACCAAGGTGATCGACACCTGGACCGAAACCAACGAGCGTCTGGTGGAGGAAGTTAAAAAGAATTTTAACGACAACGACCCGCTTAATTCGGTCTGGATGATGGCCAACTCTGGGGCCCGGGGCAATATGTCCCAGGTGCGTCAGTTGGTGGGCATGCGCGGCCTAATGGCCAACCCCCAGGGGGAAATCATTGACCTGCCGATTCGTACCAATTTCCGCGAAGGCTTAACGGTCACCGAATACGTCATCTCCTCCTATGGCGCCCGCAAGGGTCTGGTGGATACGGCCCTGCGCACGGCTGACTCGGGCTATCTCACCCGACGTCTGGTCGATGTGGCTCAGGATGTGATTGTGCGTGAGGACGACTGTGGCACGACCCGCGGTATTCCGATCGACGCCGATGAAAAGGGCCGTTTCTTCGCCAAGCTTGTGGGTCGTCTCGCCGGCGAGCGGGTGGTGGATGCTAACGGCGAAATCCTGGTGGATCGCGATGGTGAAATTGATCCGCCCCTGTCGCGTCGGATTGAGGCAGCCGGCGTTAAAACCGTGGTTGTGCGTTCACCGCTCACCTGTGAAGCGGCCCGCTCCGTTTGCCGCAAGTGCTACGGCTGGGCCCTAGCCCACAACCAATTGGTTGATTTGGGTGAGGCGGTTGGCATCGTGGCGGCCCAATCGATTGGTGAACCGGGCACCCAGCTCACCATGCGGACCTTCCACACCGGTGGTGTGTCCACGGCCGAAACCGGTGTGGTGCGCTCCCTGATTGAAGGCACCGTGGAATTCGATGCCAAGGCCCGGGTGCGGGCGTTCCGCACTCCCCACGGCGTCGAAGCCCAGATCGCCGAAACCGATTTCAACCTCCAGGTGAAGCCTTCCGGCAAGGGCAGGCTGCAACGGCTGGAGATCACCACCGGTTCGATTCTGTTTGTCGACGATGGCGCCCAGGTTCCTGCCGATTTGATTCTGGCCCAAATCTCGGCAGGCGCTGCTGTCAAGAAGAGCGTTGAAAAGGCCACCAAGGATGTGATCTGCGATCTGGCCGGCCAGGTGCGCTACGAGGATGTGATTCAGCCTCGGGAAGTGACCGACCGCCAGGGCAACATCACCCTTAAGGCCCAACGACTGGGGCGTCTCTGGGTCTTCAGTGGCGATGTTTATAACTTGCCGCCCAATGCCCAGCCGGTTGTCAATGGCACCGTGCCTGTTCACACCGGAGATGTGCTGGCCGAAAGCCGGCTTGTGAGTGAATACGGCGGTGCCGTGCGCCTACGCGAATCCACAGGTGACTCCCGTGAGGTGCAGATTGTCACCTCCAGCTTGACCCTTAAGGATTGCAAGCTGGTGGGTGAATCCACCCATTCCGGTGAAATTTGGCACCTGGAGGGCAAGGAAAATATCCGCTACCTGCTTAAAACAGCCCCTGGCAGCAAGATTGGTAGCGGCGAAGTGATCGCCGAATTGGCAGATGATCGCTTCCGCACCCAAACCGGTGGTTTGGTGAAGTACGCCCCAGGCCTGTCGATCAAGAAGTCCCGTTCCGCCAAGCACGGCTTCGAGGTCAGCAAGGGTGGCATCCTGCTTTGGGTCCCCCAGGAAACCCATGAAATCAACAAGGACATTTCCCTGTTAATGATTGAGGATGGCCAGTGGATCGAAGCCGGCACTGAAGTTGTCAAGGACATCTTCAGCCAGACCGCCGGCATTGTTACGGTGACCCAGAAGAATGACATTCTGCGTGAAATCATCGTTCGCTCCGGCAGACTGCACCTAGTTGCCGATAGCAAGGTCCTTTCCCGCTATGGCGGCGATGGAAAGATGGTTAACCCCGGTGAGGAGATTGCCCCAGGCCTGGTGGCAGAAGCCATGGTCTTTGTGGAGGCTGTCGATACACCGGAAGGTGGTGCCGTGTTGCTGCGGCCCGTGGAGGAATACAGCATTCCTGACGCGGCCCACCTGCCCGATTTAGGCAGCGTTAAGCAGAATGGCGGTCCTTCCCTGGGCCTTAAGGCTGTTCAGCGCCTGGCCTTCAAGGATGGCGAACTGATCAAGTCTGTTGAGGGAGTTGAGCTGCTGCGTACCCAGCTGATCCTCGACACCTTTGACACCACGCCCCAGATGACTGTTGATGTGGAGGCGGTTCCTGATAAGCGCGCCAAAACGATTGAGCGCTTGCAACTGGTGATTTTAGAAACCCTGCTGGTGCGCCGCGACACCCTCTCCGATGCAAGCCACGGCTCTACCCACACCGAATTGCAGGTGGAAGATGGCATCGCCGTGAAGAGCGGTGATGTGGTGGCCACCACCCAGATCCTTTGCAAGGAAGACGGGGTGGTGCAGCTGCCCGATCTGGTCGATGGTGAACCGATTCGCCGTCTTATCGTTGAGCGCCCCGGTGATACCCGCACAATCGATCTAGCCGGCAACCCGGCCCTTGTCGAAATTGGCCAACGCCTCGTCGATGGTGACCCACTGGCCGCCGGCATTGTGTCCCCCTGTTGCGGCCAGGTCGAAGCGATGGAGCCCGGCTCAATCACCGTGCGCTTGGGTCGTCCCTACATGGTTTCACCCGACTCGGTCTTACACGTGCGGGATGGCGAACTGGTGCAGCGGGGTGATGGCCTGGCCCTGCTGGTGTTTGAGCGCCAGAAAACCGGTGACATCGTCCAGGGCCTGCCCCGGATTGAGGAACTGCTGGAGGCCCGCCGCCCGCGGGAATCCTCCGTTCTCTGCCGCAAGAGCGGCACGGTGCAGATCAAGCAAGGGGATGATGACGACTCGATCACCGTGTCCGTGATCGAAGAGGATGATGTGATCACCGAGTACCCGATTCTGCTCGGTCGCAACGTGATGGTTAGCGACGGCCAGCAGGTCACTGCCGGCGAATTGCTGACCGATGGCCCGATCAACACCCACGAGTTCCTCGAGTGCTTCTTTGAAGACCTGCGCCTGCGCAAGTCCACCATGGAGGCTGCCCAGGAAGCTATCTCCAAGTTGCAGTTCCGCCTTGTGCAGGAAGTGCAGAACGTCTACAAATCCCAGGGTGTCACCATCGATGACAAGCACATCGAAGTGATTGTTCGCCAGATGACAAGCAAGGTGCGGATTGAGGATGCCGGTGATACCACCCTGCTGCCCGGCGAATTGATCGAACTTCGTCAAGTCGAGCAGGTCAATTCCGCCATGGCGATCACCGGCGGCGCTCCCTCCGAGTTCACCCCCGTGCTCCTGGGCATCACCAAGGCCTCCCTCAACACCGACAGCTTCATCTCAGCGGCCTCCTTCCAGGAGACCACCCGGGTGCTAACCGAGGCGGCGATCGAAGGCAAGAGCGACTGGCTGCGCGGCCTCAAGGAAAACGTGATCATCGGTCGCCTGATCCCCGCTGGCACGGGCTTTAGTGGCTTCGAAGAGGAGCTCCGCTCCGAGGCCGGTCCCCACCCGGACATCCTCGATGAGGAGCCGGCGGGCTACCGCCGGATGCAAAATCTTCGCCCCGACTACACGGTGGAGATGCCCGCAGCCCCGGCCGCCACGGCCCAAGCCCTGCTGGATGATCCCTCCGACGATGAGCTAGAGGCCACCCGCAGCCGCCACGGCATCGAGGCCACCGTTAGCAGCATGGCGGCCTTTACTCGCCCCACCGTCGAAGACGGGCTTGAGGAGGAGTTGCTGCCCGATCCAGCGGCCCTAGAGGGTCTGCAGGAAGAGGGTCTGTTAAGCGACGATTGATCGCGCGGCTTGCCTGAAACGGCTCGTCCCTGAACCCGGACGGTTCCGGGTTCAGGTTTTTCTCCCTTCGCTGGTTCTGCCATGCTCCAACCCTCCCTGGTACCGAAGCGGCAATTGCCCCGTTTTGGCTTCCACAGCCATACGGAATTATTCAATGGACGGGCCGCCATGCTCGGCTTCATCGCCTTGCTGGCTGTGGAAGTGAATCTGGGTCACGGCCTGCTGGTCTGGCCCTGATGGATCCGGCCATCCCCCTGTTGGGGCTGGGCCAGGCCGAATTGGAGGCCTGGGCCACGGCCCAGGGCCAGGCCCCCTTTCGGGGCCGCCAGCTCCATGACTGGCTCTATGCCAAGGGGGCCCGCAGCGTCGAGGCGATGTCCGTGCTGCCCAAGGGTTGGCGCGAAGCCCTGAGCAGCGAGCCTCCCCCGGGGGCCTTTGATTGGAGCGGCCGTTCGCGGGAATTACACCGCAGCGTGGCCCGCGATGGCACCACGAAGTTGCTGCTGGCCACCAGCGATGGCCTCAGCATCGAAACCGTGGGCATCCCGGCCTCAGACCGGCTCACCGTTTGCGTCAGCACCCAGGTGGGCTGTCCGATGGCCTGCCGCTTTTGCGCCACCGGTAAGGGGGGCCTGCAGCGCTCGTTGGCCGTGCACGAGATCGTTGACCAGGTGCTGAGTGTGCGCGAGGTGATGGAGCAACGGCCTAGCCATGTGGTGTTCATGGGCATGGGTGAGCCGCTGCTCAATATTGATGCCGTGCTTTCGGCGATCGATTGCCTCTGCCGGGACCTTGGCATGGCCCAACGCCAAATCACGGTCAGCACTGTGGGGGTGCCCCATACGCTGCCAACCCTGGCGGAGCGATCCCTTGAGCGATTAGGACGGGCCCAGTTCACCTTGGCGGTGAGTTTGCATGCCCCCGACCAGCGCTTGCGCGAGGAGCTCATTCCCACGGCCCGGGCCTATCCGCTCGAGTATCTGCTGGAGGATTGTCGACGCTATGTGTCAATCACCGGCCGAAGGGTGAGTTTTGAGTACATTCTTTTGGGTGGCCTCAATGACCAGCCGCGCCATGCTGTGGCCCTGGCCCAGTTACTGCGGGGCTTCCAGAGCCATGTCAATTTGATCGCCTACAACCCGATTGAGGAAGAAGAGTTCCAACGCCCCAATCCGGCGGCTGTGGAGGCCTTTCGCCGGGCCCTTGAGCTGCGCCACATTGCCGTGAGTGTGCGGGCAAGCCGTGGCCTCGATGCTGACGCGGCCTGCGGCCAGCTGCGGCGGCGCCTGGGGGGCAGCCTGGAACCCGCCCAACCCGGCCGGATCTGATGCCCGGCCTGGGCAGCAATCCCCCGGGATCCTCAGGTGGAATCCCGGCTGGGATCGAAGGCTCCCTTGATCCCATCGCCATTCCAAGGGGTCAGCCAAGTCATCAGGAGGAAGGCCGGCAGGGAGGCCGCTGCTGTAAGCAGAAAGAAAGGGCTCCAACCGATCCCTTCCGCCACGAAGCCTGCCTGGCCTGAGAGCACCGAGCGGCTGAGGGCGTAGACCCCGGAAAGCAGGGCGTACTGGGTGGCCGAGAAGCGGGGGTTACACAGGCTCATCAGCAAGGCGACAAACGCTGCCCCCACCAGGCCGCCGCCGAGGTTCTCCAGACCCACCGCCAGCAGCAGGCCAGTGCTGCCGCCATGGAACTGGGCCAGGGCCCCGTAGCCCAGGTTCCCAGCCGCCCCCACAAGGGCAAATAGCCAGAGGGAGCGGTTCATGCCCAGCCTGCTGAAGAGCAGGCCGCCCAGGATCGTGCCGACAACGGTGGCGCCGATGCCCCAGCCCGCGAGGACGGAACCGACCACGGCCGGCGAGAAGCCCTGCTCGATCAGAAACGGCACTGCCATCACGTTCAGCAGGCCGTCGGGCCAGCGGTAGAGCAACACCAGCGCCAGCACCATCCCGGCCCGCCCGGGACCCGTGCGATGCAGGAACTCCCGCGCCGGGCCGACCACCGCCTGGCGCAGGCTGCGCACTTGCTGCCCAATGGGCGGCAGTTTCGGGGCCGCAAGGGTGAAGGGCACCACCAGCAGCATCAGCGCAGCCGACCCCAGAAAGGCCAGGGGCCAGCCATAGCGGCTCGCCAGGATGAAGCCTCCGGCCCCAACCGCCAACATGGCGCCGCGGTAGCCCAGGTTGGTGGCGGCGGCACCAGCACCCCGTTCCGACTCCGGCAGCAGATCGGTGCGGTAGGCATCGACCACGATGTCCTGGCTGGCGCTGACCAGGGCCAGGGCCACGGCCATGGCGCCGATCGCCATGAGGCTGGCTGGATCGGGGCCGGGCCTGAGCCCTGCCATGGCGGCGATCAGGGCCACGAGCAGCAGCTGCAAGGCCAGCAGCCAGCCCCGCCTCCGGTCGGGCCAGGGGATCGGCCAGCGGTCCAGCAGGGGCGCCCAGACCATCTTCAGGGTGTAGGGCAACTCGGCGTAGGCCAGCAACCCGATCAGTCCCAGGGGCACCCCGCTGGCGGCGAGCCAGCCCTGCAGCAGCTTGGTACCCACCATGTAGGGCGTGCCGCTGGCGACCCCCTCGGCGGCGACGGCGGTCAAGCGCCGCCAGGTGCCAGCCGTTGGGACGGGCTCGGGGGGCATCGCAGGGGCTCAGATGGGCAAACCCTAGGTGGGGACTTTTGTTGAGCCGGGCCCGCTTGCCAGGGTCTGCAGGCGCGGTCCCGGCCGGGGCCCCAGTCCCCTAGGGCAATCCCCCTGGGGCCCTGGCAACGGGTTAGGACTCCAGGCCGCTGAGCCGCCGGTTGGCGGCTGTCCCCTAGCCCACCTGCAGCCCGCCAGAATGGGGTGACTGAGCGCCCATCCCGTGCAATTTTTCCGTTCCACCCTGTTGCCGGCGGCGATCGTGGTGCTGTTTGGCCTGGCCCTGTTTGCCGTCAGTGCCCGCATCTGGCTCCCGGGGGACATGGCGGCTCCGGCTCCGATCGCCTGACCAAGCGGGCTGGGCTTGCTGGTCAGGCCCGCTCTGGCTTTTACGATCAGCCGATGGCGGATCCCCTGCACCCGTTCTCCCTCAGTCCGGCCGAGCTGGCCCTGGACCCGGAGGTCCTGGCTTCCGAGCTAGCGGAGGAGCTGCTTGGCGATCCCCTCGACGACCTGGAGATTGATGCTGCCCAGCCCGATCTGGCGGCCGAATGCGACTTGGGCCTGGCCCTGCTCCAAGGCAGTTCCGAAGAACGGATGCAGGGCCTGCGCATCTTTTGTGAATACCGCGACCCCCGGGCCCCGGACAAGTTGCTGCCCTTGCTGGCGGCCAGTTGCCCGATCCAGCGCATGAGCGCCGTCTACGCCCTGGGCCGCAACCCCGCCCTGCAGGCCGTGGGGCCTTTGCTGGCCCTGCTTCAGAACGACAGCAATGGCTACGTGCGTAAGGCCGTGGCCTGGAGTCTGAGCAGCTACCCGGATGCCCCGGTGCTGACCCCCCTGATCCGGGCCCTGCAGAACGACATCGCCGCCGTGCGCCTCTGGGCGGCCAGCACCCTGGCCGATGCCGGCTCCACGGGCCTGGCCAAGGCCGACCAGGCCGCCGGCCAGTTATTGGTGAGCCTGCGCATCGACAGCGAGCCGGTGGTGCGCAGCAACAGCGCCTGGTCCCTGGGCCGGCTCTATGGCGATTTGGTGGAGCCGCGCCAACGGGAGGTGGAGGGGGCCCTGGTGCAGGCCCTGCTCCAGGACAGTGATCCCACCGTGCGCGATGAGGCCCGCCTGGCCCTGGAACAGCTCGAGGACCCCGAGGTGCTCGAACGGCTCCACACCTTGGTTGATGAGGGCCTGCTCAGCTAGGTCCGTTGCCGCAGGGCAGTGGAGGCTTTTTGTTGAATCAGGGCCCCCTTGATTAGCTGACCAGGTGCGAGCGCGCCTAGGGACGATGGTGAGCCCAAAGGTTTTGCAACCTCACCGGCTTGGCACCCCGGCTAGCATCCGGGCCACCGAGGGCTGATCGGGCATGGGCCAGCAATCGATTCGTTATCGCATCCTGGCCAATGGCAGGGTCGAGGAGGAGGTGATCGGCGTCCAGGGAGCCGCTTGCCAGGCCCTCACCGGCGCTATTGAAGCGAGCCTTGGCACCGTGCTCTCCTCCCGGCCCACGGCCGAGGCCTATGGCCACGATGCCGTGACCAGCCTTCATCAGCAGGCTTCCTTGGAGCAGCAATCTCCCTAGGGCCTGCCCCCCCCACCGCCC
>Ga0310332_10119_pt1 | contig 21614 bp, 24 predicted proteins | sample LakMicSRFLOrngD5_FD_195546 | JGI IMG/M metagenome (GOLD analysis project Ga0310332, IMG submission 195546) | Enriched freshwater cyanobacterial communities from Lake Michigan, Michigan, United States - MI23.SRFL.Orng.D5 (v2) (version 2) | ecosystem: Environmental > Aquatic > Freshwater > Lake...
GGCTGGAATCAGCAGGCTGTCACCTCGGCAGAGCTCTACAGGCACCGTCTCACCGTCTAGCTCAAGCAGGGCGCTGCCTTGGAGCAGGGTTACCCACTCGTGTTCCTCTTGGTCGTACCAAAAACCCTCAGGACTGGCTGCTAGGCAGGAGTGGATACGCTCAAGTCGCCAGTTTTTTTGATCCACTAAAACGACACTGATTTCCTGTCCCTCAAGAGGGCAGGGAGTAGCTAAGAGATTGGTTTCAGGTTGGCGGGGGGAATTGGTTTCACCCCAGCGCCGACCGATCTCGAAGCCCCGGCTGCGGGCTAGTTCCACCACCCCGTGGTGATCACTGCAGTCCCGCAGGGCCTGGCGCAGGGATGGCTCGGCCTCGCTGAGGGCCACGAAGGCATTCAGCTGGCGTACCTTCTCGAGAAATTGCTGCAATTGGGCTTCAGCCATCGCGGCCCCGTTCGTTTTGCTGGCTCAGGTCTTTGATCATCCGCCATCGCTGGAAGGATTCCCCAGCAAATATCACCTTCTCTTCGGCCTCGATCTGCCAGCCGAGCTGGAGCAAAAGCGGCTTGGAAAGCTGGCTCGCCTCGGTGTGCAACTGGCGGCCCCCCTGTTGCCAGGCGTGGCTTTCAAGGGACTGCAGGATTAGGCGGCCCCTTCCCTGCCGGGAGGCCCTGCCGCGGCAATAGAGAAGCGATAGCCGTTGCGGCGGATCAAGCACCCCAAAAGCTTCAATAATGTTTTGGTTGTTGGCTGCGCAGCTGGCTAGGCCATAGCCCCTATGCAGGGCTTCGCGAACAGCATTGCTGGTGTGGGCATGGTTGGCCCATGCCGCAATCTGAGCTTGGCTATAGAGGCCTTTGGCCTGGCTGATCACGGCGTCGTGATACACCGCTGCTACTTGATCGAGATCGACGGGATGCAGCACCCGCAGGTTTTCCATCCCGTTGCTGGGTTCAGCCTGCTTTCTATCACCGCTGCCAGCCAGCATCGAAATGGGCTGAATGTTTAGGCATTGAATTGCCTGGCAAAGCTTGGCAGCTGCAGTTAATGGTGTAAATTCTGAATGTAATTCCCAGGGGCAAACCTCTTAAGCCCCGCCAATTCACCCACCAATCCCCTAAATCGATGCTCACTGGATCGGAACTGCTTGCCAAGGTCAAAGAGCTTGGCGATGTGGGTAAGTCGGAGATCGTCCGGGCCTGCGGCTATGTCTCCAATAAGAAGGACGGCGGAGAGCGCCTTAATTTCACTGCCTTCTATGAGGCCCTGCTTGAAGCCAAGGGCGTTGAGCTTGGCGGTGCTGGCAAGGTAGGCAAGGGCGGCCGCAAACTCAGCTACATCGCTACCGTGCAAGGCAATGGCAACCTGCTGATCGGCAAGGCCTATACGGCACTGCTTGATCTCAAGCCCGGCGATGAGTTCGAGATCAAGCTCGGCCGCAAGCAGATCCGCCTGATTCCCGCCGGTGCCACCGACGAAGACGAAGAGTGATAGCAGCGTCCCCACTGGACCCTGCTTAAGCATCTATTGATTGTTTACCCCGGCTGGTCCGGGGTTTTTTTTGTCTTGCCGCCCACGACTCTCTGGTCAGGCGGCTAGGGCGATCTCACTGCCAAGCTCGACAGCTAGCTCCTGATAGTCATTCGGGTTGCAGGACAGCAGGATCAGTTGCATGCCGTGGTTGGCCCCTCGGCGCAGCATCTGCTGCAGCGCTTGCAGGCGCTGTTGATCGCTGTTGGTAAAGGCGTCGTCGAATATCAACGGCAGGCAATCGTCGTAGGCGGGTTGGAGCACCTCCGCTATGGCCAAGCGCAGGGCGGCGGCTAATTGTTCGCGCATGCCTCCACTTAGCTGCTCGAAGCCAAAGCGGTGTTGGCCCTGCTGAAGTTCGAAATTGCCAAACCCACTTTTGGGGTCAAAGTCCAGGCTTGCCTGGTGCCTGCCGTTTTGCAGGTAGTGGAGGTAGGGCCCAATGGCCTGCTCCAGCGGTTCGCTGTAGCGCTGGGAGAAATCCTGGCGGGTCTGGTGAAACAGGTTCTGCAACATCTGCAATGCCTGGGTTTGGAGCTCCAGCGCCTCCAGATCTGCCTGGGCCGACTCCCAGGCTGCCTGGCGATGTTCCACTAATGCCGTTGGATCATCCGAGCTAAGAGTGAGGCAGCGTTGCTCGTTTTGGCCGCGGCTGGTGAGCAGGGCGTCTTTCTCGCTATCTAGCAGGCGTAGGCGCTGCTCGATGGCGCCGCCAGCTGGCAGCTTGTCGAGCAGTTCCTTATCCAGGGCAGACAACTCCGCCTCTTGGATGAGCAGGGCCTGGCGGCTGCTGTTCACCGCATCAGTTAGTTGCTGCGCATCACCGTGACTGGCTTGTAGGGCTAGTTGGCGTTCCGCCAAGGTGCTCAAGGAGCCCGTGAGTTGCTCAAGGTTTCGCTCCAGCTCCTGGCTGCTTCGGTGCTGCTGCTCCAGCTGCTGGCGCCAGCTTGTGCGCTCGGCTTCGGCCTGCTGCTGCTTTTGACTGAGCTCGTTGGCTTGTTGCCGCAGCTCCTCGATCCAGGCCTCGAGCTCCGCGCGCCCCTGGGGCAGCTCGCCGCTTTCGGCCAGGCTCTGGCGCTGCAATTGAAGGTGTGCCAGCCGGCTGAGCAGGCGCTGACGCCTCGGCTCAAGGGCGGCGATCTGCTCTTCCAAGCGACTCCAGGGGATGGCGCTGGCCGCTTGGCGCAGGTTGGCCAGCTCGAGCTCCAGGGCCTGGCGCTGCTGGGCAATCACTTCTGCCGCTTCGCTGTTGGCCACGCCAATTGAGCTCTGCAGCTCGCGCAGGGCCGCACCGCTGTGCTGCAGGGCAGCCGCAGCTTGGGCGGTCGCCTCCCCTCCCCCAGGGCTGATTCGCAGCCTTACCCCGCAGCCCACCGCCAGCTCGGCGCTGCCATTGAGCTGAACCGTTTCTCCAGGGGTTAGGGGCTGGCCGGCGAGGCTTACGGGCTGATCCGCCTCAATCAAACAGATCGCTGTCGCCATGGCCTGGCTGCGGGCTTCGGCCTGGGCCCATTGCTGTTCGGCCTGCCGCAGGGCCTTCACAGCGGCGGCATCGATCGGGGCCAGCTGGGCAAGGCTCTGCTTGCACTGTTCCGCCTGGAGCTGGAGCCGCTGAAATTGTTGTTGATGCTCTAGGAGCTGCTGACCTTCCCGCTCGAGGTTGGCTAGATCGAGCAGTTGCTGGGCCAGCTCTAGACGCTCGACCTGTTGCTGCTGCTGGTTTTTCAGCTTCTGGCAGGCCTGCTCTGAGCTTTGGCAATTGGCTTCCAAGCTGCGGTTTTGCTGTTGCCGGCTGGCGCGTTGCAGCTGCCAGTCCTGCTGCTGCGCTCCTAGTTCGCCCAGCTGCTGCTGTACCGCTTGCAGCTGCGATAGGCCCTGTTCAAGATTGCTCAGTTGCTGGCGCAGGGGTTCGATCTGGGCTCGCCGCAGCCGCACCTGGGCCTCCAGCTGGAGAGCTCGCTGCAGCTGCGGTCGCTCCTGGGCTTCGATCAGCTGCAACCTTTGACCTATTTGGCGCAGCTGCTCCATGGCCGCTTCCAGCTCAGCTTGGAGCGATTGGGCCTGCTCCAGGTTCAGTAGGGCGCTTGAGCAGCGCTGGCGGGCCGCGGCCAGGGGGGAGCCGGCTTTCACCTTGCCTGTGGCCGTGAACTGCTGGTCGAGCCGCGCCTGCAGCTGCTCGCTTACCAGGCGGTCGAGGGGGGATTCCAGGGCTGCGGCCGCCGCGCCCCGCTGCTGCAGTTGTTGTACCAGCTGTTCAACGTCGTAGGCCTCGCTGGGGCTGCCCAGCAGGTTGGTGCCGGCCTCCCCCTGGCGCACCCAGAGGTGGGCCCAGCGCAGCGGCAACTGACTGTGGCGCCTGCCCTCGATTGGCCCATCCACCCCCAGTAGACGGGCCAGCTGCTCCTCCGCCGCCGCCCCCCGCAGGGCCAGGCCAGCATCGCTGCTGAGTTGGCAGGTGCCACTTGCCCCGGAAAAGCGCTTGCGTAGCTCCCAACGGGCGCCGGCCGCCTCAAAGCCCAGCTCCACCTCCGGCAGGCCGCTGTGCAGGCGGGAGCGCATTTCGTCTACCGCCCGGCCAGTGGCAGTGGCCTTCAGGAACAGCACCTTGTGCAGGGCCTCCACCACCGTGCTCTTGCCCGCCTCATTGGGGCCGCCCAGCAGGGTGAAGCGGGGATCGAACTGGAGCTCGAGCTGCTGGTGCAGGCGCACCTGGCGCAGGGTGGCGTGGAGCAGGCGCATATTTAGACCTGCAACTGGGCCACGGTCTGGTGCAGCTCGCTGAGGGCTAGACGCACCACCGTGGGGTCGGCGTCGCCAGGGGCCTTAAGACAGCGATGCAGCTCTTGGGCAACCCGGGCAACCAGGGGATCGCCGGGGCGCTGGGTGAGCTCGGCTAGTTCGGCATCTCCGGGCGCCGCTTCACAGCGTCCACGCAGCTTCAGGCGCAGCAGCTGGGCATCCAGGCGCTCCAGCAGTTCCGCGTAGCGGCGATGGCCAGCCAGGCTGAGGCTGCCGCCCATCTCCAGCAGCAGCAGGTCGCTGCCGATGCGCCCGCCAAGCAGGCGTTCCAGCTGGGCCTCGAGTCGCTCAAGGTCGCTGTCTTGCTGCAGTTGGATGCGCAGGGGATGCCAGCTAAGCGCTCCGGTGGCCAAGGGGCTCACCTGGGGCACCACGCCCCGCCCAAGCTGCACCTGCAACACCTGGCCGCAGCGGTAGTCGGCGCTGCGGGGAAAGCGATCTGCTTCAGGGGTGCCGCTATACCAAACCTTCTCTGATACCCGTTTGAGGCCGTGCCAGTCGCCTAAGGCCACATAGTCAACATGCTCCAACCAGGCCCCCTCCAGCCGCAGACGGTTGCTGGCATCGCCGGGGTTGTCGTCGTCTGGCTCGCCAGCGGCATCAAGGTCGGTGGCACCAAAGCCGTGAACCGAGCCATGGGCGAGCACCAACCTGGGCTTGTTTTTAGGCAGCTCAGTCCAGTTGAGGCCGTTGAGCCAGCCGCAGGGATCGCTTGCATCAGTGCGACGCAGGAGCGGACAGGGCAGCACTACCACTCTCTCCAGTTCGATGGGTGTGGCCTCCAGCAACACCTGCAGGTTGGCGGCGCGGCGCCCCTGCTCCGCCTGGAAATAGGGCGTATGCCACACGCTGCCTGGGGCACCGTGGTCGTGGTTGCCGGGGATCACCAGCACGGCACAAGGGATCGTGCCGATGGCGGCACACACGGCACTCACATCCGCTGCACCAGGCGTGGGTGAGTCGAACAGATCCCCAGCTACCACTACCAAGTCAGCTGCTGTGACGGCGGCGTGGGTTGCGATACGGCCGATTGCCTGGAGCCGCACCTGGCGCAGCAGGGCGCGTTTGTCTGGATCGCTGACCCGGGCATAGGGCTTGCCGATCTGCCAGTCGGCGCTGTGCAGCAGGGTGACGGGTGGCAAGGGGCTAGCCAGGACCCAGGTGGCGGCGTAGGACCCTGTTTAGCGCCTGCAGGCGCACACTGGAATCATCGGCACACTGGAATCATCAATAGCAAGATTGCCAAGATGCTGCAGAAGTTGTTGCGGGGGTTGGGGTTGGCCAGGTTGAGATGGTTTGCCGTTGTGATGGCGGCGCTGGTAATAAGTGCTGGCCCGGTTTGGGCTGCCCCTGCGGCGGATGGGGCTGAGCTGTTTGCCAACCATTGCGCTGGCTGCCACGTAAATGGGGGCAACATCATTCGCCGCGGCAAAAACTTGCACCTGGCTGCCCTGGAGCGAAATGGCATCGATGGTCCGGAGCGGATCGCCGTAATTGCCGCCGCCGGCCAGGGCCAGATGTCTGGTTATGCAGCCGTGCTTGGGGAAGGGGGAGCAGAGGCGGTGGCGGGCTACGTGTGGCAGCAGGCCCAGCTGGATTGGCCCAAGGTCTGAACTTGCTTCAGAAGGCCTGGATCCAGGGATACACCTGCACCTCAGTCCAGATGCCATTGCGCCAGTAGACATCTGCCTTAACCAGGGCTTCAACCTTCTCTTTGCTGTCGGCCTCGTAGATCCCGAACACATGGGTGCTGCCTTCGGTGGGTCCCAGGGTGATCAGGGTGCCGGCGTCCTTAAGGTCCTGCAGTCCGGCCAGGTGCTCTTCCCGATAGGGGCCGCGCTTTTCGAGGGCGTCATCGCAGTAGGTACCCCAGAGCACGAAGCGCATGGTGTTGGGAGTGATCGGGGCCTGACATTACGGGGTTACCGGCTTTCTGGGTGCCGATCAATGGTGTTAAGAAGGGTTCGACAAGTTTCCAAATAAACGTGCTTCGCTCCTGTCTCGTTCTTGCTAGCGCTGCCTTTTTCGCGGCTCCTGCCCAAGCCAACATGATCAAGCAGATCATCGTCGGCAAATGCTCCAGCGCCATGCAGGATGACTTCAAGAAGGCAGGCAAAACACCACCTGCTGGCATGGTCGACGAGACCTGTGGCTGCATTGCCGACGGCTACAGCAAAGGCCAAAGCTTGGATCAAGCCAAGGCGACCTGCGTGAAGCAGTCAACTGCCAAATACAACCCTTGACCCTTAGGGCTGTGAGCGATCCCGCTTACCCCCTACCGGGCCCAAGCCAGCGGTTGGCGAAGGTACTCAGCCCAATTATTCCTGAGCTGGCGGCCCTAGTGCACCAGACCCCCGGCACCCTGTCGCTGGCCCAGGGAATGGTGGGCTGGGATCCGCCACCGGGCGTAGCGCTTGCCGTGGCCGAGGCCCTGGCGACCGGGGGGCCAGCGCTGCACCGTTACGGGCCACTCCTGGGTGATCCAGAGCTGCTGGCGGTAATCACCGCCAAGCTCACCAACCAGAACGACCTCGATCTCATAGGGGCTGAGCTGCTGGTCACAGCCGGCAGCAACATGGCTTTCAACGCGGTAGCACAAGTGATCGCAGCGGGTCCCCCAGGGGAACCCAGCGAGGTGATCCTGCCTGTGCCCTTTTATTTCAACCACGTGATGGCGGTGCAGCTGGCCGGTGCGGTGCCAGTCCCGGTGCAGGCGGGCCTGATACCCGATCCGGAGCGGCTGGCGGCGGCAATCACCCCGCGCACCAGGGCCATCGTCACCGTGTCGCCAAATAACCCCAGCGGCGTGGTGATTCCGGCCCGGGTGTTGGCGGCAATCAACCAGCTCTGTGCGTTGCACGGCCTGTTTCACATCAGCGATGAGGCCTACGAGCAGTTCGTTTACGGCGAGGAGCCCCACTGGAGCGCCGGTTCCCTGCCGGGCAGCGCCGCCCACACCGTGTCGCTGCACTCGCTCTCGAAGGCCTATGGCCTGGCGGGCTGGCGGTTGGGCTATATGGCCGTACCGCAGGCGCTGCTGCCTTCCTTGTTGAAGGTGCAGGACACGGTGCTGATCTGTCCGCCCCGACTCACCCAGCACGCCGCCCGTGCCGCCATAGCTGCCGGACCGGCCTGGTGCGCGCCCAGGATCGCAGCCCTGGCGAAGCTGCGCCTGCAGCTGCTGGCTGCCGTGGCAGAGCAGCAGGCCCAGGGCTTGCCGGTGCGCTTGCTGGCCCAGCCCGATGGGGCCTTCTACGCCCTGCTGCAAGTTGCTGTGCCGTTGTCATTCGATGCGGACACGCTGATGCGCCGGCTGGTGCTCGAGCACCGGGTGGCGACCCTGAGTGGCGGCAGCTTCGGGCTGGATTCAAGCGACGCTGGGCCGGTGTTGCGGCTCAGCTACGGCCTGCTCGACGCTGCGGATCTAGCTGAGGCCCTCGATCGGCTGTTCAGCGGCCTGCGCCGCCTACTGGCTACAGCTGGCCCCAGCGACCAATAAAGGGCCAGCGCACCAGCAGGGCAGCCTGACCCATCTCGGGCCATAGGGACTCCAGCTCAGCCTGAAGGTTAGGGAGTGGATCGCTACCGGCCTCACGGCTGCGCTGCACCGCTGACCAGGTGCCGATATGGGCGATCAGTTCGGCCAGGGTCCAGTGGCGTTCGATCCATAGCCCCGCCGGAAACGGCCACTCCTCAGCTGGGAAGGCCAAACCGGCGTAGCTCTGCTCCACCCAGCGGCGCTCGGCGGGCCACCAGGGGGCCAGGGTGACGCTGTGGAACGTATCTAGTGCTGACTGGAGTCGTGGATCCGCCAAGCGGAACGGCAGGTAGCCAATCCAGGCCACTACAGCCCCCGATTTGCACACTCGCCGCACTTCGGTGTTGAAAGCATCGCCGGCAAACCAGTGCACTGCGGCCGCCACCAGCACCCCGTCGACGCTGGCGTTGTCCAGACCACTGCTGCATGCCTCAGCTAGCTGATAGCGGATCTGGGGGTGGGGGCGGGCGGCTGAGAGCTGGGCCGCACTGGCGTCTGTGGCAATCACCCGGGCACCGGCGGTTGCCAGGTCGATTGCGGCCTGGCCGCTGCCGCAGCCGCAGTCCCACACCAGGGGGTTGCTGGCCAGGTGGCCCAGGAAGGCCTCGAAGAAGGCTGCGGGGTAGGTGATCCGGTGGCGGGCGTAGGACGCGGCCACCGCGCTGAATAGCTTGGTTGCCTCGTTGGTTGCCTCGTTCATCGACGCTCTAGCACCAGCATTCGATTGTTGGCCGGCAGGGGCAGATCGGCTAGGAGCTCGAGACCGAGGTTTTGGGCTTGCTGCACCAGCTCAATGGCATCACGCACCCCCATGGCTGGATCGAGACTGCGCAGGTGCTGGTCGAAGGCGGCGTTGCTGGCGGCAGTGTGTATGCCGCCGTCGTGGAAGGGGCCATAGAGCAGCAGCAGCCCGCTAGGCCGCAACACCCGCGAGGCTCCGGCTAATAGATGGGTTACGGCCGCGGCCGACATGATGTGAGCCGTATTGGCACTAAATACAGCATCGAAGCTCTGGCATGGCCACTGCCCAGCGTCCGTGACATCCAGGGCTATGGCGGCTGGCAGCGTGGGGCTAAGGGCCTCCAGCTGGGCCTGCAGATCCGTGAGGCTCTCTTGGCGTTCACTGGGCTGCCAGCCGATCCCTGCGATCTGCTGGCAGAAGAAAGCTGCGTGCTGGCCGCTGCCTGAGCCGATCTCAAGTACTTGGGCGTGGGCCGGCAACCACTCTTTAAGCACAGCCAGGATCGGCCCTTTGTTGCGCTCGCAGGCGGGGGAAAACAGCATGAGGGGCTTAAGCGTCGAGCCCGGCCCGCAACTCGGCGCAGAAGCTCCCGGCCGCGGCGGCAACGTCGCCCTGCTGGCCATGGGCGGCCGCCATCACTTTCACTAGGGCACTACCCACAATTGCTCCATCGGCGCCCCAGTCGCGCACCTGACGGGCTTGCTCGGGGCCGGAAATGCCAAAGCCCACGGCGATTGGCGTATCTCCCATGGTCTTGAGTTGGCCCACCAGATCGCCCACCCGGGATTCAAGGTTTGTGCGCACCCCGGTCACCCCGGTGACGCTCACCAGGTAGGTGAAGCCGCGGCTGGCCTGATGGATTCTTCCCATGCGCTCGGCTGGTGTGGTGGGCGCCACTAGCAGCACCAGATCGAGGCCGGCAGCTGCTGCGATTACTGAGAGTTTCTCGGCCTCCTCAAGGGGTAGGTCGGGCACCACCAAGCCGGCGGCTCCGGCGGCGGCGGCGGCGGCACAGAAGGCCTCCATGCCGCGGTTGAGCAAGGGGTTGCTGTAGGTGAACAGCACCACGGGCATGGTCAGTTCACCCTTGAGGGAGCTGAGCATCTCCAGCACCCCGGCAGGGGTGGTGCCAGCTTTCAGGGCTCGGCTGGCGGCGGCCTGGATCACCGGTCCATCGGCCAATGGATCGCTGTAGGGAATGCCGAGCTCCACCAGGTCGGCGCCATTGGCCTGCAGGGCCAGCAGGCTGGCCCGGGTGTGGGCCAGATCCGGATCGCCCGCCATCAAAAACGGCATCAGGGCGCAACGTCCCTGTTGGCGAAGGGAGATGAAACGCTGCTGGATTTGGGTGGGGGAGGCAGACAAAGCAGCAGACACAGCAGCGATAAGGGCTTCGGCCAGTGAGCCTATGTCTCTCCCTGGGGACCTTCTGGCAGCTGGCCCGTTTCGCGCAGGAGTCGCTCCTGCTCTTCGGGGCTGAGGGCGTCAAACTTGCGCTGCAGAGCCTCAGTGGTGAAGGCGTCGTAGGCCTCGCGGTATTGGCGCCGCTGCTGGATAAAAGTCATTTTGCCTGTGACCACCCGAAACAGGTAGCTGCCCGTCCAGGCGAGTACCAGCACCATCAACAGGGCAGAGGCGGCGATACCAGCAGAAAAGCCCTCAAAGCCCCCGGCCTGAAAAATCCAATAACCGCCGCCGCCCAAGCCGAATACCCCTAGGGCCAGCAGCAGGGCCCGACCGTTGGTCATGAGAGCACGTTGCCCTGACCTGCCATGCGCAGGTTGATGAAGGGAGCAAACAAGATCAGCCCAGGGAAAAACAGGAACACCAGCCCGTAGACCCCGAAGCGCTCGAGCTTGCCCATCACCGTCCAACGCTTGATCATCCAGGCGTAGAGCAGCAGGGGCACGACCACTAGATAGGCGCCTCCGATCAGGGCATAGGCCACCAGCACCAGCAGTAGATCAGGCGAAACGGATTGAAGAAACCCGGGCAGCTGCACGGCAAACCTTCTTGTTGCCACCAATTTAGGATGGCCAGGAAGGGGGCATGGCGGAATTGGTAGACGCAGCGGACTTAAAATCCGCAGACGGCAACGTTGTGGGGGTTCAAGTCCCCCTGCCCCCATTGATTTTGGTTGGATTTGCCCGGTGCTGATTCGAGAAGTTTTGAGTGGTCGTTGGAAGCTGCTGCTGCTGGTGAGTGCAGTGGCGATTGTGGTGCCGCCTGAGGCGGCGGGCCCTTTCAAGCTCCCCTATTTCCTGCTTTGCGGCCTCGCCCTGATCCCCCTGGCCCAGATCACAGCTGAGCTGGTCGATCGCCTTGTGCACCGCGTTGGTGAGCGGTTGGGAGGGCTGCTGAACGTCACCCTGGGCAATTTGCTTGAGCTGGTGATCGCCTTGACGGCCTTGAAAAGTGGCCTTTACGACCTGGTGGTGTTGAGCATTGCCGGTGCCGTGATCACCAACAGTCTGTTGGTGCTCGGAATCAGCACGATCGTGGCTGGGAGGCGGGAGTTGGTGGTGGATCTCAATCGCCACAGTCGTGGCCTGAGCACCCGCCAGTTGCTGATAAGTGTGATTTTGATGTCGGTCCCCTCGATCTTTTTCTGGGACTCGATGCACCCGATCACCGAGGGCAGCAAAGTATTTGATCTGTTTGCCGTCTACTCCCTGGTTGTAGCGGTGATTGTGATGCTGGCTTATCTGCTTTCCTACCTATATCAACTTGGTACCCATCGGCGGCTATTTGCTGTTGAGAGGGAGATCGCAGAAGCTAGTGCTACCAGCGAGTCCCAGGCGTCCCTGCTGGCAATTGTGGGGGTGCTGGTTTTGGTGGCCCTGGCCATTGCCGGGGTTTCGGAACACTTGGTGGCTGGGCTCGAAGAACTGGTCGAAGGCAGTGCGGTCACCCCCCTATTTGTAGGCATGTTGTTGTTGCCGTTGTTTTCTGCAATTCCAGAAGCTCTGGTCGCCTTTCGGGCGGCCAGTCGAGGTCGCATGGCCCTGGCGATGGCCAGCACCGTCGAATCCAGTGTCCAGTTGATGTTGTTCGTATTGCCCGTCCTGGTGCTGCTCGGACCGCTAATGGGGCGTTTCCTACACCTCACCTTCCCGCCCCAGGCCCTTGCCTGCCTTGGGGCCACCGCCTTTGCCGTGCACTGGGTGACGGAAGGGGATTCCCTGACCTGGTACCAGGGTTTGCTGCTGCTCAGCATCTATACGGCCCTATTCGTGGGTGCTTTGTTGCTCAAACCCATCATTTGAATTGCTCAAGCGAAGGGGTACCTGGTCTCGGGCTATGGTGGAGGGGTCTGGCAGAAGCCGGCTAGCTCTAAGAGCTTGCGCAGGCCAGAACAAGCACCATGCATCCCCTGCGCTTCCTGGGGAAGGCCAATCAGTCTGCCAAGTCAGATCTGTTGGCCAAGTCAGCTCAGTCCAGTTTGATTGTTCTGCTTAGCGATTGCTCCGTGTGAATTCCCCTTAGGGGAATGGCAATCCTTCGGTGCGAGATCCATATCGATTCACTTTTCCATGTTTATTGTTTCCCCGTCCCCATCCCGCTCAAGCCGCACCAGCTATCCCAGCTGCCCGCTGCACTCCCGTCCCCAAGGACGTCCCCCCTCCCAACCGCTCACTTGGGAGGAGTTGCTAGGCCAGCGCTGAGCAGGGCCGCAAAGTGGCTGCCCTCGTCTCCAGGGGTGTCGGAGGTGTTTAACAGCACATCCAGATGCTCGCCCCAGCGCAGCGTCAACTCATGCAGTACGGCGTCTTGGTCAGAACCAGCCAGCCAGCTGGTGTTGAGAAATACCGTTTGGCTGCTTTCTGAAAAATGGCTGCGGGCCCCGGGCAATTCGTCGTCTGCCATCAACTCCACCGTTGGCAGACCACTGAAATCGCCCTGGGCTAAGGCCTCAGCCAAAGCGGTCAGAGCCAAAGGCTCCTTACCTAATCCCAGGGCATGGACAGCGGCGCTCACAAGTTCGCCGTTCTGGGCCCATGCCTGGACCTGCTGCTGCCAGAGACCAAGCAGAGCTTGGCGTTTGGTTGCGGTCATGGGGCCTGCAGGCGCTGCCGCTGCAGGTAGACACGAATCAACTTTTCGTCCATCAGCCCCTGGCGCGCCAGAGGCGCTTCATTGCAGCGCTCGAACAGTCCCAGCAATGTGGAGGCCTGGAAGTTGAAGCCCTGATCGGCGGCTATGGCCACCACATCGGGAGCTGATATCACATCGTTGAGCAGGTCTCGCAGGGCACCATCCTGCTGAATCTGGCCCAGAAAGGTAAAGAGGCTTTCGAGCTCATCGGACTGGGCCGAGGCAGCTGCGGCAATTGTGACGTCCGGATCAATCACTCGAAATGTCTGCCTAAGTTCTAGAGAAATCGTAGGTCGCAGTCCCCGGCTTGGCCCCTGTCGGCGGCTGGACCGTACAGAATCCCAATATCGATTCTTCGGCAGCCCTCACCGAGGCCACTTTGGCCAGTGGCGAGTTGTTTGTGAGCGGGTGGCTCCTCTGCCTTGCTCTGTTGTTGAGTACTAACCAGATTGTGATCGCCCCCACAGTGGTGTCTCTAGGCACCATCGTGCCAGGGGTATTTGAGAGTTTGATCTCCACGATTCAAGACTGCGGCGATATCGCCATCAGCAAAATTCTGGGTAAAAATATTTTTAACGTCTTGGTGGTGGTCGGTCTTTGCGGTGTGGCCTCTGCTGGCGAGGGCCTCATGGTGGTTCCGTTAATAGTTAACCGCGATTTCCCGATTACGATGATCATTGTCCTAGCCCGGCTCGGTGGGCGTTGGGTGCCCCTGGATCGGATCCTCGAAGGGTGGGAGAGCAGCCAACTCGATTCAAGTAACGGTCTCTGACAATGGATCTCACACCGCAGCAGCGGCGCGCCGCCACCCTGGCCGCCCTGCTGGGCAATGCCCTCGAGTGGTTCGACTTTGCCGTTTACGGCTATGTAGCCACCCCCCTCGGCCATGCCTTTTTCCCGGCCGAGGATCCGGGCCTGCAGGCATTGGCCGCCTTCGGCGTGTTTGCGGTGGGTTACCTGATGCGGCCCGTGGGCAGCCTGGTGCTCGGCCCGATCGGCGACCTGCTTGGCCGCCGCAACATGCTCAGCCTCAGCATCGTGCTGATGGGCGCCGCCAGCCTGTTGATTGCCCTGTTGCCGACTCATGCCCAGTGGGGTGCGGGGGCTGGGCTGGCTCTGCTGGGCCTACGCATGGTGCAAGGGTTTTCGGTGGGTGGTGAATTCACCGGTTCGATGACCTACGCCACCGAAGCGGCCCCCCCTGGTCAGCAGGGCTTGCTGGCCAGCCTGGCTACCGCCGGTGGCCTGGTGGGGTTCAGCCTGGGATCCCTCACCGTGGCCTTGCTGGCCCGCTCCCTCGGCGATGCCGCCATGGATGCCTGGGGCTGGCGGCTCCCCTTCGCCCTGGGTGGGCTGGTGGCTTTCCTGGGCCTGTGGATGCGGCGGCGCATGCCAGAAACCTTGGAGCCCCATCACAGCGATCCGCAACCTGCTGGTGCGGTTGGCTTGCTGCGGGCGATGGGGGGGCGGCTGGCCGAGGTGCGTCAGCAGGGTCCGCTGGTGCTGCGCATCATCGCGTTGGTTTCCTTCGCCAACGTCGTCTTTTATGTGCTGTTTGTCTACCTGGTCGACTACAGCGCTCACCAGCCCGGCTCAAGCTTGGCCCAGGCCAATACCACCTCTACCGTGATACAGACCATTGGCCTGCCCCTGGTGCTGCTGGGCGGCGTGCTGGCGGATCGCTGGGGCAAGTTGCAGGTCAACCGGCTCGGCACACTTCTGCTGGCCCTAGTTACTCCGATCGCCTTGCCTGTGGTGCAGTTGGCCGGCCCCAGCGGCCTAGTTATGGGTCAGCTGCTCGGGGTGTTGCCCGTGATGATGTCCATGGGCGGGCAGGGGGTGCTGGCGGTGGAGTGGGTGCCAGTGCGACAGCGCTGCACAGTTTTTTCTATCGCCTACAGCCTGGCTATGGCCCTATTTGCTGGCACCGCTCCAGTGGTGTGCAGCTGGCTGCTGGAGGAGCAGGGCTGGCAGTGGGGGCCGGCCCTCTATTGCTGTCTGTTTGCCCTGCCGGCTTGGTGGGCGCTGAAGGGCCAAGGACCAAGGGCCAAGGACCAAGAACCAAGGCCCTCACCTAGGAGTGGGGGGCTTTTTTGCCGCCAGCCACCAGCCAGGCGCTCAGGGCCAACAACAACACACTGCCGCTGAATACCAGCAGGTTGGTGGTGCTATGGATCGGGAAGACCAACATGGCCTTGAAGGCGGACACTATCAACGCCACTACGATCACCTTTACCAACTTTTCCTTGAGGTCATCGAGGCTGCGAATGTCGAGCAGGCCGCTGCCGCCGTCTTTGCCGTCCTCGTGCGCCGCTTCAATATTGGAGATCAGCAGCTCATACACCCCGTAGCCGAAGATCATCAGGGCGATGCCGATCAAGTAAAGGTCGACTCCGCCCACCAACTTGCCCAGCTGCAGGGCGATTGCGTAACTGCTGTCGACTGAGCCTTTGAGCAGCACTTTCAGGGCCCCAAGCACCTCCATGGTGCCGGCAAGGTATGCGGCTGCAGCACTGAGCAGGCTCATCACCACCGGCACAATCGCGATCAGTCGGAAGCGCCACAGCCAACGCTCAAATATCCACTCGAGGCGTTGTTGACGGTGAGCCATGGCTTTGATCATGAGCCTGAGGCCGTCACACTAACCTTCCTGCAATACTGCGCCGAGATCGGAATTATCCATGGTCCTGCTTCACCGGTTCACTGCCGCCGTCCCCCTGATCGCGTCCCTGGCCCTGGTGGGCTGCGCCAGTGATGGAGGTGGAGTTCAAAGCCAGAAAATGGCCGCAATTAAGGCTCGGGGTAGTTTGATCTGTGGTGTGGACGGCAAGCTGCCGGGTTTCAGTTTTGTGAGTCCTGACGGCAGCTACAGCGGCCTGGACGTAGACATTTGTAAGGCAACAGCGGCTGCGGTTTTATCGGATCCTGCCAAGGTCACTTACCGCGACCTCAGTGCCACCGAACGCTTTGCGGCTCTGAGCAGCGGTGAAGTTGACCTACTTTCCCGCAACACCACCATGACCCTCAGTCGCGATGCGCCTGGCGGTAATGCTCTCGCCTTTGCCCCCACCACCTTCTTTGATGGCCAGGCCGTGATGGTGCCCGCCACCAGCGGCATTCGATCCCTTAAGGACGTTGCCGGCAAGCCGATCTGCGTGGAGACCGGAACGGCATCAGAACTCAACCTGGCCGACCGTATGCGGGAGCTCAATGCCACCTACACCCCACTCAAATTTCAGTCGGGAGATCAGACCTACGCGGCCTACCTGCAGGGTCGCTGCGTTGCCGTCACCACCGATCGCTCCCAGCTAGCAGCAAAGCGAACCGGTTTCCCGAAGCCCTCTGAACACATCCTGCTTCCAGATGTATTGAGCAAGGAGCCCCTCAACCCTGCCACTATCAATGCCGATCCGGCCTGGGCTGATGCCGTGCGCTGGGTCGTTTACAGCCTCATTCAGGCTGAGGAGATGGGCATCACTGCCGCCAACATCGACGCAAAGGTGGCTGAGGCCAAGGCAAACAAAAACCTTGCCCAGCTTCGCCGCTTTTTTGGAGTGGAGGGTGATCTTGGCAAGCAGCTGGGGTTGCCTGCCGATTTCGTGGTTCGGACCGTAAAGGCTGTGGGTAACTACGGCGAGGTGTTCGAGCGCAATGTGGGCACGGGATCTCCCCTCAAACTGGAACGGGGTGTGAATCAGCAATGGCGTCAAGGGGGCTTGATGTATTCGCCGCCCTTCCTGTGAGGTCCATTAGCGCCGGCACACTGCCATGACGAGCCGATCTGAAGTCACCCCCTGGTGGCGCAACCGCCGCTACCTACCCTGGCTTGTTCAGGGGGCGGTGGCTCTGGTAATTGGGGTGGTGGTGGCATTTCTGCTCACCAACCTGCTGCTCAACCTCACCGCCCGGGGCCTGCTGCTCAGCTGGAGCTGGCTGGGGCAACCAGCGGGATTTGATCTGGCTGAAACAATCCTGCCGTTTGATGCCAGCCTTCCCTATTGGCGAGCCATGCTTGCGGGATTGGTCAACACCCTGCGGGTGGTGATCGCAGGCTTGGTGGGTGCGACTGTCCTAGGCACCCTTATCGGCACTGCTTCTTTCAGCAGCAATGGGCTGCTGCGGAGACTGGCTCGGGTGTATGTGGAGGTGATTCGCAATATCCCCCTGCTGCTGCAACTGATCTTCTGGTATTTCGTAGTTTTTCTGGCCTTGCCGAATGGCCGCGACGCTCTGCAACTGCCAGGGCTAGTGCTCGCTAAATCAGGACTGTTTTTAGGCTCCCCCGAATTGGTAGATGGGGTTTGGCAGGCCCCTCTGCGCTTCACCGTTGAATTTGGGGCTCTGCTCACCGGGCTGGTGGTTTATACCGCTGCCTTTATCGCCGAGGTGGTGCGCGGCGGTATTGCCTCTGTGCCTAAGGGACAGTGGGAGGCAGCCACCTCATTGGGTTTTCCGCCCCTTCTGACCCTGCGGCGAATCGTTTTGCCCCAAGCCTTGCGCGTGATTGTGCCGGGGCTCAACAGCCAATACATTTCACTGGCAAAGAATTCCTCACTGGCAGTGGCCTGTGGCTTCACCGACCTCTATTCAGTTTCGGAAACCACCCTCAATCAAACCGGCCGTGCCATTGAGGTGATGTTAATTCTGTTGGGTTCATATTTAGTCATCGACCTTGTGATTTCTGCACTGATGAACGGGCTCAATGGCCTAGTGCAGCTAAGAGAACGCTGAAATGGCAACTACCCCTCCTCTGGTGGTGCGAGCAAGTCCTTTGCGCAGATTGCAAAAGGAGCTCTTTGGCAGCCGACTCGATGGTCTGATTTCGATCGCCTTGCTGGCAGCCCTGCTGGCGGCGGGTTTGGGCTTTTTCCGCTGGGCGCTATTCCAGGCCCAATGGGCCGTGCTCAGTGCCAACAGCACCCTGTTTGCTGTAGGTCGCTACCCAGTGGAGCAGCAGTGGCGCCTATGGCTGCTAACTACCTTGCTGGCCCTGGCAACTGGGTTTAGTTGGGGTTTGTTGAGGGCTTTTCCCGGCTCCGGTGCTGTTCGTGCTCTTTGGCCCCGCAACGACCGCTGGGCCGCCGCAATCCTGGCGGTGCTGGCCCTCTGGCGGCCCATGGCCCTACAGCTAACCCTTGCCATCCAGGTGCGCTGGTGGGGGATTGCGGGTCTGTTGCTGCTGGCCCGCTGGGCTGCTGGGCGCTACGGGCCAGCCATTCCCCAGGCTTGCCGCCGGCTGATTCCCCTGCTCTGGCCCCTGCTTTACCTGGTGGGCATGGTGCTGATTAGTGGCGGCCTGGGGCTGGTGCAGGTGCCGCCTTCCGAGTGGGGTGGCTTGCTGCTCACGGTGTTGATGGCCACCTTTGCCATCCTGTTGTGCTTTCCCCTGGGGGTGCTGCTTGCCCTTGGTCGCCGCAGCGAGCTGCCGCTGCTGCGCTGGGGCTCGGTGATTTACATCGAGTTCATCCGCGGGGCACCACTTATTACCCTGCTGTTTCTGGGGCAGAACATCCTCGGCTTCCTGCTGCCAGGCGGCCTGGCTCCCGATCGGGTTTGGCGGGCTGCCTGGGTGCTCACCTTCTTTGCTGCCGCCTATGTGGCTGAGGCGGTGCGATCAGGTTTGGTAGCGGTGCCAGCGGGTCAGTTGGAGGCGGCCCGTTCCCTGGGCCTGCCGGTGCCTCTGGCTCTGGTGCATGTGGTGCTTCCCCAGGCCCTGCGAGTTGCTCTGCCAGCCACGGTGGGCCAATTCATCACCCTGCTGCAAGACACCACCTTGCTCTCCTTGATCGGCCTGCTTGACCTACTCGGCACCGCCCGTACGGTGATGGCCAACCCAATGTTTCTCGGTAAGAACGCGGAGGTGTATTTAGTGCTCGCCATTTTGTTTTGGAGTTGCTGCGCCGCCCTTGGGCTGGGCAGTCGCGCCTTAGAAACTCGTCTTAATCCCCATTCCCCCTCTGCGCCGCAGGCATGACCAGCTCCCCCGCCCTGATGATCGAGGCCCGTGGGGTCGAGAAGTGGTATCCCAACGGCTTCCATGCCCTGCGGGGAGTTGATCTTTGCGTCCACCAGGGCGAGGTGGTCGTGATCATGGGTCCGTCGGGCTCGGGTAAGAGCACCTTCCTGCGCACCTTCAACGCCATGGAGGATTTTCAGAAGGGCTCAATCGTGGTGGATGGCATTGAAATCAGCGACGATTTGCGCCGCATAGATGCGATCCGCCGGGAGGTTGGCATGGTGTTCCAGCAGTTCAATTTGTTTCCCCACCTCACGGTGCTCGACAACCTCACCTTGGCGCCGGTGAAGGTGCGCAAGCGCCCTAAAGCTGAGGTGGAGCGCCAGGCCCTGGAGTTGTTGGAGCGGGTTGGGATCGCCGAGCAGGCCCACAAATTTCCAGGCCAGCTCTCCGGCGGCCAGCAGCAGCGGGTGGCGATTGCTCGCTCGCTTTGCATGGAGCCCCGCATCATGTTGTTTGACGAGCCCACCAGCGCCCTAGATCCCGAGATGGTGCAGGAGGTGCTGGCAGTTATGCAGGAGCTGGCCCGCGACGGCATGACCATGGTGGTGGTAAGCCATGAGGTGCGCTTTGCGCGTAAGGTTGCAAGCCGAGTGGTGCTTATGGCTGATGGCGAGGTGGTGGAGGTGGCGCCGCCGCAGCAGTTTTTTACTAACCCGCGCCATGAGCGCAGTAAGCAGTTCCTCAGCCAGATCAGCTGAGTCCTCCCTAATCATCCATTCCAACTACTTCTGATTTCATGACAACTCCCATGCCCCAGAACTGGCATGCCATCGATGGGCAATCCTGCCTGCAGGAGCTGCAGTGTGGGGAGGCTGGGCTGAGCACGGCAGAGGCAAGCCGGCGTCTGGCCGCTACTGGCCCCAACCGGCTTGAACTTGCAGCTGGTCGCAGCAACTTGTTGATCCTGTGGGACCAGTTCAGCAACGTGATGTTGATCATGTTGCTGGCGGTTGCTGCTGTTTCCGCCGGCGTGGCCTATGTGGAGCAGAAGTTCCCTAAGGATGCGATCGCGATTGTGGTGATCGTTGCTCTCAATGGCCTACTGGGCTATCTGCAGGAGAGCCGGGCCCAGAAGGCGCTGCTGGCACTGCGCGATATGTCCCAACCCCAGGTGCAGGTGCGCCGCGACGGCCAGTGGCAAAAGTTGTCGAGTGAGGAGCTGGTGCCGGGCGACCTGATCCGCCTCGAGGCCGGCGATCGGGTGCCGGCTGATGGGCGCCTACTCGAGACGGCTGATCTGGGAGTGAGAGAAGCCGCCCTCACTGGTGAGTCGGAGGCCGTGTTTAAGCGAGCCGAGCTGGTGCTGGATTCAGCCACACCGATGCTGGAGCGCCAGAACTGCATGTTCCAGGGCACCGAGGTGGTGCGGGGAAGGGGGGTGGCGGTAGTGACCTCTACCGGCATGGCCACTGAGCTGGGTCAGATAGCCACCCTGATCAACACCGCTGGCGGCGAGAGCACCCCCCTGCAGGAGCGGCTCGATGGTCTAGCCAAGGTGCTGGTTGGCACAGCCCTGGCCCTGGTGGCAATTGTTGTGGGCCTTGGGTTGCTGCTGGGTCAAGACCCGTTCGACCTGCTCGAAGTTTCCCTGTCGATGGCGGTGGCGATTGTGCCCGAGGGCTTGCCGGCCGTGATCACCGTCACCCTGGCGATCGGCACCCAGCGCATGGTGCGGCGTGCTGCCCTGATTCGGCGTCTGCCGGCGGTGGAGGCTTTGGGCTCTGTCACCGTGATCTGCTCAGACAAAACCGGTACCCTCACCCAAAATCGCCAGGTTGTTCAGGAGCTGCGCTTCGGCAATCAATCGGTGCTGGTGGGTGGCCAGGGCTACGAGCCCACCGGCGAATTCACGACAGCGCTCCTGGCAGCACCTGAGGCTCCCTTGGCCGGGGCCCATCCTGGTTTGCAGAATCTGCTGCTGCAGGCCGGTGTGCTCTGCAGTGATGCCGAGTTGCGCCAAGGAGCAGAGGGGGCCTGGGAGGTGCTTGGCGACCCCACGGAAGGAGCCTTGGCCGTGGTGGCTGGTAAGGCTGGTTTCGACGATTTCGAGCTCAGGCAGCGCTATGCCCGCAAGGCCGAGATTCCTTTCAGCTCAGAGCGTCAGTTGATGGCGGTATGGGTGAATGATCCGGACGGCAGCCTCCAGGCTCCCCTCGGGGCAGCGGCAGAAGGCTCCAGTCAGCTGATGATCAGCAAGGGTGCCCCTGAAGTGATCCTGGCTAGCTGCAGCAGCTGGCTGGATGGTTCCGGGGTAGTGGCGCTCAGCCCCAATCAGCTCCAGTGGTGGATCGATCAAGCCCGCGACCTGGCGGCCTCGGGCTTGCGGGTGCTGGCCTTTGCCTGTGCTCCCCACCATTCCAGTCCGCAGCAAGACCTCTCGGGTTTGGTGTTGATTGGCCTGATGGCCCAGCTGGATCCGGCACGGCCCGAGGTCACTGAGGCGGTGGCGATCTGCCGCGGTGCTGGCATTCGGCCCGTGATGATCACCGGCGATCACCCGCTCACCGCCAGGGCCATTGGTTCAAAAATTGGTCTAACCACCATTGATGGTGAGGTGGTGCTGGGGCGGGAACTGGAAGCTTGCAGTGATGAGGAGCTGCGCGCGGTGGTAGCTCGCTGCAGTGTCTATGCCCGGGTGCCGCCTGAGCAGAAGCTGCGCATCGTTAAGGCCCTGCAGGCCAATGGCCAAGTGGTAGCGATGACGGGAGATGGGGTCAACGACGCCCCGGCCCTTAAGCAAGCCCATATCGGTGTAGCCATGGGCATCACCGGCACGGAGGTGAGCAAGGAGGCATCCGACATGGTGCTGCTGGATGACAACTTCGCCACGATTGTTAGCGCGGTTGAGGAGGGGCGACTGGTGTACGCGAATATTCGCCGCTTCGTTAAAT
>Ga0310332_10120_pt1 | contig 21413 bp, 24 predicted proteins | sample LakMicSRFLOrngD5_FD_195546 | JGI IMG/M metagenome (GOLD analysis project Ga0310332, IMG submission 195546) | Enriched freshwater cyanobacterial communities from Lake Michigan, Michigan, United States - MI23.SRFL.Orng.D5 (v2) (version 2) | ecosystem: Environmental > Aquatic > Freshwater > Lake...
GTACTGCATAGTTCCAGTAGAATTGCTTGTGTAATTTGTCATAGCATTTCGTACAATAGCGCACATGTTTAAACTCATACTATTACCTACAATAGTAAGCCTTTCGTGCATCTGCCGTTTTTTACCTAGGTCTAATATCTGAGCGGTTTGCGGTGGTAAGTTGCGAACAACAATAAAAGGTTGGGTAGTTTGTGTTTTAATAACAGCAGTAAGTCTGTGCTGCCCATTTATTAAACGACCTTTAGTATCAAAACCAATACAGTCTGTGCTAACTGTCCATTCTTGATTTTGCATTGCACTTATATGTTTACTTACATTTTTAATTGATAATTTTCTATTAGTTGAAAAGTTTTTTTCTAAGTAGGCTGTAGCTTTTTGCGGGGAAATGTACTCAACAGCAACATCTAAAACGCCAGTGTTTGAGTAATCAGTCTGCGAAAATGTGAGTAGGGCCATTGTAAAAAATAAAAAGCAGGAGACTTAGAATGTCTCCTGCACCACTGTACCGCAGGACTGATGCCTGTCAAGCATCAGCTCCAGAATTGAGTTGCCTGAGCCTGAAGCGCCTGGATCTCAGCTTTGGAACGTTCTGTCTCTTGGGGGGTTACAGAAATCGTGTCCCCGCACTCAGAACCCGCATCAACACTGGGAAGTGTGGGGGGACAGGCTTTTCGGTGTCCCCCCACTTTGGGCAGCTCCACAGCTTGGATAGTTCCAGCTGGTTTCTGAAGCTCCAGATCCTCCTCAGAGTGGGGGGACACCCCTACCCCCTGTCCCCCCACTATTTCCAGTGCCTGACTGGCTTTTGGAGTGGGGGGACACTTACTACCACACATATCACGCGAGAGCACTGCAAAGTACCGATTGACCTTGGTGCCCTTCTTTTCGGGGTGTGGTTCAACAGCAGTTATGACCAGGCCCCTAGCGATCAAGCGCTGGAGCGCCTTTTTGATAGCCACGACCGTGCCACCACATTGGGGATCACTCCGCAACTCACCTTGGGTACGACCAGTAGGGCTAACCCGCAGCCTGGTGAGCACCCGATCCACGATTGAAGCCGGACTGGTGCTCTCAGCACTCAGCTCCACGTAGTCCTTCAGCTCAAAGGTGAGGTCGTCCAGCATCTTCAGGAGGAGCTTGGCGCCACCCCGGCCTGTACGGCTCTTCTCAATGCGGATAACACGGGTGGAGAACCCAAGCTCCTCAACCTCCTTCTCAGAGGGCTTCCTGAGGCTCCAGACCTCATCTACGGCGTCCCTGATGGCGGTGGTACCCCTAAAGCCGCCGGACTTGTTGCTGTGGTGGACCAGCAGGATGGTGCAGGCCGGGAAGAGGCGGCCATTGTTGTTGGCCAGCCAGTACATCGGACCAGCAAATTCCTTGCGGTTCTCGTCAAAGGCCGAGCCCCTGGAGCAGCCGGTGATGGAGTCAATGATGACCAGAGCAGGCTTGTGCTTCTGGATCAACTTGACGAACCTGAGGTACCAGTTCAGATCCCAGCCCATAACGACTCGGATTGGATCGTTGCCATTCAGGTCCAGATCCTGCATCTGCTGCTTGACCTGTACCTCTGACTGGTCCCCGTTCAGGATGAGCACCTTGCCTTGTTTGACAGGCACCATGTCTCCACGGATGGAGAAGGGCAGGCCCCTAGCCACGTGTTTGGCCAGGGTCCAGGCGGTCATGGATTTGCCATCACCACCAGCACCGTGGATCATGACGACACCAGGGCTAGGCATCAGATCTGGAATTAGGTACTCCAAGGTGAGATCCTTCTCCAGCAACTGGCCAATATCCATGTCATCATCGCGCTGCTCGTACTGGATTTGGCTAATGAGTAGCCGCTCCAAAGCACCAGCATCCCGATAGCCAGCCTCCAGGGCCAAAGCATTCATGCGGTGGGCCATCTCCGCAGGATTATCCAAATCCTGGAGTTCTTTAGCCCGCTTAATCACCTCGGCATAGCTGATGGTGACGTTGCGAATCCTGAGGGTGGTGTCACCTTCAACAGCATCAACAACCTTCCGCAGATCCTCGGACAACCACAACCGGCCAGGCATCTGCTGATCGGCCATCCAGAACAGCGTTCCAAGGCTCACAGAACCACGCTTGAAGCTCTTCCAGACCTCTTCACAGGGGTTGGTGCCCTTAGACCAATCGTCGCTGTACTCAGGATCCTCAGCAGACCAGGCCGACCACAACGTCAAGCCCAGATCACTAGGCAGCTCGCTGTGGATCGCCATGCCCACCTTGACCCACTGGTCCCGGCTACCAGCCCCCTGACCTGGGATCACCTTTAGAGCCGACTGGATAATCTCAGCCACCTCACCTGGATCTCGATCTGAGAAATCCAGAGCCTTCCGATTTTTGATGAACCCGCCATCAGAGACACCTTTACCAGAGGCATCGCGCATTTCAGCCAGAAGCCATTCAGGTGCCTCTGGAATGTTGTTGAGATCGCCCTCAAAGCCATAGTGACCTTCTGGAGCCTTCCCATCACTGGAGCCCGGATAAGCGCCGTAGATGACCCCCTGACGGCCCCAGAGCACCTCGTAGCCCGCTCCGGTATCAGACAACCCAATGCCCCGCACATGGCCCCACAGAGCCTCTGGGACGCGGAACAGGTACTTGGCAGCGTTGCTCTTAGTCGAGGTAACGACTGGAGCACCATCCAATGTGTTGCCCCAACCTTTTTTCAGCCTGGCCAGGTTGCGATCCACATCCAGGATCACCAGGCCATTGCTCCTAGCCCCAGTAAAAACGCCAACTGCCTGGAACACCTCAGGCTTACGGGCGATCTGGAGCGCAACGTCCCCAGGCCCCATCACGACATGGTGCGACTTCTCAAGGGGCGTCTTGCCCTTGCTCTCCTTACCAGAGTGCAAATGCGCCCCTTTGACGTAAATCGGTGCATACGCACCACCCTGAGGCAGCTGGTGAACGAACGCCAGCAACTCTTGCGACTTCTGAGACACAGTGTTAGACTCCTACAGAACATTGGGAACTACACCCCAGAGGCCAATGGTCCTGGGGTGTTTTTGTATGGTAGCCAAGGCGGCAACCCCGTGCTACTGTGACACAACCGGCAGGACAAAACCTGCTGGAGCACCCACAACACTCAATCATGGCCTTTCTTTCCAAGACTGCAACAGCTGCCATCACCACCTCGTCAAGCGGTGGCGGCTACCTGAACCTGAGCAAACTCCAAGACAAAGGATCCGTCCGCGTCACCATCCTTAGCGATCAGCCCCTGGAGTACTACGAGGTCTGGGGCACCAGCGGCACCCAGTCCAAGCCCTTCCGCTTTGATTACCAGCCCACCCCCGAGGATGTGGTAGCTGAAATGGGCGACTTCGAGGCCCGTGAAGGCCGTGGCGGCCCTGGCACCCAGGACATCAAGTTCGCTATCAGCTGCCCCGTCTTTAACTACGAGACAGGCAACGTCCAGGTCTGGAGCGTCACCCAGAAAACCATCATGAAGGAGCTGGACGACATCTCCCAAATGGAGGACTACGACAAGGATCTCACCAGCATTGACCTGATCATCTCCAAGAATATTCAGGCCAACGGGATCCCCCAGTACACCGTCCGCCCTGTCCCCAAGAAAAAGGGCAGCCAAGAGCACATCACGGCAGCCTGGCTTGAAGCCCAGGAAGCTGGCTTCGAACTGGATCGCCTACTCACAGGCGGCAACCCATTCAAGGCCGCATAACGTTGCGTGGTACGCAACACCTGGCTCTAGTCCCCGATAGGTAAGCCCAGCGTTAAAGGCCCCTGCACTATGCAAGGGGCTTTTTTCGTGGTATTCTTTAATGGGGAAATAGTATTCAAATGCCTTCTAACACACAAGACACACTAGCAACTTTAAGGCGCTGGAACCTTGTGCAGGACAACAGCGGCCCCCACCGAACGTACTATCTGGCTGGAGCACCTGAGTTCAAGTACGCCAGCGTCACTCATATTCTCAAAGAGACAAGCGATCAAACCGGGCTGGTGCAATGGCAGAAGCGGCTGGGGCCTGAGGAGGCCAACAATCAGCGGCAGACTGCAGCAACCCGAGGCAATATGGCCCATTCAAGTGCTGAATACTTGCTTAAGACCGCCTCTGCACTGGCACGTCGAGCAGTCAACAAGCGCACCATCAAGTTTGACGACCGAGGGCTGGCGCGTATCCCACCCCCCATCACCAAGTGGGCATTGGAAAAGGTACACAAATCTTTACCTCCCGTGGGCTGGAGCGCTGCAGGCTACGCCCGAGGACTAACGCAGTGGATCGTTGAGAACGTCACCCAAGTACATGCCAGCGAGTTCTCAATACACCACCCTGCAGGCTTTGCTGGTACTGCTGATGGATTGGTAGACATTAAAGGAAAACTGTGCGTAGCAGACTGGAAAACTACAGTCAGAGAAAAACATTTAGATCCTGATCATCAGTACGTGCATCAATTAGGTGCATACAGCCTGGGACTGGAACACTTAACAGGGCTTAAAGCTCAGGGTGGAGTTGTTGTTTTAGCCCGTAGGTGTGGACCACCTCAAATATATGAATTAGATAGAGCTGCCCTGGTACAAGCAGAGGATGCCTACTTGCGGCGGGTTGAGTTATACACCCAGAAGCTGGAACAGTCTGAATAACACGTGGTAGCATTGGGGTGCTTGGGCATGGTTACAGCCACCCCAAGCCGGACACCTGCTCTTACCAGCTGCCATGAAGCACTCTACACCCCCGTCGGTGGATCTCTTGTGGGAGAAGTACAGCTACAACCCTCTCACTGGGTATTTACATAAACGTAAAAGTGGAATTCGAGTTAAAGGTTACGTAAGTTCCAATAAAAGAGCTTGGATGCTTAACCTTACCTGGAATGGTAAAAGACTTAATTCAGCCTATGGCCGTGTTGTTTATGCCTGGTGCACTGGAGCATGGCCAACACAACAAATAGACCATATAGATCGTAACCCACAAAAATAATACATTCCACAATCTACGCAACGTAAGCAACAGAGAAAACTGTCAAAACCGGGCTAACTTTGGGCATTGGGTAGAGCGTGAACAGAAATGGCAAGCTCGTATCCGAATCAATGGCAAGCTCAAATACCTGGGACTTCATGCCACCCAAGCACTGGCACAACAGGCTTATCAAGAGGCTTGCCAGACGTACGGTCTACCACACTTACTCCAACAGACACTTAACACCGTATAGTGTGCTTACCCACAGTTTGTGACTGGTGCCATGAGTTTGTTTGCGTCTAGCCCGGAAGAACAACCCGTCAAGAAAACGACGGTAGCCAATGACCCTGAAAAGCGTTATTGCAAAGGGCGGCCAATCAACCAGGCCCAAATGGATGAGCGCGTAAATGCAGCCTATATGCTCATGTTGCAGGGTGGATCTCGTAGGGAGAATGCCCAGGTGCTAGCTACTCGGTATGGAGTATCTCACCGTCAGGGCGAAAATTACATTCAACAGGCTAATCAACTCATGAAGACCGACTTCGTGGGGCAGAAAGAGGAGCTATTGAATCAAGTTAACAATATGCGGATGCACACTGTTAAAAAAGCACTCAAGCGGGGTAACTTTCAGGTGGTGGCACACTTGCTGGATAGCCTGGCCAAGGGCGCTGGAGAAGGATCGGTGGAGGCCAGCGCAGCCCAAGCACCAACCCTCAATATCACGATTGACTCCAAGCGTAACGATGCAGCGCTGGAGCCCTCAAACGCCATTCAGGTGCCCGCCCCAGAACCCATTCAAGATGCTAGTGTAGTAGACGACTAAATCCCATACAAGCATGATCGGATTGATAGCTGCCACCTTGCTGGTGTCCCAACCGCCCATTCAAAGGGTTGGTACTTGCCCGCTTGGGTGGTACCGCTCGGGCGGGTACTGTGTGCCCACCAATGAGTACACCAAACCCGCCATTCAAAAGTATGATTCCTGTCCTTTAGGTTGGTACTCAACAGGTAACTATTGCCGGAAGTCTTAAAAGTCATTCAGGATCGCCATTCATAGGCTGTAAAACGCATTCAAACATGAGGATTTCCATTCAAGATAGTATAAAACCCATACACGCTGGTACGACTCTGCCCCTGGTGCGGGAGCCTCGGCCGGCGCAGTATGCCCTAGGTGGGTCTGCCCTGGAATGGCAGGGGTACCGGGCAGCGTGCATCAGGGTGCAGCAGTCTGCGGCACAGCACCAGGGTGATGCAGAATGCAGCAAGATGCACAAGGATGCAGAGCGCATCCCGGTGCATCAGAGTGCTGCGGATTGAGGTAGGCTAAGGTTTTCGTCGTTTTCTGGCTAGTCCGGCGTCTCGTCGTTGGGGCTTTGGTGCGAGTTGCGCAGGTTTTAAGTTTTCCACAGAATCGGATTGTGGAAAACCACCAGCCTTTAGGACCGCTTCCGCCGTCAAGGTCTGGTGCGAAATGCTGGCACGGTCCAGGACGGCCTGGAACTGTTCAGCCTTTCTTAGTTGGGATTGCTTAGCTACTAGGTCGGGCAGCGTCTCCAGGTTCCAGCGATTGGCGCCGATTTTTGAGGCCTCCTGCCGATTCTCGGATAGCCACACTAAAACGGCATCGTCGCAGGGATGGTTTGATGCAAGCCAGTAACTGTCAGCCCAGCTGATCTGGAGCTGGCGCTTCTGTGCTCTGATCAGATCACGGGCATCCGATGCCAGCTGCTTGCGCTCCCGTTGCGTGGTCCACTCTCCACCGCTCATGGCTGGCACTCCCTGGCGATGAACTCGGCGCAAGCTTGCATAGCTTGGGAGTCCAGACTCTGCTGGCGGATGGTGTGGCCACCCTCCAGCATTAGGCGATCCTTGCTCGCTGCATAGTTGAGGAAGGTTGAGAGGAAATAGCTAGAGCACAGAATGCCGCCAGGGTACCAGAACTCGACTATGGGCTCGTGATGGCCGCCAGCGATGCGTTCGCTGGCTGTGATGGTGACGTCCAGGGCGACTCCCTGGCATGTGGTGACTTGCATGGCCGGATAGGGCGAGAATGCATGAGCACTGTATCAGGTCAACAGCCCCTGGCTAGCCCGTGTGACAATTTCTAACCTTGCACACTATCAGGCTGGAAAGGGTTGGCACTGGCCCTAGTGTGGTCGAGTCCATCTAGGCGAATCTGCCATGGCAATCATCAGAACCACAGAACCCCATGGGTCCTTCCGGGTGACCTATGACGTCATCACAGAAGAATCGGCAGAGCAAGGGGACTTTGCGGAGTGTGGCTGGCTGGACTGCTCAGGTTGCCCAGTTGATGCGTACTTTGAGAGTGACTGGGACTTCCGCGACCTACTGTCGAAGTTTGCTGGCTACTACGTCGGCGGTGATGGTGCTGCCATCCCTGGCAGCATCAGCATTTCCCCGGAGTCTGACTACTGGCTCAGTTCTTTCTGGCGTGGCATCGGCGGTGATGATGCCATCACCGCGACAGCCTATGTCCACCGGCCGGACTGGATCACTGACGGCAGCTGGCTGAGAGTGTGCCGCGCTATCGGCTGGCGTAACCGTTACGGAGTGTGAACCGGGAGGCTAGCCATTTGGCTAGTTCTCCTGTAGTATTCTGACAAGCCCGCAAGGGCCCCAACTTTATCCGATCTGATTCCATGAAACCCGTTCAAGATTTTAAGTGGGAAGGATCCTACGTCTCTGGCTCTACAGCTTGCGCAGTGGTCAAATACGGCGCAGGTCGCAAGTGGCGGGCTACCATCACCCGCGACAGCGAGACAAAATGGCGTGGCGCTGTGCCGTTTGAAGATGGCCCCATAGCTGCAGCATTGCTGGCTTGCGAGAGGGTTGGCGTTAGCTGGCAACCTGTCTCATGCCACAGCATCGACAGCGACACCTACGTCGTGGGGTTCTGAGCTATGTCCTGGCACACTTTCACAACTGAAGACGGCAGAGAGTATGGCAGCTTCGAAGCGTTCTATATCGGCAACGATGGCAGCACCTACGGCCGTCACTACCTCGACAGCGAGACAGGTGAACCCATCGTATCTGGCTGGTATTGGTGGGCATGTTTCCCTGGCTGCCTACCTGATGGGGAACCTGACGGGCCTTATCCAACCGAGCGAGAGGCTATCGAAGCAGCTAGAGACTTTGGCTAGTTTCGCCCTTCTTCGCTTCACCAGCCTACTTCACCTCTCGCAATAGGCCCGCACTGTTGAGAACGGGCCTCTCCCATCCTGTCAATCCTTCCAAACCGTATCCCATCCGAACCATGACATCGAACCGCGTTACCTGGCTCAGCATTGGCGCCACTGTCACTCTCAGCCTATGGGCTGGATGGATGCTGGCTAGCGAGACTCGCGACCACTTGACCCGTTGCAAGCTGGGGCCAGAGCCAGCCGCTTGCGAGCTGCGCCTACTGGGCCGCTGAGACTATTGCAAAGTGTGAACCGGGCTTGACATCCGGCACCGCCAGCCCCTCGCCAGCCGGGGGGTATGGTTGGAAGTTGGAGGGGGCTCGGAAGCCTCCAGGGAACCTACTGATATATTCACATTTTCTACTACTGTTACACACCTCCAGGGGGTAGGGGTCGAGTTTGTGTACTACAGTGCAGGCCAGCCCCAAAAATAAATGAGCACTGGTACTGATTTAACCCTCCGCCACGCGCAAGGTGAGGTGTTTTCGAGCCGTAAACGCTTCAGGGTGCTGGTTGCAGGCCGCCGATTCGGCAAAAGTTACCTGGCGTGTATCGAATTGTTACGAGCTGCCATCGAACGCCCTGGCGAAACCTTCTTTTACGCCGCCCCAACGTACCGAATGGCAAAGGACATCGCCTGGAAGGTGATGAAAAAGCTGGTCCCCAAAGCCTGGGTCAAGAGCAAAAACGAAACCGACCTAAAAATCGAGCTGGTGAACGGCAGCACCATCGAATTAAAGGGCACCGAGAACGCAATGGCCCTCCGAGGCCGCAGTTTGGCTGGCGTGGTACTCGACGAGGCCGCGTTCATGGACCGTGAGGTCTGGTTCGAGGTGATCCGCCCCGCATTAGCCGACAAACAGGGCTGGGCATTGTTCATCTCCACCCCGGATGGCACGGCAAGCTGGTTCTACGACCTCTGGTGCTATTGCGAAAGCGGCGACGACAACTGGGCGCGGTGGCAATTCACCACAATCGACGGCGATAACGTCCCAGCCGCCGAAATTGAGGCCGCCCGAGGCCAACTCGACCCCCGCACCTTCCGCCAAGAGTTCGAGGCCAGCTTCGAGAATCTCAGCGGTCTCGTCGCAGTCTCATTCTCGGACGCCAACATCGACGGCGTGGTGCAAGACCTCCCCGTCCTCCCACTATTGCTGGGGGTGGACTTCAACGTGGACCCCATGTCTGGCGTCTGCGCTGTTAAGAAAGGTAACGACCTCTGGGTATTCGACGAAATCGTGATGACGGGTGGCGCTACCACCTGGGATTTCTGCGAAGAAGTCCAACGCCGCTACGGCGTGGATCGCCGCATCATCGCCTGCCCCGACCCCACGGGTGGCGCCCGCAAAACCAGCGGCATCGGCGTCACCGACCACACAATCCTCAAACGCTCCGGTTTTAAGGTGTCCAGCCCCCGAGCCCCCTGGAAAATCCGCGACAAGATCACCTGCGTCAACACCGCCCTGCTTGATGCGTCTGGAACCCGCCGCTTATTTATCCATCCCCGCTGCAAAGAACTCATTAAGTCTTTGCGCACCCTCACCTACGCCTCTGGTACCGGCCTACCCAACAAAAATCTAGGCGTAGACCACAGTTTCGACGCTTTGGGCTACTTATGCCTCCAAGTATTCAACCTGGCCAAGCCAGAAACAATGGGCCAAACCGGCTATCGTGTGTACTAAGACGCTGGTACTGCCATGCCTGGACATTACGGTGACATGAAGCCTGCTAAGGGCGGCAAAGCCAAGCCCGCTATGGGCAAAGGTACCAAGAAAAAGGGGGGTAAGAAGAAGTAATGGCTAAACGCGGCTTGTACAGCAACATCGCAGCAAAACGTAAGCGCATCGCCGCCGGTTCCGGCGAATCCATGCGTAAGCCTGGCACAAAGGGCGCCCCAACAGCTGGCGCGTTCAAGGCCGCAGCCAAAACCGCCAAAAAACGCAAGAAATAACCATGGCCGCCGTCGCTATTACCGCTGTTGACCGTTTCACCAACGCCCTGGAGTACACCGGGGCCACGATGTCCGCTGTAGACGACTGGATGCAAGTGGATTGCCACTCGTCGTCGTTTACGTTTGCCGCCACCGTAACCAGCAGTGCCAACTTCACCATTGCACTAGAGGCAAGTTTCAACGGCAATGGCAACTGGTTCACTGTTGACACCAGCAAAACCATCAACTCTGCCGGTCAATATGTGTATTTCTACGACGGCAAACCGTGTACGAAGATTCGTATGCGAATCGCCTCAATCTCCTCAGGTACGGTAACGCTTGCCCCTCACATCGTCGTTGCGTACCACGGCTAATGGGCACTCGAATTTGCCAAGGCGGCTGCATCCACATGGAAATGGATGCTCAGACCCGCATGACGGAGGCCACCTTCGTCTTCATGACGCCGAGCGACCCCGACGATTTCTCGATGTTGATGGCCCGCTTGGCCAGTGGCATTGAAGTGATCATCGAAGTGGAGGACGAGGATGATTGACTATCGCGGCGAAAAGTTCTCGGGCTATAACAAACCCAAGCGCACTCCTGGCCACCCCAAAAAATCCCACGTCGTCCTTGCAAAAGAGGGTGGCGAGGTAAAACTGATCCGCTTTGGCCAACAAGGCGTGTCTGGATCACCCAAACAGGAAGGCGAATCAGCCGCCGACCGTAAACGCCGCGAAGCCTTCAAAGCCCGCCACGCCGCCAATATCGCCAAAGGCAAGCTCAGCGCCGCCTACTGGGCCAACAAAGTCAAGTGGTGATCAAATTTGACTTTCCTGTTTACATAACCAATCTTTGAGCTGGCGCACGTAATCCCGCAGTTCATGCGCCTTTGCAAGGTGCCAAGCATCCCCTGTTGTCAAAAAGCAGGCCACATGATTATCAATAGCCTTCAGCTGGTGCGCAATAACAGGATTCCACGGCTCCCGCAGCGGCGTATCCCACTCCCGTTTAGCCACCACACCCCTTTGCTGGAATACACCTATTTTGGCCGAACAAGGTTAAGTTAGACCTGTCAAAATAGAAGCAATGTAGGAGTCAACACCGTGGTCTACAGCGGCTCATCCCCCTTTACATACGCTGTAGTCAGCGAGTCCCCGTTTGTGCGATCACTTGATGTGATCGGCATGACGACCAACTGGAAAGTGATGGCGGCCGTCACCAACGGCACGGACCACCTGCGCGATATGGCGGACACCTACTTGCCGCAGGAACCCCGCGAGGACGATACCGCTTGGCAAACCCGCATCGACCGCAGCGTCCTGTCCCCGTACACCAGCCGTCTGATCGAAACCGCAGCTGGAGCAATCCTGCGCAAGCCGATCCACATTGAAGGCGACCAGTATTGGCTGGATTTGGCCCAGAACATCGACGGCATTGGCTCCAACATCAACGAATACGCACGTCGGGCGTTGGTAAGCAGCATGACCTATGGCCATAGCGCCATCCTGGTGGATTACCCGCCAATCGGTGACGTCCGCACGTTGGCCGAAGAACGGGCAACGGGCCGTCGCCCCTACTTTATCCACGTCGATGCCCCCCAGATCTGGGGCTGGCGCCAAGAATCCACGATGCCCGGCTCCCGCCTTACCCAGGTAAGAATCCACGAGTACACCACCCAACCCATCAACGAGTTTGGCGAGGACCAGGTGGAGCAGATGAGGGTCATCTATCCAGGTCGCTACGACCTGTACACACTGGGCCAGGAGACGGTCAACATCTACGAGTCGGGCACCTACAGCCTGGACGAAATCCCTCTCGTCCCGATCTACAGCAACCGGCGTGGAATGTTGCGCTCCCAGCCGCCACTGCTGGACATCGCCAACCTGAACATCACCCACTACCAGCGCCAAGCAGACCTCATCCACGCCTTGCACATTGCCGCCATGCCCACGCTGGTGCTGGAGGGCTGGGACGACACCACCGGCCCGGTGGCGATGGGCGTCAACTACGCCATCTCAATGACCCCCGGCAACAAGGCGTATTACGTCCAGGCTGATGCCACCAGTTTCGACGCCCAGATGGCCGAAATTCAAGCACTGGAAGGCCAGATGTCCACGTTGGGCATCACCAAGTTGTTCGGCCAAAAGTTTGTTGCCGAATCTGCCGAGGCCAAACGCATCGACCAAGCCCAATCCAACTCGGTGTTGGCGATTGTCAGCCAAGAGCTGGAGTCAGCGCTCAATCAAGCCTTTGCCCTGGCAGCCCAGTATGTGGGCATCGAACCACCCGAGATCAGCATCGACCGCGACTTCGACTACTACCGCCTGATTGGCCAAGACGTCTCCGTCCTTAGCCAACTCAACACTGACGGCAAGATCAGCGATGCCATGTTGCTGGAAATCCTGCGGCGTGGCGAAATCCTGCCCGACGACACCAACATCGAGGACGAGCTTGAGGCCTCGACAGACAATGCCTTGGCCTTACCTGAACCAGCAGAAAATACGGGTGACGACGACATGGAAGAGCGCTTGGAGATGGCTGCCAATTCTTAAGTGCTAAAGTAGACACGTCCAAGTAATACATTGCCGTGCCCGAAATTCAAGCAACGGACGTAACTCCTGTGGAGCCAACACCGTCTCAGCCTGTGGCTGAAACCCCGGACTTTGCGATCCAAATCGAAGCCCTCAAGGCCAAGAACGCCGAATTGATCGGTGAACGTCGCAAGGACAAAGAGGCACGGGAAAACCTCCAAGCCCAACTCGAAGAAATTCGGGTGGCGCAGGAGCAGGCCAAAACCCAAAAACTTGCTGAAACTGGCGAGTACAAAACCCTTTGGGAAGAGGCTCAAAAAACTGTTGCCGAACTTAAGCAACAGTTGACCGACAAAGAATCCACCATCGAAGAGATTCGCAGTGGATTCACCAAAGAGCAGATCAAATCTGCTGCTATTGCCCAGCTTTCTAGCGCTGGTGCAGTTGCCCCCGAACAGCTCTATCGTTTATTGCAGGAGAATCTTCGCACCAAAGATGGGCAGCCCGTGGCTGTCGCCGGAGGTGTCGAAGTTCCAGTTGGTGACTACATCGCCAACTTGAAAAACCCCGGCAGTGGTTATGAGCATCACTTCTCCGCCACAAACCGCTCGGGTATGGGAGTTGCAGGCAGTGCCCGCGCTTCCGCCGTCCCAGGTCAAAACAATCCTTGGTCAAAGGATTCCTGGAACGTCACACAACAAATGATCCTTCTTGGTAAGGATCCCGATATGGCCCGCCTCCTCAAATCCGAGGCTGGCGCCTAGCCCCTGTGGGGCACCCCGCTAACTAACCCCACCGGAGCAATCCAATGTCTGCAAGCCTTGAAAACTATACCGGCGGAACATTCCTGTCGGATCTGGTTACGCGCCCCGAGTTCCTTCAGTACACCGCCGAAGGTATCTTCAACCAGTCCAAGTGGATCCAGTCTGGCATCGTTGCCCGCAACGCTGCTCTGGATGCCCGCGCTGGCGGCACCCGCGTTCAAGTCCCCTTCTTCGATCCCATCAACCCCACCGAAGAGCAGATCACCTCTGCTTCTAACTGGGGCACCTCGACTGCTGGTTACCTGACTCCCCAAAAGACGACGGCTGACCAACAGATCATGACCATCCTGCACCGTGGCTTTGCCTACGCTGCCGATGATCTGTCCATGCTGGGCTCCGGCGCTGATCCCTTGGGTCATGTCCGCAACCAGCTGACTGCTGCAATCAACAAGCTGAAGACCGCAACCCTGCTGGCCCAACTGGCTGGTTTGTTCGGCGGCATCAGCGCTGCTGGCGTCCTCGGCGCTAACCAGACCAACAAGACCGGCACCACCAGTGCAACTGAGGCCAACTACGCCTCGGCTGCCAACGTGATCGCCGCTCGCAACCTGCTGGGTGAGCGCGGCTACGACCTCGACACCATCGCCATGCACAGCAATGTGTATGCGTACCTGATGCAGGTCGGCCAGCTGACCTTCTCGACCTCTGCTCTGGCTGCTGCTGGGGCAGTGACCTGGGGTGGCGGCGGCGTTGGTAATACCAACGTTGATGTGGCCTACTTCTGCGGCCTCCGGGTTGTGGTTGACGACCAGCTGACCTACCTGACCGGCGGCACTGCTACCCACCTTGTCAAGTACCCCGTGTACCTGTTCAAGTCTGGCGTGATCTCGGAAGGCATCCAACAGGACTTGCGCCTGGCTGCCGACCGCAACATCCTGTCGATGCAGGACGTGATCGCTGTGGATTACCACTACGGTTACCACGTGACTGGCACCAAGTGGGCCGCCAACGGCGACAACCCCACCAACGCCAGCAGCAGCGGCAACCTGGCCGCGACTGCCAGCTGGAACCTCGTGTACGGCACCACCAAAATGGTCCCCATCACCCGCCTGCTGGTCAACACCCCCTTCGACGTTTCCGTCTACGCCTGATCGTTTTCGGACACAAAAAATGGGCCCCCAGTGGGGGCCTTTTTCTTTGTCTACCAATCAGCCTTCAGGATTCAGCCGCTTCTGCTCCTGCCGCTCAAACACCTGCACGGAGTCAATCAACATCTTGTAGGACTGCAGCACACACTGATTGACCAGCACGTAGCTGACTTGCAATTGATCCGCAATCTCAGGAACAGTGACGCCTTCCTGCCGCAGTTTCTGAATTTCAGCAGCCACATCAGACCAGTTACGCACCACCGAAAAGTCAAGAGCCGTGGATTTAGGCTCTTCTACGATGACTTCAGGAACAATTTTTTTGACAGGCATGAAACTGGTGCGGTTCTTTCTGTTACAGGATAACAAACGTTGGCATGTAGACATCCCATACGGCGAGCACCTGGAAGCGTCAGCCGAATTTGAGATGCAGGGCGTCGAGGTGTACCACGCCAGTTTGCTGGAACCACCCAAGCGTCGCAGACCACGCAGAGTTCAGCGCTACACTTAAGAAAAGTAATGTGTATAGGCCGTGGCCGCAGTCATCGACGCCACTCTCAGCGGCTCTGCTGCCAACTCGTACGTGACGCTGGCGCAGGCCAACACGTACTTCGAGACGGTGCCCGATTCCAGCACCTGGACCAGCAAAACTGACGACCAAAAGAACCGCGCCCTGATCTCGGCCACCGGCTGGCTCGACGGGCTGACCTACTACGGCGACCGCTGCACCACCACCCAAGCCCTGAAGTGGCCCCGTGAAGAGTTCACAGTGGACGGCGTGGACCTCGCCTGCACATTGATCCCTCTGCCCATCAAAAACGCCACCTACGAGCTGGCACGGGCCTTAGCCAACGACACCAGCGCCATCATCAACTCCACTGGCACGGGCCTCTACGAAGAAGTCGAACTGGGCGACCTCAAAGTCAAGTACAACAAAAGCAGTCAGTCTGCTGGCACCATCAATAACGTCTTCGACGTCTACCCCTGGCTCCAGGCATATCTCGGCCCCTACTGCCAAGGCGGCTCCGGTAACTACCAAGTTCCTTTGGTGAGAGGTTGATATGTCACAAATTGACTCCACTTTTGCTGGCATTCCCGCCCCAATTCTGGCCAAGTGGGGCCACGACATCACCTACCTCAAAACCAGTCAATCCCGCACCTACGACCCAACGACTGGAGCGGTCTCCGGCTATGACGTGGCGGTCACTGTCAAAGCGGTAATCAGCCCGGTCAGTTCCCGCGAATCTGAAGGGTTGTATCAATCCACCGACATCAAAGTTATCTTTGGTACGGCGGAATTAGGCGCCTACTACCCCACCGAACAGGACCGGCTTCGCTACGTGCAAGATGGCGTAACCCGCGAGGCCAAGATTGTCTCTATTCGCAGCTACCGTGGTGACAACCCAGTTCTTCACACCGTCATTGCGAGGCCCCAATAATGGCTAAAAAAGGTTTTGTCCAACGTGGAGTAAATATATTTGATGAGTTAGACCGTATAAGCGCAACACTTGCATACAACGGACCTAAAGCTGCTGCAGAGCGACTTGTACGTGAACTTCAGCAAGAGGGACCTAGCTGGTCCGGACGCTTTTCCAATTCTTGGCAAATTGCTACGCCTAGCCGAGTAGTCAAAGGTGACGGACAACCCGGAGAACCTAAGCCAATCTATACCCCTTCTATTCGAGGTATTGAAGCCGCAAGGAGTTCACTCCTAAAAAATACTGTAATTTTTACAATTAGTAATTTTTCACCCCATGCACTAGAAGCTATAGATGCGGTAGAACACGACCGTCAATACTATGCAAACCGTAAAACGGCATTACCCACAACGCAACTTGGTCTAAGTAAGTGGAAACCAGATGGCCCACGTTCTGAGGTGTCATACCGGGGTCAAACAGGAGGTGGGAGTGAAGGCGGTAACTCCAGTCGCACTGCACCTTTAGACTGGTTTGCACGGTATGCAAGTGCCCAACTTGATCGGGCAATAAAAATTGAGATGGATTCTGCCATCAACCGCCGCTTCTCATGAACTACCAAGCCATCCGCGCCGCCGTCGAAAATCCACTCTTAACGGCGTTTGGTACCTTGGTACCTGCCGTACCAGTTTACTTCGACAACATCACCGCCGTACCAGCCAATACCACCACCGAATATGTGCGTGTCAATATCACTTTTGGCTTGACCAACGATCCAACGTTGACCACCAGCGTGGACAATGCTCGTGGCGCCATCATCATCCGTATTTTTACGGAAAAAGGCAAAGGCCCAGCCCGCAACCAGACCCTACTAACCACAGCCGTCAATGTACTGGAGACGCTGAATAACACAGGTAAAAGTACACCGGGGGTATTTTTCCGCGTTGGATCCTTAAATGGTCCTACATTTTCAGCAACAGAAGATGCGCCCCTCTTCATGGGCCGGATGGATACATCCTTCACTGCCACGGTTTTAACTTAGGTTAGATACGCGCTAACCTATTAGAAGCCGGGCAGTGCCCGCCCCACTGCTCATCCTGTTAGGAACATTCCCATGGCCACTACTGTTCTGACCGGCACGTCCGGCGCTCTCTACTACAAGCCCGCTGGCACCACTGCTGCCTTCGGCCCCACTGATGTCACCGTTGCTGGTGCCATCCTCAACGTCGGCTCCTACTTCAACTTCAAAGTTGGCGATCCCGTCAAATTTCGCGTCGTCAACCAAGCTGGCGGCACCCCTACCGGCACCCTGCCTGCCGGTATCACTGCTGGCACCCTCTACTACGTGATCGGCTACAACGCCGCCACTGGTGCCCTGACCGTTTCCGCGACTCTCGGCGGCTCCGTGATCACGATCACCACCCAAGGTACAGCTGTTAGCCCCAACAAATTCGAGGCTTACTACTCGGATTTTGCTGTTGTGGGTCAAGTCCGCGACTGGAGCTTCGACATTACCCGCGCTGAAATCGACGTCACCACCATCGGTCAGACCCCTGGTCAGTACGTCCCTTTCAAAAGCTACGTCGCTGGTTTCGGCGATGGCACCGGCTCTTGCACGGTGTACATGGCAGATGACGACTTCGCCTTTGCTAACCGCATGATCGAAGACGTGCTCCAGCGCCAACAAGGTGGTGCAGCCTTCAAGCTGTACACCAACCGCATCATCAGCAGCGGCACGGTGGACGAAACCAAGAGCCGTTCGATTGCGATGGATGCCATCTTGACCAACGCATCAATGACAATTGATCCTGACAACGCCCAAACCGTTTCGATCAGCTTCCGTCCCGCATCTACTCCTACTTTCGACTTCCTGACCACTGCCTGATAATCAGACAGTCGGGAACCGAGCCCCAGCCTCACCGCTGGGGCTTTTTTATGACTACTGCGCTACAGTAAAACAACACACCCGACACGTGTATGCCCGCCTCAATTCCAACCCGCGCCATCGACCGCCTGCGCAAAGCCGCCAACCTCGAACCCACCAAAAAGCTGGTGGAGCTGAGCGACGGCAGCCAATTTGAAATGTGGGTCGCACCATTGACGATGGCTGAGCGTGAACGCGCCCAGAAAAACGCCAAGTCTGATGATGCCAATGCGTTTGCATTGCAGCTTCTGATCCAGAAAGCCTGCGACGAAAACGGCACCAAGCTGTTCAGCGCTGGTGAAATTGACGTCCTGAAAAACGAAGTCAAGGACAGGGATTTGCAGTCATTGATGCTGGCCATCCTGACCGATGATTCTGAGCCCATCGACCCAAAATCCTAAGCGCCGAACTGCGGAAAGATAGCTGGCTGATGCTCCAATTTGGCGTTGCCAAGGAGCTGGGCCTGACTCTTTCCGCCGTTCGGTCCACCATGACAGCCGAAGAACTGCTCGGCTGGAGCGCCTATTTCTGCATCCTCAACGAGGACCAGGAAAAGGCGATAGAACAAGCCAAACGCCGCCGCTAACCACGGCGGCTTTTTATTAGGTAAACTAAGGTACCAGATAGTAGCGGCGCCGTGGCCTACAGAGCCGATATCGAGATCGCCGTAAAAGGCGCTCAAGAGCTAAAGCGGCTCCAGGACAGGATACGGAATGTATCAACTACAGTTGATACTTTTAATTCTAAAATAGAAGAAATAGGTGGAGGTTACATTGTACGCAACATAAATAACTTAACATCTCTCCTGGGCCAAGCCGCTGCAGAATTTAATAAAGTAGCGTTAGGAACAGCAGATGCAACTGCAGCAGCTCGTGTTTATGTACAAGCAAACGATAATTTAAACGCCGGATTAGCAGAACGTGTTGCCTTACTAAAATCTATAAATGAACAAGCTCGACTGGCAAAATTAGCTGAAGGAAGCAGGCGATTTGGTGGACCCCGAATAGTAGAAACTCGTGGCACAGTTGAACTAGGTCCTGGGCCAGCTTCACCTGTGGGGGCTCTAGTCGGCCAAAAATCTCCAGTAGCAGAACGTATTTCACGTATTATTACAGGAAAAAAAGAACAAAAACAACTTGATGAGGCTTTGTTAAAATTAGAAATAAAATCTGCGGCTATAGCAAATGAAAGATTGAAAACAGAACGTGAAATAGGTCTTGCAACACTTCGTAGTGTAAATGCCAGAAAACTAGAAGTTGCTGGACCTCAGTTTCCAATGGCTGGTCCTATAGGTCTCGGTGCCTACGGACAAAATAAAAATAGAATGAGGACTGGCAGTAGTGGAATGGGCAAAGGCATTAGCGGTGCAGTTAGTAATGCTGCAATTGGTGGTGCATTCCCATTGCTGTTTGGTCAGAGCGGCGCAGCCGCAGCTGGTGGTGCATTAGGCGGTATTGCAGGTTCTTTCTTAGGACCATCAGGCGGCTTTGCTGGTTCACTGGTAGGTACAATTCTTGGCGAAAAACTCGGCCAGGGCAATCAAGTCAAGCAGCTTGGCGAAGACATTGGATTCTCCGCTGAGCAAACCAAGATGCTTGGTATTGCATTCCAGCAAGCAGGACGAGATTTTGACAAGTTCCAGCAATCTGTATCTACTATTCAAGGACTTAGCCTATCTATTGAAGATCAAGCCCGCGCAGTTCAATTAGCTAGTAGTCTTACAGAAACCTACAAAGGCAAAATTGACAAAGTTACCAATGCTTTTGCCAATGCTCTTTCAACTGGCAAGGTAACTCAAGGTACCCTGAATCAACTTACGGGTCAAGGTATTCCAATCCAACAAGCACTTGCTGACAAGTACAACGTAAGCCGTGACGCCATATTAAAAATGGCTAAAGATGGAAAAATATCTGTTCAGGATTTAATTGACACCCTTGTGGAAGTTGGCAATAAAGGACAGGAAAGTGCGACTACACAAGCAGATGCTTTTAGTGATGCTTACGCCAAAATTGAACCGCTAGTTAAAAGACTAGAAACTTTATTTGAGGGCTTATTTAAGTTTATTTCTGACAGGCTTTCAAGTACTCTAACTGAAGTACTAGGTACAATAGATAATATAATTACAGGTATAGAAACGCTAGCTAATTTTATCGGACCTAAATTTGATTCCTTAGCAACAACAGTTAGCAATAGCCTTGCAAACATAAAAATTCCACCTTGGCTTGCATCATTTATGCGTCAAGGTGCTACAGACTTTGTTCTGGGTGCTATCCCAGGGGGATCCGGGCTTGCTGTCTTAAACCAAGTGGGTAAAGATATCAACAAAAGTGCAGGTATGTATGGTAAATACATTCCAGGTAGTCAGCAACAACCAATTAAACAAAAACTAGAGAGTCTGACTGCACCTTCCCAAGCAGCTCCAAAAGGTGAAGGTAGCAGTGCAGCAGACAAAGCTGCCAAAGCAGCAGAGCGTGAGGCTGCACGGGTTGCCAACATTGTGCGTGACCGGGCTGCTGAAATGGAGATCATGCGGATGCAACTGATCTTCGCAGAGCGCATTGCTGTAGCAGAAATTGACAAAGACCCCATCCGTAAGTCCCAATTACAAACAATTGAAAAGATAAATCAAGTTTCTATCAACTACAGCAAAGCTATCAATGATGAAAAAGCTAAAGGTAATTCAATTCTTGCCAAAGAGGCTATCACTAAAAAAGCAGTAGCTGAAATTGACAAAGTAAATTTTGAAGGTGCGCTAGACATTGCTCGAATTGAAATTGACCGCAAAGAAAACTACGACAACCTGTTGATGGACCTGGATCAGGAGCTTAAGTTGCGTTCTGCAACAACGGAAGAAGCACGTAACCAGCTTCGTATTGCCTACGAAATTGCAAAACTAGAGCAGACAAAAAACTACACGCCCGAACAACTTGCCGCCATACAGAGTCGCAAAACACAGCTTGCAGCACCAAAAACAGACCAGCAATCAATTGCAGATCGTGCGGGGCAACTCAAAGACGAACTAACTGAATTAACAAAATTAAGCACTTTAGTTAAGACCGGTGCTGAGGCTATTGGCACAGCATTTAGTACATCTTTCAAAGGAATTATTGATGGTTCTATGACCGCACGAGAAGCTTTAGCCAGTTTCTTCCAAAGCGTGGCTGACGCCTTCCTAGACATGGCTGCACAGATTATTGCAAAATGGATCACCATGACAATTCTTAATAGTGTTCTATCGCTATTTCCCGGAGGCGGTGGTGGCGGAGGCGGTGGCCTTGGCTCTAGTCAATTCCAGCCCGGATCAGGACCACAACTAGTTCCTTCTTTACCTGGCGCAAAAGATTACAGCGGAGCATTTGGAAAACGTGCTTCAGGTGGCCCTGTCACAGGTGGTACGCCGTACATTGTTGGCGAGAAAGGCCCCGAGCTGTTCATGCCGGGCCGCAGTGGCACTGTCATCCCCAACGATGCCCTCGGCGGCGGTGGTACTACTAACGTTGTGGTCAACGTGGACGCCAGCGGCAATTCCAGCGTCCAGGGCGATCAACAACAGGCC
>Ga0310332_10126_pt1 | contig 20641 bp, 20 predicted proteins | sample LakMicSRFLOrngD5_FD_195546 | JGI IMG/M metagenome (GOLD analysis project Ga0310332, IMG submission 195546) | Enriched freshwater cyanobacterial communities from Lake Michigan, Michigan, United States - MI23.SRFL.Orng.D5 (v2) (version 2) | ecosystem: Environmental > Aquatic > Freshwater > Lake...
CGACCTAGCTAACCCTTCTGTAGCCAGATGGCTATAGCTCACTGGCTCATGTGGCCGCTTGGAGTGTTCCCACGCTGTTGGTCACTTGCGCCTGCTGGCCAGCGCTTCGTTGCCTTAAGCCGCCAGCGGATTCAGCCGTGTGAGCAGCCGCTCGCCCAGGCGTGAGGCCACGCGGCGGGGGGCGAAGGTGCGGCCTAGGAGGGCCATCAGGCCGCGCAGGTCGTCGGTGTTGAGGCGGTCGTCGCGCACCAGGGTGAGCAGCAGCCGCTCCCGCAGGCTGCGGCCCCCTTCGCCAAACAGCAGCTTCAGGCCGGCACCCGCCACCGGCAGCAGATCGGCGCCGCCGCTCTCGTCGTTGTCCACCACCGCCAGCAGGTTGTCCAGCCGCTCCAGCTGTAGCCGTCCGTCGGCGTCGAACAGCACCTCCAGCAGCTTTTCGCGCATTTCGGCGGTGTCGCCCGCCAGCAGTCTCCGGGCCACATAGGGGTAAGCCACGCGGATGATGCGGAAGCTCGGATCCAGCCGCATCGCCAGTCCCTCCTGGCTCACCACCGCCCGGATGATCAGCGCGAAGCGCGCCGGCACTCGGAACGGATAGGCGTACATCAGCTCCGAGAAGCGATCGGTGATCGCCTTGAAGTTGAAGGAGCCCACGTTGTCGCCCAGTGCCCCCCCCAGCACCTCCTCCAGGGCCGGGATGATCGGGGTGAGGTTGGTCTTGGGGTTGAGGAAGCCCAGATCCACGAAGTCCTGCGCCAGGCCGGCGAAGTCGCGGTTGATCAGGTGCACCACCGCGCCGGTGAGGCTCAGCCGGTCGGCGTTGCTGAGGGAATCCATCATCCCGAAGTCCACATAAGCCAGGTGGCCCAGGGCTCCGGTTTTGCCCGGCAGGGCAAAGAGGTTGCCGGGGTGGGGATCGGCGTGGAAATAGCCGAACTCCAGCAGCTGCTGCAGCCCCGAGATCACCCCCGTGCGGATCAGGGCCGCCGGATCCAGCCGTTTGGCCTCGAGCTCCTGGCGCCGCTGCAACTTGGTGCCCTCGATCCAGCTGGTGGTGAGCACGCGCCGGGCCGAGAGGCTGCGGTCGACCCGCGGCACGATCACCGCCGGGTTGCCGGCGAACAGGCGGGCGAAGTGTTCGGCGTTGTCCGCTTCGCGGCGGTAGTCGATCTCCTCGAACAGCGAGCGGCCGAACTCATCGATGATTTCCCCCAGGCCGAAGCCCAGGTTGAGCGGCAGCAGCGGTGACACCGTCACCCCCAGCAGCCGGATCAGCACCAGATCCCGGCGCAGCAGCATCTGCAGCTGCGGGCGCTGCACCTTCACCGCCACCCAGGGGCCGCCCACGGGCCGGGCCTTGTACACCTGGCCGAGGCTGGCGGCCGCCACCGGCCGATCCGGGAAGTCGTCGAACAGCTGGCTCACCGGCGCCCCCAGCTCCTCCTCGATCGTCTGCAGGGCGATGGCGTGGGGGAAGGCGGGCAGGTTGTCCTGCAGCTTGGTGAGCTCGTCGAGCCAATCGCGGCGCACCAGGTCGGGCCGGGTGGAGAGCGCCTGCCCCAGCTTGATGAAACAGGGCCCCAGATCCGTGAGCGTGGTGAAAATGCGCTCCCCTAGGCGCCGCTGCACGGTGCTGTCGCGGCTGCCCCCCTGCAGCAGCAGCACCAGGGTGAGGCTGCTCAGCTGCCAGAGGATCACCAGCAGGCGGCCGATCAGCATCCAGGGCCGCAGCAGCAGCCAGCGCAGGTCAGCCCCGGGGTTGTAGCGGTGGGGGGCTGCGGTCAAGGGAGGCGGTTCGGCGGCGCGACAGCCAAACTCTAGAAACCCCAGCCCAGTGGCCATGGCCCTGCTGCAGCGCCTGCGCCAACGGGCCCCGGAGCTGGCCCTGCACCTGCCGGCCCATGGGCGCGGCCGCGCCCTGGCCCCCGGCCTGCGGGCCCTGCTGCGGGGCGGCGGCGCCCCGTGGGACCTGCCGGAGCTGCCGGAGATCGGCGGTCCCCTGGAGCCGGAGGGGGCGGTGGCCGAGGCCCAGGCGGCCGCCGCGGAGCTGCTGGGGGCCCAGCGCTGCTGGTTTGGGGTGAATGGCGCCAGTGGGTTGCTGCAGGCGGCTCTCCTCGGTCTGACTAACCCTGGTCAGCGGGTGCTGCTGCCCCGCAACCTGCACCGCTCGCTGCTGCACGGCTGTCTGCTGGGCCAGCTGCGGCCGGTGCTGTTCGATCTGCCGTTTGATGCCGCTACGGGCCTGTGGCGGCCCCCTACCCCGGCGCTGCTGGAGGCGGCCCTAACGCAGGCCCTGGCGGGCGGCCCCCTGGCGGCGGTGGTGTTGGTGTCCCCCAGTTACCAGGGCTTGGTGGGGGAGTTGGCGGGGCTGATCGCCGTGGCCCACCGCCACGGGCTGCCGGTGCTGGTGGATGAGGCCCACGGCGCCCACCTGGGGCTCGATCCCCGCCTGCCCGCCCCGGCCCTGGCCTGCGGCGCCGATTGGGTGGTGCAGTCGCTGCAGAAGGCCGCCGGCGGCCTGGCCCAGAGCGCCGTGCTGCTGCAGGGGGCCGGCAGCCGCACCCCGCCCGAGCGGATGGAGCGGGCCCTGCTCTGGCTGCAAACCTCTAGCCCCAGCGCCCTGCTGCTGGCCAGCGCCGAGGCGGCCCTGGGCCACCTGCACAGCGCTGCCGGCCGCCGCCAGTTGGCCCGGGCCCTGGATCGGGGCGAGGCCCTGCGTCAGCGGTTGCGACACGCCGGCCTGGAGCCCCTGGCCAACCACGACCCCCTGCGCCTGGCCCTGCCCACCGGCCCCCTGGGCCTCAATGGTCTGGAGGCGGACGCCTGGCTGCTGCAGCACGGCGTGATCGCCGAGTTGCCGGAGCCCGGTTGCCTCACCTTCTGCCTGGGCCTGGAGCCGCCGCGGGGTGTGGAGCGGCGCTTGCCGCGGCGGTTGCTGCAGCTGCGCCGGGCCCTGGGCGGGCCGCCGCTGGCCCCGTTCAGCCCCCCGCCCTTGCCCCTGGTGGCCGAACCGGAGCTGGAGCTTGGCCTGGCCTGGCGGGCCGCTCGGCGCATCGTGCCCCTGGCCCAGGCCGCCGGTGAGCTGGCGGCGGAGCCCCTGTGCCCCTATCCCCCCGGCATTCCGCTGTTGATTCCCGGCGAGCGCATCGATGCGGCCCGGGCCGCCTGGCTGCGGCAGCAGCAGCGGCTGTGGCCCGGCCAGATCGCTGATACGGTGAGCGTTGTGGCCGGATGAGGAGGCGCATGCAGGCGGCAGGCGATGCCCCCTTCCGCTGGGACTTTGTGACCCCCGGGTTGCCCGATGCCGCCTTCGCCGATGCGCCGGGCTTCAGCCCCACGCCGATGGAGCAGCGGGTGATGCTGCTCGCGCACCTGCGGCCGCGCCCCGATTCGCTGGTGTGGGATGTGGGCGGCGGCACCGGCGCCCTGGCCCTGGAGATCGCGCGGCTGATGCCCTCTGGCCAGGTGCACACCCTCGAGCGCGACCCGGAGGCGATCGAGCTGCTGGAGCGCAACCGCCTGCAGTTCGGCATCGCCAACCTGCACATCCACGCCGGTGATGCACCGGAAGGCCTGGAGCAGCTGCCCCCCAGCCCCGATCGGGTGCTGCTGGAGGTGGGCCGGCCCCTGAGCACGGTGCTGGAGCGGGTGTGGCAGGCCCTGGTGAGCGGCGGCCGTTTGGTGATCAGCACCGCCAGCCTGGAGGGGTTGGTGGATGCCACCGACACCCTGGGCCGCCTGGAGGCCATCGACCTGCAGGTGGTGCAGGCCACCGTGCACCGCATGCAACGCCGCGGCAACCAGGCCCGTCTGGCGGCGGCGGAACCGCTGTTTCTGATCGCCGCCGAACGGCCTTGATCCCCGCACCCCGCACCCGCACCTCCCCCCAGCGGCTGCTGAGCGGTTATGCCGCCGGCGGTTTTGGGCTGTTGGTGGTTGGGCTGGGGGGCTGGTGGTTCACCGCGGCCCTGGGGGTGATGGTGCACCTGGGGCTGCTGGAGTATTTCCGCCTGGCCCAGTTCAAGGGCATCCGCCCCGCCAGCAAAACCACGCTTGTGCTGGTGCAGCTGCTGTTGATCACCACCCAGTGGGCCCATGGCGGTGATGCGGTGGGGGTGGGCTTGGCGGCCGACCTGGCGGAGGCGGTGCTGCCCATCTCCGGCGCCCTGATCTGCGGCTGGCTGCTGCTGCAGCCGCTCACCGGCAGCATCGCCGACATCGCCGCCTCGATCTTCGCCCTCTTCTATCTCGGCTTCCTGCCTAGCTACTGGATCCGCCTGCGCGATCTCACCGATCCGGCCCTGGCGCCGCGCTTGGCCGGCTGGCTGGGGCATTGGCCGGGGGCCAGCTCCGGCATGGTGCTGATGCTGATGGCCTGCCTGCTGATCGTGGCCACCGACATCGGCTCCTATGTGCTCGGCCGCCGCTACGGCCGCCGGCCGCTGTCGCCGATTTCACCGGGTAAAACCCTGGAGGGGGCCCTGGGCGGCCTCGGCTGTGCCGTGTTGTTGGGGGCGGGCTTCGGGCTTTTGCTGGGGTGGAACTGGGGCTGGGCGGTTGGTGGCCTGCTGGGGGCGGTGGTGGCGGTGTTCGCCCTGGTGGGTGACCTCACCGAATCGATGATGAAACGCGATGCGGGTGTGAAGGATTCCGGCGATCTGCTGCCGGGCCACGGCGGCATCCTCGATCGCATCGACAGTTATCTGTTCACGCCGGCGGCCTTTTACACCGTGGTGACGTTGCTGGCTCCCCTGCTCCGCTAGGGCCAAACCCTGGCGTTGCCATGCAGTTGCAGCAGGCGCCCCTCCAGGTTGGCCTCGCTGATCTGGATGTTGGGGTCGCCGGGCAGGGCCACCCGCTGCTCCCCTTCGGCGCGGCGCAGCTCCAGGTGGCCGTCCACCGCCTCCGGCAGGGTGTCGCAGCTCATGCCCTGGGCCTGCAGGATCAGCCGATCGCGCTCGATGCGCACCTCCTGCAGCGGCGTGAGGCCCAGCAGCGTTTCCGCCAGCTGATCCCCGAGACCGCGCCACTGGGGCATGCAGAGGGAGCGGCAGAGCCCCGCCGCGGTGAAGGCCACATAGCCCTCGATCTGGAAAGCCTGATGCAGTTGCAGGGCCTGGCCCTTGAGCAGGTTGCCCAGCTGCACCTGGATGGCGCTGCTGCGCAGCTCCACCATCTCGATCTCCAAGGAGCTGTAGATCACCCGCCGCGCCACCAGGCTCACCCCCTCGAGCCGGCCCCGCAGCAGCCCCAGGGCGGAGCCATGCAGCTGCAGCTCCAGACTCTCCACCGCCTCGCACTGCTGGCGGATCCATGCCTGCAGGCCGCTGGCCAGCAGGTTGAGCACGGGGCTATTGCCGGAAGCTGTGCTGTCCGGTGAGGGCTCAGGCATGCCAGAGACGGGCCACGGTGGTGGGCTGGTCGATGTGGGGCAGATGGCCGCACCCCTCCAGCTCGGTGATGTGCCCTCCTAACAGACTTTCCACCGCCTGTTTCTGGGGCCGGCTGAGGATGCGGTCGTCGCGGCCCCAGATCACGTCCACCGGCTGGGGCGGGAGCGGGCTGCCGCTGCCGCCAAAGCCACCGCTGCGGGCAAAACTGGCCAGGGCGCCGGCCCAGTTGGGGCAGGCCAGATGCAGCGAGGCGATCTCCAGCTCCGCCGGGCCCACGTCGCGGTCCGGTTGGGCGAACGCGGTGCGGCATAGGCCGCGGCGGATCACCGGCAGCCCCAGGAACCGCGCCCCCAGTTGATTCAGCGGCGGCGGCACCGGCATCGGCTGGCCGCTGAGGCCAGCGGGGGCCAGCAACAGCAGCCGCTCCACCTGCTGCGGCCGCCGCCGCGCCAGCTCCATCGCCGCGGCACCGCCCATGGAGGCGCCGATCAGCCCCAGCCGCGGGGCTCCGCTGCGCTCCAGCACAGCCTCCAGCACCCGCTCCAGGTGCACGAGCACCGCCTCAGGGGTGTAGCGGCCGCCCACGGGCCGGGGGCAGAAGCCGAAGCCGTGCAGATCGGGGATGAACAGCTGGTGGCGCTCCGCCAGCAGCGGCGCCAGCCGCCGGTATTCCAGATGGGAGCTGTCGAAGCCATGCAACAGCAGCAGCGGTGGCCCCTGGCCCACTACCGCCACGGGCCAATGGTCGGCCAGAGGCGCCAGCTCCCACCACTGCACCGCCGCCGCCAGCCGTTGGCCCAGGGGGTCGAGCAGGGTGCGGGAGGCCCGCTCCAGCAGCGCGCGGTTCTGCGGCGGTGCCTGCATCTAGGCGGCGGCGGCCGTCTGGCCCACGGCGGTGCTCACCATGGCGGCCAGCAGGTCGCTGGGGTCCACCGGGAAAGGCAGGTGGTGCAGATCGGAGCCGGGGCGGCAGGCGAAGGCGGCGGCGGCGTTGAGCTGCTCGAGGCTGGCCTGGCCCAGCCCCAGATCCGCCAGGCTCACCGGCAGGCCCAGGGCTTGGAAGAAGGGCAGCAACTGGCGGCGGGCCTGGGCCGCCAGGCCATTGCCGCCAATCACCTCCTCCAGCCGCAGCTGCACCAGGATTCCGTAGCCCACCTTTTCGCCATGCAACTGGCCGTGGCTGGCCGCCAGCTGCGTGAGGCCGTTGTGCACGGCGTGGGCCGCCACGGTGCGGCAGCGGGCGCCGCCGATGCCGCCGATTAGCCCTGCCGTGAGTCCGCAGGCCTCCGCCACCCGGCCCCAGGCCTCGGAGCCCGGCTGCTCCAGGGCCGCCTGGGCTTCCAGCAGCAACTGATCACGCAGCACGCGGGCCTGTTGCACCGCCTGCTGCACCAGCCCATCGCCGCTGGCTCCACTGCTCACCGAGGCCTCGTACCACTTGGCCATGGCGTCGGCGATGCCGCTGGCCAGGGTGCGCGCGGGCGCCTGCAGCACCAGTTGGTGGTCAAACACCAGCAGATCGGGGCAGCGATCCAGGGCCACATCCCCCTGGAAGGCCCCCTGCTCGGAATAGAGGTTGGAGAGGGCGGTCCAGCCGGCGCAGGTGGCGGCGCTGGTGGGCACGGTGATGCAGGTCAGCCCCAGCCGGTGGGCCAGCAGCTTGCCGGCGTCGAGCACCTTGCCGCCCCCCACCGCCAGCACCGCATCACAGCCGAGGGCTTGGGCTTCACCGGCGAGCCGCTGCAGATCGCTCTCGCAGCAGTCGTGCCGTAGTTCAGCCGCCACGGCCTGCAGCCCCGCCGCCTGCAGCTGCCCCTGCAGCTCCTGCCGCAGGGGGGCGGTGGCGGCGCTGCGGCCCAGCAGCAGCGGCCGTTGGCCCAGGGCGGCGATGGCCGGCAGGGCGTCGTTCCAGGCTCCGGGCCCCCGCAGCACCTGGGCCGGGGCGATGGCATGACTCTGGGTGTTGGCTTGCTGCATGCGCCCGCCGAAATGGCCAGACTCCAATCCACCACTGTAGAAGTGCTGGCCCCTGGGGCGCTTGGAGTTCGCCCCCGATGCCCCAGCCGGCCGCAATGGCGCCAGATTGGGAACATCCACGGGCAACGGCATGGCCAAGCGGCAATGGCGCACGCGGTTGGCGGACACGCTGATCCGCTGGGGGGCCGCCCTGAAGCGGGCCCCTGCCCTGGCGCCGCCCCCCACGGTTCCACCCCCGTCGGTGCTGTCGCCCCAGCCGCCCGATGCCCGCCAGCAGGCGGCCACCAGCCAGCTGCCGGGGGTGCGCCCGCCCCTCTCGATTGAAGAGGCGGTGCGCGAGCGCGATCTGGCGGTGCTCAAGCGGGAGGCCAGCGATTCCCTGGCGGCCCTGGCCGCTGCCCATGCGGTGGTGACCTCCGCCCGCCTCGCCCAGCTGCACAACCTGCGGCAGGCGGTGGAGCACGGCGAGTTGGACGAGCAGGAGATGGTGGATTTTGCCGGCGATTACCAGGCCTGGCAGAACGACCAGGTGCGCCTGTTTGATGCCCTGGCCCTGGTGCTGGGCATGGCTGTGCCGGAGGGCTGCGCCTTTGAGCAGATCGACGATGACCTGCTGGAGGCCGCCGAGGCCCACCTCACCGCCTTGGGGGCGGAATACCAGCGGCGGCTGCTCAGCGAGCAGTTCGAGAACGGCCAGAAGGAGGGCTGATCGGCAGGCGTGCGCGACGCGTGGAGCGGTCTGGGCGCAACCGGTAAGGTGACCGATCCGGTTTCGTTCGCGTCCAGGAGCGCCCCCATGACCATCCGCATCGGCATCAACGGGTTTGGCCGCATCGGTCGCCTGGCCTTCCGCCGTGCCGTCACCTTGGCGGATGTGCAGGTGGTGGGCATCAACGACCTGATCGATGTGGAGTACCTGGCCTACATGCTCCGCTACGACTCCACCCACGGCCGCTTCCAGGGGGATGTGCGGGTGGAGAACGGCCAGTTGGTGGTGAACGGCAACACGATCCGCATTACCGCCGAGCGCGACCCCAACACCCTCAAGTGGGGCGATGTGGGGGCCGATTACGTGCTGGAGAGCACTGGCTTCTTCCTCACCGATGAGGCCGCCCGCGCCCACCTCAACGCCGGTGCCAAGCGGGTGGTGATGAGCGCCCCCTCCAAGGACGACACTCCGATCTTCGTGATGGGGGTCAACCACAAGAGCTATGCCGGTCAGGCGATCGTGTCCAACGCCAGCTGCACCACCAACTGCCTGGCACCCATGGCCAAGGTGCTGCACGACAACTTCGGCATCGTGAACGGTCTGATGACCACCGTGCACGCCACCACCGCCACCCAGAAAACCGTGGATGGCCCTTCGGTGAAGGATTGGCGCGGTGGCCGCGGTGCCGGCCAAAACATCATTCCCAGCTCCACCGGTGCCGCCAAGGCGGTGGGCCGGGTGATCCCTGAGCTCAACGGCAAGCTCACCGGCATGGCCTTCCGTGTGCCCACCCCCGATGTGTCGGTGGTGGACCTCACCGTGAACCTGGCCAAACCCACCAGCTACGACCAGGTGAAGGCCGCCATGAAGGCCGCCTCCCAGGGGGAATTGGCTGGCATCCTCGGGTACACCGAAGACGAGGTGGTGTCCAACGACTTCCTCGGCGAGAGCTGCACCTCCGTGTTCGATGCCGGCGCCGGCATCGCCCTCACCGACACCTTCATGAAGCTGGTGGCCTGGTACGACAACGAGTGGGGCTACAGCTGCAAGTGCATCGACCTGATGCGTCACATGGCCACCGTGGCCTGAGGCGGTGCTATGCCAGGGGGGACTCCCCCTGGTGTGGTGCAAGATCCCGCCGCTGAGCCCGAAGACCAGGCGCCTGCGCCGATGACGCCCCATGCGGCGCCGATCGTGGATGCCGAGGGCAACCTCACCTACATCGGCGACGACGGACGCCGCTACGTGGTGGCCCCCCCGCCGGAGCAGGGGGACTGACTGGGCTGCCCCTTAGGCGCTAGCGCCGGCCAGGGCGGGCATGGCCATGGCACCTTGCTTGCGGATGACCACCTGCTTGGAGTCGTCCACATCGACAACGGCACTGTCGCCTTCGCCGATGCGACCGGAGAGGAACTCCTCCGCCAGGGAATCCTCCAGCAGCCGCATCACGGCACGGCGCAACGGACGGGCGCCGTAGCTGGGGTTGTAGCCCTCCTCCACGAGGCGCTCCTTGAAGGCTTCGGTGACGGAGAGATGGATGCCCTTCTCCTCCATGCGGCTGAACACCTCCTTGAGCATGATCTCGGCGATCTCCTTCACTTCGTCGCGGCTGAGCTGACGGAAGACGATGATCTCGTCGAGTCGGTTGAGGAACTCCGGGCGGAAGTACTGCTTGAGCTCTTCGTTCACCAGCGAACGGATGCGGTTGTAGTTGGTTTCCTCCGCATCGGCACCGGAGAACTCGAAGCCCAGGCCGCCACCACCCTTCTCGATCACCTTCGACCCGATGTTCGAGGTCATGATGATCAGGGTGTTCTTGAAGTCCACTGTGCGGCCCTTGGAATCGGTCAGGCGACCGTCCTCCAACAGCTGCAACAGCAGGTTGAACACGTCGGGGTGGGCCTTCTCGATCTCGTCGAATAGCACCACGGTGTAGGGCCGGCGGCGCACCGCTTCGGTGAGCTGACCGCCTTCGTTGAAGCCCACGTAGCCCGGAGGCGAACCGATCAGCTTGCTGACCGTGTGGCGCTCCATGAACTCCGACATGTCGAGGCGGATCATCGCCTCCTCGCTGCCGAAGAAGTAGGCCGCCAGCGACTTGGTGAGCTCGGTTTTACCCACGCCGGTGGGGCCGGAGAAGATGAAACTGGCGATCGGGCGGTTGGGGTTCTTCAGACCCACCCGGGCGCGGCGGATGGCGCGGGACACGGCCTTGACCGCTTCGTCCTGGCCGATCAGGCGCTGGTGGAGGGTCTCCTCCATATTCAGCAACTTGGCCGACTCGCTCTCGGTGAGCTTCTGCACCGGCACGCCGGTCCAGGAGGCCACGATCTGGGCGATGTCCTCCTCGGTCACCATCGGCATGCGCTCGTCGTCGCCGGCGAGGGCGGTGGGAGCGGATGGGGTGGCCTCAGGTGCCGGGGCGGCGGCGGTATCGGCCGTCTCCGTGGCGGTTGCCTCAGCTTTGGCGGCTTCGGGCTCCTCCTTGCGGGTCTGCAGGATCGTGCGGATCTGGTCGCGCAGCTCGACCTCCTTGTCGCGCAGTTCACCGGCCTTGGTGAAGTCCTGCTCGCGCACCGCGTCTTCCTTCTCCTTCTGGATCTGGCGCAGTTGCTTGTCGATCTCCTTGGCGGCCGGGGGCAGCTTGGAGTTCATCAGCCGCACGCGGCTGCCGGCTTCGTCGATCAGGTCGATCGCCTTGTCGGGCAGGAAGCGGTCGGAGATGTAGCGATCGCCCAGGGTGGCGGCGGCGATCAGGGCCTCGTCGGCGATCTTGAGGCGGTGGTGGGCCTCGTAGCGCTCCTTCAGACCCCGCAGGATCTCGATGGTGTCGACGACGGAGGGTTCACCCACCTGCACGGGCTGGAAGCGCCGCTCCAGGGCTGCATCCCGCTCGATGTGCTTGCGGTATTCATCAAGGGTGGTGGCGCCGATGCACTGCAGCTCACCGCGGGCCAGGGCCGGCTTGAGGATGTTGGCGGCATCGATGGCCCCCTCAGCGGCGCCGGCACCGATCAGGGTGTGCACCTCGTCGATCACCAGGATCACGTTGCCCGCGCCCCGGATCTCCTCCATGATTTTTTTGAGGCGCTCCTCGAACTCACCGCGGTACTTGGTGCCGGCCACCAGCAGGCCGATGTCCAAGGTGAGAACACGTTTGTCCTCGAGGATGTCAGGCACGTCGCCGGAGTTGATGCGCTGCGCCAGCCCCTCGGCGATGGCGGTTTTGCCCACGCCCGGTTCACCGATCAGCACCGGGTTGTTCTTGGTGCGGCGCCCCAGGATCTGGATCACGCGCTCGATCTCGTTCTGGCGCCCCACCACCGGATCGAGCTTGCCGTCGGCCGCCTGCTGGGTGAGGTTGCTGCCGAATTCATCCAGGGTGGGGGTCTTGGTGGAGCCCTTGCCACCGCCGCCACCGCTGGCCACCTCGGCGGTTTCGCCCAGCATGCGGATCACCTGGGTGCGCACCTTGGCCAGGTCGACCCCGAGGTTTTCCAACACCCGGGCGGCCACGCCTTCGCCTTCGCGGATCAGGCCCAGCAGCAGGTGTTCCGTACCGATGTAGTTGTGCCCCAGCTGGCGCGCTTCCTCCAGCGACAGCTCCAGCACCCGTTTGGCCCGGGGCGTGAATGGGATCTCCACGGCCACGAACCCGGAACCGCGGCCGATGATCTTCTCCACCTCAACGCGGGCGTCCTTGAGGTTGACCCCCATCGACTTGAGCACCTTGGCGGCCACGCCGGTGCCTTCACCGATCAGCCCCAGCAGGATCTGCTCGGTCCCGACGAAGTTATGGCCAAGGCGGCGGGCCTCCTCTTGGGCCAGCATGATCACCTTGATGGCCTTCTCGGTAAACCGCTCGAACATGGGGCGGGACCACGCGCATGTGTCCCCAACCTATCAGGGTTGGATGGGTGTGTGTGGTGCAGTGCCCCACATGGCCAAAACCATTGCTGCGCCAGGGGATCTCCGGCCAGATTTCAACAATTCAGCCGCCAAAGAATTTCGGTTGTTGGCATCAGGAATGGGCGGCAATCCGCACCTCCTGTGCATCGTGTAACCGACGCCATTGGACCAGAGCATCGTCTCCGTTTCGGTAGTAGCCGCGACGGATGCCAGCAGTGCTGAATCCGCAGCGGCCGTACAGCGCCAGCGCCGCCCCGTTGCTGGCCGCCACCTCCAGGGTGGCGTGGGCGGCCCCCAGGGCCGCCGCCTGCTCCAGCAGCCGCTCCAGCACCCGGCGCCCCAGCCCCTGGCGCTGGCGGCCGGGGTCCACCGCCACCGCCGTGATGTGCAGCTCATCCACCACCAGCCAGCCGCAGGCCACGGCGATCAGCTGCTCCCCCTCCAGCAACCCCCAGCAGGGTCGGCGCGGCTCCTGCAATTCGCTGCTCCACTGGGCGGCGGTCCAGAGACCCCCCAGGGCCCGTTGATCCAGGGCCAGGCAGGCCGGCAGGTGGTCCAGGCCCAGCTCGAGCGCCAACGGCTGATTCGGATGCGCTGGCAACGGAACCGCCGCAGGGGGTCTCCTTAGGATCCTCCGATGACCAGTACCCCCACCGCCGCCGTGGCCCTGCGGCCGTTTGAAGCCGAGCGCGACAGCGCCAGCCCCAACCGCAACCTCACCCCCGTGACCACCGCGCTCGATCCAGAGGGGCGGCTGGTGGTGGGTGGTTGCCTGCTCAGCGACCTGGCCCGCCGTTACGGCACACCTTTGTATGTGCTCGATGAGGCCACCCTGCGGGGCACCGCCCAGGCCTACCGCCATGCCCTGGCCAGCCATTACCCCGGTGCGGCCCTGGCGCTCTACGCCTCCAAGGCCAACAGCAGCCTGGCGATCACAGCCCTGGTGGCCGATGAGGGGCTGGGGCTGGATGCGGTGTCCGCCGGTGAATTGCTGACGGCCGTGCAGGGGGGCATGCCGCCGGAGCGCATCGTGTTCCACGGCAACAACAAGAGCGTCGAGGAGCTGCGCCTGGCGGTGAACCTGGGGGTCACCGTGGTGGCCGACAACTGGCTCGACCTGGAGCAGCTGGAGGCCCTCAACCCCAGCCAGCCGGTGCGGCTGATGCTGCGCTTCACCCCCGGCATCGAATGCCATACGCACGAGTACATCCGCACCGGCCACCTCGACAGCAAGTTCGGCTTTGACCCCGACCAGCTGGAGGCGGTGCTGCAGCACCTCAAGGGCTGCCCCTGGGCCCAGGTGAGCGGCCTGCACGCCCACATCGGCTCCCAGATCTTCGAGCTGCAACCCCACCGCGATCTGGCGGCGGTGATGGCCGATGCCCTCCAGCTGGCCCGCGAGCTGGGCCACCCCGTGAGCGACCTCAACGTGGGCGGTGGCCTGGGGATTCGCTATGTGGAGAGCGACGATCCGCCGTCGATCGACGCCTGGGTGCGCACCGTGGCCGAAGCGGTGGCCGCTGCCTGCCAGGAGCGCGGCCTCGCGTTGCCGCGGCTGCTGTGTGAACCCGGCCGCTCCCTGGTGGCCACTGCCGGCGTGACCCTCTACAGCGTGGGCAGCCGCAAGCAGATCCCCGGCATCCGCACCTATCTGTCGGTGGATGGCGGCATGAGCGATAACCCGCGGCCGATCACCTATCAATCCCGCTACACCGCCGTGCTGGCGGATCGCCCCGAGGCCGCAGCCAGCGACACCGTGACCCTGGCGGGCAAGCACTGCGAATCCGGCGACGTGCTGCTCAAGGACCTGGCCCTGCCCCCCGCCACCACCGGCGATGTGCTGGCGGTGTTCGCCACCGGCGCCTACAACGCCTCGATGGCGTCCAACTACAACCGCATCCCGCGGCCGGCGGCGGTGCTGGTGCACGACGGCCAGGCGGAGCTGGTGCAACGGCGTGAGCAGCCAGAGGACCTGCTGCGCTACGACGTTTTGCCGGAGCGGCTGCGGCCGGTACCCTGAGCCCTAGCGCGGCGATGGTCCAGCGGTGGCGGGGGTGTTCGGCTTGATCCAGCTGGGGGTGTTGCTGGATCTGTTGCTGGCCACGGCCCTCGGCATGGTGCTGCTGGCCCGGGTCAACGAACCCCGCACCCTATGGCTGTTGCGCGGCTACCTCACCCTGGTGGCCTTGGCCTGGGTGGTGCAGCGCTACGCCAACCTGCCGCTCACCAGCAAGCTGATCGATGCGCTGGTGATGGCCTGCAGCCTGGCCCTGGCCATTCTGTGGCAGGGGGAGCTGCGGCGGCTGATGGAGCTGCTGGGCACCGGCCGCCTGGATGTGCTGTTCGGCAGCCAGCGGGCCGACAAGCTGGCCTCCGGCTCGGTGGCGGTGCTCAGTGAAGCGGCCGGGCGCCTCTCGCAGCTGCGGCGGGGTGGCCTGATCGTGGTGGATCTGGGCAGTGACCTGCGCCCGGAGGACTTCCTCAACCCCGGCATCGCCCTCGATGCGCAGCTGTCGGTGGACCTGCTGCTCAACCTGTTCGCCCTCGACACCCCCCTCCATGACGGGGCGGTGCTGGTGAAGGGCAACCGGATCCTGTCGGCGGGGGTGATCCTGCCCCTCTCCCGCCAGGGCCTGAACCGCTTCGGCACCCGCCACCTGGCGGCCCTGGGCATCACCGAGCGCTTCGATCGCTGCCTCTGCATCGTGGTGTCGGAGGAAACCGGCACCCTGTCGCTGGCCCGCCAGGGCCGCCTGGAGCGGCCGATCACCAGCAGCCGCCTGCAGGAGCTGTTGGCCGAGGCCCTGGCCCAGGGCATGAAGGCGGGCGCGGGCGCCAAGGCGGCTGGGCGTAGCGTGACCGTCGACACGGCTGACCCGCTCGCATGAGTCGCTCCCTGGCGACCACGACTTCCGTTCAGGGCAACCGACCCTCGCGCTGTGCGCTGCCTGCGGGCCTCGATCCGGCGCGCCTGCCGGCCCATGTGGCTGTGATCATGGATGGCAATGGCCGCTGGGCCAACCAGCGCAAGCTGCCCCGGGTGATGGGCCACCGCGAGGGGGTGGAGGCGCTCAAGCGCACCCTGCGGCTCTGCAGCGACTGGGGCATCGGCGCCCTCACCGCCTACGCCTTTTCCACCGAAAACTGGAGCCGCCCCGGTGAGGAGGTGAGCTTCCTGATGACCCTGTTCGAGCGGGTGCTGGCCCGGGAGCTGCAGGCCCTGGAGCAGGAGCAGGTGCGCATCCGCTTCCTGGGGGATCTGGAGCAGCTGCCGGAGGGCCTGCAGCAGCTGATCGCCGACGCCACAGCCCGCACCGCCGGCAACACCGGCATCCACTTCAACGTGTGCACCAACTACGGGGGCCGCCGTGAACTGGTGCGCGCCGCCCGGCTGTTGGCCCAGCAGGTGGCCCGCGGTGAGCTCGACCCGGCGGACATCGATGAGGAGGCCTTCGCGGCCCAGCTGCACACCCAAGGGGAACGCGACCCCGACCTGCTGATCCGCACCAGCGGCGAACAGCGCATCAGCAATTTCCTGCTCTGGCAGCTGGCCTACGCCGAACTGCACATCACCGATGTGCTCTGGCCCGATTTCGATGAGGCGGCCCTCACCACCGCCCTGCTCGACTATCAACACCGCCAGCGCCGCTTCGGCGGTGTTGAGCCCGCCCACCACTGACCCCTCACCCCGGAACGCGCACCCCTTGACCGCCTCCCCGCTGCAGCTCCGCCACGACTGGAGCACCGCCGAGATCCAGGCGCTGCTGGAGCTGCCGCTGATGGAGTTGCTGTGGCGGGCCCAGGCGGTGCATCGCGAGGCCAACCCCGGCTACCGCGTACAGCTGGCGTCCCTGCTGAGCGTCAAAACCGGCGGCTGCGAGGAGGACTGCGCCTATTGCCCCCAGTCGATGCACAACAGCAGCGACGTCACCGGCCGGCCGGAACTGGAGGTGGAGCCGGTGCTGCAGCGGGCCCGGGCGGCCCAGGAGGCCGGTGCCCACCGCTTCTGCATGGGCTGGGCCTGGCGGGACATCCGCGATGGCGCCCCCTTCGACGCCATGTTGGCCATGGTGCGCGGGGTGCGCGAGCTGGGGATGGAGGCCTGCGTGACCGCCGGCATGCTCACCGACAGCCAGGCGGAGCGCCTCGCCGCGGCGGGCCTCACCTCCTACAACCACAACCTCGACACCAGCCCCGAGCACTACGACCGGATCATCACCACCCGCACCTACCAGGAGCGGCTGGAGACGCTGCAGCGGGTGCGCCACGCCGGGATTTCGATGTGCTGCGGCGGCATCATCGGCATGGGGGAAACCCTCACCGACCGGGCCTCGCTGCTGCAGGTGCTGGCCAGCCTCAATCCCCACCCCGAGAGCGTGCCGATCAATGCCCTGGTGGCGGTGGAGGGCACGCCCCTCGAGGCGCAGCCGCCGGTGGATCCCCTGGAGCTGGTGCGCATGGTGGCGGTGGCCCGCATCCTCATGCCCCACAGCCGCGTGCGCCTCAGCGCCGGCCGCGAAACCCTCTCCCGCGAAGCCCAGGTGCTGTGCCTGCTGGCGGGGGCCGATTCGATCTTCTACGGCGACACCCTGCTCACCACCGGCAACCCCGATGTGGAGGCCGATCGCGCCCTGCTGGCGGCTGCCGGTGTGAATGCTTGGGAGCAGCCGGTGCCGGCATGACCGTGCAGGTGGCGGCCTTCTATGGCTTCACCGCCATGGAGCCCGCAGCCTTGCCGGCCCTGCAGGCCGAACTGCGGCAGTTGGCCCAGGGGGCACAGCTGCGCGGCACGGTGCTCTTGGCCGAAGAGGGTGTCAACGGCACGGTGAGTGGGCCGGAGCCTGGGGTGCGGCAGCTGCTGGAGCGGCTGCGGCGGGAACCGGGCCTGGCGCAGCTGGAGGCCAAGATCAGCCAGGCGCCGCAGCAGGCTTTCCATCGCCTCAAGGTGCGGCTCAAGCGCGAGATCGTGACCATGGGCTGCCCCACGGTGAAACCGGCGGAGCAGGTGGGCACCTATGTGCCGCCCCAGCAGTGGGATGCCTTGATCCGCGACCCGGACACCCTGGTGGTGGACACCCGCAACGCCTATGAGGTGGCGGTGGGCACGTTTGAAGGGGCGATCGACCCCGGCACCAGCAGCTTCCGGGAGTTTCCCGCCTGGGTGGAGCACACCCTGCGACCGCTGGTGGCGCAGCGGCGGCCCAAGGCGATCGCCATGTTCTGCACCGGTGGCATCCGCTGTGAAAAGAGCACCGCCTATCTGCTGCAGCAGGGCTTCAGCAACGTGCACCACCTGCAGGGGGGCATCCTCCGCTACCTGGAGGAGGTGCCCGAGCCGGGCAGCCGCTGGCGCGGCGAGTGTTACGTGTTCGACCAGCGGGTGAGCGTGAATCACCGGCTGGAGCCCGGCAGCTACAGCCTCTGCCATGCCTGCGGCTTGCCTCTCTCCCCAGCCGATCGCAGCCACGACGCCTACCGCGAGGGGGTGAGTTGCCCCCAATGCATCACCCGCTTCAGCGACGCCGACCGGGCCCGCTTTGAGGAGCGCCAACGCCAACTGCAGCTGGCCCGCGCCCGCGGCGAGGCCCACATCGGCGCCGCCATGCCCGAGGGCTGAACGGGCGGATGGCGGCGATCTTCTACAGCTTTCGCCGTTGTCCCTATGCCCTGCGGGCGCGGCTGGCCTTGGCGGCGGCGGGGCTGGAGCCCGGGCCTGCGCTGGAGCTGCGGGAGGTGGCCCTGCAGACCAAGCCCCCTGAGCTGTTGCAGGCATCCCCCAAGGGCACCGTGCCGGTGCTGGTGCTGCCCGATGGCACCGTGCTGGATCAGAGCCTGGCGATCCTGCACTGGGCCCTGGAGCGGGCCGACCCCCAGGGGTGGTGGCAGGGCTGGGACCCGGCCGACCGCCAGCGCATGGCCGCGTTGATCACTGAGAACGACGGCCCCTTCAAGCACCACCTGGATCGCTTCAAGTACCCCGATCGCTACCCGGGGGAGACATCTGGCGCGCATCGGCTCGCGGCCCTCGCCATCCTGCGCCGCTGGCAGCAGCTGCTGGGGCCCGCCGGTGGGCTGCTGGGGCCGCGGCTCTGCCTGGCGGATTGGGCACTGCTGCCGTTCGTGCGTCAGTTCCGCCGGGCCGATGCGGCGGGGTTTGACGCCGAGCCCGGCCTGGAACGGTTGCGGGCCTGGCTGCAGCGCTTTGAGGCGTCGCCGCAGCTGGCCGCCGTGCTGGAGGGGGCCTGGGGGCCGCGGCGCCCCTGGCGCTCCCCCCAATGGCTCTACCACCTGGCTCTGGCGGAGGATTGGCAGGCCTGCCGCGCCAGCGGCGCCAGCTACCGCATCTCCACCCGCGGCCAGAGCCTGGAGGCGGTGGGCTTTGTGCACCTCAGCCAGGCCGATCAGGTGCCGGCCACGGCGGCCCGCTTCTATGGCGATCTCCCGCCCGCTGACGTGTTGCTGCTCACCCTGTGCCCCCAGCGGCTGGCGGCCGCCGGCCTGGAGGTGCGTTTCGAAGCGGCGGGCCCGGGTGGTGAGCTGTTCCCCCACCTCTATGGGCCCTTGCCGCAGCAGGCGGTGCTGCGGGCGGAGCCGCTAAATCCAGTAGTGAAATGCCAACAAAACCTGCATTGAGTAGCCAGCAAAATCTGCATTAGGCTCCTGGTTGAGCGCTGTTCTGATGGCGGCCATGGCGGCTGAGTACCGGCCCAGGGTGGTGGATTCCGAGCTGCGGCAGTGCCTGGCCGGCGTGGGTGCTGTGGTGATTGAGGGTCCGAAGGCCTGCGGCAAGACCCGCATGGCTCAGCAGCTCGCGGCCTCCAGCGTGATGTTGGATGTGGATCAGGAAGCCCGGCGTGCGTTGGCGGTGGACCCCGCGTTGGTGTTGCGGGGTGCCAGGCCGAGGCTGCTGGATGAATGGCAGGTGGAGCCCGCCCTCTGGAATGCGGTGCGCCGTGCTGTGGATGACTCGGCTGAAGCCGGTCAGTTTCTGTTGACCGGCTCGGCGGTGCCTGCGGACGATGCCGCACGGCACACCGGTGCGGGCCGGTTCGCCTTTGTGCGGTTGCGGCCCATGACCCTGCTCGAGGCCGGAGATGGGGGTGGCGGCGTGTCTCTGGCGGCATTGTTCGCCGCAGAGCCGCCGGCCTGTGCAGATCCTGGGTTGGCGATTTCGGATCTCGCGGCCCTGATTTGTCGCGGTGGTTGGCCGGCTCAGATTCAGAAACCGCTGGCGGCGGCGGCGCGGGCCGCACGGGATTATCTGGAGCAGGTGCGCCAGGTGGATGTCTCCCGGCTGGATGGCCGACGCCGCGATCCCCAGCGGCTTGCGGCTTTGCTGCGGGCCGTGGCGCGCAATGTGGCCACCGAGGCCAGCCTGGCCACCCTGTCGGCGGATGCGGGGGGTGCCGATGGGCCCCTCGATCCGCGCACTGTGACCGACTATCTGGAGACGCTTGAGCGCTTGATGGTGCTGGAAAGCCAGCCGGCCTGGCGCCCCCACCTGCGTTCCAAGGCAACGTTGCGTCAGGCCAGCAAGCGCCATTTCTGCGACCCCTCCCTGGCGGTTGCGGCCCTTGGAGGCAGTGCAGATCGACTCCTGAACGATCTGGAGCTGTTGGGGCTGCTGTTCGAGTCATTGGTGATTCGCGACCTGCGGGTATTTGCCCAGGCGCTGGATGGCGAGGTGTTCCATTACCGCGACAACTACGGAGTCGAGGTGGATGCGGTGGTGCAACTGCGCGACGGCCGTTGGGGGGCGATTGAGATCAAATTGGGATCGGCTCAGGTGGATGCGGCGGCCGCATCCCTGCTGCGCTTTCAACGGCAGATCGATCGCCGCCAAACGGGGGAACCCGCCTTCTTGGCGGTGATCTGCGGGAAGGGCTACGGCTATCGGCGCCCCGATGGTGTGGTGGTGATCCCGATTGGGGCGCTGGCGCCATGAGCGATGGTTCCCTACCCACCCTCGCGGCGGTGGAGCAGCGGGCCGCGGCGGCCGGGCTGCTGCTGCGCCTGCAGTGCCGGCCGCTGCTGGCGCTGCAGCCGCTGCGGGTGGTGGTGGCCCGGCCGCGGCCCGGCGCGGCTCCGTTGCTGCTGGGGGAGCTCAAGGGCTGGGCTGTGCCCCTGCCCAATGGCCTGCAGCTCGACACGATGCGCGTGCAGGGCGAAGCCACCCAGCTGGTGGGTCCGTTGATCTGGTGCGCCAGCTTCGCCTGGGCCCTGGAGGCCACCCCCTGCCGCAGGGCGCGGTTGTTGGCCATCCGCGACAACGACAGCCAACACCGCCGCCTGGTGCGCTATTTCCGCCAGCTGGGATTTGAACCGGTGCGGGAGCTGGGGGCCGCCGCCACCGACCTGCCCTTGCGGCTGGTGTGGGGTGGCTCCGGCCTGTTGATGCGCGGCGACTGCGCCGATGGGTTGGCGCGGGCCTGGCGGCAGCTGCAGCGGCGCTGAGTTAGGGCGTTGCCGCGTGGTAGCTGCTGCGCACCAGCGGCCCGGAGCGCACCATGGCAAACCCCAGCTCCCTGGCGATCTCCCCCAGCCGGTCGAATTCGGTGGGTGTCCAGTAGCGGGCCACCGGGATGTGGGCCAGGGAGGGGCGCAGGTACTGCCCGAGGGTGAGCCGTTGGCAGTCGACGCTGCGCAGATCCCG